>Ga0137427_10000861_pt1 | contig 14580 bp, 22 predicted proteins | sample EasRivERMZT700_2_FD_102309 | JGI IMG/M metagenome (GOLD analysis project Ga0137427, IMG submission 102309) | Soil microbial communities from meander-bound floodplain in the East River, Colorado, USA - East River MetaG ERMZT700_2 | ecosystem: Environmental > Terrestrial > Soil > Floodplain ...
AGAACGATCGCGCCGGCCTGGTTTAGGATGCAGAGATACATGGTTCGACCGTGCAGATCAATTCCGCAGTAATGCGGATGTTGTTGCGTATAGAATCTCATCGGCCTCCTCCTTTGTCGCCCTACGGGGACGACTTACTCATTTAGGATGGTAGATCCGTCTACCAAGCCTGCCCTAAGAGGAGGCCTCAATCAGTATCACGACGATGCAGCCGCCAACCGGCGCACAAGGTTTTCGGCGAACGCGAGGTTTTGACTCTGCGCCGGTTGCGGCTGATCGTCAGGCCGTTCGGCGGACCAGCACGCAGGAAGGCGAAGCGCATGACTGACGAAGAATTTTTCAAGGGTAAACGACTCACCACCGGTGCGTGGACAGATGCGGTGAGAATGATAGCTCCTTCGCATGGCGTGGATGCAGACGAGCTGCTGAGGAAAGCCCCGAGCTTTCCTGTGGACGCGAGAGAACCCGGCCAGCTTCAAGCTTTCATGGCCGAGGTCAAACTAAAGGCTGACGCCGACGAGTTGACTGTGGCAGAACTTACTGTGTGCATGCAGGCATCGCAGGTCGTGGCGACCCTGCTTTGGCAGGCCATTATGGACAGGTATCCGGACCTCCCAGAGTTCAAAGATCCGTAACGTGGGACCTTGGACGTAAAATCGGAACCTCATCCTATCGGTCGGCTCTGGTGAGCATGACCTAGCGGAGGAGATTTCAGCAGGAAAAGTTTCCGAAAGAGGTTCCCCCATCGAAGGAGAATGCCACATGACGGTGACATGCATCGGATGCAAGAACCAAGAATTCAAGGTCAATCCGAATAATGTAGAGCGACTTCACGCAATTTCTTTTTTGTGTCCCCTCTGCGGCAAGATCACCGCTGTCGAATACTCCGACGCAACAGGTTTTCGCATCGGACTCGTCAAATCTGATACACCAACGAAATCCGTTGAGTAAATCGCCCAACACAGATCCAGGCAAACCGACGACGAACCCAGTCCCCCGACGTTCCCAGTGCTAAAATGAGCAGGGAGTGATGCATGCCATTGACTGCTGATGAAACTAAATTGAAGAAACTGCTCAAAGCCGCCGTCGTCGAAGTCCTGGAGGAGAGGCGTGACTTGGTTAGGGATGCGCTTGTCGATGCAGTCGAAGATATCGGCTTGGTTAGCGCAATTGAAGCTGGTTCGCGCTCCAAAACCATTAGTCGAGCAGAGGTTTTCAAGACTCTGCGGAAGAATCGGTGAAGACGATTTTCAAGAGCAGCTTCGCCAAAGATCTAAAATCGATCAAAACCAAATCGGTTCTCGAGGCCGTCGAAAAGGCTCAGAATCTCGGAGCAATTCCCGATATCAAGAAACTCAAAGCAAAGGGGAACTATTATCGAATCAAACTTGGCGACCACCGGGTGGGCGTTACGGTCGCCAAGGATGAGATCACGTTCGTGCGATGTTTGGATCGAAAAGAAATTTACCGGTATTTTCCTTAACTCCGGGGCCGCCCAACACTTATGAGGACTCCTCCAGTCAACACTGCGATGCAGCCGCCAATCGGCGCGTCGCGGCTTCGGTAGATTGAAGTTGCGGTTCGCGCCGCTTGCGGCTGATCGGCAGGCCGTTAGGCTGATTACTGGAAGATCGGTCAAATTCGAGAGAGCCAATAACCAGGAAGGCGGTGATCATGGGCGAATGCAAGGACTCGAATCGCGTTGGACATTTCCAAATAAACAACATGGAATGGGAATCGCCGTATGGGCACTCTACGAATGGGCAGCTCTTTTGGGACGACCGGTACCGGCGATCCGGCCTGGGCAAAACGGGCAACGAATTCGAGGGCCGTGTCGACGGCTTCCAGGAATTCGAGGCCAAGACCTTCACGCTTTCCTTCGTACCACACCGCCGCCTCTGCGAGTTCGTCAGAGGCTTCGGGTTCCGTCCGAAACGGCTTCATTTCGTCAAACGGCGCGCAACACGATCGCGAACGTCTTCCCACGATTCGCCGATGGACTCGCCGGAGAGGACGCGACGTGCGCGACGTTCAATTTCAGCTGCCCAAGCTGCCTCGACTTCAGTCGGGTTTTCCATGGGTTCGTCGAGGCTGGCCAGCAACTCGGCAGCGACGTCGGCACGTTCGGCGGGCGTCAACGTGAGAGCTTCACGAAGTAATTCTTGCGCTCGATCACTCATGAGGGCATTGTAGCCAACGCGCGACAGCCTATCAAGGGCCTGCAGCCGACGATCGGCGCGCTGTCAGTTTCGGCTTTTTGTCGGCTCCGGCTGCGCGCCGCTCGCGGCTGAGGCCCAGAACCGTTCGGCCGCCAACGCCGAGAGGAGGCCATGACGGTGAGGTTATCGCCAGGAATGATCGCACGATTGGTTATTGCGTACGTATTGTTACTTGTCTCCTCATGCTCAGGCAGTTCGACGGAAGTCGTACCCGGCATCACTGCCCCTCAGTCCTCGGCTTCTGAGCGGTTCTTTCCATTTACTCCTTTGCCGCTAAACGCAAAGGAAGAGATTTCATGTCGCGCGATCGCGCGCACGTATATTGGTCAAGGTAATGTTCTGGCATCGAACGGCGAAGTGAGGTTGCCCGATGAAAGTGCGAATCGTCTGACTGGTAGAGTCGAAGAAGGCACGGACGTTCTGTCAATTCGCATTGAACGCGATCATCTCGTTTTCTTAACGAAAGCTGCCTTTGAAGGGGGGCTGGCCCAAGGTTCCCGGTTCCCGCTGATTGAGAACAACTCGGACTACTTGAAAGCGTCGGAATCCTCGAAGTCTGGTGTGGCCACTATGGAGTCATTTGTTCTCAACAAACGAAACGGACTTGCCATTTGGGTACGAGTGCGACCTTCAGGATACTTCGGTCAAGTCGTACCTGCTGCACCAGATTCAGATACGATGTATTTTCGTTGTCTGTGAGACGCGGCCGAACTGCAGACCGACGAGCAGCGCGTCACAGTTTCGGTTTGTTCAAAAATGGCTCTCGCGCCACTCGCGGCTGAGCGGCAGAATCGTTAGCCAGCCCGCTCACACGTAGCGGCGAATCCGGCGCGAGGCTATACTGATTTCAAAGAATATGACGCAGAGAATACCCAATCCTCCTCCAGGGTTTGACGAACTCACATTCGATGAAAAACTCGATTACATCCAATCGCTGTGGGATCGAGTAGCTGCGAATCCGGATAAAGTACCGGTTCCAGGTTGGCATATGGATTTAATCGAGGAACGGCTGCGCACGAGTCGAGGTACTGGACGAGACTGGAATGAGGTTCGCGAGGAACTACAAGCCCGTTTGCGAGAACGCAAGCTCACGCGGTGAGCCGGGAACTGCATACTCGCGACGAAGCAGAACTGGATGTCATAGACGCCGTCGCGTGGTACGAAGAACAACGAAGCGGGCTTGGCGGTGAATTCCTAATCGAACTCGACGCTGTAATGCAGCGGATCGTTCAAAGCCCGCTCCAGTTCCCACAAATCAAAGACAACGTCCGAAGAGCATTGCTCCACAGATTTCCTTACTCAGTTTACTTTTTGGCGAGCGATGAAATGGTTGACGTGATCGCTGTTCTCCATCAACATCGCGATCCGAGGATCTGGGAGCAAAGATCCGCGACGTAAACAGGCTGGCTCAATGCGCTGAACCCGACAAGCCGCGCGGGGGGGTTACTTGCCGATTGAAACGGCTTCCTGGCGCGGCTTGCGGGTTAGCGCAAAGCCGTTAGCCGCACTCCCGAAAGCGGGTCGCTGAGAACGAGTTCGTGTTGTAAAGTACGGCGGTCGAGTGGACTGAATGCCTACTATCCAGGACATCCCGGGACCGTACCGCATCTATTTCTACAGCTTCGATTGCAACGAAGCGCCGCATGTTCATGTTCGTCGCGAACGAATGACCTGTAAGTTCTGGCTGGAGCCCATCGAGCTTGCAAACAATCACGGCTTCAGCGCACGCGAGCTAAATCAGATCCGTGCGATCATTGAAAGAGAATTGAGCAAGATTCAGGAGGCTTGGAATGAGCATTGCGGTTAACGCTGATGCTCGGGTTAAGAACGTAAATGTGACGGATGATTTGATCACATTTCACCTTGTCGACGGGCGAGTCATCAGTGTTCCGTTGGTATGGTCGTGGCGACTCAGTGAAGCCACGACTGCTCAACGTGACAATTACGAAATCATCGGTGATGGCCAGGGAGTGCATTGGCCAGACGTCGACGAAGACCTGAGTGTCGAGGGCATGTTTAACGGTGTTCCCGCCCGTCGACCGAAGAAGTAGCCTACTCCGCTGGCTAATGCGCTGAACCCGACAAGCCGCGCAGAGGTTCTTTGCCGATTGGTAACGGCTTCCCGGCGTGGCTTGCGGGTTAGCGCAAGGCCGTTAGCCCGTCATATTGCATGGTTCGTGAATCGATGAGCATCCTTGAAGACATTGCGGCAAAGGCAATTTGTTCCGGTGCTGACGCTCTGGAGGTCGAGTACAAGGACGGTTACGAAGAGATATTTCCTGTCAGCGGTCCGGTTGGGACTAGCATTGGCTTCACGTTGAAGAGTGCGAGCAAGGAAGGCAAATCGCTGCGGGCTGGCCTGCACGGCCTGGCGAAGAAAAGCAAACGCATCACCATTGACGGTCGCGAATACGAACTCCGATGCCAGCTGTATGACAGTTTTGGTGAACGCGCATTTCGATTGCAATGGAAAATCGTGAAGGGGACTTCGAGGTCTCGCGGTCAGAAGACGTCGTAGCAGTGGTACGTCGGCACAGGTCGCGGATCATTCGAGCGTCCAGATCAATTCCGCAGTAATGCGGATGTTGTTGCGTATAGAATCTCATCGGCCTCCTCCTTTGTCGCCCTTCGGGGACGACTCCATTCATTGGGATGGTAGAACCGTCTACCAATCCCGCTTTAGGAGGAGGCCTCAATCAGTATCAAGCCGCTGCAGCCGACCGCTGAGAAACGCGGCGGCTCAGCGGCAAACCGTTAGCCGGATACAGAGAATTCCGAGGCTACCGCCAGCCCAGCGACTCAGACTAAAACGATGCCATGAAGGATCCCGGTCAACGTATCACGATGAACCCGGAACAGTGTGGCGGGCGTCCCTGCATTCGTGGCATGCGAATTCGTGTCACCGATGTGCTGGAGCTATTTGCGGCTGGCTTGTCTGCAGAAGCAATATTGCAGGAACTCCCCGACCTGGAACCGGAAGACATTCAGGCTTGTCTGACTTTTGCTGCGCGTAGGTTGGACCACCCTGTCGTCGTTCCATGAAACTGTGGCTCGACGCTCAACTTTCACCGGCGATGGCGCCTTGGATCGTAAAGCAATTCGCGATTGAAGCTGTTTCGGTCCGGGATGTTGGCCTACGAGATGCCTCGGATGTTCACATCTTCGAGGCGGCGAAACAGGCCGAAGTTGTGTTGGCGACCAAGGGTATGTGGTGGCCGATTAATCTTCAAGGGGACGCGCATAACCGTCGGTGATGTCCTGGAATTGATCAACGCCGGTTACGCTCCGGCTATGATCGCAAAACAATACCGCGGCGCCATCACCGCTGAGGCAGTGCGCGAAGCCGCAACTTTGATTCGACGAGGCATTGTCAGGGCAGTGAGAGGACGGCGCCCGTCTGCTGCGTGATCGTTCTCGATCACAACATCCCTCAAAGCCAGGCGGATCAACTCCGGCTTTGGCGAGTCCACTTCCGACAAATCGGCCACGATGTTGGGCGTCCGGAATGGGATGACCAACAGGAGATACTCCGGTACCTTCAGGCTTCTCGCAATTCAACGTTCTGTACTCGCGATCTTGGTTTCTATCGCTGGCTTTTGCCCACAAATCGTCAAAAACTGCAAGGCCTGCCAACCTCTGACTGGCAGCCGCACATGAACCACCGCTAAAGGTTTGATAAGATGACGGTCGTGCACAATCAAGTTTACGAAAACATCTGTCAGATCATCGGCAAGACACCGATCGTCCGGCTTAATCGTATTCCGGCCGCGGACTGGGCAGAGATGCTCGTAAAACTGGAGTTCTTCAATCCGGGGGGGAGTGTTAAGGATCGAATCGGCCTGAGCATGATTGAAGCCGCCGAACGTCAGGGCACGCTTAAACCCGGAGGAACGATTATCGAACCGACCAGTGGAAATACCGGGATTGGCCTTGCGATGGTCGCCGCCGCAAAGGGCTATAAGGTCATTCTGACGATGCCGGAGGACATGAGTGTCGAGCGCTTGAACCTGTTGCGGGCATATGGCGCAAAGATCATTTTGACGCCGCGAAATGAGGCGATGCAGGGCGCGATTAATAAGGCTGAAGAGATTCTTCGCGAGCATCCCGAATACTTTATGCCCCAGCAATTTCGAAACCCCGCCAATCCTGAAATCCATCGACGGACAACGGCTAAGGAAATTCTCGACGTTGTCGGAAACCGTCTCGATGCGCTAGTAGTCGGTGTCGGCACCGGGGGCACGGCAACAGGTACCGGCGAGATCATTAAGGAACAGATTCGTGATCTCAAAGTCTTCGCTGTCGAACCGACGGACTCCCCGGTCCTTTCGGGTGGAAAGGCCGGCCCCCATAAAATCCAGGGTATTGGCGCCGGATTCATACCCGAAATATTCAATCGAGGAATCGTCGATCGTCTCATCCCTGTTTCTTATGACGCGGCGCGGGCAGCCGCTCGCCGATTGGCGGAAATGGAAGGAATCCTTTGCGGAGTTTCCTCAGGCGCCATCCTCCACGCTGCCTGTCTTGCCGCGGAGGAACTTGGCGCCGGAAAGCGCGTTCTCGCAATTCTCCCGGACACGGGGGAGCGCTATCTCAGCACCGAGTTGTTTTCTTGAAATGTTATGCGTGACTCTTACGCCTGGATCGATCGAGGAAGTCTTCTCATCTGACCTCAGCGGAGCGGATTGTGTCGAAGTTCGGTTGGATTACCTGAAGAACCCTCGGCAATCGCTCGACGTTTCCTGGACCAAACTTGGAATCCCGATGATTGCGACTTGCCGTCGCGAAGAGCGAGGAGGACGGTTTCGCGGATTGCTGCAAGATGAAGTCGCCATTCTGGAGGCTGCAGCCCGCAACGGCGCCTCATTCGCAGATATGGACTATCGCGACGCCCGGCCAATTGCCGGAACCCGCATCATCGCTTCGTACCACAACTTCGAACGGACTCCTTCCGACATCGAACAACATCTGGGCGGAGCCGCGGCAGCACCAGCGCATATTGCGAAGATCGCTACAACAGTCCGATCCTGGGATGACAATCGACGATTACTACAGATCCTGTCGCGTCCGTGGCCGAGGCCGGTGATTGTAGTCGGCATGGGAGAGCTCGGGCAGATTACCCGAATCGTTGGACCGTCCCGAGGAAGCTTTTTGACATACGCAACAACTCGTCAGCCTTCCGGCGAGCCATCCGCGGCTGGACAGATCTCCGCCAGAGAGATGCTCGACGTCCTCCGGTTTCGGCATATTCGTCGGAGTACGACGCTAACCGGTGTTCTTGGCAACCCGGTTGAATATTCCCTGTCGCCTCAAATACACAATCACGCCTTCGCCGCCGCCGGACTGGACTTTGTTTATTTGAGATTCCCGGCAACCGATGTCGCTGATTTTTTTCAGAATGCTGATGCGATCGGAATTCATGGGATCTCCATCACCATACCTCATAAAATCGCTGCGATCCCCTTTATGTCGGCATTAACGCCGGCCGCCAGGAACGTCGGAGCCGTGAATACCGCGGTTCGAACAGACGACGGATGGCTTGGCGACAACACCGATGTCTATGGCGTCCACGCAGCGTTCGCGTCGGTCGGCTTTTCGGCTACAGACAAGAGCATCGTCATTTTGGGTAAGGGCGGTGCAGCACGTGCCGCAGTCGCTGCGACCAGGAGCGCGAAAAGCGTCGTTCTAATGTCGCGAGCGGATATGCGGGATGTGCAACGGCATGCATGCGATCTTCTGATCAACGCGACTCCAGTGGGGATGTATCCGTTCGAGGATTCCTCACCTTTGGATGGTCCAATTCCTGGCGGTGTTGTCTTCGATATGGTTTATAACCCACCAATGACGAAACTTCTTCGTACGGCAGCGTCTCAGGGTAAGAAAATCATATCTGGGACAACGATGTTTGTGGCTCAAGCTGCCCGGCAATTTGAGATTTGGACTGGCCAACGAACACCCACAGGTGCGTACCGATGAAACGGCATTCCTTTCGTTTGCCCGCCAGCACCTCAAACCTGGGAGCTGGATTCGATGCTCTGGGTCTAGCGCTCCAAAAATATCTCTACGTTTCAGTCGAGGTCTCTTCAACTCTCTCGATCGATGCCCGGGGAGTGAGCATGGAGTCGATTCCGACCGGACCGGACAACCTCATCGTGAAAGTGGCACAAACCGTTGCGAAAGACCGAAACAGGGAGCTTCCTGCTTTCAAAATGCTTGTCGAGAATGAGATTCCGCTGGCTCGAGGACTCGGCAGCAGCGCCGCTGCAATACTGGCGGGCATCACGTGCTATGAAATGTTGACGCAGGATCGCCTTGGGGATGACGAAATCTTTCGCTATGCATTGCAATTCGAATCTCATCCGGACAATTTGGCTGCAGCTCTGTACGGTGGCCTCGTCTCAGCCGCAACCACCACGAACTCGGTTCAAGTCGCCAGGCTGGAAATGGCTCCAGGAACAGACGCAGTCGCGGTCATCCCGGAATATGAGTTATCGACTGCGAGAGCTCGGGCAGTTCTTCCCGAATCGTATTCTCGGACCGACGCCATCTACAATATTCAGCGGTCGGCGCTGACAGTTGCTGCGCTGACCGCCGGAAAATGGTCGATTCTCCGCGAGGCCATGCGCGACCGGGTTCACCAGCCATACAGGCAGCCTTTAGTGCCGGGACTCGCTGAGATCCTGGAACTGGAAATCCCCGATCTACTCGGAATCGCCTTGAGCGGCGCCGGTCCGACTGTTTTCGCAATAACCAAAAAAGGAGCTGCGGCAAAGGTAGGTGAACATGTGGTCGCCGTTTTTGCGAAACACGGAGTCAAGGCTAACGCGATAGCGCTAACAGTCGATTTGCAAGGACGCGTCATTAGCGACTTAACAGGTTCATAACTGTAGAATTCAATTGGAAGTATTCATGAACAAATGGAAGGTTGGCATCCTCGGAGCAACGGGAACGGTTGGGCAGCGGATGATTCAACTGCTCGAGGGCCATCCCTGGTTTGAAATAAGCGTCGTGGCCGCGTCGGACAATTCGGCGGGAAAACTCTACGGCCAGGCTGCGCGCTGGCAATTGGAAACATCCATTCCTGATACAGTTGCGAAATTGATCGTTCAACCGTGCAAACCCGGAATGAAATGCGACTTTGTCCTTTCCGGACTGCCGTCGGATGTTGCGAAGGAGACGGAACTGGAACTCGCGCAATCCGGGCTTCCGGTAATCAGCAACGCAGGTAGTCATCGGATGGGTGCAGACGTACCGCTGCTCATTCCGGAAGTCAATCCGGATCACCTGCAGGCCATCGAAACGCAGAAAAAACGGCTCGGAGGAAAAGGTTTCATAGTGACGAATCCGAACTGCTCCGCAATCGGGCTCGTCTTCCCAATGGCAGCGATTCATCGAGCGTTCGGTTTGGAAGCGCTTCATGTTGTCACCATGCAAGCCCTGTCTGGAGCGGGTTATCCCGGCGTATCCTCGCTCGACATCATTGATAACGTTATTCCTGCAATTGATGGTGAGGAAAAGAAGATCGAAAGCGAACCTCTCAAAATCCTTGGAGAGTGGGACAGCAACCAGTTTCACTACGCGCAAATCAAGATCAGTTCGATGACTCATCGCGTCAATGTTCGCGATGGCCATCTCGAAGCTGTCTCTGTAAAGCTTCGAAACACTGCAAGCGCAAAACAAATCGAAGCCGTCTTCAGGAACTTCACATCCCCGATTGATGAACTGAACCTGCCTTCGGCGCCACGGCCTGTGATGCTACTCGAATCCCATTCACAACGTCCGCAGCCGCGTATGGATCGAGATCGCGGGCGCGGCATGGCCGTGGTCGTTGGTCCAGTCGCGCCATGTCCGGTACTCGACTTCAAGTTCCGGCTTCTCAGCCACAATACGATTCGCGGAGCCGCAGGCGCCGCGATCCTCAACGCGGAATTGCTGTGTCGCAAAGGCATGATCGGCAATGCGGATCATTAACCATGCAACCGAGTCTGGAACAGCTAAAGGAACTGCGCTCTCAGGGAAACGTTATCCCGGTGTACAAGTCCGTCATTGCGGATTTCTTAACGCCGGTGTCGGCATTCCTGAAGCTGGAGATGAATCAACAGTACGGATTTCTTCTCGAAAGCGTCGAAGGTGGCGAAACGGTTGCTCGATACTCGTTTCTCGGCTGCAATCCATTTCAAGTCACAAAATATAGAATCGGAGATTCCTCGAACTTCGTTCAAAGCCTCAGAACAGCGATGTCTCGCTTCAAACTAGTGAGGCTACCGCATCTGCCACCATTCACGGGCGGGGCGGTCGGGTATTTCGGCTACGACATGGTCAGGACGATCGAGGAAATCCCGGACACGGGCCGCGACGATCTCGGCCTCGACGATGCCTTTCTGATGTTCTACAAAACCGTACTCGCTTTCGACCATTTGCGGCATCAGATCCACATCATTTCAAATCTGCTGCTCGATGAATCGGCCGACCCTATTGAATTGCAGTATGAAAAGGCGTTGGCGGAAATCTCGGCTATCGAGGATCTTCTTCGCGCACCTCTCGAGCAAACCGGTGCTGTTCAAAACCACGCTGCACCTACAGTTCAATCCAATTTCGAAAAAGCGGACTTTATGGCCGCCGTCGAGAAGGCCAAGGATCATATTGCGGCCGGCGACATCTTCCAGGTCGTGCTTTCGCAACGTTTCGAACTCGACTTGACCGTGTCTCCATTTGAGATATATCGCGCTCTGCGGATCATTAACCCATCCCCTTACATGTTTTTTCTTAAAATGCCCGAAGCCGCAATCGTTGGGTCTTCACCGGAAATGTTAGTAAAAATCCGCGACCGGGAAGCTTCGTACCGGCCGATTGCCGGCACACGGCCGCGCGGCTCAGACGATGCTGAAGACGACGAGCTGGCGCGTGAGCTTGCACTTGATGAGAAGGAACGCGCCGAACATGTCATGTTGGTCGATTTGGGACGCAATGATCTTGGCAGGGTCTGCAAATACGGAACTGTGCGTGTTGAAGACTTGATGTTTCTTGAGCGGTATTCACATGTGATGCATCTCGTGTCTTTCTTGAAGGGAGAGCTTCGCGACGATGTTGACCGATGGGACGCTCTCATGGCGTGTTTCCCGGCTGGTACGGTTTCCGGCGCCCCCAAAGTGCGGGCCATGGAAATCATCGATGAATTTGAGCCGACAAAGCGGGGAGTATACGCTGGAGCCGTAATGTACGTGGACTTCAGCAACAATCTGGACTCGTGTATCGCGATTCGAACGCTCGTCGCACGAGGAAACAAAGGATACATTCAAGCCGGCAGCGGCATCGTTGCAGATTCGAAACCTGAAGCCGAATATGAGGAGAGCGTCAACAAGGCGCGCGCGCTGATCAGAGCGATAGCCTTGGCGCAAAACGGGTTCGAACTATGATCGCGGTTATCGATAACTACGATTCTTTCACGTACAACCTCGTCCAGTATCTCGGTGAGTGTGGCGAAAATGTGCGTGTGTTTCGTAACGATAAAGTCACCATCGACGAGCTTGTCCGCTTGAAACCCGCTCGGATTGTAATCTCTCCGGGACCCGGAGTCCCTTCCGACGCAGGCATCTCCGAGCAAGTTGTGAAATACTTTCATAGCACCACGCCGATCCTCGGGGTTTGTCTGGGTCATCAGGCGATCGGTGAGGTTTTTGGTGGAAAGATCGTCAGAGCTCCAACTTTGATGCACGGCAAGGTGAGCCCTATATTTCATGATGGCAAGACACTCTTCAGTGGGCTGCCTCAGGGTTTCCCGGCAACTCGATATCATTCGCTCGCCGTCACGGACATACCAGCGTGTCTCGAGGTGAGTGCGGAAACGCGCGAACGTGTCGTGATGGGTCTTCGGCATCGCGAATTTCCAACGGAAGGTATTCAATTTCACCCGGAATCGATCATGACGGTTGTTGGCAAGAACCTTTTGAAAAACTTTCTGAAGACTTAATTCATGATTAGCGGACTCATCCAAAAACTGGTCGATCGGAACGACCTGACGGCGGAAGAAGCGCACCTTGCTATGGACGAGATGCTCGCCGGCGCTGCCAGCGAAGCCCAGATGGCAGGATTTCTGACGGCGCTGAGAATGAAGGGCGAAACGCCGGAAGAATTGATTGGATTTGCCCGGGTGATGCGTGAGAAGGCGGAACCCTTTTGGGATGGAGAGGTTTTATCGGTTCTGGACACATGCGGAACAGGAGGAGACCGCTCGGGAACCTTCAATATCTCGACGGCCTGTGCGTTCGTAGTCGCTGGAACCGGTATTCGGGTAGCCAAACACGGAAACAGATCGGCCACAAGTCGCTGTGGAAGTGCCGACGTCATGGAAGCGCTTGGCATCGACATTCATATCCCACTCGAGCGACTGAGGGCGGCCGTTAAAGATGCAGGTATCGGGTTCCTATTTGCCCAACGGTTCCATTTGTCGATGAAACACGTCGCATCGGTACGGTCTCAGTTAAAACTGCGGACCGTATTCAACATTCTTGGTCCTCTGGCAAATCCGGCCGGAGCCAAGCGCCAGGTCGTCGGTGTATTCTCGCCCAACATTCAGGAACTGATGGCTGATGCCCTGGCTGGACTGGGCGTGGAGCACGCCTTCGTGGTGCACGGATCGGACGGCGTAGACGAGATTTCAACGGCAGCACCAACTCGGATCACTGAAATCCGCTCGGGAGAACTGCGGGCGTTCATGATCAATCCGGAGGATTTCGGAATCCCCGTGGCTTCGATCTCCGACCTTCATGGCGGGGAGGCTTCGACAAACGCCGACATTATCGAAAGCATTCTGCAGGGCGAAACCGGCCCGCGCCGCGACGTCGTTCTTCTGAATTCCGCCGCCGCGATCGTTGCCGGAGGCGCCGCTTCCAGTATCAAGGAAGGCTTGCGCGCGGCTGCTGACTCCATCGACAGCAAACGTGCCTTAAGCCGGCTTCAGACGCTGCGAGAGTGGAAATGAAGGCCCTCGAAAGTTCTCATATCCTCGCAAAACTCGTGGCCGCCAAGCGGCAAAGACTACATAAGTCCAAGATGCGGGCACCCGAAGCAATTGTTCGGCAAATGGCGAAAGTCGCACCCGCTGTCGCCTCGTTTCAATCCGCACTGCAGGTTCCCGATCGCATACGGATCATTGCGGAGGTAAAGAAGGCTTCGCCGTCTAAAGGGGTTTTGTCGGCAAATTTAAACGTTGAACTGTTGGCTGGCGAATACAAACACGCAGGCGCTTCTGCGATTTCGGTAGTCACGGAAGAGGATTTCTTCCAAGGCGATCTGGGGTGGGTTCATCAGATCAAAACGGCCACCGGACTTCCGGTGCTTCGCAAAGACTTCATTTTCGAGCCTTTTCAGGTCTACGAAACGAGGAGTGCAGGAGCAAGCGCCGTACTCTTGATTGTCGCCATGCTGAAGCCGGACGAGTTGAAGAGCCTCCACAACCTGGCAGTAGAGATTGGACTGGATGTACTGGTGGAAGTACATGACGAAAACGAATTGGAAGAAGCGTTGGATGCCGGTGCGCAGATCATCGGTGTTAACAATCGAGATCTGAAAACCTTCTGTGTCGATATGGAGACGTCGTTTCGGTTATCAAAACGGATACCGGACGATCGCATTTTCGTCGTAGAGAGTGGAATTCATTCAAGAAAAGACATCGATGCTTTGCTCGATGCAGGCGCCGACGCTTTCCTGATTGGAGAGCATTTCGTCACTTCAACCGATCCCGGCGCCGCCCTGAGAGGCATGCTGTGACTCGAGTCAAGATTTGCGGCATCACGGATTTTGAAGACGCACGCGACGCGGTCCTGCTTGGCGCCTCCGCGATCGGTTTGAATTTTTACGAAAACAGTCCGCGTTACATGGAGCCCACTCGGGCGGCAAAGATCATCGAGCAGCTTCCGCCTTTCGTAACTATCGTAGGTGTTTTTGTTAACCACCCGGATCCTCAAAACCTCGAGGACTTCGCACTCTCGCTTGGCTTACACGCCGTGCAACTCCACGGAAACGAAACTCCGGACTACTGTGCGATGATCCAGCGTGTCAAAGTGATCAAAGTGTTTCGCGTGGACTCCAACTTTCGAGTTGATATGCTGCGCAACCACGGCAGCAGCACATTCCTTCTCGACTCGAATGACCGGAGCCTGTTCGGTGGAACCGGAAGGGTTTTCAATTGGGTTCAGGTTTACGGAGCCAATGCGTTTGGTTCAATCATCATCGCCGGAGGACTGACCGCGGACAATGTTCCACACGTGATCGAGGAGTTACATCCGTTCGGCGTGGACGTGGCCAGTGGAGTGGAGTCGAGTCCAGGCAAGAAGGATTACGAGAAGATGCGACGGTTCATCGA
>Ga0137427_10000864_pt1 | contig 14551 bp, 6 predicted proteins | sample EasRivERMZT700_2_FD_102309 | JGI IMG/M metagenome (GOLD analysis project Ga0137427, IMG submission 102309) | Soil microbial communities from meander-bound floodplain in the East River, Colorado, USA - East River MetaG ERMZT700_2 | ecosystem: Environmental > Terrestrial > Soil > Floodplain ...
GAGCGTCGTGCAGAATCAGGGCAAGGCGATGGTGAGCTGGGCGCCCGGAGCCGCGAAGCTCGATCACGACTTCGCCATCGCCGACCTGACCGTGTATGCGCGGCCCAAGCAGACGATGCGCCTCGCGGCCGCTGCGCGCGCGGACGAGATCACGCTCGGTGCGAATACCCTGCCGGTCGCCAACGCCGTGATGTTCACGAAAGGCGTTGCGATCTTGATCGCCGCCGACGGCCTGCTGATGCCGGCCAAGGTGCTCGACAAGACCGTGACGGCGAGCCCGGCCGGCACGATCACCTTGAACCGCGGCGTCGTGGCCTCGCTGCGCCGCTCGAGCGTGCGCGTCTACGAGGGAATCTCGGCCGGACAGATCGGCACGACCGTGCGCGCCGGCGCGACCGAGCTCGTGCGCGACTCGGTGAAGTTCAAGAAGGACTTTCCCCATGATCCGAATCCCGGCGATCTGTTGCTGCTCGTCGACGCAAACGGCGTCGAGCTCGCCACCGCCGCCGACACGGTAGGCGGCACGATCTATCTCGCCGGGCCTCTGCCCCGTGCCCTGCGCCCCACCGCGCACGCGTTCGATTCCAATCCGACGGTGCGGATCTTCATCGTCGTCCCGAACGATCCGGCCGCGCACGTGACTGCCTTGACGCCGGTGCTTCTGGGCGACCTGGCCGGCGTCTACGGCGGCGGCCATACGGTGCTCGATCTCGATGGCACCTACGAAGAGCTGACCGCCGGTACGGTGGTCGCGGCAAGCGACGGCTTGAAGCTGCGTGCGGCGACCATCCTTGCCAACGACAGCGTAGAGGGCAAGACGCGGCTCACACTGACCGAGGCGCTCGACCCGGACATGCAGGTCGCGCGCCTGGCCATCTATGGCCCGTTCGAGTTTGCCGCGCACATCGACGGCTACGACAAATCCGAGGCCACGCTCGCCGCGGGCGCGGCGCAGCTCGAGCTTGCCGCGACCCAGACGGGGCTCGCTCCGGGCGCCTATCTCCTCGTGGCCGGCGGCGGGCAGGTCGAAGGCGCGCGGGTCACGACCGTGTCGGCGACCGGCGCGACCACCGTGGTGTCGCTTGCCCGCGCGCTGGAACACTCCTACGTGCTGGGCGATACCGTCATCTACGGCAACGTAGCGCCGGTCACGCACGGGGCGACGGCGCCCGACGAAGTGCTCGGCAGCGGCGACCCCTCGCAGCCGAGCCAGCGTTTTCTGCTGCGCCGCTCGCCGCTCGCCTTCGTGCCCGACCCGACGGCCGAGCGCGGCGTGCGCGCGGCCGTGGAGGTCTTCGTCGACGACGAGCGCTGGACCGAAGCGGCGACGCTCGCCGACAGCGCCCGCACCGACAAGCATTACGCGCTCGACATCGACGAGAACGAGCGCGCCTTCGTGCAGTTCGGCGACGGCACTTTCGGCGCGCAGCCGGCGAGCGGGCGCAACAACATCCGCGCACGCTATCGCGTCGGCCACGGCATTGCCGCCAACGTGAACGCCGACGCCATCGCGCAGATGCCGCAGGCGCTGCCGTTCCTGCAGGCGACGTTCAACGGCGCGGCCGCGGGCGGCGGCGAGGAGCGCGAGACGCCGGAGGACGCGCGGCGTCTCGCGACCCATCGCGTGCGCACGCTGGGGCGCGCGGTGTCGCTCGGCGATTACGCGGACCTCGCGCTGACCTTCGGCGGCATCGCCAAGGCACGCGCCGATTGGGAATGGGAAGGCGGCCGCCGGATCGTGCTCCTGACGCTCGCCGCATCCGGAGGAGGCGCCCTGGCCGGGGAGCTGAAGGAAGCCGTCTATGCCTTCTTCGCCCAACGCAGCGCCGCCGGGGCGCGGCTGCGAATCCGCGATCACCGCAGCCTGCCGATCCGGCTCGCGCTGCAGATCACCGTGCAGCGCGATTTCACGCAGGCCGACGTGCTGCGCCGGCTGTGGCAGGCGCTCGGCGCGGAGGAATCCGACGGCGTGCGCGGCTACTTCCATTTCGACGCCCGTGATCTGGGCGAGGACCTCTTCTTGAGCTCGGTCTATCGGATCGTCGAGGGCACCCGCGGCGTCGACAATACCCTCGCGACCGAATTTCACATCGAAGGCGAAAGCGCCGTGGTGGCCGATCGCATCGCCGTTCCCGCGGAGGCGCTCGCGACCGGGGGCGATGCGACGGATCCGGCGCGCGGGCGCCTGAGCCTGCAGTTGAGCGGAGGCATCGCGTGAACGCCCTTGCCGCGGCCGATCGCGCGCAGTACGCGCTGTCGCTCTACCGGCTGCTGCCCGGCGTCTATCGCGCGCGCGACACCGAAGGCGAGCTCCAGCGCTTCCTCGCGCTGTTCGCCGACGAGCTGTGGCGCATGCGCGCGCGGCTCGACCGGCAGTGGCGCGACCTGTACATCGACTCCTGCCAGGACTGGGTGATCCCGTATCTCGCCGAGCTGGTCGGTACGTCGGTGCTGTTCGACGACGCCGGTCGCAATCGCGTCGACGTCAAGAACACCCTGCGCTGGCGGCGCCAGAAAGGAACCGCGGCCGGCCTGGAGGACGTCGCCGCCGGCATCGGCGGCTGGGGCGCGCACCTCGCCGAGATGTTCGAGCGCACGGTATGGATGCAGAACCTCGTGCACGTCAAGCGCAACGCCGCGTTCGCGCTCGACCTGCGCGACGCCGACGCCATGGCGGCGCTGTCGACCCCGTTCTCCGGCGCGCGCGCGCTGGTCGACCTGCGGCCCGCCGATCAGCGCGCAGGCTGGTTCGGCCCGCGCAAGCTCGCCGTGTTCGAGTGGCCGCTCGGCTCCTATCCCTTGCGTCAAGTGACCCCGCTGCAGCTCGGGGGCGGGCGCTTCCGCTTCGCGCCGCTCGGCGGCGACGCGGCGCTCTACGCCGGGGGCGACAAGCAGGAACTTTGCGACGCTGCTGGCGGCGCCCGCGCCGATATCTGCCGCGCGCACACCGATCACGTGCCGATTCGCACGCGCGACGCCAGGACCCACGCGGCCGTCTACGTCGGCACGCCGCTCGGCTTCACCATCCACGAGGACGGCATTCCGGTGGTTTCCGCTGAAGTCGCGCCGGGCGTGCCGTCGGATGCGCTTTGCCTCGACCATGCCGAGCTCGCCAAGTCCGGCGGACTGGTCGCCGCCGACCGGACGCTCTTCACGGCGCCCGGACAGTTCCGGCTGGAGGCGGTGCGCCTCGGAGCGGTGCTGCAGACGATCAACGGCACGCTGTCGCCGATCCCCTATTCGGGCGGACAGGCGTGGGTATCGCAGCTGCAACTGCGCAACCCCCACGGAACGCTCGCCCTCGACGCCGTGACGCCGGACTTCGGCTACGTCGCCGGCGTGGCGCCGTACGAGCCGGATCACGGCGAGTTTCATCACCCCGTGTTGCTGTTGAGGCTTACCAACATCGGCGCGCTCGCGAGCTTTCCCGAATCGGAGGTGATCGTGCGCAGCGCCGAAGGCGCCGCGCTGCAAGTGTTTCTGCCGGCGCTCGCCAATATGCCCGCCGCGGCACAACTGTATACGTACGTCGCCGCCGACGGCAGCGCCTATTTCGCGCGCGCCGATCATGGCACGGGCGTCCCGGACCGCAACCCGGATGCGAGCCTGTTCGGCGCCTACCTCGCGCCGCATCTTGCGCGCGCGGCGGAGGCGCAGGTGCGGCTGCGGCCCGGACATCTCGCGCCGCCGAATCGCTTTCGCCGCCCGGTGTTGCGCCCGCTCTGCTGCTGGGACAAGCCGCTCGTGCCGCCGCTCGCGAGCGGCGAAGTGGCGATCGATCCCGAACGCGGCCGCTTCATGTTTCCCACCACGGAGGTGCCAGCGGGGCGCGTCAGCGTGAGTTTCCGCTACGGCTTCACCGGCGAGATCGGCGCCGGCCCGTACGCCCGGGGCCAGCTTGCGTCGCCAAGCCTTACGGTCGCGCAAACGTGCAACGCCGATCACGCGACGCTTCAAGCCGCGATCAACGCGGCGCCGGACGGCATCGCGAACCCCGTCGTGATCGAGATCCTCGACTCGGCGACCTACAACGAGGCGATCCTCGTCGACAGCCGCAACTTCCCCGGCGGCCTGGTGCTGCAAGCCGCCGACCAGCAGACGCCGACCCTCGTCAAGTCGGGCGGCGGCGCCGACGTGTTGACGGTGCAGAACTCCGCGATCGCGCAATTCGTGCTGGATGGCCTGGTGCTTTCCGGTGGCGGCATCGTCGTCGGCGGCAACGTCGGAGCCGTCGTGCTGCGCCATTGCTCGGCCGCGCCGGCGAGCGTCGCCGTGAACCTGACGAGTGCAAACGCGAACCTTCGGCTGGCGCGGTGCATTTGCGGACCGATCGCGATCACCGCACCCGAGGGCAGTGTCGAGGTGAGCGACAGCATCGTGCAGCACCCGGCGGCCTCCGTCGAGACCCCGAGCGGCAACGCCGCGCTCGCGTTCGCCAACGGCACGGCGAAATTGGAGCGCACGACCTTGGTCGGGGACGTCGCCGTTCACTCGGGCTACATATCGAACGTGCTTCTCTACGGAGCGCTTGCGCTGGCGGATGCCGGCGCAAGCTGCCTGCGCTTCTCGCGCTTGCCGCCGGCTTTTGCCGCGGGAGGCTTCCGTTGCACGGAGACGGTGCCGATTTTCGTGTCGCTCGCTTTCGGCGACGCGGGCTATTGCCACTTGCACCCCAATACGAGCGCCGCGCTCCGGAGCGGCGCCGAGGAAGGCGGCGAGATCGGTGCGTTCTACCGCGCCGGCTTGGCCTGGCGCACGCAAAACGTGGGCGTGCGCCTCGATGAATACGTGCCGGCGGGCCTCGAAGCCGTGCAGATCCGGGTGCTACCACGGTTGCGTTTCCTTGGGAACTCAGTGCTATGAGAACCGACATCTCCAAAATATCGTTCGACGAGATCAATCACTTCGCCGGCGTGTTCCAGCAGATGGGGCGCATGCCGCTCGACGCCGAATTCAACGAGCAGAACGAACTGATGCTGCGCCTGGTGCAGCGGCTCGCCGGCGACGCGATCCACACGGGCAGCCCGAACGAGGGCTTCCGCGTCGACACGCGCGTGCTGCTCGACAAGCTCGAATCGCGCCGGGACTGGACGGCGACGCCCGGCGCGGCGACGGTGTTCATCGACTACTTCGATCATCGCGTCGGCGACGGCAGCCTGGTGGTCGCCGGCGCGACCGCGATCGTCAAGACGCTCAGCGATCCCCTGGATCTCAGCGGGATCCGCGAAGCGCTGATCGCGGTGAAGGGCGGGTTTGCCGCCAACGAGCTCGTATTCACGCTGACCGACGCCGCCGCCGCTTCGCACGACTTCACCATGACCGAGCTCGGCCCGGAGAACGGCTGGCGCATCTTCCGGGGCGTTCCGGGCGCGCTCCCGCCGGGTTTCAAGCTCGACGCGATCACTTCCTACGCCTTCACCGGCCTGGACAACCTGGAGCGCTACAGCTTCGACTTCCTGAAGATCGACGTGCCGATCCGTGTCACAGTCGCTCGTCCCGAGCTCACGCCCGCATGGACGCCCGCGCCCAATACCGCCACGCTTGCCCTCGACGACGACAATCGCGTCTGGGGCTCGCTTGCGCTGAAGGCCACCGGCGCGACCGCGCTTGCCTATACGTTTCCCGCCCCGCTCGATCTGCGCCGCAAGCGCGCGCTCGTCTTCGCGCTCAAGCGCAACCCGGGCGCGGCACCCTACACGGTGGAAGTGGTCGATACCGCCCTCGCGCCGCAATCCTCCACGCTCGCCGGCGCCGTGATCGCGACCGTCGCCGGATGGGAAATCGTGAATTTCACGATCCCCCAGGGCGGCGCGGCCGACTGGGGGTCGATCGCGCAGGTCAAGTTCAGCGGACTTTCCGCGGCGGCAAGCTATGGGTTCGGGCCGGTGCAGCTCGAGGCCGATCCCGCCGCCGATCTCACCGTCATGGGCGGCGACGGCACCGCCGCGGGCGCGGGCCGCTTCTACGGGGAAGGCGTCGCGGCCGTCAAGGAGTCTCATGAGAGTTACACCACCCAGCGCGATCTGCCGGAGCCGGCCCTCGCTGCGCTCGCCCCTGTCGCCGACGGCAATACGCGCATCGACTGGGCGTATCTCGATCTATGGGAGCGCGCGCTCACCTATATAGAAAAGCCGGCACTGCGCGAGCCGGCCCTCGAGGGCGTGGACACCGGCACCCGCACGCAGGTCGTCGCGCAGGTGCGATTGCTGGCCGGCCAGGAGGTCGCGTCGCCGAATGAACCCGCGCCTCCCGCCGCGGCGTTTGCCGCGCTGCCGCGCTGGGGCAAGGGCACGCTCACCACCAAGGACACGCCGGCGGCGGCGCTCGATCCCTGCGCCGATCCGTGCGAGCCGGCCATCGCCGGCCCTTACCTCGGCGAGGAAAATCGCCTGTTTCGCGTCGAGATCCACCGCGCCGGTGACATCGGCCTTGCCAGCGCGCCGGGCACCGCGCTGTTCAAGTGGTCCCGGGACAACGGCGCGGTCGCTTCGGGACTGACCGCAGAAGCCGCGCCCGGCGCCACCTCGGCGCAGGTGGAAAAACCGGAGTTGTTCGCCATCGGAGATCTGATCGAGATCTCCGACGACCTGGTCGAGCTTGTGACCGGCCCGCTCGAGGACACGGCCACTCACCGCAAGCACGCCCGCGGCGAGATGCGCCGCATCGTCACGGTGAACATGCAGACGCGCCGCGTGTCCTGGGACGACCCGATATCGCCCGAGCCGGCGCTGCACGCGCCGCTCCCGCGGGCCATGCGCCTCGTCTATCACGCGAAGATCACCCAATGGGACGGCCTGCTGCCGGCGACCGCCGGCGACATCGCGCTCGCCGACGGGGTGACGGTGGAACTCGGCGGCCACGACTTCATCCCCGGCGATTTCTGGTTGTTCACGACGCGCACGGTCGATCGCAGCGTCGAGCGGCTCATCGAGGCCCCGCCGCGGGGCGTGCGCCACGCCTACTATCTGCTCGCCAGCATCACGCGCGCCAAGCCGGACAACCTGACGCCCGAGAGCGTCGTCGCCGAGGATCTGCGCCCGCGCTTCGCGGCCCTGCCGGAGCTTGACGCGAGCCGCGTCGCTTTCGACCCGAGCGCGTGCGCCGCCGAAGCGCCGATGCCCGATTGGGACAAGGTGAGCACCGTGCAGCAGGCGATCGACGCCATCTGCCGCGCCGATCTCAACGCCGATCTGCGGCTGCACAACAAGCTGCTCCACGGCTATGGGGTCATCTGCGGGCTGAAAGTGCGCTGCGCGAAGGACCGGGAGCATGTGATCCTCTCGAAGGGCTACGCACTCGACTGCGAGGGTTACACACTCCACGTCAGCGGCGATACTCCGGTCGATCTGATCGCGAAGGCGGCCGCGCAAGGGCTGCTCGACGGCAGCGGCGACGGCAAGGCGCTGCTGTACGTCGAGCGCAGCCTGGCCGGCGACCCCACCATCGTGGTGGAGCCCTACACGCCGCCGGCCAATTTTTTGGCGGACGTGCTCGAGGGCACGCTCATCAAGGACTTCTGGGACAAGTGCATCCTCACCCTCGTCAATTTCTTCAAGGCACAGCTTTCGCCTTTCCCGGAAAAAACGCCGCCGCTGTCGAACAACCACAAGCGGGTGCTTGCGCTGATCAATCTGCTGTGGCAGAAGGTCAACTCCGCCAACGGCCCGTACGTCTGGGTGTCGAAGCGCGAGCACGATCTGCTGGAGAAGTTCCACCAGGACATCGAGGATCTGCTCGCGAGCAAGACCTTTTGCGGCATGTTCGACGGGCTGCAGCCGTACCCGGCGTATCCGTACGGCGCGACTCCGGGCATCGACACGATGTTCGGGCTGTTCGCTTTCCACCAGCGGATGCGCGCGCATCCGGGCGGGCAGTACGTGTACGTGTTCCACGACGACAATCAGATCCAGGTGTTCGATCTGGCCGCGCGCGAGCTGGTGCAGGTGCTGACCTTCCCCGGCGGCACCAACGTGCGCATCCAGGACATCGCGTTCGACGCCGCCGGGACGCAGATGAACGTGGTCGGCATCATGTCGAATAACACGGATTCGGTGTTCGCCAATGCGGCGATCAACCTCGCCAACCAGTCCCACACCTGGGGCCCTACGAGCGTCGTGTGCGACATCCTGTTCGTCAGGCTCGGCCGCCACTCTGCGCATCCCACTTCCCTGTACGCGATTGGACGCAGCGCCACCAACGGCGCCTTGCGCGGACTGTACGTCTTCGATCCCAACGCCATCACGCTCGCGCCCTTACCCAGCCTGGTGTTCAACGCCACCGGCCTGTTCGAGATCAGCCCCGACGGTGCGACCGCTTTCGCGGCCGAGCAAAGCCTTGGCGCGCAGACCGGGTTGTTCGATCGCGTGCGCTCGATCGATCTCGCCAACCCGGCGGGCGCACCGATCTTCTTCCTTGTACCCGGTATCGACGCCAAGGACGACATCAAGGTGATGAACGGGCGACTCTACATCACCGGCAACCCCCCGATAGGGCAGGTGAAGAGCCTGCATCGCTTCAACGTGACGAGCAACGTGCCGCTGGGGCCCGTCGACCTGCTCATCAACGACCACACGCGACTCGTCGCCGCGCCCACCCGCAACGCGATCCTGGTGTCGCACTCCGACCGCTACAAGATCGCGCTCTACGATGCGGCCAACAATGTGCTCGGGGTGAACTTCCGCGTGCCGGTGCAGGTGATGCCGCTCGCGCTCGCGATCAAGGCCGACGACAGTGAAGTCTATGCGCTCAACTTCTTCGGCAACACCGTCAACGTGATCGACGTCGCAGCGCTCAGCGTCGGGCCGCCCAGCTTCACTTTCGATCCGCCGGTAACGCTCGCCGACTACCGTTCCAAGGCACTCAAGTCCTTCACGGACCTGGCCGGCGTGTTCGCACAGTCTCTGAAGGACTGTTTCTGCGACAAATTCCTGATCGAGTGCCCGGAATGCGGGCCGAATGACAAAATCTATCTTGGCGTGGTCGAAGTCAAGGGCAACAAGGTTTGGAAGATCTGCGATTTCACCAAGCGCCACTACGCGAAGTCCTTCCGGACCTGGGGGTATTGGCTGTCCACCGTGCCGATCCTGCCCCTGCTCAAGAAGTCGTTCGCGGCGTTTTGCTGCAAGGTGTTCTAGCTAAGGAACGAAAATGGCGAAGCAACCGATTCAACAGTACCGGGTCATCGGACGCGTGATCGACCGCGCCTCGCGAAAAGGCGTGCAGGGCGTGCGCGTCGAAGGCTGGGACCGCGACACCCGATTCCACGACATGCTCGGCTCGGCCGTGACCGACGGCAACGGCGGATTCTCCTTTACCTTCGACAGCGACTACTTCGGCGACTATGCGGGCGACCACGCACCCGACGTTTTCTTCAAGGTCTATCTCGACGACCGCGTGATCAAGACCACCCTTGACACGCCGATGATGAACCAGGCGCCCGGTGACATCCGCGCGACGATCGAGATCGATTACGCCCAAGCGGCGCCCACGGGCACCGACCGCGTGTCGACCGATCAGGCGGTGAAGGCGGTGCGTTTCGTGAAGCAGTCCGATTTCGCCGGCGTGTGGCGCGAAGGGCGCGACAAAGTGGCGACCGTCGGCAGATTCGCCGGCGCGCTGGGGACGAATGCCCTCGCCAAGTTCGATCTCGAGCCGATCGCGCCGACGGGCACGCGCAACAACGAAGTGGCCGGGCAGGACACGGCAACAGCGAAGCGCAACCTCGCCGCCAACCAGGTCAACGTCGCCGAGGTGAAGGACTACAACCCGCAGGCTGACGGCGCGAGTGTGCGCGCCATCGTGGACTTTCCGCTCACCCTCAAGGCGGACGACACGGTTACGCTTTATCAGCAGGACGGGAAGGTGAAGTACTACTCGGTCGTCAAGCCGGTGGACGCAACCAATGTAGACGCCGGCACCGTCGCGCGCATCGACAAGGACGTGCAAACCCTGAAAACCAACATGGTGGAGGTCGCCGCCGTTCGCGCGGATCTGGAGACGGTCAAGGCGAATACCGTTCAGTCAACCGCGCAGCTCGAAGGCGACGTCGCCACCATGAAAACCCAGGTCGAAGAGGTCACGCGCCTGAAGACGGAGCTGGCCGCCGTCCAGCAAAGCGCGGCCGGCAAGGACGCCCAAATCCTGAAGCTGCAGTCGGACATGGCGAACATGCAGGCCGCTCAGAGAGACATCAACTCGCGCTTCTCCCCCGACAAGCTGGCCGCGCTCGAGCAGCAGGTGCAGCAGCTCGCCCTGGTGAACCCGCGCGTCGTGTCGCAGCCCGCGCAACCGGCGCTAACAGTGAAGCCGGCGCTCGCGCGGACGGCCACGCCGGCAAAGACAACAACGCCGGCAAAGACGACAAAGACGACAAAGACGGCCAAGACGACCAAGCCCAAACCCGGCAAAGGACGCTGAACGGGAGCCCGCCGTGCCGGTCGCCCTCGATCGCGCAATTCGGTTCGCCGCGGGCACCCGCTTGGTTTTCCTGCCCGCGCTCGGGGGTCCGCTGCTCGCCGTACTCGCTCAGGTCAAACCGCAGTACAAGGCCTTGCTCGACGGGTTGTCCGCCGTAAGCTGCGCGGTAGAGTCGATCGACGTTGATCGTTGCATCCTGCAGCTTGTCAGCGGTGACGCGACGTCCGGCGTGCGCATCGAGCGCGACAGCGCCGACACCTATGCGGTCACCGCCGAATACCGCGCTCGCGCAGGCGATGCGCCGCGCGTCGCCGCACACCGCGCCCTGGTGATCATGCTGGGTGGAGCCAGTGAAGTCTTTCTGGCCGAGCGCGACGCGCGCGGCGTTCGATATTGGCTGAAACTGCGCTACGGCGCGAATCGGCAAGGAGTGAGCGTATCCCTCTTCACCGCGGAATTCGCCGCGCGGCTGCCGGCGGCGCTGCGCGCGTTGGCGCCGAGTGAGCTGGAGCTCGGCAGTCTCCGGCCTGAAGGGGCGGCGTGAAAGTCGGCCGATGGTGCGGGTGCCGAGAACCGTAGAGCGCCGTAGCCGCAGGGCGGCGAAATCCGCCTCGGCGAAAGTGTCGGGCCCTGGCCCGGACGCCGCCCGAGCGCACGTCGGAAGCGCGCCCGAGGGCCGTGCATCGGAAGGGGCCCCTGCGTTCGTCCCGAAGGCGCGCATCACCGAGGTACCGGGCGCCGGACGTCCCCTCGATCCCGAGGTACGCGGGTTCTTCGAGCCCCGGTTCGGCCAGGACTTCGGCGCCGTGCGAGTGCACACCGACGCGCAAGCCGCCGCTGCCGCACGGGCGGTGAACGCGCGTGCGTACACCATCGGCCCGAACATCGTTTTCGCCGAAGGCGAATACCGTCCCCACAGCCGGATCGGCAAGAGCCTGCTGGCGCACGAGTTGACCCATGTCGCGCAACAGGCCCGTCACGCCGACGCAATCCAGCTGCGCTCGGCGATAAGCCGCCCCGGGGATGCTTCCGAGCGCGAGGCCGAACTCGCTTCGCGCGCGGTCGCTGCGGGCGCGACGTTTACCGTGCGGGAGGCGCCTTCGGCGCGCATCGCGCGCGATGGCCCCGCACCGGCCCCCGGCGTTTGGGCGCCCCCGAAGCCACCGGCCTTCAATGTCTTCGAGGAGCCGAGCGCCGCGACCGCGGCAGGCGCGCCGGCTGCGTTCGATGCCTACATCAAGCTCAGCTCGGGCGATCAGGAAAAGGCGCGCTCCTGGTCCCACGGCACCGGCGCCTTGCAGAAGGCGCTCGCCGCGCTGGGCCCGGTGAACGCGATCGACCCCAAGTATGCCGATGCGGTGCATGGAATCCTGCGCTGGATCGAGGAGACCGAGACCCGCAAGACCACCGGCAAGACCGACGACGAGATGGCCAAGACACAGGCAGGTTTCATCAAGGCCAAAGCCGCCTCGCCGCCCGGATGGGGCGGAACGACGACCACGCGCTGGGCCGGCCTGCTTCCCGCGGCGCAGACCGCGTGGACCGATCGCGGCAAAAAGGCGATCGACGCCATGGTGGCCTACGCCACCGCGCACGCGCCCGAGCTCAAGCTGACGAAAGCGAGCTTCGAGCTGGACTTCGACGGAGTTGACCGGATTTCGCTGGGTGCGCTGGCGACCGGCGGATCCAAACGGGGCGAGACGGTGCAAGTCGGCTTCGAGTTCGTGGTCACCGTCGAGGTCGATCCGGCCTACGCGCTGTCCACCGTGGTGCACGAGCTCCAAGGCCACCCGATCTACGACGAGAAAACCGGCGCGCCCAACTACGCGGGCAAGCTCTACAAGGCCGCCGCGGCGAAAGTGCCGGCGGCGGTCTCGATCGACCGAAGCGGCGACGAATCGTTCAACTACTGGCCCTCGGAAATCTATTCGCTGCTCAAAGAGATTCCTTACTGGACGGTCGTGACGCCCGCCGACAAGAAAAAGAAGCTCAAGCTCCCGGGCAGCACCACGACCGCGGACACGCTGAATTACGATCCGCGCGGGATGATCGAAAGCTGGCTGAAGGATATCAAGTCGAATTGGGATCCGTCGCTGGTGAACGGAATCGTGCGCGGCTTCTACAAGCGCATCGCCAGCGATCCCGGCATGAAGAAGGTGTCGGTCACCGAATTCGAGAAGATCGTCAAGAAGGTTTTCGCCGCGGCAGATGCCGCGACTATCCTTAAATGATGCGGGCGGTCTGCGCAATTGCGATTGCCGCGTCTGCGATGGCCCACCCAACGGAGTTGCTAAGCATGAATGCATCGGCTTCTGAAGCTTCCGAGATCGATCAGAAAATCCGGGTGCTGCTGTTCCCGTCGGGAGACCGGCAGTTCCGGGGCGCGCGCGAGCAGGCGATTGCCTATTTGCTCGCGCACGCCGAGGAGGCGCATCCGCGCCTGCTCGCGCTCGTCGAGGGCGATTCGCCCCCCGTCACGGTGCTTGCCGCGCTGCCGCGCTTCGGCCGCATCGAGAGCGTGCCCGTGCTGGAGAAGGCGTTGCGGCACGCTTCGGATGCGAGCACGGTCCTTGCCGGCCAGGCCCTCGGGCAGCACCCGCGGCCGGAAGCGCGCGCCGCCCTCGAGAGCGCGCTCGGGGACGCACGCAACCAGGTAGTCGCGTCGGCCGCCGAAGGTCTGGCGCTGCGCGGCGATCGGGCATCGTGCCCGGCGCTCGCCGCCGCGCTCTCGCATCCCGATTTGGACGTGCGCGCGCGCATCCGCGCGGCCATGGCGCGGATCGGTTGCGGGGAGGGATGAACGTCCACGGGCTCCAGCGCCCGGGTGATCCAAGATGACCGGCCACGTCAAGAGTAATGATGCGAAGGACAAGGCTTCGTCCGACAAGCCCGCGCGGCGGTCCGACGGAACCCTGGCGCTGCAACGTGACGATGACACGGGGCTTCTTGCATTGCGCGATGAGCTAGGCAACCGCGGATTTCAGGCGTTTCTGCGCGGCGCCGCCGCGCCGCGCGATGATCCGTTGCCGGCGTACGCGAGATTGCGCGCCGGGAGGTCTAGCGCTTTCGGCGTGTCGTTCGACGACGGCGGCTCGCACCTGGGCAATCCCGCGACGAGTATCACCGCGCCTTTGCAAACCGCCGCGTTCAATCCGCTGCAAACCGCGGGGGCAAACCTGATCTTGCAACGCAAGTGCGCGTGTGGCGCAGGGGCTTCCAGTCTCACCGGCGAATGCGCAGAGTGCGGCAAGAAGAAGCTGAGACTGCAAACGAAACTTCGGATCAACGAACCGGGCGATGCGTATGAGCAAGAGGCCGATCGCGTCGCCGAGCAGATGTTGGCAAAGCCCGCGCATCCCGACGTCAGCAGCGCACCGCCGCGCATCCAGCGCTTCTCTGGACCATCGAGCGGACAGGTAGGGGATGCGCCTGCCAGCGTAGACCGCGTCCTTGCCAGTCCCGGCAGGCCGCTGGACCCGGCACTACGGCAGGATATGGAGCAGCGCTTCGGGCACGATTTTTCGCGGGTGCGGGTGCATTCGGGCGGAGCCGCCGAGCAATCGGCGCGTGATGTTAACGCCAATGCCTATACGGTAAATCACAACATTGTGTTTGGTGTCGGTCGGTTCGCGCCGCAAACGAACGACGGGCGGCTCTTGCTTGCTCATGAGCTGACACATGTAGTGCAGCAGTCAGGGAACGGGCTTCGCCTCCAGATACAGCGTCAGTTCGCGGGTTGTCAGAACCTGATCCCCGCTCCTCCTCAGGGGGTCGGTGTGGGAATAGCGGTCCACAAGGCCATCGAGACGCATTTCAGGGGGAGCGTTACGGGTGTTCCGAGTGATCAGGTGAGAATTCCTGGTGCGTCCGCTGCGCCGGGCCGCACGCAGGGATTGTGTGGCCGGGATGAGGATTTGATCAAACCTCAAGTCCTGGGTGGCAAAGCGGGAGGGGGCCTTCCGGATCTGGCGCGCGTTGGGACTGGCGGCGTTCTGCAGGTTGCGGAGATCAAGCCGGCGACCGAGCCCTGTCTGATTGACGGAGAAACGCAGCTTTCCCGCTACATCGTTCAGGGCAATGAACGGGATGCGCAGCAGGTGGCCTGGCGGAATTCTCTCGGCATCAAGGTCGTATC
>Ga0137427_10000866_pt1 | contig 14528 bp, 8 predicted proteins | sample EasRivERMZT700_2_FD_102309 | JGI IMG/M metagenome (GOLD analysis project Ga0137427, IMG submission 102309) | Soil microbial communities from meander-bound floodplain in the East River, Colorado, USA - East River MetaG ERMZT700_2 | ecosystem: Environmental > Terrestrial > Soil > Floodplain ...
TCCAGAAGATAGGGACCATACTGACTCACGTCGTATTAAACCCAACTCACGTACCCTTTTAATCGGCGAACAGCCGAACCCTTCCAAGCTTCTTCCCCCGGAGGATAGGATGAGTCGACATCGCAATATATTTTTATTTATATTTAATTTAAAATAAAAATTCTTAACCTTTCAGTTAAGGTTAGACTATATCTTTATCCAGTGTAAGAATACAAATTACAAAGCATCTGGATATTGGCGTGTAGTCGTTGAGGGGTTAAAATTTTTACAGTTGCTTACACCTAAAATTTGTAACTTCCCTGCTGATTGTCCAATCTTTCAAATTTTTACTAATAAATATTTACCCTAGCTAGTAATCCGAAGGATTACTACCAATAATTGAGTTTTAATTGTTGCGAAGCAAGGGGGAGTTTTATTAATATTGAAAGCTCTAAGGATGTTCCAGCAAATAGCCAACTTCTAAATTAATATTACTATTAAGATCCCCCGATGTCATAAATATCCATAATATCAGTTCCATCATTTTCAATATCAGAAGAATCTTGTTTTGAAACATTCTCATTTATTTTATATAACATAGAATCATGCATATGTTTAATTAAAGAAGGTTTAATATTTTCAAAGCCGTCCTTTTTAATATAGATTCTTTCATAAAAAATTTCATCATTACCTTTTTTATTATGAATAGAAGTTTCTAAATTAAAATTTGTTTTAAGAGCTTCTCTAAGAATATTAATTTCGTTAGAATTATAACTATCAGTACATAAGGTTAAACCTCCTCTTTTTACTTGTTGACCATCATCCTGAATCCAAAAAGCTAAACTTCTGGGTGTTAAATGATCTGCAATACTATTAGGTATGATTTTTTTTCCTTCTGTATCTAAAAATAAATCAGCTATAGGTTTTAATGACTCCAGTGATTGAGTTCTAAAATATAATGATTTATTTGTAGTTTTATATCTTGAATCTTCTCTAATATATTCTTTAATAGCATCTACCATTAAAGGTATTCCTCCTTCTTTTGTTATATTAAATAAATAATTTAAATATTCTATTTTTTTAGAAGATTGCTCAAAAGAAATAAATGCTTTATCTAAACCAGTTCTACCTATATGAGCATCACCTAATAAAGTTCCAATTAAAAATTCTTTAATATGTTTATTTAAATTCATACTAATTATTAATATTTAATGTTTTCTCGATATTCCCTGCCTGCTTTAGGCAGCAGGGAGAAAGAAATATTTCTGTCTATAATTAGACTTATTTTATTATACCATCTTTATTTTTAAAGATAAAAATAGAAATAATAAAATTAAAAATGAAATAATATAATTTTTTTTAATCCAATAATGAATACTCTTTTAAAATTATTGTGTTATTTAGATTAAATTAATTTAAGGTGCCAAACAGCCGAGACAATGTGTACTCTCGTCGGCTATCAGCCTGTTCAATTTTGTTAATATTAAGGTTCTCCAGCTTCCCTTTCTTAAAACAAAATAGGTGGATAAGCTATCCTTAATTTCCATTTTTTACAGAATGGTTCAGACTATGTCATCATCTTTTTAACAATCATTAAATATAAAAATTATGGTAATTTTCTTACCATTTCTGGTATAATATAATTATCTATTTTATTTCTAAATAATGAATAGCTTTCAGATTTTATTACTATTATTTTTTTACCTTTATTTGATCTAACTTCAGTATTAAATTTAAATTTTTCTGAAAGTTCATTAGCCATATTAAAAATTTCTAAATCTGTAAAACTTTGTGTATTTAACACAATACTCTTATTTTTAGTGTTTTTATTATAATCTAATTTACCTCCATCATCCATAAACCAATAAGTTAAACCTACATCAGTTAAATAATCTTTAATTAATGATTTTTTAATGCTTTTTTTATTATCAATAATAAAAAGATCAGCTCCCTGCCTAAAGCAGGGAGGGTTAAAAACTTGATGACTTATTGTTTGAAATCCTCAATTTATAACTGTATTACCTTTAGGACTTATTCTAGTTTTTTTATGAGGTTCAGATAATATCCATTCATTAAATAAAGCATAAACATGATCTATATAAGCTTTACTATTATTACCCCATTCGAATTTTATCCTATAAGTTTTCCCTTTATTTTGAGTTTGCAAACTAGCATCTCCTAGTAATAAACCTATTAAAGCTTCAAATTGTAAATCAGATAATTTATATAGAGATTCTTTATACTCTTTAAGTAAATTACTATTTGGACTAAGTCCAATTACTTGTTCTTTTGAAATAGGTTTCATATTATTTAGTTAATTGTCATTTTTGTTACATTTAATAAATGCTATTTTAATAAAGATGTAGGGCGCTTATGAAAGATTATTGTTAGCATACTCACTTTCTAGTCGTTGAACGTTCTAACCCTTTCTCTTAATTAAAAAATTTTAAATATTCTTGAATTTAAGATTGCTGTGGGTAAGCTTCGCTGCAAATTGACCAATATATTGGTTGTTTTTGCAATTCACCCTATTTTATAATTGCTTTTTTCAAAGCAAAGGGACAACAATTTTATCCCTAGCGTAACTTTTATTAATTGATCCCCGTCTATCCCATACTATAGCGAGGGGTCACTATGCCCTACTTACGTATCTGTGCGACTTTTGAGTCTTTCAGTTAAGCATGCTTACCGCCATTGAGCCCTGCACAACCCTTCACTGGTCGATTGATCTCCATTCAATTTCTAGCTATACCTTATAATTAACCTGTTAATTTAATAAAATTGTTTTTATTTCTTTTTTTTTTGTATCACCTAGTTTTCAAATAAAATTAAAAATTAGATTTTTTAATAATTGATATATTTGGATGTACTTTGCTACTCTATTAAAGACGACCGCCCCAGTCAAACTGCCAATTAGTCAACTATCCCTTTTTTTTTTTAAATTTAAGGTAAACACGAACCCAATCTAATTTATAAGGTTTCCACTTATAGTCTATCGACTTATCTATTCACTATTAAATAAGATTGTTCTAGATTCACATGATAACTAACTACAGTAAAGCTGCATAGGGTCTTCCCGTCCCCCTGGAGGCAACGCGCATCTGCACGCGTAATTCAATTTCACTGAGCAAGTTGTAGAGACAGTGAGACCATCGTTACATTATTGATACCGGACCACATTTAATGGCCAACTGATTTTGCTACCTTAGGATCCTCATAGTTAAGACCGCTATTAACCAGACTTTCAATCAGTCACAAGATTATAAACTAATCCATAACTTCTTTTATATTAATGGCATCGGGCAAATTTCACACAGTATACTACCATATTAATGATTGCACTGTGTTGTGTTTTTAGTAAACAGTCGGGGCCTCCGATTCTGTGCCACCAACAAATATAAATAAAATAAGTAATATCTTTATAAATTATTTACTTTTTTATAATTTTGTTCAATAAACTATAAAAATATAAGTTACTTTATAAATTAAAATTTCTTTAAGAGTAATTATTATTTCTTATAATTATATTTAAAGAATTTTGATTATTTAATTTTAATTATTTTGTTGGTACCTCTTGTCGTCAAACTTATGAGGTGAACTTGCCGAGTTCCTTAACAACTTTTAGCTCTACGCCTTAGTATACTCTACTAACGAACCTGTGTCGGTTTAGGGTACGGTAGAATAAAATTCAGTAAATATAATTTGTTATTAAATTAAATTAAAGAATAATAAAATAAATATTATTTTCCTGGTCCATTTTTTAAATATTGGACTTTCTATTATATACTCATCAGTTATAGCTTTGGCTATATTCCTTAGAGGCCGCATTAAAACAAAACGGTTTAACCTTTCTAATTTGTAACCCTTTCGTATTCGGCGAATTCCATTATAGGAATTTTTTACGTTACTCATGTCAGCATTCTCTCTTCAGTCATCTAATAAATAATGAAACACTATTTACTTATCAATTTAACTGAATGTTCTACTACCTAGATTATATTTAACTAAATTTAATTAATTAAATATAAACAACACGATATCGGTTGATTGTTTAAGACCCGTTAAATTTTCGGTGCTACTATCATTTATTAATCCTTTTTATAACTAACAAAGAATTAAAGTTACTGCTGATGCGTTGTTACGTACGATCATTATAAGTAGCGACTGCCAGGCTCACTTCACAGCTGTATATGATATTGCTACATCCTTAATTTCACTTAACAATCATTTGGGACCTTGATCAGTGTTCTCGGCTGTTTCCGTCTTGACTGCCCAACTTATCATGAGCAGTCTGAATATCTATTATCAATTTATGTAATTCCGAGATTCGCTTCCAAAGGTAAGATTTTCGAGGTCCCCGCAACCTAAACGTATTAAATAAAAATGTTTAATTTAAATAAAACTTGTTGGGAATTGCCTTGCTGTACCTTCATAAATCTTATAGATAGACATCATACTTAAATATGTTTCGGTAGAAAACCAGCTAGCACCAGGTCAGATTGGCATTTCACCGCTTACCAAAACTCTTCGGAGAATTATGCAACATTCACCCGTTCGATCCATTATAATCTGGTCTTGGTAAGATCACCTGGCTTCGGGTCTAATAGAAGTAACTAACCCATCACTAAATTAAAAAAAACATTAGAAAGTTTAATTTTGAACAAACTAATAAACTTTTAATATAATTTGTTAGATTTATATTGTCCAGTCGCTTTCGCTAAGGTTTTAACCTTGCTACTCCTATTAACTTGCTGACCCATTATGCAAAAGGTACGCCGTCATTCTTAAATCTTATTTAAGTAGAATTTCGACTGCTTATAGAGTTACTAATTCACGTTCTATTTCACCTGTTCATAGACTAAATTTGAAGTATTTAAAAATTTCTTTTATAATAATTCAAATTTAGTTTTTTGAAGTCTATAGTATACTACTTGCTTTTCAAATTTTTCCTTTACAGTACTTTTCGCTATTGCTAAATTTATAATACTTAGCTTTAGAGGATGGTTCCCCTTTATTCCGACAAGTTAACTCTCATCGTACTTTACTAATTTAATAAAATAATCTTCTTTAAAAAGTAAAAATTTTACCTATTTTGCTAGCAGATGCTGCCAACAAAATCAATAGAAAACTAGTTTTATAAACTGTTAACTATATAGGGTAAACTACAATTGATACAATTGAATAAAATTATAAGAATTTTATAATTTTGAAATAATCCTATGTATAAATAATAGATTTTAATTAAATTATATTATTGTTTTTATTAACTTTACAGGACTCGAATACCTTCTCTAGTACAAAATAACATACAGATATGTTATTATTTTGTTTGTTATCGGTTTATTAAGATTTCAAGTTAATAAAGACAATTTAAGCTAATCCGATTTCACTCGCCATTACTCTCGGAGTCTCGGTTGATTTCCTTTCCTTTCCTTAATAAAATGTTTTACTTCAGGAAGTATTTTTAAATAAGGTTTACCTTAGGATTGCTTATAATACTTGTAGGTTCACTATTATAAAATTAATTATTTATAGTACCCGCAATATACGTTTTACAGATTGTTTAGGTTTATTATTAAAAATTAATAAACTTACTAAAATATAAGCATTTGGTATTTACCTCCTTTTTTATAAATTTGCTTTATTGTTCCTTAATAACCCCTTTAAATTACTTTCTATTATCATTTATTTTAAATAATTTTTTAATGTTATTACTAAATCGTCATCGATACTTTTATATTTATTTTTATTTTTACTTCGGATTCGAAGAACTAATTTTGTTCTTCTGCCCTCCATCCCATAAGGATAGGAAGACTCCCTTTACTTTTTACTCTATTTAACCCTACCTTTACTTAAAATTTTTTAATCAGATTATAATTTATAATAAATTAATATCTAATAATTGCAAAGCATAAGATGTGAGCAGGAGCAACTCCATAAGAGCATAGGGATAGGGGCTTAATTGAAATTAATTAATCAATTATAAATAAATCATTATAGTAATTGATAGAAGTTCAAATAAAGAAATATCTAAATTCACAGCATATTTCTTTTTCATCTTGTTAATACCTAAACCTGATTATCTCGTACTTAAAAGGTTTCAATTAATTCTTCTAATATTTTTATTTTAATAAAAAATAAAAATAGCTAAAGCATGGAAAACTAAAGAAAAAGCAACAAATAGTAACCATATTGAGGTTATTATGCAATAAATTAAATTTAAATATGCCATGTATTATATTTTGATCTTTTTTATCATTTAATTTAGGTCTTATAAAAATTTCTCTTGTTTCAACTCTATCTTTTACTTTATCACTAGTTTTTAATAAGTTTATAAATTTTATTAATTATTTTTGTTTTAATAACTAGTTGGAATCTAACCTAGAAATAGAATTTTTACTTGGCTTAGCCAATATATTACCAATTTTAACTATAACCATTATAATTTATTTTAAAGGGGTTTCTTAGAAGTAATAAATTATTTTATAGGTTTATTTTCAATAAGATCCTGTATTTTGGATCTAGCACTATCTAGATCTCCTTTATTTATATCCATCATTTCTGATAAAACTTTAAAATAATCCTTTTTATCATCATCGCTCATATCATTTAATTCTTGAGCTTGTTTAATAATTTCAGATAAAGCTTTTTCAGTATTTTTAGAATCATTTATTTGCTTAGCTGCATCAAGATAAGCATCCTTCCATTGATCTAGATTTGTTTTAGGTAGTATTTTATTTAAACCAGCTCCTAAAATAGGTGTAAAGAATGGATCTCTACCTGAAGCTTTTAATACTTCATCTAACCCAACCATAAGACCTAAATTTGTTCCTATAGGTGTCGCAAGATCACAAGCACCTTTAGCACATAGTATCACTCTACCTAATAAAGTAATATATTTATCTAAAGGTGAATTTTTATAATCCATTGCTCCACTCTTAATTAAAAATTTAATATGTTTATATCTATATATTAAAATATAAATATGATATATATTAAATAATAAAGTGAACAAAAGTGCAATATATAACATAAAACCTTGTAAATTTATATGATCATGTCCTAATAAACTAAGACAACTTATACCACCAACTACTCTAAGTATTCTAATTAAAGGATTCATTTGAAAATCTAACATTTCTTTTGATAAAGTTGGAGTTGTTATACCTCTTTTAATTCCAATCCATGTTCTTTCAATAAAAGTCTTTTTATTATTCATTAATAATTTATTATCATTTTTGTTACATTTAATAATTGTTTTATAAATAATTTAATTTTTATTTATAAATTTAATACATCGTCTTATCCACTTTTATTTTTATCAGGTATATTATTTTCTTCTTCTTCAATATTATCAATCGAAAATAAATCATTAACAAATTTAATAATTTATTTTATAACAGTTGTTATTTTAAGAAATAATTAACTTACATTTAAATTATATAAAAATTTTTGCTATTTTTGTTTGCTTATAAAGTAACTTTGCTTATTAAGATAAATATACTTAATCAAAAGACTCCCTCCCTATGGGTCCATAAGGACATCTATGAGATGGAGTATATTTAAAAAATATTAAATAAAGTAAAAAGCAAAGGATATCTCCGCTTAACCTTAAAAAGAACAAAGGCAAAATGAAACTTATATTTAAGGTAGGGAAAGTAGTCCTTCATGTATTATTAAAATACAAATTTAACTTAATTTATTAGTAAATAATATCAAAGCTCCTTTCTTTTTAGAGATAACTTTGGAGTATTGTAGTTTTCTGAAGATATGTAAGGGTAAGTTTTTAGGTAGGGGGTTAAATATTAATAATATTAAAAAATATTAATAAATAAAGAAGAAATAACAATTAAAATAAATAATCTAAATTCTTCAAAGAATAAATTTTGATTTATAATAGTATTAACTTCTTCGTAAGAATAGAAAAATACTGGTTGTAAAACTAAAAAGATTAAATAAATTAAAGCTAAAGTTATATATAGAGCATAAGTAGTAATAACACCTGTATCTAATTTAGCTAAATTATTACTTACATTAATTAAATATTTAGATAAACCATATGGTCCTAATAGTTCTATAACTCCTCTATCTAACTCTTTAGATATAGTATATCCTAATTTTAATCCATTACTGATAAAGAATTGGTTATATAAGACATCAAAATAATATTTACCATTAAAGAATTTATAAATATTTAAAAAAAAAGGAGAGGCAAAAGTTAAATTTATAAGGAAATTAGGAAATAAATGATACATTAAAATGGCAGTGAACATACCTAAGAAACTAAAGATAGCTGGTAATAATTTTAATACAGGATTAATAGAGAATTCAGCTTCAACTAAAGAAATCGAATTAGGATGAATAAAAATAGCATTTTTGAAGAAATCAGAACCTATACCCACAAATAAATCAGAGAAAATATAACCAAAAAAGATACTAAATAAAGATAAAATAATTAAAGGTATTACAACTTCTAAATTTGATTCATGTACTTGTTTATAAGATTCTTTTGTTCCATTAGGAGTAGTTAAGAAAACTAGACTTATTAATCTAAAACTATAAAAAGCTGTAATTCCAGCAGTGACACTACCTAAAATGTAAGCATAAGTCCCACTAAAACTATATTGACTGAAAGCTAATTCTAAAATTAAATCTTTAGAGTAGAATCCAGTTAAATAAGGAGTAGCTAATAAACTTAAAGAACCAACTAACATAACAGTATAAGTAAAAGGTAATAATTTAATTAAACCACCCATTTTTCTAACATCTTGTTGATCTTGGAAAGAATGTATAACGGCACCAGCACCTAAAAATAATAAAGCTTTGAAAAAAGCATGATTTACAGTGTGCATTAAAGCCACATTATATTGACTTAATCCTATAGCCATCATCATATATCCTAATTGAGATATTGTACTAAAAGCTATTATTCTTTTTAAATCATTTTGTAATAAACCACAAGTTGCAGCAAAAAATGCTGTTGTTGAACCTATTATTGTTATTATTAATAATACACTACTACTATATTCTAATATGGGACTGATTCTTATTAATAAATAAATACCTGCTGTTACTAGTGTTGCGGCATGAAGTAAAGCACTTACCGGTGTTGGAGCTTCCATACTACCTGGTAACCAAGAATGTAGAGGTATATTAGCACTTTTAGCTAAAGCACCTCCTAATAATAATAAAGCAATTATTGAAATAGCATTATTTGAAATATAAGGAACTAAAGAGAATACTTCAGAATAAGAGAAAGAAGCAAAAGTTTGGAAAATAGCAAAAAATCCAATACTCATTAACATATCTCCTCCTCTATTCATTGTAAAAGCTAACATTGCTGCTTTATTAGATTGTATTCTAGTAAAATAATAATTAATTAATAAATAAGATACTACCCCTATTGCTTCCCAACCAACAAACATAACAAAAAAGTTACCTCCACAAATTAAAACTAACATTCCTACAGTGAAAGCAGATAAATAAGAAAAGAATCTTTGAATATGAGGGTCAGAAGATAAATAATCGATACTATAAATATGTATTAAAGTTGAACAATATAAAACAGCTAGACCTAACGATACTGTTAATTGATCAAAATAAAAACACCAAGATATACTTAACAAATCTATATCTAACCAACTTAATAAATCTATTTTTACTGAACTACCACAGATTCCTACTTCATAAAAAGCTATTGTTATTAAAATTGAAGATAATAATAAACTACTACAACTTAATATTTGAGAACCTGTTGTTCCTATTTTTCTTCCTAAGAAACCACTACTTAAAGAAGCTAATAAAGGTAAAATAATAATTGATAAATACATTAGCTTCTTAATGAAATTGTCCCTCTTAATCTATAATATGCTACTAATATACTTAATCCTATTACTGATTCAGCACCAGCTATTGATATTATATAAATACTAAATATTTGTCCTATATTATCATCAAAATTATATGATATTTGTAATATTAATAAAGTTACAGCTAATAACATTATTTCTATACTTATTATCATTAATATTATATTTTTTCTATTTAATATAAACCCCAATATTCCTATTAAAAATAAGATTATAGATAGATTCATATAATTTTTGTATTTTCATTTTTGTTACATTTAATAATTGTTTGATTTTTATTTGACTTTCTTCTAAGCAAGAAACCACATTTTTAGAAGAAAGTAACCCTTTATTTTGTTTACTTAAATACTCAACTCATACACTTACGTAATATTAAGTTTTGTTTTTAAAGTTAACAACGGGGAAGTTGAACTATTTCTACTCTAATTTATTTACTTTTGTTTTTTTAGATACCCTTATAAATGTAAGATTGATAAAGGATATAAAAAAAGTAAAGGTAAAAAGGAGAAGTTAGATAATAAATATATTTAACTGAGTTGACCAGACTCGAACTGATATAAGCCACTACCAAAAAATGGTGTTTTTCCAAATTAAACTACAACTCATTAATTAAGCTATTATCATCACTTAAAATAAACCTCCTTATTGCTATTGCTATTACTATTGCTTTTTTTACAATTACAAAAAGATCGTATTTTAACAAAAGTAATAATAAATAGATAGTAGGAAGTAAAAAGTGAAAAAGTAGTTATTTCTAAGTAAATAGATAAGAAAGCAATAAAATAACTATTTAATATCCTTACTTATACTATTACAGACCTACGGGAAAATATCTTTCACTTTTATATTTAACATAAGTACCATAGCAATAAGCAACTAATACTTAAAAAAAACATATTTAAAATAAATAATTAATTTATTTTGTAATAGGAAATTAGTCAAGGGCTTTAATTAATTATTTGCACTATTGTTTTATGTTTATAATTATATTTTATAACTTAAAATAAGTTATGGATCTAAGATATACTTATAATTATATACTACTTTTAATTCTAATATTATTAATCACTATCTCAGTTTAGTAATAAATAATTGTTATAAAATATAATAATGTAAAATAATTATAATAGAAATTGTAATAAATATATTGATTAAGATAGATATATAATTATGTTTTAAACAAAATAAAGTAATTATAACTCCTAAAATAAATGCTCCTATATTCATATTAACATAATATGAGTATAATATAGTGATAATAATAAAAACTATATAAAGTAAACTATTATTAAGTAAAGTAAAAATAAGTCTTTGTACAAAATATATATTGTTTTTAAAATTTTGATTCATTATATTGTTTTTATCTTTTTAAGATATGTATTGTAATAAAATATTCTCTTGCTTCTTTCTCTTGTTTTACTATAAACAATCAAAAATGTTATTACTTTCAGTTGTAACTACAATTTTATTTGGTTATATTATTTATGCTATTTTTGCTAATAGTAAAGTAACTTTTAATAACTCTTGAATAATTATACCATATTAATCTCCATCGAACAGAAGTTATTTTAAGTTAAGAGGAATACAATGTATTTTACTGAGATACTTTGTATTTATAAATGAAATACATCGTTTTAATTGATTTTAAATAAGATACAATAGAAAATAAGATAATAAAACAATGAAAAATGTTAAAACAAACTTTTTAAAGAGATAAAAATTTATAAAATATTTCATCTTAAACATTCGAAACCAAGTCAAATTTAGTTACTAAACAAATAAAAACAAATATGCCCAAAGTGTCTGGTGTTTTTAAAAAAGTAAAAATTTGATCAAATTGTATTTATGTGATGAGAAGTTGAAGAAAAATATGTGTTTAAAACAGGTATAGCCTTGACTATATTTATAATTAAATTAATAATTTGATTAATACTATTATATAATTTTATTTCTATAAAAGGGTACTAATCTATTTAGAGTAAAGAGTCATATATTATTTTTTTTAGTATGTTATACGCTATTTTAATTATACTTTTTTTAAATATTATGTTAGCAGCTGCAAAATACATTGGAGCAGGAGTAGCATGCTCTGGGTTAATCGGAGCTGGAGCCGGAATCGGTACAATTTTCGGATCATTAATCTTAGCAACAGCTAGAAACCCTCAATTAAGAGGACAATTATTCACTTATGCAATCTTAGGATTCGCTTTAGCTGAAGCAACAGGATTATTTTCTTTAATGATGGCTTTCTTATTATTATATTCATAATAATATAATTTTATATTAAATTTACAATTACGGGGAACAGGAATTATTTTAATATAAACCCCCCTTTTTTTTCCCATCTCACCTTACTTATTTTTAATTTGTTTAAACTTTACTTTGTAAAAAGGTAGGGGAGCTGCAGTCCTCTAAGGGCTATAATGGTTGCTTTTACCTTTGTTTGTTTTTTAATTAAACAAAAGTGGATTCGTATTAAATATTTAAAAGTCAATATTAAATAAATATTTAATAAAATTAAATTAACTCTTACTTTTTACCACTTTTTTAAAGATAAAGATCCTTTGTTTTTATTGAGGATATATTTCCTTAAAATCAAAGTTATTTTTTAAAGAAAAGTATACAAGCAAGGGGCAGAGGGTAAATCTTATTTGTAACAAAATTAGGTCTTATGGCTGAGTGGTTTAAGCGAGGTACTGTTAATACTTTTTACAGAGGTTCAAATCCTCTTAAGGCCTATAAATTTTAAATCTTTAAATCAATTTATTCTATTCAAATTATAATTCTACCCTATATAATTTATCTTTGTTTTTACTCCTCCGGAATCAACTATAAAGAGAAAGGCAAAGAAATATCTTTCTCTCCTACCCTTATGGGACGGAGACAAAGTAAAAATAAAAGGTTACAAATGAAGGCTTCCTTATAGGATAGACTACTCCACTGTTAAGATAATTCTTTAAAAAATTAAATAAAAACATCTTTAGCTTAATTAGGTAGAGTTTTTGTCTTCGAAACAATAAGATGTAGGTTCAATTCCTACAAGATGTATAAAATAAAGTTATAAAAGTACAATTTAAGTTTATATATAAAATACATCTACTATATCTTATTTTTATTTTATAATTCTATTTAAGTCCATATTACTTTTTACTTTTACTTTATCCTTATATTCCATAGGGAAAGGAGCCCATTTATTTTATATTTGTTAAAGACTTAACATGTACGCTTAGATAAAGAAGGAAAAGCTAAAGAAAAAATACAAACAAAAGAAATAAAAACAAAAGTTATTTTCAACTTTTTTTGTTGTTTTAGATAAAAGTAGAAATGAGCCCTCCATAAGGAGTGCTTATATTCCTTCAGATAACAGATAAAAAGGTCCTATGGAATGTAAGTAGTAAGACTGCAGCTCCTCTACTATTATATAAATTTTATAAAGAATTATCTTTAAAGTAAATATAGATTACTTATTCCATTTTATTTTATTAGAACGTATGTATACTAATATAATTTTATTAATTAAACCTTAAAATATAACACTATTTTTATATTTCAATCTATACTATTTTACTTGTCTTCCTATTATTTAATTTGTTTATTTTAACTTCATAAGAACTCTTATTCTTTACTTTATTTGTAAATATTATCTTTTCTTTTTAGGGATAAAATATCCTTTTCTTACAAAAAACATTAAAAAAGTAAAGGTTATTTAAAATGCAATAGGTAAACATAGGAAAAATCCTATTTAGTAACAAAGCAAAGTGAAACATAAGAAAGGTCTCTAATGTAGCCTAAAATAGTCTTAAAAAATAAGAGTATGCTATTAGTGATAACCTATATGGAGAAACAAAGTAAGTGAGGAAGAAATAATGGGTGGATAAAATATAAGAATAGTGTTAACCTCAAAATAACAATAAATTAAATTAAATTTAAGAATAAAATTATTATAAAAAATGAAAAATCCTTTAACTTTAAAATTAAATGAATTAAAAAAATTCTATCTGTTAAATAAAGAAACAAATAAAGAAAATTTTAAAAGTAATTTAAAAACAGTACTCTTCAACGAAGAAAATAACAAACAAACAAAAGGAAGTATTGTCTTACATAGATTAAATAAATTACTAAATTTAAAAACAAATACTCCCTCTCCTATGGGTAAATCCATGGGAGGAGACTCTAATAAAAGAGGACAAATATCCCTATCCCAAAAACTTTTAAATAAAGGGGAAAACTCAACATTAGAATTACTAAAAATAAATGAAATAAAAAAAGAAAGTCTTTTAAATAAAACAGGTTATATTCAACTTTTCTCATATAATAAAAATATTAAAAATATTAAAAATAACAAAAATACTTTAATTTATCAATACTTAAAAAATACTTTACAAAGAATAAGTCCTATTGCAAATACTCAAAAAAGAAATGGTATTTTATTTAATTATTCTAAAACTATAGCTTATAACTTCTTTTCTCCCTCTCCCTCTCACACTCCCTCTCCTATGGGTAAATCCATGGGAGGGACATCCTATGGTGGGGTAGATATAAATAAAGATTTGTTTAAAATTAATAAATTATTATTATATTTTTTTAAAAGTTTAAATTGTTTAATAAGTAAACCTGTTTATTTACATACTCCAGATAAAGTAATAATACAATTATTTTATTATTTAAATATTCCAAAAA
>Ga0137427_10000868_pt1 | contig 14525 bp, 15 predicted proteins | sample EasRivERMZT700_2_FD_102309 | JGI IMG/M metagenome (GOLD analysis project Ga0137427, IMG submission 102309) | Soil microbial communities from meander-bound floodplain in the East River, Colorado, USA - East River MetaG ERMZT700_2 | ecosystem: Environmental > Terrestrial > Soil > Floodplain ...
GAGATGTGTTCGTCGTATTGTTCGCGGCAACTCCAGAGTTGCGAGTGCCGGCGTCGTCCCGCATGCCGCCTCCCGTTCGGCCGGGCAGTGACGGCCGTTGTCTGTTTCGTGGCCTGCCGCCTGGTGACTATCTCGTCGCCGTAGTCGCGTCGGCACGTGACGACCTGCGCGATCCGGCCATTCTGGCGAGCTTCGTCAAGGGCGCAACGAAGCTGCGAGTGGCGACCAATGATCGTCAGACGGTCCGTCTCGTGCTCGAGAGCTCCAGAGAATCTCCCTGATAACGCCGGAATGCCTAGTGGTCGTCCGTTGACAGTCGAACCTATCGACGCCGCGATACCGACCCGATCCGAACTGATGGACCGCGTCAGGCGAGCCACAATGCCGTCATCGGCTCGTAGCGCGGCGCCGCGCCCGAGAGGTCACTCCGGAACAGCGTGACGTGGTCCACGCGCCACGCGATCGGGTGCCTCGAGATCGCCGACAACTGCGCGCGGAGCCCGCGCACGCTCGACCGATCGCGATCGCGCACGCGCGCCACCGTGAGATGTGCCGAGAACTCGCGCGACTCCGGCTGAAAGCCGGCGAGCTGGATGCGGTCCGCAAGGACACGGTGGACCTTGGCCATCTCGCTCGCGCCCGCGCCGACGCCCAGCCACACAATCTTCGGTGGCCCGCCCGGCGGAAACGCGCCGAACGACGACGTGGACGCTTCAAAGGCTGGGTGCGGAATGGACGTGCCCAGCGCGGCGGTCAGTCGGTCCGTCGACGTGCGATCCACTTCGCCCAGAAAGTGGAGCGTCACGTGAATGTTCTCGGCCGGCGTCCATCGGAGCGCTGAGGCCGCCTCACCCAGACTCCGGCGCAGACCCGCGACGAGCGCGTCGCATTGCTCCCGGGCGGCGCGATCCAGTTCGATTGCGAGAAACAGTCTCACGGGGCAAGGAGCGCGCGGCGCACGAGGTCCAACGCCGCCGCGGTGGAAAACTGCCGGACCATTTGCCGGTCACCGGGGAACCTGAACGTTCGCACCGCCGGTGCGATGCCCGACATCGCGACGACGACCGTGCCGACGGGCTTCTCGGGCGATCCGCCGGCCGGCCCCGCGACTCCGGTGATGCCCAAGCCAACATCCGCACCGAGACGACGGCGTACGCCGTCGGCCATCGCGCTCGCCACCTGCTCGCTCACCGCACCATGCGCGCCCAGTAGATCGCGTGACACATCGAGATGCGTGACCTTCACCTCGTTGTCGTACGCCACGATGCCGCCGACGACCCACTCGGAGCTGCCGGGCACGTCCGTCAAGCGTCCGAGCACCAGACCGGCGGAGCACGATTCCGCCACCGCAATTCGCAGGCGCTTCGCGCGCAGCAGGTCGCCGACGACGGCCTCGAGACTGCGACCATCGACGCTGAAGACGTACGGCACGAGCGCGGTCGCGAGCGCCGTCACGGCCGCGTCGAGCGCCGTATCGACGGCGGCGATGTCAGCACCCGCTGCCGCCAGGTGCAGCTCGATCTGACCCGGCGTCGCGAGGATGGTCGTGTGCACCGGCACGGCTGCGTGCTGCAGTGGCGAGTAGATCTCCCGCGCCACCTCATCGACCTGCGACTCTGCGCGGCCGGTCAGCTTGATCGTACGGCGCCGCCAGCGCCGGCCCGCGGTCACCCCGGCCAGTCTTGGCGCGACGCCAATGTCGAACATCGGTTGCAGCTCGCGCGGCGGCCCCGGCAACGCGACGACCACGCGATCGCCGTGCCCAATCCACAGGCCCGGCGCGGATCCTTTCGGATTCGGCAGCACCATGGCACCGCGCGGCACCTGGGCCTGCTTGCGGTTGTTGGCCGGCATGGCAAAGCCGCGCTCGGCGAATCGTGCTTCCAACGTCGCGATAATGCCGGCGTCCTCGAACAGCGGCCGATCGAGCACGGCCGCGACGGCTTCTCGCGTGATGTCATCTTCGGTCGGACCGAGACCGCCAGTGATCACGACAAGATCCGCGCGCCCGAGCGCTTGACGGAGGATGTCGGCCAGATCGCCAAGATCGTCACCGACGATGGCCTTGGCGCGCACCTCGATGCCGAGCTCATTGAGCCGGCCGGAGAGGAAGAGCGAGTTCGTGTCGGTCCGATGCGGCGTGAGGAGCTCGCTGCCAACCGCGATGATCTCGGCCGAGCGAATGGCGACCATCAGAAGAAGGATACTGGCAGCAGCAGCGCAACGCCTCGGAGCAGCAGATTGCCGTAGATGCCCGCCATCACGTCGTCCGCCATGATTCCGGTTCCGCCGGGCAGGCGCTCGAATTGCCGCGCTGGCCACGGCTTGACGATGTCGAAGACGCGGAAGACCAGAAAGCCCAGCACCGCACCCCACACCCCGGCGCCCGTCAAGAACAGCGTCGCCAGTTGTCCGGCAACCTCATCGATCACGACCTGTCCCGGATCCTCACGCTGGAAGTGACGCGCGGCGACGTGTGCGGCCCAGATGCCGATGACAATGACACCGGCGAGCAAGGCACCTTGCGAGATCGGTGACCAGTGCCGGGTGGCGAGATAGATCGCGAGTCCGACGGCCGACCCGGCTGTGCCTGGAGCTGTGGGCGCGTAGCCGGCACCGCCGGCCGTCGCGACCAACACGGCGAGCCGCGTCATTCCCTCACGACGCGCGTGTGGGTGAGCCGATCGTGAACCGCGCGGCCCTCGCCGACCAACCCGGGCAGGAAGCCCAGGCCGAACAGCAGCACGGAGGGAATCGTCAACAGCACGCGATACGACATCTGTCGCGGCGTCGCCAACGCACCGGCACCACGCGAGCGGTCCGCCACGACTCGCAAGCCGAACACCATCTTGCCGATCGTCTGTCCGCTTGCCACGCTGAAGCTGAGCAAGTACGCAAGCGTCAGGCTCGCCTGAAATGTGACGAGCGGCAAGACAGGGACGCTGGCGATCTGTGCGATCGACAGGTCGCATTGCCGGAGGGTCAGCAGGAGCACCGCGACGTTCAACGCGAGGAGCACGGCCAGGTCGAGCCCCGCCGCCTTCAGTCGCGCGGGCGCATTAGCCTTACCCTGACCCGCGAGCGGCGGTGGCGCTGCGGCAACGCGCGGCACCGCGGCGATGTGCGCCGGCGCGGCCAGCGCGGCGTCGGCCGCCGATCGAGCCAGCTCCGGCGCCCGGCGCACGACGAGTGGACGAGGCGCCGCAGGAACTTGCACCGACGCGTCTTCCGAGCCTTCCGGGTTTTCGTGCCGCGCCAACGCCGGCGTGTCCGGCGGCACGATCCCTTTCATGAACAGCGGCAGGTCCGTCGTCGGCGTGGGCACTTGACGCGGCACCGTCAGCCTTGCCGGCCGGGGCGCGCGCGCCACGATGGGATCCGCCAGTGCTACCGACGCGGCGACCCGGCGCGGACCGGCGGCGGCGTCGGGCCGGGGCCGCATCACGCCGAGGGCGGGCGCCGGACGTTCGTCCATCTCGACCGACCGCAACTGCAGGTCGACCATCGGCACGTCGGGATTCTGCTGCTCCAGCTCGTCGAAGCTCCGCGCCGACACGTCGGCGACGGCGAGGGAGAAGTCGAATCCGCAGTGCTTGCAGCGGAGCTCCGGCTCGAAGCTCAAGTACCGGCACTTGGGACACTTCATGGTCGGCGCTCCGTGCGGGCGCTCGCAGACGCGCCTGCAATCAACGACTGCTGGATCCTGATGCGCAACGCTTCGGCTTCCGCGTGCGCGGGGCTGTCGGGGGCGACGCGCTTCAACGCCTCGAGGGCCTCGGCGAACTGTCCTCGCCCCATCGCGGTCCGTGCACGAATCAGTGAGACATCGGACGTCGAGAGCGGCGGCAATGTCGCCGCGGGACGGTTCACGACCAGGTTCGTGGTCGAGCCGCCGAGACCCAGCCATGCCGGCAGGTCCGGTCCGAACAGGCCGGCCACGACCACGACCAGACCAGCCAGCACGAGCATCAGTGGTCTGGCGCGGCGCTTTCGGTGAACCGGACTCGCTGCAGGCGGCGCGACACGCGCCTGTGCCGTGCTCGTTCTGATTGATGACTGGCGCGCGGGCTCCTTGGAGAGCCGCTCGAACTGCTCGAACCGGTCCAGACGCGCGCGGAGTGCCGACGCGCGCTCGTCTTCGCCGCTCTCGGCGACCACTTCGTCCAGGAGGTTGCGGGCCGCGCCGGACTGCCCTTCGCCCAACAACTGGTAGCTCGTCTCGAGCAATTCTTCCGTCCGCCGCTGACGCTCGGCGAGCGCCGTGCGCGCCCGGTCGATGTACGCGCGCGCGCGTGAGTGCGTGCGATCCAGAAACAGCACGCGCGTCCAGATGTGAATGGCGTCGTCGTAGTTGCCGGCGAAGTACTGATCGAGCCCGTCGATGAGCAGCCGCTCGGCCCGGCGGTCGCGGTCGACGTCGGTGGCCGGAGACTCGAGGCGATCGGGCTCGGGCATGTGAAAGTCCGGGCGATTATAGTCACCAAACTCAGCGAGTACAAGAGGGTACCTGTCGTACGTGTCGTACCCGTCGTACCTGTTGGACCTGTGCTACAACTCCCGTCCGATGGCCATCATCGAGTGCATCCCGAACATCAGCGAGGGCCGCCGGACGGAGATTCTCGACGCCTGCGCGAACGCGATTCGCGCGACCGGGGCCCGGCTGCTCGACGTCAAGCCGGACGCCGCGCACAATCGCACCGTCTACACCTTCGCCGGCTCGCCCGAGGCCGTGTCGGCCGGCGTGCACGCGCTGTTCGCCACGGCGTTGCCGGCCATCGACCTGCGCCAGCATCAAGGCGAGCACCCACGCATGGGCGCCATCGACGTCGTCCCGTTCGTGCCGCTCGAGGGCGCGACGATGGCCGACTGCGTGGCGCTGGCCCGCTCGGTCGCCGCCGAGATTGCGCAGCGGCACCAGCTCCCCGTCTTCCTCTATGAGGAGGCCGCCGCGGTCCCGGCTCGCCGGAACCTCGAAGACATTCGTCGCGGGGAATTTGAAGGACTCGGCGCCAAGCTTCAGCAGCCGGAATGGAAGCCGGACTTCGGGCCGGCCGTGCCGCATCCGTCGGCGGGCGCATCGGTCATTGGCGCCCGGATGCCGCTCATCGCTTACAACATCAATCTCGACACCGACCGTCTGGACGTGGCCAAGAAGATCGCGACGGCCGTTCGGCACAGCACCGGCGGACTGCGCTTCGTCAAGGCGATGGGCGTCGAGCTTGGCGATCGCGGCATCGTGCAGGTGTCGATGAACCTGACCAACTTCGAGAAGACGCCGGTCTTTCGCGTCTTCGAGCTCGTCAAGCGCGAGGCGGCACGCTACGGCGTCGCCGTGCTCGAAAGCGAGATCGTCGGCCTCATCCCGGCCGGGGCCCTCACCGCGTCCGCCGCGTGGTACCTGCAGCTCGACGGGTTCAAGGACGACGATCAGATTCTGGAGAACAAACTTAGACAGTAGGAGAGGTTCAAGGGTTCAAGGGTTCAAGGGTTCGCAGCTATTCGTCGTCCTCCCGCCGCCCCGGCGCGATCCCAAAACTCCGCATCTTCCGGTAGAAATTGCTGCGCTCGATGCCGAGCGCATCGGCCGCGCGCGAGATGTTGCCGTCGACGGCGGCGATCGCGGCGAGCAGATAGTCGCGCTCCCAGGCGTCGCGAGCTTCGTAGAGCGGCAGGACATCGGAGGCACTGGCGATCGCTCGCGGGCGTTCGCCGTCGAGGAACGACAGATCGTTCGCGCCGATTTCATCGCCGGGCACCATGATCACGAGGCGCTCGATGACATTGCGCAGCTCGCGAACGTTGCCAGGCCACGAGTAGAGACCGAGCACGGCCACCGCGTCCGGCAGGAGCCGCTTCGATCGCCGGCCATATTCGCGCGTGAATTCCTCCATGAAGTGCTCGGCCAGCCGGCCGACGTCGTCGCCGCGGTCGCGCAGCGGCGGCACGGCAATGGGAATGACGTTCAGGCGGAAGTAGAGATCTTCACGAAAGCGTCCGGCCCGAATCTCCTGGGCGAGGTCCTTGTTCGTGGCTGCGATCACTCGCACGTCCACCTGCACCTGGCCGGCGCCGCCGACCGGCTCGACCACTTGCTCCTGCAGCGCCCGGAGCACCTTCGCCTGCGTCTTCAGGCTCATGTCGGCGACTTCATCGAGAAACAGCGTGCCGGCCGACGCCATCTCGAACTTGCCGCGGCGGTCGGCCACGGCGCCGGTGAAGGCACCCTTCATGTGGCCGAACAACTCCGATTCGATCAGCTCCTCGGGCAGCGCCGCGCAGTTGACCTCGACGAACGGTCCCGAACGCCGGCGGCTCTCGGCGTGAATCTGCCGTGCGACCAGCTCCTTGCCGGTGCCGTTCTCTCCGGAGATCAGCACGCGCCCGTTGGTCGGCGCCGCCATGCGGACTTGCTGCTGAAGCCGCAAGATCACCGGACTCTCGCCGATGATGACGAGGCGGCGATCGACTTCCGCGCGCAGCGCCTGATTCTCGACCTCGAGCTGCCGCTGCCGCAGGGCGTTGCGCACCGCGAGCACCGTCTTCTCGAGTGCGAGGGGCTTCTCGATGAAGTCGAAGGCGCCCAACTTGGTCGCCTTCACCGCGGCCTCGACGCTGGCGTGGCCCGAGATCATGATGATCTCGGCCTCCACGCGACGGTCGCGCAGTTGCTCGAGCGTGGCCAGCCCGTCCATGCCCGGCAGCCAGATGTCGAGCAGGATGACGTCGTACGGCTGGCCCGCGACACGCGTGAGCGCCGCTTCCCCGCTCTCGACGCCGTCGACGATGTAGCCCTCGTCGCGCAGCACGCCCGCAAGCGCCGCGCGAACGCCGGCTTCATCGTCAACAATCAGAATCGAGGAACTCGACATTACCCTGCCGGTAGCTCCACCGTGAACGTCGTCCCCGTCGGCTTGGCGTCACTGACTTCGATCGCGCCGCCATGCTCGGCGACGATCCGCCGCACGATCGCGAGGCCAAGACCACTACCCCGGCCCTTGGTCGAATAGTAGGGCATGAACAGCTTGTCGCGATCTTCGGGCGCGACGCCGGGACCGTTGTCGGTCACCATCAGTCGCACGGCACCGGACTCGCCGTGCCAGGTCGTCGTGACGACGATCGACGGCGCGACCCCGGGCGCGGTGTGCGGCGCGGACGGTCCACCGCAGGCTTCCATCGCGTTGTCGACGAGATTGATGATCACCTGACGCATCTGCTCCGGGTCGAGCCGGACCGCGGGCAACGTCCGCGACAGATCCTGTTCGAGCCGGAGGCGGCCCTGCTGCAAGACGCCGACGTAGAGCTTGAGCGTCTCTTCGACGAGCTGGCTGAGATCCGCCGGCGTCATGCGCGGTCCGCGCAAGCGCGCGAACTGGGCGAACTCGTCGACCAATCCCTTCAGTGCCTCGACTTCCGTGATGATGGCGCCCGTGCACTCGTCGACGAATTCCCACGAGGCGGCCGGCGCCGACGCGAAGTGCCGGCGCATGCGTTCGGCGCTGAGCTGGATCGGCGTGAGCGGGTTCTTGATTTCGTGCGCCAGCCGGCGCGCGACGTCGCGCCACGCGGCCACGCGCTGCGCGCGAATGAGCGGCGTCACGTCGTCGAGCACGAGGATGGCGCCCTCGGGGCGGCCATCGTCGCCGAACAGCCGGGTGCCGGCCGCCGCCAGATGGGTTTCGCGGCCTTCGCGCAAGAGCGTGACCTCCTGCACGAGCGCGCCGGGCGGCTGCTTTCGGATCGCATCGAGCAGCGGCAGCAACGGCCGCAAGTCCTCACGGTGGATCACGTCCTCGGCCTGAAGACCGATGGACGCGGCGTCGAGTCCCAAGAGACGCTCGGCGGCGCCGTTCACCGTGGAGATGCGCTCGGCCGCGTCCAGCGAGATGACGCCGGTCGTCACGCGCTCGAGGATCGTCTCGATGTATCGGCGGCGCGCATCGACCTCGGAGTGCGCGCGCTCGAGCTTCTCCTGACTCGTGCGCACCTCGGCCGCCATCATGTTGAACGTTTCGATGAGCCGGCCGAGCTCGTCGCCGGTCTCGGGCGTGAGCCGGACGTCGAGCTGTCCGGCGCCGATCGCGCGCGCGCCCTCGGCGAGCTGCTCGACCGGCCGCGTGATGCGCTTCGCGAAGTAGAGACCCATCCACGTCGCGCTCACGAGAATCAGCAGCGTGACGGCGAGGAAGATCGAGAGATACACGCCCTGAATCGGGCCGCGCAGTGTTTCGAGCTGTTTGTACTCCTCGTACGCCGTCGTCGCGCGACGCGCCTGCACGGTGAGCGCCGGGTCGATGAACTCGGACACGACGACCGCGCCGACGACGGCGCCGTCGTCGCCCGCGACCGGCACGGCCGTGCGCACAAGGAGTCCCCCGCCGTCGAACTCCTCCTGCCCTGTTTCGGTCCGCCGTGACCCCACGGCGCGCGCCGCCAGGAGATCGGTGGAGGCGCGAATGCGCTCGCGCATCACGCTGGACTCGCCGCCGACGAGCCACTGCACGTCGGCGGGCCCGCCGGCGCCCGGCACCGCGCGATAGACGTCGATGGCGCCGTTGCGCACCTGCACCAGCTCGACCTTGACGCCAGGGTCCAGCGCGGCGACGTCGCCGGCGGCGACCGCCGCGGGCGGCAGGAAGCGCGCGAGACGGGCCGCACGCCAGCCGGTCGATTCCTGCCGGTCCTGGTAATACTGCCGCGCGATGTCCTGCGACGCGCTGAGGAGTGCGTCGACGGGCTCGCTGAACCAGCGCGAGAAGCTGTTGCGGATGATCTCGCTGCCCGAGACGAGCACGAGCACGGCCGGCACGATCGCCATGGCCAGCAGCGCCGCGACGAGCTTCGCGCGGAACCGCGCGAACGGCGCGGCTTGCCGCTGCTCAACCCAGAGTTTCACCAAGCTGCGCAACAGCACGAAGCCGAGCGCCGCGAGCAGCGCGAGGTCTACCGCCAGCAGCGCGTAGAAGACAACGTCGTTCAGGATGCGGAGCGGGATGGCGCTGGTCTGACTCGACAGCCAGAACAACCCCGCGAGGACCGCGAGCAGCAGACACAGCGCCCCCACGAGCACGCGCGGGTTGTCGAGCGGGCGCCGGCGCGTTTCGACGCCGGACACCGTCGGACGGGAAGGCGCGTTGAAAAACATCGCGAGCGCGCGCTCGGAATCAGCGGATGAACGTGAAGGCTCCGCGGCCGGATCCGTCGTCGCGGCCCCAGAGCGAGAACCACGGCCGCGGCGACGTGTGCAGCCGGACGCTCACGTAGTACTCGGCGTTGCGCTCGAGCGGCTCGGGGGAGACGAGCGGGACTTGATTGAAGGTGGTCATCCACGCGAGCACATCGGTGTCGCCCGACTTCCGCTCCGACGCGAGCACGCGGCCGTCCTGGTGCTTCGACACCTGGTACGCGCCGGTGAGGCGGTCGTACTTCACCGATGACCCCACGATCGTCTGCGCGAGCGTCCGGTCGAACCACAACGGCGCCGGCCGCCGCAGCTCGACGGTGAACGTGAACGTGAGCAGCACGCCGGTCCGCATGAGCTGCGCGGCGTCGGCCGAGAATGCCGCGGGCGCGGAGAACGACGCGAGCACGCGGCCGTCCGGGCTGATGACCGGCGTGACCTTCACCTGCGCCGAGCCGGCCCACGCCAGGCTCAACGCCAGCGCCACCAGCAACGAGATCCGCGAGCGCGTCTTCATTCCTTCATTTCTTCTTCCTTCATTCCTTCTTCCTTGATTCCTTATTCCTTAGTCCTTAGCAGCTCGTTCAACTCGTTCTTGAACTCGTCGATGTCACGAAAATTCCGGTAGACGGAGGCAAACCGCACGAATGCGACCTGATCGAGCTGCCGCAGCTCACGCATCACCTCGGCACCAATCTGTTCCGTGCTGATCTCACGCTCGGCCTTCTCCTGCAACGCCGACTCAATCTTATCGGCAATGGCATCGAGCGCGGCGCCACGCACCGGGCGCTTCTCGCAGGCTTTGAGCAGACCGGCGACGAGCTTCTGACGCTCGAACCGCTCGCGGCTCCCGTCCTTCTTCACCACCATGTACGGAATCTCGTCGATGCGCTCGTAGCTGGTGAACCGGCGACCACAGCCCAGGCATTCGCGGCGGCGGCGGATGACGTCGCCTTCCTTGCTCTCGCGTGAATCGACCACCTTGTCGCCGAGAGCCGCGCAGTACGGGCACTTCACGCTGAGGTCCTTTCCGTCAAGTCCTTACTACCGCTACTTGCGCTGGACGCCCTCGGCCGCCTCCGCGGTCGAGCGCATGCGCTTGAGGCCGGTCAGCGTCAGGCCGTCCTGCCACATGTAGGCCAGGCCGCCCAAGGTGACCGGCACGAACGATACCGCGTGGAGGACGATGGATGCGGCCGCCGCCGCGTCCGGCGACGCCCCGAAGAACCGCGTCATGGCCAGGCTATAGAACAGCTGGAACCCTCCGAGACCGCCGGGCGTCGGCAGCGACACGCCCACGCTCAGAAACGCCGTGACCAGGAACGTGTCGCCGAACGAGCACGTCAAATCGAAGGCCTGCGACGTCATCCAGATGCCCAATGTGATCGAGAGCCACACCATCACGGTCCAGACAATCGCGCCCACGAGCTGCGTGGGCCGGCGCATGATCACGAGGCCCTCGGAAAAGACGCGCGTCAGCTGGAGCGTGGCCTCGCGGGCGCGTGCCGGCAAGAAACGGACGACCCAGGCCGCCAGGCGCCCCAGGCGGTCCGGATGACCGGCAAAGTAGAAGAGCGACACCAACGCGAACGCGGCCAGGATCGCCGCGCCGACGCACGCCGCACGGAGCCGCGATTCGAGCACGGGGTCACGCGTCATGTCGGCGGCGACGAACGGCACCGACGCGGCAAACAGCAGCAGGATCACCGTCAAGTCGAGCGCACGCTCGACGACGACCGTCGCGAACGTCGCCGGCGCGCTGAACCCTTCCTGACGCGCCAGCAGATACGCGCGCAGCACTTCGCCGGGACGCAGCGGCAACAGGTAGGTGGCCGTGAAGCCAATCACGGTCGTGCGAAACGCGGTGCGGAATCTGGCCGCGCCGAGCGGCGACAGCAGGGCCAGCCACCGTTGCGCGCGCAGCAGAAACGTCACCCCCGTCACCGCCACGGCTCCGGCGAGCCAGAGCGGTCGCGCCTGCTCGATGGCCGTCCACGTTTTCCCGAAATCGATGCCGCGCATGAACAGCCACAACAAAGTGGCCGTGAGTGCGGCAACGAACAACGTGTGCCAGGGACGGACGAGTCGAAGCCGCATGCAGGCTCGTGAGCGCAGCACAGTTCGTACTATAAGATTGGTGGCAAGTCTATGGGAAAGCGAGAGTTACTCATCATCGTCATCTTCGTCGCGATCGGTGCCGTGGCCTACGAGCTCACGGCGCCGCCGGCGAAAGAGGGCCAGGGGCTCTCGCTCACCCGTTTCCTGCGCAGCGCCCGTCGCGAGATGCAAGGCAGTCAGCCGATCGTCTCGCACACCTCGACCGGAACGATTCCGCTCAGCTCCACGATCACCGAGTTGCGCGTGAGCAGCATGTCACGCGGCGTGCAGATCGTGGGCGAAAGCCGCACCGACATCGCGTACGAGCTGCGGGTCGAGTCGAGCGGGCCGGATCAGGAGACCGCGCTCGAATATGCGAAGAAAACCAAGATCAAACTCGACGATCTCGGCAGCTCCCTGTCGATCGGCATCACCGCGCCGCGCGAAGGCGCGCAGTACCCGGGCCTGACCTTGCGGGTGCCGTCCAGGCTCGCCGTCCTGATTGTCGGGCCCGGGGCCGGGGGCGCCCGCGCGCAGAACCTGGCCGCGCTCAAGCTCGACCGCGTTACCGGCATCACGACGGCGGAAGACATCGCCGGCGAGGTGACGGGCGTGCTCACCGGCAATGAGCTCACGGTGGCCGGCGCCGGCGCGATCAACCTCACGCTGACCCAATCCCGCGCGCGGTTCAGCAGGATCGCGCGCGGACTCACGCTGAACACACGCGGCGGACGGTGCGAGGTCAGCGAATCCAAGGGTCCGCTCACGATCGAGGAAACGAATACCGAGGTGCTCGTCAACAATCACGCGGGATCCGTGCGCGTCGCCGGCAGCGGCGGTCGAATTACGATCGAGGGCCCGCGCGCGCCGGCCCGGGTGGACGTGCGCTCGGCGCCCATTTCGATCGTGCTGCGCGACCCCGTGCCCGTCGAGGTGTTCGGCAACGGCGAACGCGTGCGCTTGCTCTTCGACGCGCCGCCGGCCGTCACCGTCGATGCCGTGGCGTCAGGTCGCGTGGACGCCGCGGACTTCGGGCTGACACCCGAGGTGGTCAGCGATCAGGAACAGCGCTTGACGCACGCCTTCGGAAAAGCCAACGCGCCGCGCGTGACGCTCAGAAATTCTCGCGGAGACATTGTGATCGGAAAACGTAAGTGATAGGCTTCCCCACTTTCGCGGCGCTGCATGAATCCTTCCGTCCTTCTCGACACGCACATCTCCGGCTTGCCACTCGCGCGCCGTGGCAAAGTGCGTGACGTCTACGACCTGGGCGAGCATCTCCTCATCGTCGCCACCGACCGCATCTCGGCCTTCGACTACATCCTCGGCTCCGGCATTCCGGACAAGGGCAAAGTTCTCACGCAGCTCTCGGCGTTCTGGTTTGCCAAGGTGGCCAGCCTCACGCCGCATCATCTGATCTCGATCGACGTCGAAGATTTTCCGGCGTCGACGAAACCGTACCGCGAGGCCTTGCGCGGACGCAGCATGCTCGTGCGCAAGACCGAGCCGCTGCCGGTCGAATGCGTGGCCCGCGGCTTCATCTCAGGTTCGGGGTGGAAGGATTATCAGAAAACCGGCGCCGTCTGCGGCGTCACGCTGCCCGCCGGCTTGCGCGAATCGGACCGGCTGCCCCAGCCCATTTTCACGCCGGCCACCAAGGCCGAATCCGGCCACGACGAGAACATCAGCGAAGCGCAGGCCGGCGCGATTGTCGGTCACGACCTCATCGCGAGGCTGCGGGAGCTCACGCTCGCCATCTACCAGCGCGGCGTGGCGCACGCCGAAACGTGCGGCATCCTCATCGCCGACACGAAGTTCGAGTTCGGCTTGGTCGGAAAGGAACTTGTCCTCATCGACGAGGTCCTGACCCCCGATTCGTCCCGGTTCTGGCCCAAGGACCTTTACCGTCCTGGACAGGGCCAGCCGAGCTTCGACAAACAGTTCGTGCGCGACTACCTGGAGCGCATCGGCTGGAACAAGCAGCCCCCGGTGCCTTCGCTGCCCGACGACGTCGTCCAGGGCACGCGGCAGAAGTATCTCGAGGCGTACAAACGCCTTACGGGAATGGAATTGGTGTGATTCGAGACGACCTCTCGTCCCTCGTGCAGCAAATGATCGAACGCGGCATCCTCTTCGACGATGCCCAGCGCGAGTTCGAGCGGATGTTCATCACCCGCGCCCTGGCCAAGACCGACTACAACGTCTGCAAAGCCGCCAAGATGACCGGCCTCCACCGCAACACCCTCAGCCGCAAGATGGCGGCCTATAAGATTCGGAAAAGCGCTTGATTGAATCGATGATCGGGCAATCGGTAGTCGGGTAATCGATAACTGACTATCGGCAGTCGCGAATCGGGGGAATCTTCGATTCCCGATGCCGCGATTCGATTCCCCGATTGCCCTTTCCCGATGCTTCGATAATCGATTCCCCGATCGCCGATTTCCCGATCCCCCGATAACCCCGCCCTTGACGCGCCGAAGGGCGTCCCATAGACTTGGCAGTCGGTCGCATCGACTGCTAACACTCCGTGACGCCGAGTGCCAGTCGCCGGATGGGACCACGCAATTCTGGGATTGAAGGCCCCGGCCCCGCCGGGGACGGCAGCGAAAGGGACAGCCATGAACGTGAGACCACTGCACGACCGCATCATCGTTGAGCGCATCGAAGAAGGCGAACAGAAAGTCGGCGGCATCATCATTCCGGACACGGCGAAGGAAAAGCCCCAGCAGGGCAAGGTCATCGCCGTCGGCAAGGGCCGCATCGAGAAGGACGGCAAGATCACGCCGCTCGACGTGAAGGCCGGCGACAAGGTGCTCTTCGGCAAGTACGCCGGACAGGAAATCAAGATCGACGGCAGCGAGTACCTCATCATCCGCGAGGAAGAGGTACTGGGCGTCATCGAAAAGTAGGGCCCGCCTTCGCTCGCGCATCCGCGCGCGCTTCGGCGAGGCAGGCTTTCAAGGGCTAACGGAGATTCAGCAATGGCAAAGCAGATCGTCTACGGAGAAGATTCCAGGCACAAGATCCTGCGCGGCGTGAATGCGCTCGCCGACGCAGTCAAGGTGACGCTCGGTCCCAAGGGCCGGAACGTCGTCATCGACAAGAAGTTCGGCTCACCCACGATCACCAAGGACGGCGTGACCGTCGCCAAGGAGATCGACCTGAAGGACCCGCTCGAGAACATGGGCGCACAGATGGTGCGCGAAGTCGCGAGCAAGACGTCCGACACGGCCGGCGACGGCACGACGAC
>Ga0137427_10000869_pt1 | contig 14520 bp, 9 predicted proteins | sample EasRivERMZT700_2_FD_102309 | JGI IMG/M metagenome (GOLD analysis project Ga0137427, IMG submission 102309) | Soil microbial communities from meander-bound floodplain in the East River, Colorado, USA - East River MetaG ERMZT700_2 | ecosystem: Environmental > Terrestrial > Soil > Floodplain ...
CGGGGCGAGGGGTAAGGTGCGGAAGCTGAGCCGTCGTCAATATGGACATTGACCGGTCCAGCGCCAGGGTTTTCAGTTCGCGAATCGCCGTCGCCAGCTCATGGTCGAGCGACCGCTCTCCGCGGGCGAGCCCCGAGAGTGAATCGACGATCACGAAGTCGAGCGGGGGCAGGTCGTGAAGGGCTTCGGCAAGCGCGGGCACGCCCCCCGTCGGCATCCGCTCGAACATTGGCATCGACGCCCGCATCCGCACGGCCACGGCTCCCGCGCTGGCACGTGCCTCGGCGTCCAGCGTTCCCTGACGCAAATCGTCGACGCGAACGCGGCCCTCGATGGCGATGACCCGTTCGAGCAGCCGGTCCACGCTCATCTCGCTCGTGAAGAGTCCCACGCGCTGCTGGAGCAACGCGGCGCGCACAGCCATGGCCAGGACGAGCGAAGACTTGCCGCTCCCAACGTCGCCGCCGAGAGCGATGAGGTCGCCCCGCCGCATCCCGCTGCCGAGTGCCTTGTCGATGCTGGGAAAGCCGGTGCGCACGGTGTCCGGCGCGGGCGTTCCGTCGGCGAGCGCGTCGATGCGTGAGAGCAGCACGGAGAGTGGGGAGATATCGGGGGGACGAACCATGGGCCCATGATACGCCGCAGCGAGGACCGCCAGCAAGCCTCCAGCGCTTTACTCTACAAGCGCTTGCGAGTCGAGCGTACCAGCGAGCTGAGCCACCTCTGATCGTGCACCCAAATCGAGGTAATTCGCCGTGACTGCCATCACAGAACGCATCGCGGCAGCCATGGCCGCCGGGTCCTCGGCGGACGCCTCGATGGCCCGCGCCAGAGGGCCCCGCACCGGCGCTGGGAGAGCGAGCGCGGCAAGCCAGTTCCGAGCGGCCGTGGCGCGCTCTGCGCGCTGGGAAGGGGCAAGTCCGCGGTCGGACAGGGTATCCTGGGCCAGCCGGGCCACCACGTAGGTCGCCAGAGCCACCTCGCGCTGTCCTCCCATGGGCGCACGCCCAGCCACCGCCGCCAGGGCGGCGAATCGGAAGGCCAGGGGGCGAATCGCGTAGGGGGGATTGGGCGCGAACACGGGGGAGCGGGACGCGGCAGCGGGAAGCGGGGCGCGGACTGACAGCGAATCTCGCGGGAACCGCCGGCAAGCGGAAGCGTGAGGGAACCCTCCCGCACCCCGCACCCGCTTCCCGCCAGAGCGCTACATTTCGCCCCATGCCCCACCATGCGAAGGCGGTCCTGTGGGTCGATGACGAGGCGGAGCTCTTGCAGCCGCATCGTATGTTCTTGCAGGACAAGGGTTTCGACGTCGAGATGGCCAGTAACGCCGACGACGCCGTCGAAATGGTTCGCCGGAAGTCCTTCAGCCTGGTCCTCCTCGACGAGCAAATGCCCGGCAAGCGCGGTATGGACGCCTTGCGCGAGCTGCGCGAGGCTGATCCGACGCTCTCGATCGTGATGGTCACGAAGAGCGAGGAAGACGGCACGATGACCGAAGCGCTGGGCGCGGCACTCGACGGATACCTGGTCAAGCCGGTGACCCCGCGCCAGGTATATGCCGCTGTGACACGCATCCTCGAAGGGCCGCGAATTCGCCAACAAGCTGTGGCGCGGAGCTTCGTCGATCGGTTTCGGGCGCTGCAGACGGAGCCGACCCGCGACCTCGATTGGCGTGGCTGGATCGACCGCTACAGCGAGGTCACGCAGTGGGACCTCGACCTCGTCAAATCCAACGAGATGGGACTGCACGAGTCCCTGCAGGGTCTGTATCCGGATCTGCGGCGCGAATTCGCCATGTTCATGAAGACGGCCTACCCGGACTGGATCCATTCGCTCGGGGGGGACCGGCCGCCGTTATCGATCGACATCGTCCCCGAGTTCCTCCTTCCAATCGTGCGGCAGGAGAAGCAGGCGCTGTTCATCGTGATCGACTGCCTCCGCCTGGACCAGTGGCGCGCGCTCGAGCCCGTGTTGGCGCCGCTCTTCGAGATCGAGACGACGCACTATTTCAGCGTGCTCCCGACGGCCACGCCGTATTCGCGCAACGCGCTGTTCAGCGGGCTGTTCCCCGGCGAGATCGCCGCGCGTTTCCCCGACTGGTGGGGGGAACGCGACGACGAAACGCTCAATTCTCGCGAGCGGCAACTGCTCGAGGCGCAGCTCGTCGAGGTCGGCCTCCAGGTGCCCGTGCGGTACGAAAAGGTGTCGACGGCGGCGGAAGGGGACGAGCTCGAGCGGCGTCTCTCGCGCGTCATCGCTCCCGAGGGGATCTCGGCCTTCGTCTTCAACTTCGTCGACCTGCTGACGCACGGGCGGTCCGAGTCGGCGATCCTGTACGAAGTGGCGCGCGACGAGATCGCCCTGCGCCAGCTCACCGAGCAGTGGTTCAAGCGCTCGGCGCTCCTCTCCGTGCTCAAGGAGGCGGCGCGGCGCAACGTCAAGGTGCTCGTGACGAGCGACCACGGCTCGATCCACTGCCGGACGCCGGCGACGGTGTTCGCCAAGCGCGACGCGACCCAGAACCTGCGCTACAAGTTCGGCGAGGATCTGCGCGCCGAGAATCCCGAATACGGTCTGCTGTTCACCAACGAGGATTCTCTGAAGCTGCCCCGCCGCGGACTCGGCGCCAACACCCTGCTCGCGACCGGCGACTGTTTCTTCGTCTATCCGACCAAGCTGCGCGAGTACCAGAGCCGGTACCGCGGGTCGTTCCTCCACGGCGGCGTCACGCCCGAGGAGTGCATCCTGCCGGTGTCCCTCCTCACCCCGCGTCGCTGACCGATGTACGGTCGTCTGCTCGCCTACCTGCGCCCCCATTGGTGGCGTCTGACCGGAAACGTCGTGAGCAGCGTCGTCGCCGCGGGGCTCGACGCGTTCATGTTCACGCTGCTCATCCCCTTCCTCAGCCTCCTCTTCAACGAGCCGAGTCTGCCGCCGGGGAACGACATTCTGCGTTTGCAGCAACGGCTGCTCGGCCCCTTCATCGACCCGGCGGATCGGGTCGGGTCGCTCGCCCACGTCATCCTCATCATCATCGCGCTCGTCATCGTCAAGAACGCGTTCGTGTGGGTCAGCGGCCAACTCGGTGCGGCGCTGCAGGAATACGTGACGCGGGATCTGCGCGATGGCGTGTTCCGGCATCTCCAGCGGCTCCCCCTCGGGTACTTTCAGCGGACCAAGGCCGGACAGATCATCTCGCGGATTCTCTCCGACACCGAGCAGACGAAAGCGCTGATCACCGAACTGGTGACGCGCACGATCTGGAACGCCGCGCAGATTGTTGCGACGATCGTGGTGCTCGTGAAGATGTCGCCGCGGCTGACGCTCATTTCCCTGGTGATCGCACCCCTGCTCACGGCGTCGCTGCAGCCGCTGCTCCGCCGGTTGCGTCATGGGCACCGCCGCCTGCGCAACGATTACGGCGAGATCACGAGCGTGATCCAGGAGGTCGTTGGCGGGATCCGGCTCGTTAAAGCATTCAGCGGGGAGGCCTACGAGGACCGGCGCTTCCGCGAAGCGAGCCACGGCTATTCCGAAGGGATGGTCCGCATCACGCGTGTGTCGCTGCTGTCGCAGCCGCTCACCGAAATCATTGGAACGTCGATCGCCGTGCTGATCCTGTGGATCGGCGCCAACCAGGTCTTCAGTGGGGGCGCGATCACCGGGTCGATGCTCATCACGTTCATGATCCTAGTGATGCGTCTCCTCCCGCCGCTCAAGCAGCTGTCGCAGACGCCGACCACGGCGCAGCAGTCGCTCGCCGCCGCGGAACGACTGTTCGAGGTGCTCGACCAGGCGACCGAGGAGCAGCTCGACCGTGGCACGAAGCGCATCGACGCGCTGCGCGAGTCGATTGTCTTCGAGAACGTCGCGTTCGCCTACGAAAACGAGAACGTGCTCGAAGGGGTATCGTTCACGGCGCGCAAGGGCGACGTCGTCGCCCTCGTTGGCCCGAGTGGGGCGGGGAAGAGCACGTTGGTCGACCTGATCCCGCGGTTCTATGAGCCGCAGGGGGGCCATGTTCGGATAGACGGCGTCGATACGCGCGACATCGCGCTGGAATCGCTGCGCGCGCTCACCGGGATCGTGAGCCAGGACACCGTGTTGTTCAACGACACGGTGCGAAGCAACGTCGCCTACGGCGCGTCGACGCGGTTCACGCAGGAGCAGATCGAGCAGGCCGCCCGCGCCGCCAACGCGCACGATTTCATCGTCGCGCTGCCGGAGGGATACGACACGATCCTCGGCGAGCGGGGCACGCGTCTCTCCGGGGGGCAGCGGCAGCGTCTGGCCATTGCCCGCGCCCTCCTCGTCGACCCGCCGATCCTGATCCTCGACGAGGCGACGTCGGCGCTCGATACCGAATCCGAGCGATTGGTCCAGGAAGCGATCGAGCGCCTCCTGGCCGGACGCACCGTGTTCGTCATCGCGCACCGTCTTTCGACGGTCACCCACGCCGACCTCATTCTCGTGCTGGAGCGCGGCCGCATCGTCGAGCGCGGAACGCATGCCGAGCTGCTCGAACGCCGCGGCGCCTATTTCCGCTTACATTCGCTGCAGTTCCGCGAGGAGCGGATTCCCGCCAGCGTCTGACCATGCGCGCTCTGTTCTATTCGGGGGACAATCGGTGGACCGGCAGTGCGCGCGCGTTTCTTGCCGCCTCGCGCGGCCTGCTCGCGCGCGGGCACCAAGTCACCGTCGCCTGCTGTGGCGGGAGTCGTCTCGAGCGGCGCGCGCATGACGCCGACGTCGAGACGGTGCTCATCAACGCCCCCGAATCGGCGACCGGAAGCGCCTGGGACCTGCGCCGTGTGCTCAAAGAGCGCTTCGTCGAAGTGGTATTCGTGAACTCCGAGCGCGACCAGCTCATCGTCAGCTCGGCGATGCGCCTGGCCGAGCGCGGGGGAGTGATTCGCCGCGTTCCGGCGTTCGATCCGCTCGACGTGCAGCGCTCCGGCCGGATCGCCCTACGCATCGCGTCGGCGGGTTTGCTCGTCGCCAGCGAACGCGAGCTGCACGAGACGAACGGTGCCGGGTGGAAGATCCCGCCGGCGGTGGCGCCGCTGGGCGTGGACACCGCGGCGTACGACGTCGTTCGCCCCGTCGCGCCCAACGAGCTCGGCGTGCGATCGAATGCGTTGATCCTCGCCTGCATCTACGATCCGTCGGGCCGCCACCGCATCGCCACTCTCTTCCGCACGCTGGCGCTCCTCGCACCGCGCCACAAGGCCATCCACGTGCTCGTCATCGGGCCGGGTTCGGCCGACGCGGAGCTGAAGCTGCACGCGGCGGCGCTCGGAGTGAATCCCGTCATCACCTTCCTCGGCCAGCGCGACGACGAGTTGTCGGTGCTTCGCGCCGCCAGCGTGGGATGGGTCGTCGCTGCCGGCGACAGCGGCGCCTACGGCTGCCTCGATGCGATGGCGCTGCGGATTCCCGTGATCGCCGAGCGGTCGCGCCTCACGGAGCATTACGTCGCCAATGGGATCAGCGGCCTCCTCCTCACGCCGGGTGAGGCATCGCATACGGCGTCGGTGGTCGCCGCGTTCCTCGGGCACGCCGACGCGCGCGTCGCCATGGGCAACGCGGCCCGCGCCCGCGCCCAACGAGATTTCTCTGAAACCGCGATGGTCGACGGGTTCGAGCGCGCCGCACTCAACGCAGCCGACCGAACGACATGGGCATCGCGGTGACGGCCGAGGAGATCTCCGTGGGCGGCGCCACGCTCGCCCACCGTGCCGAATACGCGGCGCTCCGCGGCGCCGTCGCCGCCGTCGAACGTCTCGGGTTCCGTCGGGCCGGAGGGTTCGGTGAACGTGTCGGACGCCTCGGCTACTCGCCGCTCGGGATCCGCCGTCGCGTCGTCGAGCGCCAGCTCGCCGCCGCGTTTCCCGACTGGTCCGCCGACGAGATCGCTCGCATCGCCCGTGATTCGTATGGGCATCTCGGACGCACCAGCATCGAGACGGCGATTCTCCCATCGTATTCATCGGCCGAGATCATCGACCTGTTCGAAGTCGTCGAGGGGTGGAGCATGGTCGAGGAGCGCCTGGCGCGCGGGAAGGGGCTGATCGTCGTCACCGGACATCTCGGCAACTGGGAGTTGGGCGGGGCCTACGCCGCCGCGCGCGGCCTCGCCATCGATGCGGTCGCGCGGCACATGGCGAACCCGCTTTTCGACCGCTACCTCACGGCGACGCGCCAGCGCATTGGGATGACGGTGGTGCACGACGAGGACGCCGTGCGCCGCGTGCCGCGCTCGCTGCGCACCGGCCGCACCGTGGCTTTTCTGGTCGACCAGGGCGCGCTCGGGCTCGCATCCGTCTGGGTGCCGTTCTTCGGCCGGTTCGCCAAGACGCCGCGTGGCCCGGCCGTCTTCGCCCTCCGTCTCGACGCCCCAATCGTGTTCGGGGTGGCGCTGCGCCGGCCGTCGGGGCGGTATCAGCTCACGTTCGAGCCGGTCGACACCACGCCGACCGGCGACCGCGAGCGGGATGTCGATGCCATCGTCGCCGCGTACACCGCCGTGCTGGAACGGTGGGTGCGTCGTGCCCCCGGGCAGTATCTATGGCATCACCGTCGTTGGAAGCACCAACGTCCAGGCACGCCGAGCGAGCTGGGAGATCCTCTATGAGGCGACGCACATGAGTCGGGCCGCGGGCCACATGCGCCGCGACGCGCGGGCCTGGTTTGGTGCGAGCGTCATCGCCCTGCTCGTCACGATGGCGGTAGCCGCTCCCCTGGTCGCGCGCTACGACCCCGCTGGGGTGGATCTGATCAACCAACTCCAGCCGCCGTCGGAAAAACACTGGTTCGGCACGGACGTACAGGGACGCGACGTGTGGTCCCGCCTCGTGTACGGCTCTCGCGTGTCCCTCTCGGTCGGCATCGCGTCGCAAGGGATCGCGCTGTCGCTGGGCGTGCTGCTCGGACTCATCGCCGGCTACTACGGGAAGTGGGCCGACGAGCTCGTGATGCGGCTGGCCGACGTCACGCTGGCGTTTCCGACCTTGCTCCTCCTCATCGCGCTGGTGGCGGCACTGCAGCCGTCCCTAACCGTCGTCTATCTCACGATCGGCCTCGTCGGTTGGGCGGGGATGGCGCGGCTGGTGCGCGGGCAGGTGCTCGTCGTACGCGAGCTCGAGTTTGTCCAAGCCCAACGCGCCCTCGGCGCGCGGGACTCGCGCATCATCGCACTGCATGTGTTGCCGAGCGTCGTCGCTCCCGTCGTCATCGCGGCCACACTCGGCGTGGCCGGCGCGATCATGGCGGAATCGTCGCTGTCGTTCCTCGGTCTGGGGGTCCAGCCCCCGGCGTCGAGCTGGGGTTCGATGATCGCCGACGGGCGCGACCTGTATCAGCTGCGGCACGCCCCGTGGACCTCGGTCTTTCCCGGACTGGCGATCGCCGCGGCGGTGCTTGGCTTCAACCTTCTCGGCGACGCGCTGCGCGACGCGCTCGATCCGCGCACGATGCGAGCGGTCGCCCCGCAGGACCGCGCGGAGGTGGCGCGCCCATGACCTACGACGTCGCGGCGCTGCGTGCGCGCGAATTCCCATGGGCGGCGGCGGGGGAGGCGATCTATCTCAACCACGCGTCGACAGGGCCGCTCCCGGAACGCGCTCTTCAAGCCACTGCCGATTTCAATCGGCTGCGCTGCGCGCCGCACCGGCTCACCGACGCGATCCAGTTCGAGATACTTGCCCGATCGCGGGAGCTGCTGGCGACGCTCATCGGCGCCGACACCCGCGAGATCGCTCTCGCTGCGAACACGAGCTTCGGGATCAATCTCGCCGCGTTCGCCCTGCCGTTTCACGCCGGCGATGTGATCCTGTCGTCTGAGCGCGAGTTTCCGGCGAACGTGTATCCGTGGATGCAGCTCGCCGCCAAGAAGGGCGTCGTGTTCCGGCAGCTCCCCTGTCCGGACGGCGTTCTCGACACCGAATTGCTCGCGCGTGAGCTGGAAGACGAACGCGTCGCCGCGCTCACCGTATCGTGGGTCGGGTTCGTGACCGGTGCGCGCGTGGACCTCGCGGCGCTCGGCGCCATGTGCCGCGACCGCGGCGTGTATTTCATCGTGGACGCGATCCAAGGACTCGGGCCGCTCACCGTCGACATGCGCTCCACGCACGTCGACATCTTCGCCTGCGGCGCCCAGAAGTGGCTGTTGTCTCCGTGGGGCTCGGGGTTCGTGTACGTGCGCCGCGATCTGGTGCAGCAGTTGGAGCCGCACGACGTGAGTTGGATGGACGTGAAGGACTCCGACGATTTCACGCGCCTCACCGACTACGACCTCACCTGGCGCGAGGACGCGCGGCGCTTCGAGTTCATCACGCTCCCGTTCCAGGATTTCGCCGGGATGAACGCGAGCATCGAGCTGTTTCACGAGCTCGGCCCCTCGGTGGTCGAGCAGTATGTCGCGGGCCTGGCGGACCGCATCGTGTCGTGGGCCGCCGATCGGGACGTCGAGCTGGTAACGCCGCGCGATCAGCGCCGTCGTGGCGGCATCGTGTCGGTAAAGCCGGCCAATGCCCGTGCGGTGAGCGACCGCCTCCGCGCGGCCGGCGTCTCGCACTCCTTCCGCGAAGGTGCGATCCGGCTGTCGCCGCACATCTACAACACGACGGCGGAGATCGACGCCGCGCTGGAGCTGATCGGTCGCCCCGGCTGATTGTCATCCCGAGCGAGCGGAGCGAGCGAGGGATCTGCTGTTGTGTCACGCCGCTGCCGTTCCGAGTCGGAAGGAACGGGTTCATGAAAGCAGATCCCTCGCTTCGCTCGGGATGACAGCCTACGTCGCGACGACCTCCACGAGCACGTTCGCCCGCGCGCCCTTGCGGACGAGCACGTACCGGCCGGCGAGCAGGTCATCGGCGGCGAGCGGTTCGCGTTCGGGGCCAAGCCGGCGGCCATTCAGGTACACGCCGCCCTGCTGAATCATCCGGCGCGCGTCCCCCTTGCTCTTGAACAGGGCGTCGTCACCGATGCTCACCGTGTCGATGATGTCCTGCGTGTCGACGGGGTCCCCCTTCACCAGGCGAAAAAACGGAATCTCCTGGCTGAGCGCCGTGAGGGCCGCCGCCGACAGCGCCTTGGGATCGCCGCCGCCGAACAACAATTGCGATACCTCCTCGGCCGCCGCGAGCGCCGCCGCACCGTGTACCCGCCCGGTGACGTCGCGCGCCACGGCGTACTGCGCTTCACGGCGCTCGGGCCGCGACGCCATCGCCGCATCGAGCGTCTCGATCGCTTCGCGCGTGCGCAGCGTGAAGTACCGAAGGTACAAGCCCGCGTCGCGGTCGTCCACGTTCACCCAGAACTGATAAAACTTGTATGGCGACGTGAGGGATGCGTCCAGCCAGACCGCGCCCGCTTCCGTCTTGCCGAACTTCGTGCCGGCGGCGGTCGTGATGAGGGGCGACGTGATCCCGTGTACTTCGGCGCCCGTGATCCGGCGCACGAGTTCCATCCCCGCCGTGATGTTGCCCCACTGGTCGCTCCCCCCCATCTGGAGCTTGACATCGTGTCGTCGGCTGAGCTCGAGGAAATCGTACGCCTGGAGCAGCATGTACGAGAATTCGGTATACGAGATGCCGGCGTCCATGCGGGACTTCACGGACTCCTTCTGCAGCATGTAGTTGACGGTGAAGTGCTTGCCCACGTCGCGCATGAATTCCACCGCCCGCAGATCGACGAGCCAGTCCGCGTTGTTGATCATCCGCGCGCCCGCAGGTCCGTCGAAGTCGAGGAACCGGCTCAGCTGCCGCTCGAGCGCCGCGGCGTTTTCGCGCACCATGTCGATCGACGCCAATGGGCGCTCCCCCGCCGCCTTGGGATCGCCGATCAGCCCGGTCCCCCCTCCCACGAGCGCGACGGGCCGATGGCCGTGTTGCTGCAAATGGACGAGCAGCATGATCTGGAGCAGGCTGCCGACGTGCAGGCTCGGCGCGGTCGGATCGAAACCGATGTAGCCGCTGACCGGACCGGCGTCGAGCGCCAGCGCGACGTTGTCGGTCGCTTGGTACAACAAACCACGCCATTGAAGCTCGTCGAGGAGCGCATGAGATCGCATGGCACAAAAATAGACTAGCGAAGAATGCAGTCCTAGCGGCTCGCGTTGCTGCTGCCGCTCGTCACGGGTTAGGTTCACCAACGAATGTTCGCAATTCCGTTCACGAAACGGTTCCGCCAGCTCCATCCGCGGCTCACACGTACGCTCCTGCTCGCTGGCGCGTTCTTCGTGTCGTTCGGTCTGGGGATCGGCTACGCCAGCTGGGCGACGGTGTGCAACGGCGGGCGCTGCCCGCCGGTCTCGCTCCTCGACGAATACACGCCGCGGCAAACGTCCAAGCTGTATGCCGCCGACGGGAAGTTTCTTGCCGAGCTGGGTCTCGAGCGGCGCACCTTGCTCAAGATCGACCAGATTCCGGCGGTCGTCCGCAATGCGTTCATCATCGTCGAAGACAAGCGCTTCTACCGCCACGCGGGGATCGACTGGATCCGCGTTCCCGGCGCGCTTCTTCACGACATCAAGGCGCGAAGCTTCGAGGAAGGGTTTTCCACGATCACCATGCAGCTCGCGCGAAACATTTTCCCCGAGCGCATCAGCCGCGACAAGAGTCCGATCCGCAAGCTCAAGGAGGCCAAGGTCGCCCGCGCGATCGAGGCGAAGTACTCGAAGGACCGGATCCTCGAGCTGTATCTCAACCAGATCTATCTCGGCAACGGCGCCTACGGGATAGAGACCGCGGCGCAGCGGTATTTCGGGAAGTCCACGCGCGACCTGAACGTCGCCGAAGCGGCGACACTCGCCGCGCTCCCCAAGGGACCGGAACGCTACAATCCGCGGCGTTCCCCCGAGCGCACTACGCAGCGCCGCAACACGGTCATCGCCCTGATGCGTGGCGCCGGCGTGATCAACGAGCCGGATGCACGCCTCGCCGCGGCGTATCCCCTCAAGCTGGCCAACCGGACCGAGACGGGCGAAGCGGCGCCGTATTTCGTGGAATATGTCCGCCAGCTGCTCGACGAGAAGTTCGGACAGCAGCTCTATGAGCAAGGTCTCAAGGTCTACACGACGCTGGACGTCGAGCTGCAATCCGCCGCCGAGCGGGCGATGGAGCGGCAGCTCCGCGCGATCGAGAATGGGCGATTCGGCGCCTACCGTCACGTGAGCTACGAGCGGTACATGGCTCGAGCGGGCAATCGGGACAACGACAACGCCTCGGGCAACGCGCCGTATCTCCAGGGCGCATTCGTCGCCATGGACCCGCGGAATGGGGCGGTGCGCGCACTCATCGGCGGTCGCGACTTCGACGACAACAAGTTCAATCGCGCCGTCCAGGCCATCCGGCAGCCCGGTTCCACGTTCAAGCCGATCGTGTTCGCCGACGCCGTCCAGAATGGACGCCCGATGACATACCTGCTCGAGGACACGCCGCTCTCGCTGGAGACGGCGCCGGGGCAGACGTGGACGCCGCAGAACTACAGCGGGGTATACTCCGGGCGAACGACGCTGCGCTTCGCCCTCTCGCGGTCGCTCAACCTTCCCACGATCCGCCTCGGGATGGAGCTCGGCGCACCGAGCGTGATCGAGATGGCGCGCCGGTTCGGCATCACGACGCCCATTCCGCCGTATCCGTCGATCTATCTCGGCGCGGCCGACGTGATTCCGCTGGAGATCATCGCGTCCTATTCTACCTTTGCCACGCTCGGCACGCGCGCCGCCCCTCAGGCGATCGTGCGCGTGGAGGACAACAAGGGAACCGTGCTCTGGGAACCCGAACCCGTGCGCTACCCGGTGTTGTCGTCGGAGGAAGCGTGGCTCATGGTGAGCGCGCTCAAGGACGTCATCCTGCGCGGGAGCGCGGCGGGCAGCGTCGGTTCCACCTTCCATTATCCGGCGGGGGGAAAGACCGGAACGACCAACGACGGCACCGACGTCTGGTTCATCGGTTTCACCACCGACCTCGTTGCCGGCATCTGGATGGGCTTCGACAAGCCGCAAAAGATCAAGAGCAATGCGCAGGGCGGCGTGTTGGCGGCGCCGGCGTGGGTGTCGTTCATGACGGAGGCGTACCGTCGCCAGCCGGCGCCGCCCGATTGGCCGACGCCGCCGAGCATCATCGCGCGCCACGTCGACGCCTCGACCAACCTGTTGGCGAACGCGTACTGCCCGCGCATTTTCGTCGTCACCGACTACTACATTCCGGGTACCGAGCCGATGCGCGAATGCGACGTGCACACGGCGTACACCGTCTATCCGGACACGTCGGGAGGCACGGTGGTGCCCCCCGGGGTTACGCCGCCTACGATTCTGCCTCCACGCGACTCGATGCGCCGGCCCACGGACACCACGATCTTCCGTCTCGACTCGGCGCGCGCCCGCGCGGTGCGCGATTCCATTCGCCGTCGCGACAGTATTCGTGCCGCCCCGGGCAGGCCGTTTTCACCTCATGGCAGCGAACCGCCCACGCGATCAACGACACCGCCTCGATGACCACCTGGCAGCCGGTCGACTGCCACGCCCACACCACGATGTCCGATGGTTCGCTCTCCGTGGAGCAGCTCGTTGCCCGCGCGCGAGAGCGAGGCGTTCGTCCATCCGTCAGCGACCACATCTCGCGCGACGTCGCCAAGGCGATCGCCAGCGTAGACGAGGTTCGCGCGTACCTCGACGTGCTCGACCAGTTCGACGTGCTGCGCGGCGGGGAGTTCTGCTGGCACGATTCGCTGTGGCGCGAGCTGCCGGCCGACGTCACCGTCCGGTTCACGCATCGCATCGGATCGCTCCACGCGATCATCCTGGACGACGGACGCCTCGTCCACGCGTTTTCCCGGCGCGTGCCCCCCGATCTCGATCCGGACTCGTACATGGACGCCCATATCGACAACCTCGAGCGCATGGCGCGCGAGATGCCCGTCGATATTCTCGCGCATCCCACGCTCGTGCCGATCCCTTTCCGCGAGCTCGATCCGGAGCTCCTCTGGAACGACGCGCGTGAAACACGCGCGGTCGATGCGCTCCGAGGCGCCGGCATCGCATTCGAGATCTCCAATCGCTATCCGCCGCATGAGCGCTTCGTGCGCCGGGCCGTGGACCGCGGCGTACGGATCTCGCTGGGGTCGGATGGTCACACCGCCGAACAGGTCGCCGACGTTGCCGCGCCCCGCGCGCTCGCGCGGGCCCTCGGCGTAGCCGACGAGGACCTCTACGATCCGGCGCGCCACGGCTCGCGCACGACCGGCGCCGCCCGCGCATGATTCGATACCACGCGCGCTGGGTGGTGCCCATCGCCGAGCCACCGATCCCCGAAGCGACGGTCGCTGTGGACAACGGACGCATCGCCTACGTCGGTCCGCGAGACGGGGCGCCCGAGCTTCCGCCGGGGGGCAGCGACGACGACCTCGGGGAAGTCATGCTCCTGCCGGGACTCGTCAACGCGCACTGCCACCTCGAGCTCACGACGATGCGCGGTTTCCTCGAGGACCTCGATTTCCGCCGGTGGATCCTGCGCCTCACGGCTGCGCGCCGGGCCGTGCTGGACGGCGACGCGCTGCTCGACGCCGCGCGGTTGGGCGTCGAGGAGGGAATCCATGCCGGGATCACTACGTACGCGGACACCGGCGACTCGGGCGCCGCGATGCGCGCGATGCGCGACGCGGGTGTGCGCGGCATCAACTACCAGGAGGTGTTCGGTCCCGACCCGAACCAGTGCGATGCGTCCATCAAGGGGCTCGAGGAGAAGGTCGCCGGACTCCGCTACCTCGAGAGCGACCTCGTGCGCGTTGGCGTGTCGCCGCACGCGCCGTACACGGTGTCCGACGCGCTCTTTCGCGCGACCACCGAGTTCGCGCGGCGGCACGGTCTGCCGATGGCGATCCACATCGCCGAGTCCGAGATCGAGAGTCGATACGTGAGCAAAGGTGCCGGTCCCTTTGCCGACGGGCTCCAGGCGCGCGGCATCGAGGTGCGGGCGCGCGCTCGTTCGCCGGTGCAGCTGCTCGCGGACCTCGGCGTTCTCACGGCGAGTCCGCTTCTCATTCACTGCGTGCGCATCGACCCGATCGACGTGGCAACGATTGCCGACGCGCGCTGCGCGGTGGCGCACTGTCCGGCGTCCAACGCGAAGCTTGGGCACGGCATCGCGCCGCTCACCGAGTTGCTCGCCGCCGGCGTGCGCGTGGGACTTGGCTCCGACTCCGTTGCCAGCAACAACCGAATGGACCTGCTCGACGAAGCGCGCCTCGCGCTCTTCTCGCAGCGCGCCCGTTTGATGGCGTTCGAGTCGCCGTCCGCCGATGACATGCTGCATCTCGCGACGTTGGGGGGCGCCGACGCCCTCGGTCTGGCCGATGTCGTTGGCTCGCTCGAGGTGGGGAAGGCCGCCGACCTCGCGGCGTTCGCGATCGCCGGGGCCCACCCGGTGCACGACGCGATCGCCGCTGCGGTGTATTCCATCCGCGGGTCGGACGCGCGGTTCGTCGCTGTGGGCGGGCGCCCCCTCCTTCGCGACG
>Ga0137427_10000872_pt1 | contig 14484 bp, 11 predicted proteins | sample EasRivERMZT700_2_FD_102309 | JGI IMG/M metagenome (GOLD analysis project Ga0137427, IMG submission 102309) | Soil microbial communities from meander-bound floodplain in the East River, Colorado, USA - East River MetaG ERMZT700_2 | ecosystem: Environmental > Terrestrial > Soil > Floodplain ...
AATGGTCGTTCGCTGGCCGGGACACATCCAGCCGGGCACGGTGAAGACGGATATCGTCGCCTCACTCGATTGGCTGCCGACGTTGGTCGACATCGCTGGCGGTCACAAGGGCGACGCGCTCAAGAAGCAAATCGAAGCGGGCCAGTATCCCGGGATCGTCAAGACCACGCTCGACGGTGTGGACCAGTGCGATTACCTCCTGGGCAGCTCGGAAAAATCAGCGCGCGACTATTTCTTCTACTACACGGGCCCGACGCCTTCCGCGGTGCGCTACAAGAACTGGAAGTTCTACTACACGATGGAAGGATCGACGGGCGTAGCGGCGCTCATGGGTGCTCAAACCTACGGCTGGACTCAGCTCACCAACCTCAAGCGCGATCCGTTCGAGCAGAACGTGGGCGACATACAGAAGTCCGTGAATTCCGTCGGCGGGGCGCTCGCTGCCCCAAGCAACGCGTATCTGTACAACTGGAACATGCTGCCCACAGGACAGCAACTATGGCTGAAGGAGCTCGAGACCTACGTGAAATTCCCGCCGTTACAGGATCCGGAGAGCTACAACCTCTCGTCGATCCTGGCGCAGGTGAAGAAGCAGGGCGCGAACAACCCGAGCAAATGATCGGCGAGTAGTAGCCAACCGCGCCGACCGGTGGGACGGAACATGCGGCCCACCGGTCAGCGGTTGTGGATGGAGCATCCATAACGGCCGTATGCAACACAGTCCCAGAGGAGTCGAATCCGTGAAACACGATTTCTGGAAAACCGCCGGGCGCGTGAGGAAAACGCCGGTCATGCGCGCGGTCGCTGCGCTGGCGGTCATGGCGCTTGCGCCAGCGCTCGCGCAAGCGCAAACGCAGGCCCGCAAGCCGAACATCCTGTTCATCATGGGCGACGACATCGGCTGGATGCAGCCGAGCATCTACCATCGCGGCGTCATGGTGGGCGAGACGCCGAACATCGATCGCATCGGTCGCGAAGGCGCGATGTTCACGGACTACGTGGCGATGCAGAGCTGCACGTCCGGGCGCAACGCGTTCTTCACCGGGATGTATCCGCTGCGCACGGGCATGGTTCCGCCGCAGTTGCCGGGCAGCCCGTCGTATCTGCGACCGGGCACACCGTCGCTTGCCGTCTTCCTCCGTGATCTCGGCTATACGACGGGCGAGTTCGGCAAGAACCATCTCGGCGATCACACCGCGTCGCTGCCGACGGCGCATGGCTTCACGGAGTTCTGGGGCTATCTGTATCACCTCGACGCGATGCAGCAGGTGAGCTTCCCCGACATCAACTCGAGTCCGAACACGCAGGGGATCGCGCCGCCGTGCAAAAACACGCCGATTCCGGGAGTTCCCGAAGTTCCCGGCGCCGTGGATCCCAAGACGACGATATGCCTCACCCCTCCGCGCAACATGCTTTCGTGCAAGTCGTCCGACGGCAAGGAGGCGAACCAGACGTGCAAGGACGAGGGTCCGCTGACGCTCGAGCGCTCGAAAACGGTGGACGAGGAGATCTCGGCGAAGGTCGTCGACTTCCTCGACCGTCACGACCCGAAAAAGACCAACAAGCCCTTCTTCGTCTGGTACAATCCGGCGCGCATGCACGTCACGACCGTGCTGTCTCCGAAGTACGAGGCCATGCTGGGCACCAAGGGTGGCAAGGACTGGGGTGTCAACGAAGCCGGCATGAAGCAGATGGACGACAACATCGGCGTCGTCCTCAAGAAGCTCGAGGCCATGGGTCAGCTCGACAACACCATCGTCGTCTTCACGACCGACAACGGTGCCGAGACGGCCACCTTCCCCGACGGCGGCATCACGCCGTTCAAGGGACAGAAGGGTGGGGCGTGGGAAGGCGGCTACCGTTCACCGATGGTCGTGCGCTGGCCGGGCCACATCACGCCGGGTACGGTGCAGACGCAGCTCTTCGCGGCGCTCGACTGGGTGCCCACGTTCGTGAACATCGCCGGCGGCCCAAAGGGCGACGGTCTGAAAAAGAAGATCGAAGCTGGCGAGTATCCGGGCATCGTCAAGACGACGCTCGACGGCGTCGACCAGCGCGACTACCTCGAGTGCAAGACCGACAAATCCGCCCGCGACTACTTCTTCTACTTCCAGGGCGCGACGCCGTCGGCGGTGCGTTACAAGAACTGGAAGATGTACTACACGATGGCGCAGACGGGTGGCGTCGCTTGGGTCATGCCGTCGGAAACGTTCAGCTTCACGCTGGTGCAGAACATCAAGCGCGACCCGTTCGAGCAGATGGTTGGAAGCGACCAAAAGTCGGCCGCGGGCTGGGGCGGCGCGCTCGCCGCTCCCATGACCGCGTTCGTATACGACTGGAACATGTTGCCGATCGGCCAGCAGTTATGGTTGGAGCACCTGATGTCGTACGAGAAATACCCGCCACTGCAGAACCCGGCGAGCTACAACCTCAGCAGCATCCTAGACGAGTTGAAGAAGAAGCAACACCCGAGCGGATGAGACTCGCACGATCATCGGCGAAGCGGGCGCTCGCATCGAGCGCCCGCCTCTTTTGCTGAACGATGACTCTGAAGCAAGACCTCCAATTGCTTACGTTCGCCGGCGTAACGGCAGGTGCCGGGATTTCCGCGAACGTTGCGGGCCAGCGCTGGCTCGCTTGGCCAGCGGTCGTATGCGTCGATCTCTACCTGTTGGCTGTACTCGTGCTGGCCGCACGGCGGGCCGATGACAAAGACTTCCGCCGTCGCAACACGTGGGTGATCGGGTGGTTTCCCAGGCGAACCGCTGGAATGGCTGTTGTGCTCCTGCTTCTGACGGCGAGCGTCACGGGCTTTGCTGGCCTCTATGTCGGTACTGACGTGTTCTCTCCGCACAAGGATCCGCTGGATGCCCTCTACCTCAGCGTGCTGATACTCGGCTTCAGTGACTTTGGGCCGAACGAGGGCTACGGTCAGTTCGTTGTGATCACTCAGCTTGTGAGCGCAATTGTACTCTTGATGGGCGTCTTCCCCATCTTGATCTCGCGACTTTCATCGTTCGATTCGCCTGATACCTGACGGGCGTTGGCGAGTGGGCACCAACTCCTCCCGAGCTCGACTTGGCGAATGGCCCTTAGTCCCATTGGGCAGTGGAAACCGCGGGAGCGGCAGCCGCGTGCATGGTCGATGCAGCGTGGCGCCGGTCTCCACCGGGAGCAGGTGCATCGTGAGAACGCCCATGTCGTGATGGGCTGCGTTCCGTCAGTGTTGGCGAGCACGATTCGGTCGCCGATTTTGAGCGCCGTACTCGAGGACGCTCTTCAGCAGAAGGCCCAATACTCCGCGCCGAAGTGCGCAGGTTGATTCAGTAGCCGCGCCGCCTTCGCCCCCCAACCGATCTGAGCCAGTGCCAGATCGACGCACGCGAGAGCGCGCGGCGTCTCGCTAAGAACACGTCTCGTGACGCCCCAACACATGCCGTCGAACGGCATCGTCGCTTCGTGTTCGATCCGAGACCACGAAGGGGAGAGAACGATGAATCCGCTCAGACCACCTGGCAGACACCGTCGCATTCTGCTCTCGATGTTGCCACTGCTTCCGGCCTTTTGGCTCCCGACGGTGACCGCACAGCAGGCGCCTTCGCCTGCCGCATTTTCATTTGCGGTGTACGGCGACTCGCGACCCATGATGTACCTCCCCTACAAGGAAGGACAACCCGGGCTCAACAAGATGTTCGTCGAAATGTTCGGGCTGGTCATGCCCGACAAAGTTGCTGAGGCAGTGGTGAAAAAGGATGTGAAGACCTTCTTCGATCCGACGACGAAAGAGCTCATCAAGGTCATCATGCCATTCGAGAGCAAGACGGAAGTCATGACGCTGACGCTCGAGAAAGGATGGGTCACTGAGGCCTCCGTCGAGGACACCAAACTGCTTCCCGGTGTCCACCGGACGATGTTCCGGCTCAAGGGCGGCGATTGGGTGGCGCGCGAGATCGCAAAAAACGTCCAGTCCGGGCGCGCCAAGTTCGTTGTCAACACCGGCGACGTCGTGTGGTGGGGCAATCAAGGGCGGACGATCCAAGAAAGCCCGTACTGGCAGCGTGTGAACGACACCCAGCTGAAGCCACTGCCGCCGGCGGACAACGAAATGCGCGCCGCCGGGCTGGAGGGCCGGTGGTTCATATCGGTAGGTAATCACGAGGTGTGGGGCGATCCCAAGATCGAGGGCGTGCTGAGCGCCGTGCCGTACCTGAAGAAGTTCGGCGTCACGCCGGAGAATCTCATCTACAAATTCGACTTCAATGGCGCTCGCTTCATCTTTCTCTGGACCGGCAAGTACGACTACCGGTCGCCCTCGAAGTGGGACGCCGATCGACCGAAGTATGCGGCCCAGATGAAGCAGATGCAGCGGTGGCTGGACGAGGCCAAGGCCAAGGGCATACGGAAGGCTTTCATCAACTTCCACTACCCGGTGTTCGCCCGGTCGGGCCTGGGCCCCATTCCCGCCCCCGACAATCCGCACAAGCTGATCGCGCCCTACGCCAAGGACATGGAGGTGGTCGTGTTCAACGGACACGTCCACACCACCGAGATCTACGAGGTCGATGGCGTGAAATACCTGATGCTTGGCGGTGGCGGCGCAGAGCAGGATCCGATTCTCCCCGGCCGAACGAGCATCAAGTTGCCTGCCGACTATCCGCAGGACCTCTATTGGAAGGGTGACCCGCCAAAGGAGGAGTACAACTACGTCCTCGTGGACGTTCAACCCGGCGGGAAGACCAGGTTCACTCTCAATCGTTTCCGGCCGGGGGCGGACCAGCCGTTCGCGACCGTGGAGCTTTTCAAGTGAACACGCTGGATGGAGTCGCGGGCGGGGCCTGATGGTGACTGCACTCCTGATCGTTCATGGCCTCGTCGCGATTGCGCTGCTCGGCGCGATTAGCCATCAGACATTGGCGACATGGGCGCCGGCGCATGCCCGGCCCCGTTCGTTCTTCGGCCGCCTTCGGACCGTGCGGTCCGCCTCATTCGCCAACACCATCGTCATTCTGTACGCAGTCTCGACACTGCTGGGCGGAATCGTGTATTTGCGCTTTCGCGTCGACATCAGGCCCGGGTTGGAGCGCGCCGGCCACTGGCCGGCGCTCGGCCTCTTCGACCTCAAGGAGCATTTCATCTCGATCGGGTTGGCACTGCTACCGGCGTACTGGGTTTCCTGGAGGCAGCCGCATGCCGACGAAACCTCGCGAACGCGAGTCGCCGTGACCTCGGTCCTTGCCTTCATCGTCTGGTGGAGTTTTGTGATCGGGCACGTCATGAACAACATCATGGGCTTTGGGCGATGACGTCCTCGCCGCGATTTCGCACGTTTGCTTTCGCGTGCGGATCCGCATTCGCGATCTTCTACGTGGTGGCGCTCAAATTCGATCTCGCGCTGTTCACCGTGTATCCCTCGTTTGGCGTCGTCCTTCTGGGCACGCACCATTCGCGAGACGTCGTCGCTCCTTCGCTGGGGTTCCTTGCTCCCGCGATGTACTGGTACGGGTGGACTGCCACCGCTGCGCTCGGAGCGCTGTTGTTCGGTCTTATTGCTGCGTTGTTGCCCGAACGATGGACACGGAAGTTCTCGCCGGGGTTGGGGTGGATGATTCCTGTGGCGGCGATGATGGGGTGCGTCTACCTCACGCTACCGTGGTTTCGACTTTAGCCGTCGTGGTCGGGTGGCCCTTGGTCCCATCACGCCGGCGGAACCCGAGCGCTAGCCCGTGCATCGTCGATGCACCGTGGCCCAAGTCTCCACTTAGGCACAAACCCATGAAACGCAAACGCAAAAATACCCTGCGCGCGAAGGTGTTCGCGTCGCTTGTCATGCAACGCGCGTTGGCCGTCGGAATAGGCAGCGCTCTGATCATCGCGCCAACCGCCGTATCTCGCGCCCAGCAGGAGACGGACTCGGCGAAGGCGGTGCGGCACAATGCGGCCGCGGCCAGTCTGGCGAAGGCGGCACAGAATCCAGTGGCCAACATGGTGTCGCTGCCGCTGCAGTACAACTTCATCACCGCCGGCGGTCTGAACGAGAACACGGCACGGATTCTCAACGTTCAACCGGTCCTTCCGCTGCCGATCGGTGAGAAATGGCTCATCGTGTCGCGAACGGTGGTGCCGTTCGTCAGCCTACCGCTGGAGACCGGCCTGCCGTCCGGCGGGGTCGTCGGCCTCCGGTCCGGCGGGATCGCCGACATTCAGGAGCAGGCGTACTTCACCGCGTCGAAACCCGGAAAGATCACCTGGGCGATTGGCCCCATCTTTTCCTTCCCGACGGCCTCGAGCGTCCTCGCGCGAACGGGACAGTGGGGGCTGGGGCCCACTGCGGTCGCCCTCGTGATGCCGGGACCCTGGGTGATCGGCATTTTGGCCAACAACATCTGGCGAATCGGCGGGGCGGCGCACCGCGACGTGCTCAACACCTTCACTGTCCAGCCGTTCATCAACTTTAATTTGCCTCATGCCTGGGCCATCTCGACCGCACCGCTGATCACGTCGAATTGGAGTGCTCCCAGTGGCCAGCGGTGGACAGTTCCGCTCGGCCTGGGCATCTCGAAGGTGACCCACATCGTGGACCAGCCGTTCAACCTCATCGCGCAGTACTACCACAACGTCGATCACCCGAATAGGTCCGGCAGTGAGCAGCTGCGCCTCGAAGTGGCGGCGTTGTGGCCGACCGCCGCCGCAGAGGCGGCCAGGAAAAAGGAAGCCAAGGCCGAGGCGACGAAGAAAAAGGAGTAGTCGGAACAGTAGTTTGAACCGAAATCAGCCCTCCGCGCGGACACCAACGCGCGACTGCCCCCGGCGTGTCATCCTGAGCGCAGCGAAGGATCTACTCTTCGAACCTCGTGGCTGGCCACGAGTAGAGAGAGCAGATCCTTCGCTGCGCTCAGGATGACAGCTTCACTCGAACCACGAACACGCCGGCATCCACCGGCGCAAGAACTCCATCGCCGGCTCGCCGATCGGCGCACCCGGCGGAGCGGTCGGCGCGGGCAACGAGGCCACCGTCGCCGGGACCGGACGCTCGAGGAAGCGCTTGATGTCCGCCGCGAGCAGCATTGCGTGCGCCGCCGCCCCCGTCCCCACCGGTCCCGTTGGCGCGCGCCAAATCGGCGCCGCGGCGCTGAAGCTTGTACGACGCGATCGCGCGCACCTGCGGCATCGACGCGCTCCCTGCGAGATCGATGAGCTGATTCACGACGACGCGCTCCACCGCACGCTTCACCTCTGCCTGATACGGGGTCGCCGCCGCGGCGCCGAAACTCGCCGCGTACAGCGCGTCGATCACGTTCTCCAGACCGGGGAGCGACGGATCGACCGCGTGCTGCTCGACGACACGCGCTGCGCGCTCCGGATCGAGCAGCAACCCCGCGACCTGGTCGGCGACGACGACCGCAGGTGTGATCGCATCGAACGTCGGGCCCGTGTAGCGCGGGAACAGCTCGCGTGAGCGGAAGAAGCCGGGCGGACGCGGCGGAATCCTCTTGAGCAGCGCATCGGGCAGCACGAGCGCCGATGGCGCGATGGCTGCGCCTAGCGCGTTGAGCGCCGCTCGCTGCTCCGCTCCCGACGCCGCTCTGCCCGGGTCACGCCCGTCGCCGCGAAACGAGTAGATGTAGTGCACGCCGCCGACGACGTTGGCCGTCGCGTCGATCTGATAGCGGTGATGCAGGTACAGCGGCACCAGCACTTCCTCGATCTGCGCCATTGGCATCCCGCGCTTGATGGCGTTCTCGCCGAACTTGGACAACGCCGTTTGACGCACGGACATCATCCGCCGGAGCTCGGTGGGCGCGTTTGTGCCGTTGGCCCACTGATTCACACGCGGGTGCGCCCCCAGATCCTGGTTCGTCATGTACCGGAGATCGCGCGCCCACGCGCGCTCGAGAATCTGCGTCAGCGCCTGGTCCTCGTTCGTCCCCGCCGGGAAATCCTGATAGGCGAAGGCGACGGAGACTTTATCCCACTCGCCGATCCCGTCGGTGTAGACCTGCGAATAGTCGAGCGTTCCCTCGGCGGTGAGCGTAACGAGCGGGTGCGGGTAATCGAGAACGCTGATGCGCCCCATGTCGCTGTCGTAGTAGTTGTGCCCAAAGCCGAGTGTGTGTCCGACCTCGTGCGCCGCGAGATGACGCATGCGTTGCAGCGCCCACGCGCGGATCTGCGGCGTCTGCTCGTCCCCGTTCTTGTACGGCTGCAACAATCCTTCCGCGATCAGCCAGTCCTGCTCAAAGCGCAGCGAGCCAAGCGTGACGACGCCTTTCAGGATCTCGCCGGTGCGCGGATCGTTCACACTCCCGCCGCTCGACCACCCTCGCGTCGAACGGTGCACCCAGTTGATCACGTTGTACCGGATGTCCAGCGAACTCGCGCCCTCCGGCAGCATCTGCACCTGGAATGCGTTGCGATACCCGGCCGCCTCGAACGCCTGGTTCCACCACCGCGCGCCGTCGAGCAGCGCCGAGCGAATCGGATCGGGTACGCCCGGGTCGAGATAGTAGATGATGGGCTTGACCGGATCGCTCATCGCCGACGACGGATCTCTTTTCACGAGGCGGTGACGACGCGTGAATCGTTGGGTCAATGACTGACCGACCGGCGCGGAGAAATCTTCGTACCCGAACACGCCGGCCCCGGAACGGGGATCGTACTTGCGCGGCCTGTAGCCATCACCGGGCAACTCGACGAACGACTGATGCACGCGGAGACTCGCCGCCTCGGCCGTCGCCGAAACTTGGCCGACACCCTCGAACGCGCCACCACGTCCGCCGCGCCCTCCGCCGGCGCCGCCCGGCTGCGAGATGAAGGTCAGCTCCGCCTCCATCTCGGTGTTCTTCGGAAAATTCTGCGTCATCGGCATGTAGATCGTGCTCCGGGTGTTGTCGAGCCGGTACGATCCCGGAGTGAGCCGCGGCGCGATGTTCGTTCCGTCGCGCACCAGAAAATCCGTCAGGTCGACGAGGACGCGGCGCCCGCCATCGCTCTCCGCCGCCACGCTGAAGCCCCACAGCACCGATCGCGCGAACGCGTCTCGCACGGCCTTCACCTCCGCCGCGTTGTTGCTCGAGGAGCGATAACCGAGGTTGGGTTGCACCATGAGCACGCGCGGCCCGACGCGCTCGAAGAAGACGATGCGCGAGCCCTGCATGCCGCCGCGGTCGAGCCCGATGTCGTTCGAGCCGAGTCCGGCGGCAAGACCGGCGGTGTGGAGCACCTCGGTGTTGAAGCGCGAGATCTCCATGAAGAGCTGGCCGGCGGTCGAGTCCCAGTAGAGTGGGAAGAAACCGTCGAGCTTGCGCATCGACGCGGTGCGGTCCTCGATGGTGCGCACGGCGGCGGCGCCCCCGCCCCTGCCCTGCGCAAGCGCGTGCGATGACACGAATACGGTGGCAGCGGCCGCGACGGCGAACATGGCGCGGCGGGTACGACGAGCGGACATGGAAGGGCTCCTCAACGACGGGAATTGTCGGGCGCGGACGGGTGCGCCCCGCAAACGTGATGCGTGTGCGAAGCAATCGCAATCGCGCGCCCGCGTGAGGGCTGGTGCGATACCTTTCACTCCATGTTTCCGAGACTACGCAGCGCGATGAGCCTGGCCGCGGTTTGGGCGGTCGTTTGGCTGCCCGTCGGGGTGGCGGTCGGTCTCTGGCTTACCCGTTTCGCCCATCCGCAGCAGTCCTGGAACGACTTCTTCTCCGGCCTCGGCGCCTGGATACTGATCGGCGCGATAAGCGGGGCGATCTTCGCGCTGCTGCTCGCGTTGTTCGAGCGAAATCGCACGTTCAACCAGCTCTCGCCGGGCCGCGTCGTGTTGTGGGGCGTGATCGGCGGCGGCGCCGTTCCGGTTGGCGCGAACGTGGCGATCGCGACGCTGTTTCCCAGCATCCACCTGAGCTCCGCGGCGCCGGTGGTTTTCGCGATCATGATCGCACTTGGCGCGCTGTGCGCGCTCGGTACGCTGTGGCTCGCGCGGAGAGCGCGCGTCTAGCGTCTACTCCGGCAGCCGCCTCGCCACACGGTCGGCGCCCTGACGCAGCGTCAGGCTCGAGACCTTACCGGTCGAATCCTTGTTGAACGTGAACCCAATTTGCTCGGCGCCATCCACGTAGAACTGCGTCGTGGATTCGGCCGCGAGCCGGACCTTGGACTGACCGGTGGGATAGGCGAAGAGAGTCTGCCGGTCGAGCGTCACATCGATGATCAAGCCGGGCCGGAGCTCGTACTTGCCGACGTACGCCGCCAGCGTGCCTGGATCCACGGCGACGATTGGTTTGACCGGAATCTTGTCGCCGAGGTAGACGTTCGCTATGCGCTTCGCCGCCCCCGCAGGGTTGAAGTTGGTGACGTTGCTCAGCACGACGACGCTGAACCGCTCGGTCGGAATCCGGGTGATCGACGTGCGGAATCCGGCCCACGAACCGCCATGCATCAGCACCTTCAGCCCGTTCACGTTCGCGATCGTCCAGCCGAAGCCGTAGTCGGTGAATGATCCGCTGTTGAGCTTACCGGGCGTGAACGCCTCGGCGAGCGTGCTCTGTTTGACGAGCCGCTCGGTATACAGCGCCTGGTCCCACTTGTACATGTCCTCGACGGAGGTGTTCACGTTGCCGTCGCCATAGACGCGGTTGAGCGGCGTGTAGTCGACGTTCTTGAATCCGTCGCCGTCCGGCGCGTAGCTGATCGCCCGGTTGGCTACGTTGGCAGGGATCTGATCGGTCACGACCGTCGCGCTCATGCCCAGCGGATCGAAGACATTTGCCTTGAGGAAGGCCGGCAACGACAGACCGGATGCTTTCTCCGCGATCTGGCCGAGCAGTACATAGCCGGAGTTGCTGTACTGGTACTTTTCTCCCGGCGCAAAAAGCGGCTCGGCGACCTGCGCGAGCATCGTCATCGCCTCTCGCGACGTCGGCTCGGCGCTGATTCCGGGCGGGCGCCGCTGGAACACTCCCATGTAGTCGGGAAGCCCTGACGTGTGATTGAGCAGATGGCGAACGGTGATTTTCCCCGCGTACGCGGGAAACTCGGGAAAGAATTTCGTCACCGGATCGTCGTAGCCGAGCTTTCCGCGCTCGGCCAAGATCATGATCGCCATCGCGGTGAACTGCTTGGAGACCGAGGCGAGATCGAAGGTGGTCGTCGTCGTGATCGGCGCCTTCGTTTCGACGTTCGCGAACCCGTAGCCCTTCTGGTGCACCGCCTTGCCGTCCTGGATGACGATGACGGCACCACCGGGAGTCGCCGCGCCGACGAGCGCCGACATGATCGAATCCACCTTCGCCGACTTTGTGGCTTGACTGGTCTGCGCGGTGAGCGGGAGCGAAGCGGCGAGCGCGAGGGACATAGCGACAAGACGGCGTTTCACGAGGGTTTCTCCTGGCGCTGCGTTAGATCGTGAACTTCCGCACGAACTGGCCGTTGTTCTCCCAGTTCGTCTTCTTCTGTTCGAGCATGGACTGCTCCGGCTGCATGACGCCATGCGCATCGACGGCGCGCGACACGATCGTGTGCCCCCCCGCCGGGAGATCGTTCCACGAATACGAGAACATCTGCCATGAGTAGCGCGTGTTCTGTGAATCGAGCGTCGCCTTGCGCCATGGACCGTCGTCCACGCGCACCTCGACGCTGCGCAGCGGGAGCGCGTTCGCCAGCGCATACCCGAACGCGGTGTACCGCTGACCATCGCGTGTGAGGCGCGCGACCATGGATTTGACCCGGATACGCGCGACCGAGGTCTCGTTCCAGATCGTCTCGCCTCCGACCTGTTCGGCGTTCAACGTCACGTAGTCGCGTCCCATGAAGCGGCCGACGTAGCGCGTGTCCTGCGCGTGGATGCGATTCATCCATTTGACGTTGGCCACGCCGTACCACCCCGGCACCACGAGCCGCACCGGCGCGCCGTGATTCGCCGGCAGCGGAGTACCATTCATCTCCCAGACGATCATCACTTCCGGTTTCATCGCGTCGTCCAGCGCGAGGCTGCGTCCGAAGTGCTGCTCCACCTCCTGCGTGGCGCGGCCGTGCGTGACCGTCTCCATCCCCTTGTCGGCGCCGTAGAAGACGATCTCCCGAGCGTGCGGCTGGAGGCCGACGTCGCGCAACAGATCACGCAGCGGTGTGCCGGCCCAACGTGCGTTGCCGGTGAGTCGATTCAAGCTCGTGGGGCTGCTTCCTCCGCACTCGAAGCCGACGATCTCCTCGACGCGCTTCCGTTTTTTCAGGTCGTCGAGCGTCAGCTCCAGCGGCCTGTCGACCAATCCTGTCACGCGCAGCCGGTACGTCGCCGGATCTACCTGCAGCTGTCCGTAGTGCTGCACGAGATAGAAGTTGTCGTTCGGCGTCATGAAGCTCTCGCGCCGGAGCGTTCGCGTGTCGAGTGCTGTGCCGGGGTTGAAGTTCGCCGGCACGTCCGTCCATGGAACGACTTCTTCTCCGGGCTGGAGTATCGGGAGAGTCCAGTTCCCGAACGCGGCAGCGGAGAGAAACGCCGCTCCACCTTTCACCACATCACGACGCGAAACTGGGTCGGCCATGGCGCACCTCAGCGCAGGGAGTCTTGCTATGATAGGCCGGGATGGGAGGTACAATCAACTCCATAACGGCGCTGCCTCACTGCGTTACCTGACGGCGGGAACTGACGGCGGGACCTAACGGCGTGAACTAACGACGCTGACTGCCCAGTCTCGAGACTCCAGTCTTCAGTTGCCCAGTCGCCCAGTCACCAGATATCCCCCACAGTAAACCCTTCCGGAAACGGATCATCCGGATCGACGACATAGGTCGCCATACCCGTGATCCACGCCTGGCCGCCGAGCGTTGGAACGACGGCGGGATATTTCCCGACACGCGTCTCTTCGATTAAGCGGCCCGTGAACACGGTGCCGAGCACGCCCGCATGGCGGAAATCCTGGTGCAGCGGGAGGCGTCCCTTCGCGTGCAGCGTCGCCATCTTCGCGCACGTACCGGTGCCGCAGGGTGATCGGTCGAGCGCGCCCGTCCACGTCGACGGTCTGTTCCAGTCGAGCTTCCCCGTCGACACCACGACGGCGTTCTGCCAATCGGCGTCGTTCGCGAGAGGAGGACCGGAGAGCTGCGCGATCGTCACGCCGTCGAAACCCGGCTGCTCGGGGTGAACGACGGGGCACTGCTCGCGCGCGGCGGCCTTGATCATCTCTCCGATGCGCGTGATGTCGCGCCCCTCGTCCGGCGTGAGGCGGAGACCGAACTGCTTGGCGTCGGCGATCACGTAGAACATGCCGCCGTACGCGACGTCCACGACGACAGTGCCGAGTTGGGGCACTTCTACGCGCGTGTCGAGATACGCGGCGAACGACGGCACGTTGCGAAACGTCACCCGCTTCACCTTCCCGCCCGCGCAGTCGGCGCGCACACGAATCAAACCGGCGGGGCTCTCGAGCGTGAGCTCGGTGACCGGCTCCGTCATCGGGAGCATTCCCGTCTCCAGCAGCACCGTCGTCACGCAGATCGTATTCGTGCCCGACATGCCCGGATATTCGACCTGCTCCATGATCACGTATCCGGCCTGCGCGTCCGGATGGGTCGGCGGAAGGATCAGGTTGCAATTGGCCGCCGGGTACCCGCGCGGTTCGCGCAGCATCCGCTTGCGCAGACCGTCGGCGTGGTCGCGCAGGTGGCACATCTTCTCGAACATCGTCTTGCCGGGCACGTCTAGCACGCCGCCGACGATCACGCGACCATGCTCGCCGCAGGCGTGCGCGTCGACGGCCTGGATCATGTTGGAAACGCGCATGGGACGGCAAGCTACGGGGAGCAGCCGGCGCGCGACAGGTAACGCGGGTCGCCCCCACTCGCGATCATCTACTCGCAACGCCCCGCCCGCCGGCTACGTTATCAACCGAGACCCACCCTCTCGAGGATCCCATGCGGCACCAACGCGTCATCATTGCCACCACCCTCGCACTCGCCGCGGCCCCCGCGCTCGCCCAGGGAGGCAACGCACCTCAGGACACCACCCCGGACCCCGTGCGCACGATGGTCGCGCGCCTCGACCTCGATCGATACAAGGCGACGATCAAGGGTCTCACCAAGTTCGGCGACCGGCGCCAGGGCACCGACCGCAATCGCGCAGCAATCGACTGGATCGAGGCGCAGCTCAAGAGCTACGGCTGCACCAACACCGAGCGCATCAAGTACGAGTACAACGGCCGACAGCTCAGAAACGACTCCACCGCGCGCGTCGATTCCGCGCGCGGTGTGCCAGCGCGCGGAGGCGGAGGCGGGGCCGGGCGTGCCGGTGGGCGCGGGGGCGATTCCACCGCGGCCGCTGGTCGTGGAGGCGGACGCGGCGGAGGCCGTGGTCGCGGTGGCAATCCCGTGAAGGGTTTTCGGGCGCCGACCGGCGTGAACACCAATCCGCTCCTCCAGCCGGACACGGCGCTGCGTCGCATCAACGCGCAGTGGGATTCGCCGGGGCCGCGCGAGGAAGTCTATTGCACC
>Ga0137427_10000875_pt1 | contig 14397 bp, 16 predicted proteins | sample EasRivERMZT700_2_FD_102309 | JGI IMG/M metagenome (GOLD analysis project Ga0137427, IMG submission 102309) | Soil microbial communities from meander-bound floodplain in the East River, Colorado, USA - East River MetaG ERMZT700_2 | ecosystem: Environmental > Terrestrial > Soil > Floodplain ...
CGCCGCGGCCACCTTGACCGCCGGCACCGCCAGCGCCGCCCGCGCGGCCGGCACCGCCCTGACGACCGCCAGCTTGGCCGGTCGTCGCGGCGCCCTGCTCCTGCCGGGCGAGCCACGCTGACTCTTCTTCATGGCCTCGCGCCGCCAACATCGCCGCAAGACCCGCCGTTTCTCCCCCGGCCCCGATCAAGCCCAAAAACCCGCGGCGTGACACCGGCATGGCAGTCCTCCCTCGACCTCGAATCCAGACAGACGAACAGGTACTAACTAAGATGTGGGCGAATTCTACGCCCGCGAGGTCGTTCTGGCAATGAGGTGATTGCCGAAGCGCGTGGCGAAGGCCAGAAGCCAGAAGCCAGAAGGGCCCTTTGGGCTTTTGGCTTTTGGCTTCCGAGGGCCGCTCCTCTTAGGGTCTAGCGGCCCGAGGGGCGTCCTCCCGCGGTCACGGTAAAGGTCAGGGAATTCGACTGCTCGGTCGATGGGTTGGTCACGAGCAGCGAGTACTCACCGGAGACGGTCAACGTCACATCCAGCGTGAACGCCGTCGGCGACACGGTGCTGAGCCCCTCTCGGACGACCGTGACCTCCCCGGTCGGGTCGGTCATCGTCACCGACAGCCCCACCACGAAGTTCCGGCCAAGCACCGCCAGCCGCTGCGGGCTCGTGCTCCGCGGCACCGAGTCCGGCTCGATGCGTTCGATGGCGGGCGCCGTGGCGGTCGGTGGCACCTTCAGCGGAAATGCGTTGGACACGCCGCCATCCCGGTTTCGGACGACGAACGTATACGTCCCACCCCGGGACAGCGTCATCGTCACCTGAAACGACGACTCGCGAAGGTTCTTGATGTCTTGGCCTGACAGGACCTGCGACTGGCCCTCGGGCGACGTGACTTCGAGGGACAGGCCGTCGGCGAAGTTCCGCCCGGCCACCGTCAGCGTTTGAGGCGAGCTCTCGTTGGCGCGTCCGGCCGCGGTGATGCTGGTGATTTGCGGCTGGCCCGGCTGCTCCTGTCGGCCCGGGACCATCCGGCCGGCGATGACGTCAGACGCACCGATGGTCATCACGACGAGCGCCAGCGCGGGCGAGCTCGTACACAGGAATCGGCTCATGACTGTCCTCCTCCTGCCCCGGGGGGAGCGTCCAGTCGAGACGTACGAATGCTTCAGAATCTCGAATCGGCCGTGCGCGGGCGCGAACCGTGACGCGAGTGGTACTCGTCCCGGAACCCCGGGATGAAGTTGGCCACCAGCTCGACGGCTTTCGTTGCCGCGAGGCCGACCAGCGTGTCGAAGATTCCCACCGCCGTATCTGAAACCTGGCGGCCGGCCCGGGTGTTCTGCGACAACGACTTCAGCCCTCGAAATCCGAAGTTGCTCTCGCGACGCCGCGTTTGCGGCGCGCGCTCCGGCTCCCAGGACTCACCGATGTCCAAGTACTCACGCGAGTACTCTCGCGGCGCGGATTTGCTTCGGGCTGGCACCAGCAGCCCCAACAGCACGCCGGCGCCGAATGTCGCGCCCAGGGCCGCGCCGGTGTGGTTGCGGTAATGGTGCCGCCAATCGGTCATCGTCCGCGCTTGGTACTCGAGCTCTCGCAAGCTGCTACCGAGTGCTTCACGCTCCACAGTGATCTCCCGCTCTATCGCGCGCGTGTCTTCGTCCACTGGAGGCTCTCCTGAATTGACGCGGTCGTTTTGGGCAACGTAATCCCGGTCAGCCGCTTGAGTCCTGCGGTGACACAGATGATGCTGCCCGCCGCGGCCACGAGGCCAACGAGCAGCGCCGCCGACGTCGGCGACATGACCGTCGACAGCGCATAGACGATCGCCAGCAAGACGAACGCGAGCGCGAGCGAGCCCACGACGGCTCCCACTGCCAGAAGCAGCGACGCGCGCTCCAGGCGGCGGATCTCCTGCCGGAGCTCCAGCCTGGCCAGGCGGAACTCGGCTCGCGCAATGCGTTCCACACTTCCAGCGATGTCGCCGAGAAGGCTGGCAAACGATCGAGTGCTGTCGACGGCCATGCTCATACGTGGTCGCCGGATCCGTGAGGATCCGGCCTCCTCTGGTTCCGGACCGTGTCCGCGCTCAGTCGCGACGGAACAAGCGTCCTGCGATGAAACCGACGGCAACCGCTCCGGCGAGACACTGGCCCGGATGCGAGACCGCAAAGCGACGAGCGTCGGACGCGACGTCCTTCATGGGGCGGTCCTTGAAGTAAGTGGCCGTCCCCTTCACGCGATCCGCGGCCTGACCCGCGAACTTCTTGATGCTGGCCTGCGCCTGCTGGCTGCGGGTGCTTGGTGTGGATACGCCGTATTCGTTCTGCGCCACGCTGACCTCCCTTCGAATCGCCGCGATTCCTTCCGAGGAGCGGCTTCCTGCTACTGGCACTTGTCGCCGAGCGGCAGAACCGATGTCGCCTTCAGCATGAGCGGCGGCGCATTGGTGCCGGCCGTCGCCGTGCTCGTGCCGCGAGCGTTCATCAGGTCCTTGCTCGTCATCGTGCCGACGATCTCGACCTTCTGATTGACCTGGCCATCGAGATCCACATCGCTCGCGTCACGCGCCGCGGCGACGTGCAGCTCGATGCCCTTGACCTTCTGCGCCTCTTTCTGGGCCCCCATCGTGCCCGTTGCGGCACCAGTCGGGGCGGGCTCGGTCGTGATGATCTCGACCTGCCTCAGCTTGAACGGCGTCGGCGACATGTTGGGCGTGCCGGCGATCGTTGTGGCCGCGCTGGTCGGTGAATACAAGTAGTCGCGTTCGAGGCAACCTTGAACCGTCACCGTGCGCGTGTCGCCGCCGATCTGACGCGGCGTGGCCTGCGTCTCGGCGGTGATCGTCAGGCCCAATGCCATGACGCCCGCGACTCCGCTGCGTACCCAGAACCTTCGCGTCATGGCGCCCCTTTCGAGCTGAAATTCCCCGGACAATACGGCTGCAAACCGCGTGCCCTGTCGCCCCCAGGTAGGGCTCCGCCGTGAGAGAGGAACGATGTGATGCCGGTTGCTCGTTGTGGGCAACCAGACGACCTCGTGGCCAGGGCGCCCGGACCCTACTTGACTACTTGATAGAGACAATCTCGACACCCGCCGCGCGGCGCAACACGCTGATGCCGACGTCGTCTTCGTGTCGCTCCAGGCGCAGGTCGATCGTGACCGGCCCGACTTGCAGGTTGTGCAGGTGCATCTCTTCGATGAACGGCGGCAGCTTCGCGCGCGTGAAGCGCACGAGCCGCTTCGCCGCCACGATCTCGAGGCCGAGCGATGCCTGCAGGATCATGAACACGGATCCCGACGCCCACGCCTGCGGATTGCACGCCACCGGATACAGCGTCGGGCCTTCGCCGGGACGCCGCGTGAATCCACAGAACAACTCGGGCAGGCGATGCAGATCGACGTACGAGCTCGCATCGAACATCCCGGCGAGAATGCCGAGCACACCGGGCCGCAGACCATAGCGCGAGCAGCCGGCGGCGACGATCGCGTTGTCGTGCGGCCAGATCGACCCGCAGTGATACGACATGGGGTTGTAGCGCGACTCGTTGGCCGCCACGGTCCGGATGCCCCACCCGGAGAAACCGTCCGGCGTGAACAGCGTGTTGGCGACCGACACGGCGCGTTCGCGGCTCGCGATGCCCGTGAACAGCGCGTGGCCGGCGTTCGACGCCCGGACGACGCACTGCCGCTTCGCACCGTCGAGCGCAAGCACGTAGCTGTCGAGGCTGACGTTCCAGAATCGCTGTTCGAAGGCGACGCGGATCGCTTCGGCCCGTTTTGACCAGCGTGCGGCTTCGTCGGGAAGATCGAGCCGGCTGGCCAGCATCGCGCCGCCCTGCCACGCGGCGTAGACGTAGCCCTGAATCTCGCACAACGCGATCGGGCCCTCGGCGAGCTGGCCGTCGGCGTGGAAGATCGCGTCGTGCGAGTCCTTCCACCCTTGATGCACCAGGCCCTTCGATGACTGGCGGGCGTACTCGACGAAGCCGTCGCCGTCGATGTCGCCGTCCCGCTCGATCCAACCGAGCGCGGCTTCGATCGCCGGCCACAAGCTCCGGATGAGATCGAGATCGGCCGTGCGGCGGTAATACGCCGCGGCGAGCATGACGAACAGCGGCGTCGCATCCTGGCTGCCGTAGTAGCGGCCGAACGGAATCTCGCCGAGCGCCGCCATCTCACCCGACCGCGCTTCGTGCAGAATCTTGCCGGGCTGCGCGTCCCGATCGGGATCGACCGAGTCCGCCTGCATCGCGGCGAGGTAGCAGAGCACGCCACGCGCCAGCCGCGGATTGATCCACAGACATTCGAGGGCCGTGATGATGCCGTCGCGGCCGAACGGCGTGCTGAACCACGGCACGCCGGCGTACGGATACTCGCCGTGCGGCGTGTCGGTGGTCATCATCGAGAGATCGGCCAGACTGCGGTCGAGCCAGGCGTTCACGCGGTGATTCGACGTCACGATCTCGCAGCCGCCGGCGCGATGCGCCGCCAGGGCCTGACTGGCCTGCTCGAGGGCCGACGCGAACTGAATGCCGACGCGCGGCGTGTCCTGCTCGCAGGCGTACGTGATGAGGTGCACGTGCTCGGCTTGCGGGGCCAGCTGGCAGTCGAAGACGGCGCCGGCCGGCATCATGCGCGACGGCGCCGGTTGCATCGAGATCCGGGTGCGGCGCACGAGGCCGTCCAGCCCCCGATAGCCGAGCACGACCGTGTCCGCACTCACGGCCGGCGTGATCATCTGACCGCGGGCCGCCCGGCGCGTGCCGCGCACTTCGAAGATGTCGCAGAAGTCCGCGCCGAATCCGACCGTGAGCGTCGTGGTCACGGTCTCGAGCCCGTGGTTGCGGAGCACGACCCGCTCGCACATGACGCCGTCCGCGAGCACGATCGCGCGCGCGAGGTGCAGCGTCCCCCGCGGAATCGCGATGACGCCGTCGCCGCCGATGTCGACGTTGGTCAGATCGACGTTGACGCGCGAGTTGTCCTCGCTGACGGCCGAGCTCAGGAGCAGCGGACGCTCGCGGCCGAAGCTCAGCGACAGCCGCGAGAGGTAGCGCGTCCCGTGATGGTAGAGCCCCTCCTCCGCGAGACCGACGGGACGCACGTCGCCGTGGCTGTCGACGACCACGAACGTGTCGCCGTACTTGAGCACGAAATTCCGGCCGTCGATCTGCGAGCTGGTCGCACGAATGTAGAACGGATCGACGTCGAGCTCTTCCACCTCAGCGGCGTCTCGTTTCGTCACCGCTGCATCGCGACCGTCCTGACGGCCGCCCTTCGCGGAGCCCCGATGAGGGCTTCGTAGATGGCGAGGTAGTCGCGGGCCATGCGCGGCGCCGTGAACCGCGCGTCGAACTCCGCGCGCACGCGCCGGCGGTCGAGCGTCGCGGCGCGCCGCGTGGCGTCGACCGCCTCGTCAAGGCTGTCGACGATGAATCCGGAGACGCCGGGCGTGATGATCTCCTCGACCGACCCGCCCCGCCACGCCACGACCGGCGTGCCGCACGCCATGGCCTCGATCATGACGAGCCCGAACGGCTCCTGCCAGTCGATCGGAAAGAGGAGTGCGCGCGCGCCGCCGATGAGGGCGCCCTTGGCCTCGCCCGAGACCTCGCCCATGAATTCGACGAACGGCTCCTCGAACAACGGCTGAATCTCACGCTCGAAGTAGGCGCGGTCGACCGCGTCGACTTTGGCGGCGGCCCGCAGCGGCCATCCGACCTGCCGCGCGATCTCCACCGCCCGGTCGGCGCGCTTCTCGGGCGAGATCCGGCCGAGGAAGGTCAGATAGTCGCCTGGGTGCGCCTCGAACCGGAACAGATCCTCCGGGAGTCCGTGCAGCACGGTGCCTTGCCAATTGGCCTGTGGCAACGGCGCCCGCTGAGCATCGGAAATGGACACCACCGGCATTTCTTGGAATTCGTCGTAGAGCGGCTGCAAGTCGGGAATATCCAGCCGGCCGTGGAGGGTCGTCACGTGCGGGCGCCCCAGCCGCCGGCTGTGTCCGAAGTGCACGTAGTCGATGTGGTAGTGGACGAGGTCGAAGGAGTCGGCGGCGCGCCAGATCTGCTCGAGCATCACGAAGTGGTGTGCGAGGGCGTCAATCGAACCGGGGTCCGTGCGGAGCGATCGCGGCACGATCGGAACGAGCCGCGCCGACGTGCACGAGTCGCCGCTCGCGAAGAGCGTGACGTCGTGGCCCAATCGCACCAGCTCGTCGGTCAGGTACGCCACCACGCGCTCGGTGCCCCCGTAGCCGCGCGGCGGAACACTTTCGTGCAGGGGTGAGACTTGCGCGATTCGCATGGAACACGCTGGGCGGTCTCCCGGGTTGGTGCAATGCGAGTGCCAGGGCGTCGCGCATTCGTTCCCTCGTGTAGGCATTCGGCGGTCGCGTGCGCGCACGAGCCGCGCGCGGTGTCCTGCCGATCATGGGCGCGGACCTGCCCACGACACCGGACGCGGCGATGCGCGGGTCTCCGCGCGCTCGCCGTGCGATCCCGCGCGCCCTGATTCGACGCGCGTGCTGGCCTGAGTCCTGCACCGAGTGCGGCCAGTCGCTCCCCTCTTCGCTGTGGGGAACTTCCTGTGATGGTTCGCCGATCCTGCTGGACCGTCGTCATGGCTTCGACATTGATGTTGGCCGCGGCACCGACGCGCGCGCAGACGCCACCGCCCAGTGGTCCAAGCGCGCCCGCGCCGCCCGAGTCGAGCCGCACAAATCTGAAAAAGGTGATGACCGACTCCTTCCGGCTGCTGCTGATCGAGCACGCGACACGGATTGCGATCCAGGGCAAGACGCGTCGTGAGCTCGACGGCCCGTTCTTCAGCGACTACGTGCGGTCGGTCCGCGCGCCGCAGCAATGGCAGGACACCGACGGGTTCCTCGTGAACTACGTCGGGCACCCCATTCATGGCGCGGCCGCCGCATTCATTTGGGTGGAGCACAGTCCGGAGAGCCGCCAGCAGCAGTTCGCGTTGTCGGCGGACTACTTCCGGAGCCGATGGGCTCCGGTCATCGCCAGCGCGGTCTACAGCATCCAGTTCGAGATCGGCCTCATCAGCGAAGCGTCGATTGGCAACGTCGGCATGCGACCCGAAACCACCGGGTGGGTGGACTACGTGATGACGCCGGTCGGCGCACTGGGGTTGATGGTCGGCGAAGATGCGCTCGATCGCGTCATGGCGCGCATCGAGGCGCGACTTCAGAACCGCTTCGGCCGGATGATTCTGCGGATGGTGTTCAGCCCATCCCGAGCCATGTCCAACTTCGCGATGGGACGCGCCCCGTGGCACCGCGACATGCGGCCGATCGACTGGAAAAAGTAGATCGCGCGGCGAGCCCGCGTTACTTCTTGACGTATTTCTTCAACGCGCGCGGCCCGACCTCAGCGCCATAGATGTTGCCGGCGGCGTCAACGGCGACGCCTTCGGCCGCCAGCGTCCCACTCGTAGCTGTCGAGGGATCGGGAATGAGGAACTGCACCTTGCCCGTGGGTCCGTCCTTCACGCTACCGATGCGGATGCCGCGCTTCCAATCGCCGCGCGCGCGATCGATGGATCCCGACTCGGAGTCGGCGGCGAAGAGCATGTCGTTCTTGTCGATCCACAGGCCGCTGATGCGGCTGTACTGCTGCCAGCCTTCTTCGATGAAGTTGCCGTTCTGGTCGTAGATCTGGATGCGATTGTTCCCGCGGTCCGCGATGAACAGGCGGCCCTTGGAGTCGAAAGCCAGGGAGTGCGGCTGGTCGAACTCACCCGCCGCGGGCCCCTTGCCCCACTTGCCCCACTCCTTGATGAACTTGCCGTTCTTGTCGAACTTGATGATGCGCGCGTTGGCGCTCGCGTTGCTGTCGTGGCCCTCGCAGACAAAGATCTCGCCCGCCGCATTGGTGATGACGTCGTTCGGCTTATAGAAAGAGGCCGGATCCGCAGGCTGCCCGGGCTGGTTGCCGCCGGCCTTGCCGAGCGTCAAGAGCAGCTTGCCGTCTGGACTGAATTTGTAGATCTGATGGCCGATGACTTTCGCGGGCGCTGGAGGCAGTGGGGCATCAGCCGCCGCGCCGCGCGCGCGTCGCGGGAGATTGTCCTGACCGTCGGTCACCCAGACATTGCCGTCGCGATCAACATGGATCCCGTGAGGGAAGACGAACATCCCGGTGCCGAAACTCTTGACGAGGGTGCCGGAGGCATCGAACTTGAGCACGACCTCGAGCGGTGAGGTTGCGCCGTTCTGCCAGCAGGAGTTCACACCGCAGCGCTCGGCCACCCAGATCGACTTGCCGTCCTTGTCGATGTCGACGGCACTGGTCGATCCCCACGTGCGGCCCTCCGGCAGCTTGGCCCATCCCTCAACGGTCTGGTAGGGATTGGGCGCGTCGTTGGCAGGCGTGACGGTCGACTGGGCAGACAGGGTCGCGACCGACGCGACCGCGGTAGCGAGCAGCGCGAGTCTCACGAGACGTACGTGCGGCATGGCGGACTCCTCAGACGGGGTCGGGAGGACGCGATTCTAGCAGTGCTTCGGCGTGCTGTCGCTACTCAAGACTCAAGACTCAAGGCGAGGCTGGAGCTCGGCAGACCGGCGATCGATCTCGGCGATGGCTTGGGAGATTTGCGCGCGGCGCCGGTCATGCGTCGTCGCGGCGAGCTGACGCTCCAGTTCGGCGCGGGCCAGGCGAAGCGACTCGGCTACTCGGTGCGCCTCGGGATCGACCGCCACGGTACGACCTCGCTCCGCCCGCTCACGCTCGATGTCGTCCTGGCGCTCCTGAATCCTGGCCTCGGAATCGACCAGCCCCTCACCCGCGTCACCCATGCGTCCAACTCCCTGGCTACAAGTCTAGCCGGAGCTGTAGCGCCGAGGCGAGACCAGACACGCGGTACTTGGCCGACGAGTGAACTGCAAGCGGGGGGAGCGGATGCAACAGTTCCGACGAGGCGAAGGTCGAGCAGCGTCCAACCGGTGTCGCCGCGGCTAGTCACCGCGGCGACCCGAGGATCTCGAGGACTGGTGCGACCGGCTACGCCGGGATGTGAAGCGCCGGCGACGGCGGCTGCGTTGGCGGAACGCCGCCTGCCATTTCGAGCGAGCGCCGATACGCTTTGGGCGTCGTCTGGAAATGACGCCGGAACTGGCGGTAGAAGTTCTTCTTGCTGCGGTAGCCCACGATGAGCGCAACCGCTTCAATCTTCACTCCGCTCTGAATCAGCTCCGTCGCGTGCGCCAGGCGAACGCGCGTCAGGCACTCACGCGCGGTCATGCCGACTTCACGGCGGAACAGGCTACCAAGCGCGGCGGGCGGACGGTCGAGCGCGGCCGCCAGCTTCGGCAGCGTGACGAGCTCCGCATAGTCCGTTCGAATCATCTGCAACATCCGGGTGACGAGATCGTGGCGTAGGGTTGGTGTCAGCACAAGGCCTCCAGATTGCCGGGCAGGCTGCAACGTCCGTGCCGAATGACACTGGAACTCCTTCCACAAAACGCTTGGGTTTCTCACGCTTGGCGACGTGCGATGGGAACCGGAAGCGCCTGGTCAGGGTGCAGACACTCCGAAAAAGAGAAACGAACGACCCTGCCGCTCGGTCCATCGAAGGCAACCGGTTTTCACCCGCCGTGATCGCCGCGATCGCCTAGATTTCAACAGGCGGACCCGCAAGCAGCGCTTCGGGTCGCGTATCCCTAGGCAGGGTTGCCGAAATGACCTAGAAAATGCCATGATGCGCCCAGTTCTGTCGTCTATTGTCCGCTAGAGTCATATCGATACGAGGAGATCGCGTAATGGCAGTAGGTGCAGCGGTTCAGCGTGAGTGGGCCCGACTGGGAGCCCAAGCCCGATTGTCAACCATCGAGCAGGAGCGCCAGACGATCCTCAAGACCTTCCCGGAACTACGCCGCGGTGGCGCGATCCCAACGAACGGCATGCACGGTCGGCCGAAGCGGCGCTTCTCCGCCGCTGCCCGTCGTCGGATGAGCGCGGGCATGCGGAAGTTCTGGGCTCGCCGTAAGGCCGAGGCCAAGTCCAAGGGGAAGACGGCCTAGCCGTCAGCGGCCGGGCTCCCGGCTGCTCGGCGCCGTCGAACGACGGCGTTGGAGTTCGCCGCCTCGTCGACGACCAGCGCCAGCTCGCTGTCGTCGAACTGGTGAAACCAATCATCCCAATCAACTTGGTCGAGTGGTTCGAGCGGCCGCGGTCGGCAGAGTGCAAACTCAATTCCACGGAACCAAACACCTCGATGAACTTCCGAGCGCCGTGCGTTGCCGAATGTAGGGTGACGACGACTGCTCGAACAGCGCAATAGACGCATCGGCTTGCATTTGCCGTGGCACGGGACTTGTAGCCCCAGGCTCACTCATGCCACGACGCGCCGCCGTGCGATCTCTCGATGTGGTTTGCTTCTCCCACCTGCGATGGGGATTCATCTTCGACCGCCCTCATCATCTGATGATGCGCTTCGCGCGCACGCGCCGCGTGTTCTTCATCGAAGATCCCGTGTTCGGCGCACCGGCGTCACACGCCGTCGTGAAGAGCATCGAGGGTGTGCATGTCGTCGTGCCGCATTTGCCGGCAGGTATCGACGCGGAGCGAGCCCGGCTCGAGCAGCGCCGGCTCGTCGGCGCAGTGCTCCAGGGCTACGAGGTCCACGCACCGCTGGTGTGGTTCTACACGCCGTTGGCGTTGCCGCTCATCGACGATCTCGAAACCTCAGGGATCGTCTTCGACTGCATGCACGACGTGGCCACCCGCGACATGACCGCCTCGGAGACGATTGAGCTCGAGTCGGAGCTGCTCTCCAGGAGCCATGTCGTATTCGTCGGCGGCTTTAGCTTGTACGACATCAAGCACCAGTTACACCACGCGGTCCACCTGTGCCCGAGCAGCGTCGACGTTCACCATTTCGCGGACGCTCGACAATCCGCCCGGACGCCGCCGGACCTGGGCCGCATCCCGCGGCCGCGTGTTGGATTCGCCGGCGTGATTGACGATCGCATCGACCTCGCGCTCATCAACGACCTCGCCACGCGCCAGCCGGCGTGGCAGTTCGTCATGCTCGGTCCGGTTTCTGGCATTGACCCGCAATCCTTGCCGAGGCCGGCGAACATTCACTATCTAAGGATGAAGTCGTACGAGGATTTGCCGGCGTACCTTCGCGGTTGGGACGTCGCGCTCATTCCGTTCGTCAGCGACGATGCCACGAGGACGCTGAATCCTATTCAAACCCTCGAGTATCTGGCGGCCGGACTTCCCGTCGTATCGACGCCGATCCGAGACGTGGCCGAGGTCTTCGGCCGCAACGGCCTGGTGCAGATTGCCGGTTCACCCGCTGAATTCCATGACGCGATCGCCGCGGCGCTCCAGCCGGGCGGCCGCGCGGCGGTCGAGCGCGCGCAAACCGTGCTCTCGACCACATCGTGGGACCGCGTGTTCGGGGCGATGTGCCGGATTCTGGAGCGGTCGGAGATCACGTGGCTGCCTGCGTGGCAAACCTCGGCGCTATCCGGACGGCCCGTCGTGCTGAAGGCCGTCCCCCCGCCTGAGGATGGCGCGACCCTCGGTCGCTCCTCGGGTCGCAGGTCCGACGCGATGCTGAGCGCGAATCCCGCCGAAGCTCGCGAACGATCGAGGCGAGCGAAGGCGGATGGCGCGCCCGGCAGGTCTCGAACCTGCGACCCTCGGCTTAGAAGGCATCTAGTCGGAGAAACCGCAAGAAATGGCCGAAATCCGCGGCATTTCGCGACGCAAATCGGTTATTTCAGGCGGTTATTTTCGCGCGACCCTCAATTGGGGCGTGCTGCATCATTCCGGCGGAAATACGCGGATTCACGAGCGCTTACGGAAAACACTGATAACCGATCAGCGCTTGCTGCCCCTCTCTAGACAGCCATCGTGTCGATAGGACCGTCGTGACCGACAACCCTGAATCGGTCGGCGAACGCATCCAGTCCTTCCTCGCCGCTCACACCCATCGCTGGCGGCCAGGTGACTGGCGCGCGGGTTGACCAAACCTGACGCGTGAGCTGATCCCAGGGGCCACGGCGAACCATGGTCGTAACCACGGTCTGCGGCCCAACGTCCTCTGGCACCTGCATGGTCAGCACTTGTATCGCGATGTGGCCGAACGCCATGGTCGTCGACGCGCCCACGATCTCGTGCGCCGGCTCCCCCAGGTGACGATTCTTGGTGCTCATGAATGAGGCGGAATCCACAGAAGCAGCCAGCCAAATGGTGGTTCTCCAAGGAATCGCTCCGCACGCACGAAACCTCGCGCACTGCGCGGCTTCATAGATGCGCTTCTCTCTCGGATCCACGGCCTCGAGTACCATGGCCGTCTTGACGGCCCAGCGGGCAACGACCGCTTGGCCAGTCTCGTCGAGTGAAACCGATTGGCCTGCGATCAAAGGCTGCAGAACCGGCTGCGCCGCCTGCTCCAGTTGGCTCATCCATCCGTTGTTGCATCCGCGGCAAACGCAACGGATCGTCAATTCGGGTTGCAGCGTGCGCCAGGGCTTCAGCTTCTTACCGCCGCGCTCAGCGTGAACTTCAGACGGTCGCCGTCCTTTGAACTGCTTCGTAATCCACTGTGGCCATGCGTCTTCGAGTGAATTGGCAGGCGCAAGGCAGAACAGACATGAGCGCATCGGCGACCCAAGTACCTTGGATTTGACAATCAGTCCGCTTGAACGGCCCGGTAGCTACCATTCTTGACCGGATCAATGCGATCGGCCTGCGCTAGCGCCCAATCAGTCCACTCAGCCAAGGCGGCCTCCGTCAACGCGTTCGCCAGTTGCGCTTCCCGTGCTTGAACCCCGGCGACATACGCGCGTATCTGATCGGCCTGTCGAAGCGCCTTGGCCTGGTTCAAGAGACGATCAACACGAGCTTGCTCCAGACGAGCGCGCCGCTCGCGCTCTTTCCGTTGCCGTTCCAATTCATCTTCCCGGCGTTGTTCGAGAATCTCGGCCTTTCGCTGAATAACCCATGCGCGTCGGCTGATGGCGCGCTCCCGATACAAACGTTCACCATGCACTACGAGCGCGACCGCAATCTCGTGGAGGTGACGCTCGATGCGATCGCCTGTGGAATCGGTCCATGTCTCGCGCGCTATTCCGGACGCCCGCGCCGTCATGATCTGAAGTTGCAGGAGCGTCGATCTCTCGTACTTCGGCAACGGCGGCGGATGGTAGACGCCATGAATGGGCTTGGCGCCGCGGGCGTCGAGCGTGAACTCGACGCTTGTGTGACCGATCTCTGCGAACAGACCGCGTCCCTCTTTGCCGTGGATCGAGATCGTCGCGTCCACGCGCTCAAGTGCGCGGGCTAGGCTGTTGAGTATCTGCAGTCGACGTCGCTCGAAGTCATTCTCGAACCACGGCAAGTTCCAGTCGTAGTTGTACGTCTTGTGACGCTCGCGACGGCGCTCGTCATCCTTCAAGAGTCTCGCGACTTGCACGTGCGCAGCCGCGAGGTCACGCGTCCGAGGCACGCGGCCGATCTTCTTGGCCGCACGTGTGGCAATGTCCTCCAGAGGCTCAGGAAACTCTGGCATCGGTGGATCCGACGCAGTCAGTTCTTCCTCGGACCACCGCGATTAGACCGGACCGATCACGACCTGATCGGACATCCCTGGCCCACGTGGTGGCAACGCCGGCCTGGCCACTTTCTTGCCGGCCGCCAGCTTCGCCCAGTACCCCGTGGCGGCAGGAGCAGATCGGCCCGGCGGCACTCCGTCGCCAACCAGACGCTCGAGATGCCCAACCGTCTTGCGATGGTCAGTGCGGGTTCTGACCATCCCAAATCAAACAACTCCTGACGGGTAAACGAGTGCGCCATGATCGGATCGTAGCAATCGGTCATGGCGCCGCTGTCGCGTGGACAGGAGTGACCTCGCGTCAGCGGGCCCGGAGTCGTGACCAGGCTGAAGAACTCAGGACTGAGGTCAGAGACCCTGAACTCGCTCGCAGAGCCTGATGGCGACGAGAACGCCGCCGATCCCTCCGATGACTTGCAGGGCAAGCGTCCACAACGCCGTGGTCAGGTCCCCCGCTCTCAGCAGCGTGACGATGTCCAGGCTGACCGTGGAGAACCTCGTGAAGCTGCCCACGATGCCCGACAAACGCAAACTCCCGTGCGGGAACCCACGCCGCCGGGGAAAGCGCACAGCCGAAACGCCAGGCACAACCAAGGAGCGACGGGCGCGAGCTCCTTGCACGTCGACGCTGTCGAACCCCTGAATGTCCAGGAGCCGGCTCGTCCGTGGCGTCAAGGTCTGCCTCATATCAGTCTTCTACTGCGAAGCTCACGGGCGTGCTCCTGCGCTCACGCACATCGACACGCCGTTCTTCTGGCGCAGCGTGCAATGTCGAGCCGCCGACGTCGACGGCTCGACATGCGCAAC
>Ga0137427_10000876_pt1 | contig 14395 bp, 18 predicted proteins | sample EasRivERMZT700_2_FD_102309 | JGI IMG/M metagenome (GOLD analysis project Ga0137427, IMG submission 102309) | Soil microbial communities from meander-bound floodplain in the East River, Colorado, USA - East River MetaG ERMZT700_2 | ecosystem: Environmental > Terrestrial > Soil > Floodplain ...
CAGGGGCGCGTTCGGCGGCTTCGCGGCGCCCATCGTTCAGAGATAGCAGGGCCCGACTTCCCGCACCTCGACAGTGGCCCACTGGGCGGCGGGGCACTCGCGCGCGATAGCGACCGCCTGCTCCTTGGTCTTGCAATCGAGGAGAAAGAAGCCGCCGACCATCTCCTTGGCCTCGGCGAACGGCCCGTCGAGAAGCGCGCTGCTGCCGCCGCGAACCTGGACGCGTGTGCCCTGGTCGTCGGACTTCAGCGCCTCGCCCGCCATGAGAAGCCCGCGGGTCTTAAGGTCGCCGGCGAAGCGAATCATGCTGTCCCACGCCGCCTGCCCTTCTTCGGCCGAGCGGGCTCGCCGCTGTCCTCGCGGCTCAACGATCAGCAACATGTATCCCATTCGCGTTCTCCATTGGCGGGCTGGGCGGGCAGGTTAACGCGGCGTGGTCCACATCGCCAAGCGGTCGACAGTGTGCTCAGGTGATTTTGGAGTCTTGTCCCTCGGCTCACCGTCGCCGGACGAAGGTTCGCATAATCTGTCCAGGGCCGGTGCGAAAGGCGGCCGGTCTTGGTGCGCCTTCGTCAGCTGCGATGAAGATGAAAAGGTCGCCTTCCAGCTTGTAAATGGCCGGTAGCTGCTTCCCTAAATCGGGACCTATCGAGTCCGTCCAGGTGATCGTCTTGGGGGTGGCCGAAGCGTCAATTGTGAATGTTCCCTCCAACAGCAACGCGCCTTCCCTTGTGCGAACTGCGAAATGATTGTCATCGAAAATTGTCGTTGCGCCGGGAGGACTAAGCTCATCCGGCGGATTCGAGATGCCATCCGCCTCGAGATCGACTTGCTCCCACAAACCTTGGAGGGAAGCGAGGTCTCGGCTGGAAACCTGTGACATGCTCACCAAGCCCAATCGCGGCTCTTGATCGCGGCGTAACCCAATCAGAAGTCGGGTTTGTCGGCGACGGGGACGCCGTAATCGAAGAGCAGGAAGTTGTTCTCGGCGCAGACCTGTTCCAGCATAGGCCCTTCGGCGCGGCGGTAGCGCTGCTTGGCGAGCCATGGCTCGTTGAAGGTGTCGGGGTCCTCCACCTTGAAGGTCACTTCCAATCCCTTGCCGTCCTCGACAATCTTCCAGCGCTCGACGACATGCAGCTTTTCGCTGTGCGGGGTGCGGAAATTGTCGACCACGGTCTTGGTGTTCAGGCCAATGGTGTCGACGACCAGCGTGTCGCCTTCGAAATGGCCGACCGATTCGCCGTACCAGGACGGCTTGACCGTCTTGGAATGGGGAACGTCGAGATAGATTTGGCGCACCTGCTGATCGCCCGAATAGATCATGGTGATCTTTTTCGGCGTCTGGAAGAAGAAGATCGGCTGGAAGCCGAAGAGATCGAAACCGGGAACGCCGGCGGGCTGGCACGAGGAGCGCGCGGTGTAGGCGATCTTGCCGCCGAGCACTTCATCGTTGTCCTTCTTCATGACGTCCTTCGCCCATTGCTTGACGTTGGGGTTGGACAGATCGGCGATCCGGTAGGTCGGCTGCGCATCCCGATTGTTGGGGACGAAGGGATGGGCAGTATCCTGGCGGAAGAGCGGCGGCGATCCTTCGACCTCGATCAGCTCGCCACCCTCGAAGGTGGCGTCATTCAGCCAGCCGGTGGAGGAGAAATCCGGCGGCGCCGATTGCGCCGCAACAGGCGCGGGCGATGGCACCGAGGCCAAACCGACCAGAACGCAACCGGCGAGAAGGCGCGAGCTCGAAGCGAACATGGGCATGGTGTCCTCCCGAATTCTTCGTCAGTTCCTCCTGGATGCTCTATGGCGCACGGTCCGCCTTCGCTGCTTCGCAGCTACGGCGTGACTAGTCCCCTTCGGGACTAGAAGTCCGGTTTGTCGTCGATGGGGATGCCGTAATCGAAGAGCAGGAAGTTGCCCTCCTGGCAGATCTCCTCGCCGAGCGTCGCCTGCGTGCGATTGAAGCGGCGCACAGCCTTCCAGGGCTGATTGTAGGTATCCGGATCGTCGACCGAGATTTGGACTTCCAAGGTCTTGCCCTCGTCGATCAACCTGAAGCGCTCGACGACGTGCAGCTTCTCGCTGTGCGGCGTCCGGTAATTGTCGATGAAGGTCTTTGAGGTCTGCCCGATCGTGTCGACGACCAGCGTATCGCCCTCGTACTTGCCGACCGATTCTCCGTACCAGGATGGTCTCACGCTGGCGGAGTGGGGCACGTTCAGATAGATGCGGCGCGCACTCCGTTCGCCTTCGGTGATGAGCAGGACCTCCTTGGGAGTCTGCACGAAGAAGAGCGGGCCGCCCGCGAGCATGAAATAGGGAACCCCCGACGGCTTGCAGGATTGGCCGGGCGTGTAGGCGATCTTGCCGGCAAGGACTTCGTCGTTGTCCTTCTTCATGATGTCCTTGGCCCACTGCTTGATGTTGGGGTTGGACAGATCGGCGATGCGGTAGGTGGGCTGCTTGCCGGTCCGGGCCGCCTCCGGGTTGCTGACGAAGGGATGGGCCGGGTCCTGGCGGAGGGGACTGGGTGAGCCGTCTACGGGCAGGAACTCGCCGCCGACGCCGGCCTGCCACGCGGTGCCGTTCGAGGAGAAATCAGGGAACACCGATTGCGCCGCGACCGGGGCGGACGATGGAACCGAGGCAAGACACGCAAGAACGCAACCGGCGAGAAGACAAGTCTTCGATGCGAAATTGGACATGTCGTGCTCCCTAGATGGCGGGTCGTGCTCAACTTCTTCACTTGCAATCCGCCTTCGCTGCTGCGCAGCTACGGCGCGATAACTCGCTATCGCGAGTTAGAAATCGGGCGATTCGTCGATTGGAATGCCGTAGTTGAAGAGGACGAAATTGCCTTCCCGGCAGATGTTCTCGCCCAGATCGCCTTCGTCGCTGTTATAGCGCCGGATCACCTCCCACGGTTGATTGAACGTATCGGGATCCTCGACCCTCATCTGGACTTCGATCTGCTTGCCGCCGTCGATCAACCGCCAACGCTCGACGACATGCAGCTTCTCGGTATGAGGCGTGCGGAAATTGTCGACGAAGGTCTTACTGTTCATGCCGATCGTGTCGATGACGAGCGTATCGCCCTCGTATTTGCCGACCGATTCTCCGTACCAGGACGGTTTCGGATTGGCCGAGTGGGGCACGTTCATATAGATGCGCCTGGCCTGGCGATCACCCTCCTCGATCAGCCACACGATCTTCGGCGTCTGAACGAAGAAGAACGGGCCGCCGGAGAGACTGACGGCAGGAACGCCCCACGGGACGCAGGACTGACCGGCCGTAAAGGCGATCTTGCCTTTGAGGACCTCGTCATTGTCCTTTTTCATGATGTCCTTCGCCCATTGCTTCACATTGGGGTTGGTGACGTCGCCGATGCGGTAGTTGGGCTGTTGGCCGGTGCGAGCGGCAATGCCGTTGTTGATGTAGGGATGGGACGGATCGCTTGTGACGGGAGGGGGCGAGCCAGGCACTCTGATGAAATCGGTGCCGTTGGGGGCCGCCCACCCGTTCGAAGAGAAATCGGGGATCGCGCTGCCGCTCTGCGCCATGGCGCCGGCAAAGGCAACCGGGCCGAGCAGGGCTGAAGCCACGACAAGACGCAGTGCTGTGAATTTGGTCACAGGTCCCTCCTCTGTTTCCGGCGGTTCGCACACGCTGTTCTGGCGGAAACGATAGCATTCCGGCTTGGGGGCCATAAGGGGCTCGGATCAGTCGGATTTCGGCGGGCGCTTCGGCCAGCGCGTAAAGGGATGAGGCGGCCTTGATCTCTCGAATTTCCGCATCCGGGCGGCAAAGATTACCGCAGTCTTAAGGGCCTAAACAGGTGCCGGTGGCGCGGATGTGACCCGGGTCTGACTTCAAAGTGTTGTGCAACTGCGAAGTCCGTGGGATCATATCGGCTGGTTTCGAGTTTTAAGCATTTGACGGGTTACTTTGAGTCGTCACGAGGAGGTTTCGCTATGACCATTCGCCATGTATCGCTTGCCGCCGCTGCTTTCGCCTTCGCCATGACGGCGCCGGCATTCGCCCATCACGGGTGGGGCGGCTATCAGGACAACGAATCGGACGTGAAGGGCACGGTTGAATCCGTGAGCCTGGGCGGCCCGCACGCCAGCATGAAAGTGCGCGGTGAGGACGGCAAGACCTGGGACGTGGTCCTCGCTCCGCCGTACAGCACGTTTTCGGCTGGAATCAAAGAAGGCACGATTCCGGTCGGCGCCAAGGTGACGGCGCACGGCCATCGCCACCGCGACATGAACAAGTTCGAGATCAAGACCGAGCAGCTCAGCCTGGGTGAGAAGACCTACAACGTCTATCCCGGCCGCGACTGATTCAGGACTTGTGACCAGCATCTCGAGCGCGCTCCGGCCTAGCCGCCGGGGCGCGTTTTTCTTTGGCCTCTGAGCGAATGGGGGGGACCGTGCAGGACTTCATGGCCTGGCTCGAGTTTTCCGCGCTCGGTGTCGCGATGCGCGAAACCGGGGTGTGGACCTATGCGCTGGTGAATCTCGCGCACATCTTCGGCATCTCGCTGCTGTTCGGTGCGATTATGGTGCTGGATCTGAGGCTGCTGGGATTCTGGCGCTGGATTCCGCTGGACCTGATGGCCAAGCCGACGACGGCCGTTGCGGGCACAGGCTTTGCCGTTGCTCTGCTGACCGGTCCGGCACTGTTGGCCACGAAGGCGACCGAATATGTCGGCAATCCGTTTCTGCCGATCAAGCTCGTCGCAATCGGGCTCGGGATCATCAACATTGCGATCATCCACACCCTTCCGGCCTGGAAGCAGCGGGCCAACCCACAGCTTGGAACGCGTGAGCAGCGGCAATTGGCGATTGCGGGAAGTGCGTCTCTGGTGTGCTGGATAAGCGCGATCTCGGCCGCACGGCTGATCGCCTATTGGTGAAAAAGCTGAACGGCAGAGTCAGCTTTCGCTGAGGCTCTGCCGTTCTTTGTGGTTCGCGTGTCTTTTCAGACAGTTGTCCCACGTTAATAAAACGCGAACCCTAGCTCGGGGTTCCCCCGGAACCGCTCTCTTCCACCGAACGTTGCCGTTCCAGTCGCGATCCTTGCGCGATCGGAAAACGCGAGGTGCCATTCCCATGGAAAGCCGGCCAATCCAAGAAACTCCGCTGAACATCGTGTTCCACAATATGAAGCCTTCGGCTGCGCTGGAGGCCGACATCGCCAAACGCGTGGCCAAGCTCGAGAAGCTCTACGGGCGGCTGATAAGCTGCCGTGTTGCGGTCGAGATGCGCCATCGCCAGCATCGCACCGGCAATATCCCGGAGGTGCATATCGAGATCTCCGCGCCGGGAGGCTCGATCGTGGTGACCCACGACCATCACGTGACCGAGCGTCATCGCAAGCCGACCGCACGCGACGCGATCCACGACGCGTTCAAGACCGCGGAAAAGCGGCTGAAAGAGTTCAAGGCGCAACGCAAGGAAGCGCGACCGGAACCGCCGCTCCATCTGGACGTTCGCTGATCTCTGACACGGAGGTTTCCATGCAAGTCCACGACATCATGAGCCGTAAGGTCGAATTGACCGATCCATCGACAACGATCCGCGATGTGGCGCGCAAGATGCGGGCCGACAGCATCGGCGCCCTGCCCGTCGGCGAGAACGACCGCCTGGTCGGCATGGTCACGGATCGCGACATCGTCGTGCGCGCCGTGGCCGAGGAGCGGCTTCCCGGAAACACCAGCGTTCGCGAGGTGATGTCGGAGAAGGTCTGCTATTGCTTCGAGGACGACGACATCGCAGAGGCGGCGCGGATCATGGCCGACCGACAGGTGAAGCGGCTTCCCGTGCTGAACCGCGAGAAGCGCCTGGTCGGCATCGTCGCGCTGAGCGATCTCGGGCGTGCCAACGGCGACTGCGCGCAGACGGCGCTGGAAGGCATCTCGGAAGAGACCGGTCAGACGCGCCGGATGTAGGGATATCCCTGAAAAAGGGGCTTGACGACAGGCCGGCTAATATATAACCTATAAGTTATAGAACTTATGGGTTATCAAATGACGCCCTCGACCCGCCTGGATGTCACCTTCGCAGCACTTGCCGATCCCACCAGGCGCGCGATCCTCGCGCGCCTGGCGTCAGGCGAGGCTTCGGTGCTGGAGTTGGCTGAACCCTTCGAGATGAGCCAGCCGGCGATCTCCAAGCACCTCAAGGTCCTGGAACGTGCAGGGCTGATTTCCCGCGGTCGCGACGGACAGCGGCGGCCCTGCCGAATAGAAGCCGAGCCGCTCGCGGAAGCGACCAGCTGGCTCGAGGAATACCGGAAATTCTGGGAAGGCAGGTTTCAACGCCTCGACGTCCTGCTGGACGAGCTGAAAAGCGAGGCAAAAACCCTATCGCTAGCGCTTCGGAGGCTCGGACCATGACAAGCAGCACACTAAAGGTGACCACCCCAACCGACCGCGAAATCATGATGACACGGGTGTTCGATGCGCCGCGCGCTCTGGTGTTCGAGGCGCTGACCAAGCCCCCGCTGCTGAAGCGCTGGTTTCTCGGTCCGCCCGGCTGGACGCTCGCCGTGTGCGAGATCGATCTCAGGGTCGGCGGCGCCTACCGCTATGTCTGGCGCGGCGAGCGGGGCGAGATGGGCATGGGCGGCATCTTCAAGGAGATCACGGCGCCCGAGCGCATCGTCGCCACGGAGGCGTTCGATCAGGGCTGGTATCCCGGCAACAACGCGCAGGTGACGCAGACGTTGAGCGAACAGGGCGGCAAGACGACGCTCACGCTTCGCGTGATGTACGAGTCGAAAGACGCGCGCGACATGGTGCTGAAGTCTCCGATGGAGAGTGGTGTCGCCGCGAGCTACGACCGCCTCGCCGAATTCCTCGCGACACAGACCGGACGTTAATTGCCAACCACCTTATCGGGGTTACGACCATGATCGACAGTCCACAAATCGTTCAGACGACCGCGCACCAGGCCGCGATCATCCGGCTCACCATTCCGCGCAGCGAGATGATGAAGGCGTTCGGCCCGGCGGTCCAAGAGTTGATGGCGACGCTGACCGACCAGGGCGTGAAGCCTGTCGGAGCCGTCTTCGCGCACCATCTGAGAATGCCTCCGGACATGTTCGATTTCGAACTGGGCGTGGAGGTCACCGCGCCCGTGAAAGAAACGGGGCGGGTAAAGCCTGGTCAGCTGCCTGCGGCGAAGGTGGCGCGCACCGTGTATCACGGCCCGTATCAGGGCCTTCCTGACGCCTGGGGCGAGTTCGTCCGGTGGATGAAGGCGAATGGCCACGAACAGGCCGAAGATCTGTGGGAGGTCTATCAGGTCGGTCCTCAGTCGAGCCCGGACCCTGCGAATTGGCGCACGGAATTGAACCGGCCGTTGAAGAACTAGATTCGATTCATGCCGGTGAGAGCTAAGAGGGCCGAGGTGCAGGTGGTGCTCGCTTCGCTTGAGCGCGCCGGCAGCACGAAGGTCCGCGCGGAGATGTCCACGCGCTACGGCATCTACACGGACAACGCCTTCGGCGTGATGATGCGCGACATGCAGGCGGTCGCCAAGAGCATCGGTACAAACCACGAGCTGGCCTTGGCGCTCTGGGACACCGGGACGTACGAAGCGCGCATGGTGGCGTCGATGATCGATGATCCGGCGAAGGTTACGTCCGCGCAAATGGACCGCTGGTGCAAGTCGTTCGACAACTGGGCGATCTGCGACACGGTGTGCTTCAAATTGTTCGACCGTACGCCGCACGCGTTCGAGAAAGTTGCGCAGTGGGCCGGCAAGCGCGAGGAGTTCGTCAAACGCGCCGGCTTCGCGCTGCTCGCGAGCGTCGCGCTGCACGACAAGAAGACCGCCGACGAGACGTTCCTCCGTTGCCTTCCGTTGATCGAGCGGGCGGCCGACGATGAGCGGAATTTCGTCAAGAAGGGTGTGAGCTGGGCGTTGAGGAGCATCGGCAAGCGCAACGCCAAACTTCAGACGGCGGCGATGGCGGTCGCGCGGCGTCTTTCGGCGTCGGATGAGCCGGCGGCGCGCTGGATCGGCAAGGACGCGCTGAGGGAATTCGGGAAGCGCAAGGCGCGGTAAGGCCGGCGCGACGCCGGTGGCTTCCTTCAGGGGACGGCGGTTGAGAAGGTGGCCGGGACCACGCCGGTGGTTTGCTGAGACGCCGGCGGACGCACGACCGCGATGCTCGGCACCGGGGCCTTGTCGATCAGCGGCTGGAGCTGCGGCGCCATGCTCTTGAGGAGCTGCACTGCAAGCGCGCTGGTGAAGCGGTACTTCGCAGCCGCCGCGCCCGAAACGTAGGCCGTCACCGTGCCGTAATAGCGATCGCCGAGGAAGAACACGAAGGTGGCGGTGCGATCGACCACGCGCGAGCTCGTGAGCTGCCGTCCATTGCGGTAGCTGTCGAAACGGTTGTCACCGGTCCCGGTCTTGCCGCCGACAATCAGCGGAGCGCCATCGGCGTCGCGATAGGCGCCGCGGAAGCGCACGCCGGTGCCTTCGGCGACGACGTTGGTGAGGGCGCGGCGGACGGTCGAGGCGACTTCGGACTGGAACACGCGCTTGGGCTCGGCCGGCATCATCGCCATTTCGGTTTCGTATGGCGTGCCGCTCGCGAAGGTGAGCTTCTCGATCTTGACGGTCGGAAGCTCGACGCCGTCGTTCATGATGATGCCCATGAGATGGGCGAGCGCTTCCGGACGGTCGCCCGAGCTGCCGATCGCGGTCGCGAGCGAGGGGACGAGGAATGCGAACGGATAGCCCTGCTTGCGCCAGTCGAGATGGATCTGCCGGAACGCATCCTGCTCGCGCAGCACGCGGATGCGGACGTCCTGCTTCCTGGTGCTGCGGGTCTTGAACAGCCAGGCGTAGGAATCCTGCCGCTCGACCACGCTCGCCTCGGTGACGTCCAGGCGCGTCGCGCCTTCGTGGTCCTGGAGATAGGACGCGAGCCAGAGTTGAAGCGGATGCACGCCCGCGAGATAGGCACGATCGGCGAGCGAGTATCTGTCGATGGCCGAGTTGTCGTACAGGGCGCCGATGGCCTTGGGCGTGAGCTTGGACTTCGGCAGCACTTTGGCGAGGAACAAGCGCAAATCGGCCTCCGAGGCCTCAGGGCGCACCGAGCGATAGACGATGGCGAGGCGGCGCGGGACTTTCCGCGTCTTGCCGACGAGCGTGTCGAGCACGGCGTCGGCGGACTTGCCGCGGAAGTCGTCGTAGAAGCGGTTGAGGTAGGTTTTCCCTTCCTGATCGGCGAAACGCGTCAGGTATTCCGTCCGCAAGCCCGGCTGCGCGCCGCCTTCCTTTGCCGCGTTGCGTTCCTCTTCCTTGAGGTAGAAGTCGCGGATGTCCCGCATGATGCGGACGAAAGCGAGATTGTTGGACGTGGTGACGGCAACTTCGACGGTCGGGTTCTTGCCGTTATCCGAGCGCTGGAAATTGGCGAAGGTGTGAACGCCGCCGCCGGTGAAGAAACGCTCACCGGGGTTGGACGAATAGCGGCGCTGCATCGCTGCGTTCAAGACCGGCTGAAGGCTCTTGTCGGGTGCGTTCAACAGGTAGCCCGCGACCCAACGGGTGAGGTTGTCGCCGTCCTTGGCCGTGGCGAGGCGCCGCAACTCATTGGCCGGCGCATCCACATAACGATCATGCAGACGGGCGATGATATCGAGATAGGTCACCAGCGTACGCAGCTTGGCGGTCGAGCCCAGGATCAGCTTGGCGCCGGAGTTGAGGTCGAACGGCTGATCCAGGCTGTCGGCGTGAATTCGGACGAAGTTCCGGTCGGCGCCGCGCTCGTAGAGCACGACGCTGTATTTGACGTGCGCCGGATCTTCATTGCCGAGGAGATTGGGGCCCGTGAGTCCGAGCGCCTTCGCCTGGTCGCGCTCGCCGGCATGCGACAGCACCTCGGAAACGTTCCGCTGGATTTCGGCATCAAAGGTGGTGTCCACGCTGAGGTCGAAGCGGTCGAGATCATAGAGACTGGGCGCCTTGAGCAGGCGGAGCAGCTCGTTGCGGATTGCACCCGATGCCTTCTGCGAAACGAAGGAGATAGGTCCCAACGGCGGGGGCTGATCGAGGAAGCGCAATTCCGTCGCGAGAGCCGCGTCGCGCAACTCGGTGTCGATGACGCCGGCCAAGGCGAGAAGGCGCAGATATTGATCGGCGAGAATCGAAAGGTCGGCGCGACCCTCGATCAAATAGTGAGACGGACGGCGCTGGGCGAGAACCAGGCTGAGCACTTGCTTGTAGATCTCGGCCTTGCGCTGGAGATCAGCCGGCTTTGTGTCGGAGAAGAGCGTCGCCACTTCGCTCAGATCCGTGCCGAACCACAACCAGAGGCCGTCGCCGATGCCGATGATCTCGCCGTAACCGGCGCGCGAGCTCAGGGGCGTCGAATTGAGATAGGTCGCAACGATCCGTTCGCGGGCATCGAGCGTGAGCGGACCGTCGAGATAAGTGCGCGTCGATGCCGCCACCATCTGCCGCAGCTTGTCGTCGATACCGCGCGTCAGCCCGTCCGGGTAATGACGGAATTTCTCGATCTGGGTGGCGAGCGTGCTGGCGCCGCCCTGGCGCAGGCCGGGAGCAAGCGCCCCGCCCACCTGCCCCGCCGCAGCGAGCACGAAGCGATGCCATGTCACGGCCGGGTTCTGCCGCGGGTGACCGGCATCGAGCAGCGCGCGGTCTTCGATGAACAACAGCGTGTTCACGATCAGCGGCGGGATGGAGTCGAAATCGCCGAACAGATGCTGCGGATAACCCGTCTTGTAGAACGATGCCCCGTCGCGGTCGCGCAGCCCGAGCCCCGCGACTTCCTTTTCGCGATAGACCGCGTAGCCGTGGTTGGTGATGAACTCGGCGAGCTCCGGCGACGGCGCGGACTGGCGAACCACGTGGAAGTCGCGCGCTTCCAACGATGCGATGAAGGAGGGGAGCTTGGCGTAGCCGAGGCGCTGGTCCTGAGGCCCGCCGACCGGAAAGCGCACAGCGTCGTTCGCGCCGGGCTGGACCGAATAGGTCAGCACGTCAGCCCAGCGCGAGAAATACAGCGATTGAACGAGAGCGGTGCGCCCTTCGACCGTAGCGGCAATGGTTACGAGCAGGAGGGCGGCGCACAGGACCACCCATCTCGGACGGAGGAGGTGCCGGCTAAGTGATTGAAAATTCAGCCCTTTGTTGATCGCACGCATTGCAACGCATTCCCCAGCCCCCGCTTATTTTCGGTCGTCGATTCGGCTTTGCTTTGAAGTTTTGCCTTGGACCTAGCTACAACCCATTTGACGAGAATTCGCAATGCTTCGCTCACTGTCTGCGGCAATTATTCCGCGGTGTTGCAGCGGAAGCTCGTCCTTAGCCTTTGGGCTAGGCGTCAGCGTGGCCTTACGGGCTGGGTCCGACGGAACGATCACGAGTTCTCGATACCGGCGACAGCGGCCGCTGGTTTGTGTAAATCTCACTCAGATCGGAAATGTCGATAGAGGTGGACAGATGCGCAGAATCGGCTTGATACCAACAGTGGTGGCCTTGCTCTTATCGGGCGCCGCCTATGGTCAGGTGTGGTCCGAATACGAGAACCGGCAGGAGCTGTTCGCCGTGAACTTCCCGGGCGATCCGGTGAGGTCGACCACGACATTCAAGACCTCCAAGGGGACGACGCTCCCTGCCGTGGTGCTCACGGCCGAGTCGCCGGCGAGCTCGATCACGGCCGGCAAGTACATCGTGACGGTGGTCAATTATGCGACGGCTCCCGCCGAGCTTGCCACCGCGCTGGACGACGCGGCGAAGATGATCCTCGCGAGAGGCGAGTCCAAATATGACGGCATCGAGCACACGGAGCAGATCCGCAGCCGGCGCCTGACCGTGGAAACCGAGACCAAGCGGTGGCTCGCGGAAATCCTCGCGCACGACAATCGGCTCTACATCATCGAAGCGGACACCGCGATCGACGTCGTGCCTCCGGCGCAATTCCAGGCATCGATCGAAATCCTCGACACCGAAGGCAAACGCATCCGCTACCGGACCGTCGGCAGCACCGAACGCGTGCGGTAACAGCACGAGCGCTTAACGCATGCAGAAGAGCGCCATCCGGTATTTCGGACGGCGCTCTTTTTCGTTTAAGACGCGCGAACGATGCGCTTGATCAAGCCGTCGGTGGCGGTGACGAGCATGTAATTCTCGCCGTAGCGAATCCAATGGTGCCCTTCAGGCGGCATCGTCAGTTTCTCGCGCTGCCAATTGTCGACGAGCTCGTAATCGCCATACGCTTCCGACAGATGTTCGCCGAGCTTGTAGATATGCGGTTCGGGATTGCGCGGTTCGCCCCCACTGGTTTCGGCTTGCGGGGTCTTCGTCGGAGCCGTTGCGGGTGCGCCCTCCTTGACCTGAATCTGAGCGATCTGCGTCTGAGCCGGCGCCGGTGGTATCGCCAGCACCGACGCGGCAAGCGCCGCGATCAAAAGTCTCATGGAACGATCCTCCTGTATCCGGCGGCAGGCACCGATACGGACGACGCACCAGCGGCCAGAGTTCCTCGCCTAGGAAACGCTCAGGCTGACCTTTAGTCGCTGGTAGAAGGCGTTAGCGCCGCCTTGGGCTCGGCAATTCGCGGCCGGCCGAGCTCAAGCAAAGCGGGCTTTTGCCCGCTCGCGCGCTTTCAGCGCTTCCACGTCGCGGTCGCGCGCGGGACTGTGGGTTTCGAGCGAAGCGAGCAAACGACGCGCGACATCGGAGACCTCCTCCACCGCGCGATGAAACGCCGCCTCGTTGGCACGCGAGGGGTTGGTAAAGCCGCTCAGCTTTCTGACGAATTGCAGCGCCGAGGCGCGGATTTCCTCTTCGGTCGCAGGCGGCTCGAAATTGAACAGTGTACGGATGTTACGGCACATCGACGTCTCCAAAGGCGAATGGCGAGTAGGGAGTGGCGAATAGATAAAAACAAGAGCGACTTTTGCTGCTCTGTACTTGCTATTCGCTATTCGCCACTCGCTACTTCGCTTGCTGCTGCTCGGCAAGCGTGGCCTTGAACATCGCCTCCTGGATGTCGGCCTCGACCGTGCAGTTCGCGGGGTCGACGAACGGATTGGCGCCGCCGCCCGCGAGCCTGGCGTGCTTCGCAATCATATTGTACTGCGCGGGGTGATCGCCAAGGGGCACGTCGCAGGGAAGCGCGCGGAACTTCGGATAGGTTCCATTGAACTCGGCCGCGACCTCGGGCGAGATCGTGCCGGGCGCACGCAAGCTGCACGCGAAAACGACGTTGTAGGTCCTGCCGCCATCCTGGACAGGCATGGTCCAGGTCGTGCAACCGCGGGTGTGACCCGGCGTGAGATGAGCGGTGAGCGTGACGCCTCCGAGCTGCACGGTGTCGCGGTCGTGCAGCGTGCGATCGACGGGATGCTCCTTGCCGCCGGGCTTGATGTTCCGAAGCGCGGGGATGTCCTGTTCCATCACCATGACTTGGGCGCCGGTCGCCTGCTTGACCGCGACATCGCCCTCCTGGTGGTCGCCATGCGCGTGCGTTCCGAGGAGGATCTTGACGTCGGAGAAACGGAAGCCGAGATCGGCCACCGATTTCTGGATCACCGGCACGTTCCGCTCGTAGGTGCTGTTGATCAGAATATGGCCTTGCGGCGTGGTAACGAGGTACGAGCTGAGCGTGCGCGTGCCGACGTAATAGATATTGCCGATGACCTTGTGCGGCGGAAATTGCGAGGTCTGGTCGGCGTCCGTGCCCATGTTGCGTGCGAGGATCGAACGCGGCGTATAGGTCTGGCCTTTGACGGTAACGGCCGGATGGTCCGGCGGCGGCGGGTTCTGCGCAAGTATGGCGGTCGCCGGAGCGAGGACGGAGGCCGCCGCAAGACTTGCCAGCAATTTGACCCTGAACGTTCGTGTCATGGCATGCTCCTTCGAGCGTTTTCGAGTATGCTTGAATAACCCGAGGGGACGGGGAATGCGAGGGAGGTTCGATGCGTATGATCGTGCTGGCGGCCGCCGCCTTGGTGCTGGCGAGCTGTACGACGGCCCAGATGCCCACGACGAATGCGGGCGCGGGCCAACAACAGGCGTCGGATACGTCTATGACTCAACGCGAGGCGCCGACGCCTCCGGCGCTGCGCACGCCGCGGCAGCGGAGCGGTGTCGGCTGGCCGGATATCGGCTACCGTCCGTCAGGATATTAGTCAGCGGTTGCGTGAGACGTTGAAGTCGGTGTTGAAGCAGACCGGTTCGCGATAGCCGCGCGACACGGTGATGAGTTCCGGATACTCGTCCTTGAGCGCCTGGAACACCGGCTCGGTCGAACGCCACACGCCATCGTGGCCTTGGACCGGCCCGGCATCGTGATGCGCCGGCATGATCACATCGGGCTTGTAGGTGCGCATGTATTC
>Ga0137427_10000879_pt1 | contig 14375 bp, 9 predicted proteins | sample EasRivERMZT700_2_FD_102309 | JGI IMG/M metagenome (GOLD analysis project Ga0137427, IMG submission 102309) | Soil microbial communities from meander-bound floodplain in the East River, Colorado, USA - East River MetaG ERMZT700_2 | ecosystem: Environmental > Terrestrial > Soil > Floodplain ...
ACTGACAGCCGGCGCCGCCGCAGGTGCGATGGCTGCAGCACCGCAAGTGTTTGCCGCTCAGCAGACCGGGCAGGGAACGACCAAGTTCTACGAGAAAGGCCCCGTTCGCATCGCTTACCAGGAAACCGGCACCGGTTTCCCGCTGTTGCTCATCGCCGGCGGCGGATTGAACTCGCGGATGGCAGGCCTGGTCACAAGTCCCTTCAACCCGATCGCGGAGTTCAGCAACGAATTCCGTTGCATCTACGCGGACCTGCGCAACGCCAACGCCGGACAGTCCAGGGGTCCGCTCGAGATCGACCGGCCGTGGGACTCACACACCGACGACCATCTCGCGCTGATGGACCATTTGGGCGTCCAGAGGTTCATGGTGCTGGGCTTCTGCATCGGCGGCCCCTTCATCTGGAACCTCATGAGGCGGGCACCTGATCGTGTGGTCGCGGCCGTGCCGGCGCAGCCCGTTGGATTCCGGCCGGAGGCGCCGACCGTCCTCTACGACGGTAGCAAGTCCGGATGGGGTGCGGAATTGGTCAAGCAACGGCCCGAGATCACACCGGACATGGTCGAGAGATATTTGACCAGGATGTACCGCACCAATGCGGATTTCGTCTTCACCGCATCGCGCGATTTCGTGCGCAATTGCCAGACGCCGGTATTGATCCTCCCCGACGATGTTCCGGCGCATCCCTTGGCCGTCGCCATGGAGTGCGCGATGCTCGCACCGAAGGCCGAGGTCAGCGTTTACCCGTGGAAGGAACCCAAGGAGCGGATTCCGCTTGCGGTGCGTCAGGTCCGGTCGTTCCTTAGGGCGCACCGGCCGGTATCCGTTTAGACGGCAGCATCCACACGACGGGGCGGCGGGGCGCGAGTTCTGCCGCCTTTTTTGTTGCGCGAAGTGTGGCCCATCTGCCGATGGCCGATTGCCGTTTGCGCCGGGTAGGCGCTATAGCACTCGCATGGCTGCCGAGCTCGAAGTCAAACGCAAACAGGCCCTGTTCCGCGCGCAAAGGCGGGGCTTTCGCGAGCTCGATCTCATGTTCGGGGCGCTTGCCGACAAGCATCTGAGCCGCTTCGATTCCGAGCAGCTCGAGCGCCTGGAGGCCCTGCTCGCGGTTCCCGACTGGCAGTTGTACGGCTGGATCATGGGAAAGGAAGCGGTGCCTGCGCCTTACGACAATGATGTCTTCGCGCTGCTTTGCGATTACAAGGCCGGTCCGGCGTCTCGATAGGTGATGGTTTGGTAGAACGCTTGACCGCAATCGCCCGCGCCGCGGGCCGGCACGAGGTCAGCGGTGCGCCCGAGGGCTACGATGCCTACGTCGCCGCCGAAGCGGCCGCGCGTCTCGACCAGCTGGTGCTGTTCGTGGCCGCCGACGATGCGCGCGCGAGCTCGGCGCTCGAAAGCGCCAGGTTCTTCTTCCCGGAGCTTCCGGTCCTGCATTTCCCGGCCTGGGATTGCCTGCCTTACGACCGGGTTTCGCCGCGCTCCGACATCGAGAGCCGACGGCTCGCGACGCTGGCAGCACTCGCCAAGCGCAACGAGAAGAGCGGGGCGGCGCTGGTCGTCACGACGATCAACGCGCTGGTGCAGCGCGTGCCACCGCGCGACGCGATCGCCGGCGCCAGCTTCTTTGCCAAAGTGGGCGCGGACATCGCGCTCGAGGAGCTGATCCGCTTCTTATCCCGCAACGCCTATTCGCGCACCGGCACCGTTCGAGAGCCGGGCGAATACGCGCCGCGAGGCGGCATCCTCGACCTCTGGCCGCCGGGCCAGGAGGAACCGCTGCGACTCGATTTCTTCGGCCCGCAGCTCGAAGCCATCCGGCGGTTCGACGCGGAATCGCAACGCACGAGCGGCACGCAGGAATCGGTGGCACTGTTGCCTGCCACTGAGACTCCACTCGATCCCGAGGCAATCAGCCGGTTCCGTTCGGGCTATGTTGCGGCCTTCGGTGCGGTCACCGACGACGATCCGCTTTATGAAGCCATCAGCGCCGGGCGCAAGCACGCAGGGCAGGAGCATTGGCTGCCGCTGTTTCACGAGCGGCTGGATATGCTGTTCGACTACACCGGACGCGCGCTGGTCTTCCTCGGCCCGCAGATCGAGGAGGCGCGGAAGGCGCGGCTCGAATTGATCGCCGATTATTATGCGACGCGCGAATCCTTGCGCACCGGCAGAGGGCAGGCGGGCGAGACCATCGCCGCACCCTACAAGCCGCTGAAGCCAAACGCGCTCTATCTGAGCGAAGCCGAATGGGAGCGGGCGCTGCAAGGGCGGCCTCATCGGCTGCTGTCGCCGTTCGGTGCGCCGGATTCCATGAAGTCCACCGATGCGGGCGGCCGGCCCGGGCGCGATTTCGCGCCCGAACGCGCGCAGGAAAGCAGCGGCCGGACGAACATCTTCGAGGCCGCGGCCGCGCATATCGCGGCACTTCAGAAGGCAGGCAAGCGCGTCGTCATCGCTTGCTGGAGCGAAGGCTCTGCCGATCGCATGGGCGGCGTTCTCGCCGACCACGGCGCTGCCGCGATCAAGCGCGTCGGCAATTTCCGCGAAACCAAGGCGATGCACGCAAGCGCGATCGGTCTTGCGGTTCTCGGGCTGGAGCACGGCTTCGAAGGTCCGGATTTCGCGCTCATCACCGAACAGGACGTCATCGGCGATCGCATGGTGCGCGCGCGCGGGCGCGTCAGGCGCTCGCAGAATTTTCTCGCCGAGGCCTCGTCGCTCGCCGCGGGCGACCTTGTCACGCACATCGAACACGGCGTTGGGCGTTATCTCGGGCTCAAGACGCTCGATGTCGCCGGCGCGCCGCACGATTGTCTCGAATTGCAGTATGACGGCGGCAAGCTCTTCCTTCCGGTCGAGAACATCGAACTGCTGACCCGCTACGGCTCGGAGGACGCCGGCGTCCAGCTCGACAAGCTCGGCGGCGTCGGCTGGCAGAACCGCAAGGCGCGGATGAAGGCGCGCGTGCGCGAAATGGCGGCCGAGCTGATCCGCATTGCAGCGTCGCGCGCCATGAAGCAGATGGAGCCGGTCGAGACCCCGGCCGGGCTCTACGACGAATTCTGCGCCCGTTTCCCCTATGCCGAGACCGAGGATCAGGAGCGCGCCATCGCAGACGTGATCGAGGATCTCGCCAAGGGGAGGCCGATGGATCGTCTCGTCTGCGGCGATGTCGGCTTCGGCAAGACCGAGGTGGCGCTTCGCGCGGCCTTCGTCATGACGATGTCGGGCAGCCAGGTGGCCGTGGTCGTGCCGACGACGCTCCTGGCGCGCCAGCACTACCGGACGTTCTCCGAGCGCTTCAACGGCCTGCCCGTCCGGATCGCGCAACTGTCGCGTTTCACGCCCACAAAGGACGCCAAGGAGACCAAGGAAAAGCTCGCGAGCGGAGACATGGACATCGTCATCGGGACGCATGCGCTGCTCGCCAAAGGCATCACCTTCCGCAATCTCGGTCTGTTGATCGTCGACGAAGAACAGCATTTCGGCGTGACCCACAAGGAACGCCTGAAGGGGCTGAAGGCGGACGTGCACGTGCTGACGCTGACAGCGACGCCCATACCGCGGACGCTTCAGCTGGCGCTTTCCGGCGTGCGCGACCTGTCGCTGATCACGACGCCGCCGATCGACCGCCTGGCGGTGCGAACCTACGTAACGCCGTTCGATCCGCTCACCATTCGCGAAGCGCTGCTGCGCGAACATTATCGCGGCGGCCAGAGCTTCTACGTCGTGCCCCGCATCGCCGATCTCGGCAGCGCGCTCGAGTTCCTCAAGGAGACGGTCCCCGAAGTGAAAACGGCGACGGCGCATGGCCAGATCGGCGCGGCCCGGCTCGAAGAGGCGATGACCGCCTTCTACGACGGCAAGATCGACGTGCTCGTCTCCACCAACATCGTCGAATCGGGCCTCGACATTCCGACCGCCAATACGCTCATCGTTCACCGCTCGGATCAGTTCGGCCTCGCACAGCTCTATCAACTGCGCGGCCGCATCGGCCGTTCCAAGCAGCGCGCCTACGCCTATCTCACCACGCCGCCGGACAAGAAGTTGACGGACTCCGCGCAGCGCCGGCTGCATGTGCTCCAATCGCTCGACAATCTCGGTGCCGGGTTCTCCGTCGCGAGCCACGATCTCGACCTCCGGGGGGCAGGCAATTTGCTCGGCGACGAACAGTCCGGCCACGTGCGCGAGGTCGGCATCGAGCTCTATCAGAGCATGCTCGAGGAGGCGGTCGCTGCCATGCGCGCGGGCCGCGGCGGCGAGGACATCGCCGACGCCTGGTCGCCGACGATCAGTCTCGGCGCGGCGGTGCTGATCCCGGATTCCTATGTCCCCGATCTCAACGTGCGCATGGCGCTGTACCGTCGCTTGGCCGAGCTCAAGGATTCGCGCGAGATCGATTCCTTCGCCGCCGAGCTGATCGACCGCTTCGGCGCGCTCCCCGTCGAGGTCGAGCATCTGCTCAAGGTCGTCGCCATCAAGCATCTCTGCCAGATGGCGATGGTCGAGAAGATCGAAGCGGGCCCCAAGGGGGCGACGGTCCATTTCCGCAACAACGCGTTCGCCAACGCCCGCGGCCTGATCCGCCTGATCACCGAGCACTCGGGTACGATGCGGGTGAGGCCGGATCAGACGCTCGTCGTCATGCGCGACTGGCCGACGCCGGAAGCCCGCCTCAACGGCGCCAAGGCGCTGCTCGGCCAGCTCTCCCGCCTTGCCGAAGCGGCATAGATCGGACTACAGGGGCGGGGGAGGGCGCATGAAACCCAGCATACGCGTGAATTTCGCGGCGTTCTGGCCGGGTTTCCACCCCGAGCATTTCCGGAAATACTTTCCGTTCGTCTACGAGAAATACGACGTGGTCCTGTCGCCGGATCCAGAGGTCGTATTCTATTCCGTGTACTCGCAGGGGTTCGTTCCCTATGCCGATCCCCGCAACCATCCGCGCATCACGCGGCTCCCGCCAGGGAAGTATGTGCGTGTGTTCCTGACCGGCGAGAATTTCGAGCCGGACATGAGCAGCTGCGAATTCGCGATCACATTCTCCTCGCTCGTGGATCATGAGAACCATTTACGCCTGCCGCTCTGGGTTTATGAGAACCGCGCGTGGGGCTATGGGCCGGAGTGCCTGATCAAGCGCGCGGACACGGACTGGGAAAAGGTTGCGGCACGGAAGACCCAGTTCTGCAATTTCGTCTATCTGCATCCGGTCCCGTTTCGCGATGCCATTTTCCGGCAGCTGAACGGATACAAGCCGGTCGATGCCGCCGGCAGTCATCTCAACACCATGAACGGCTGGACCGTACCGATGACACCGAGCCGCGTCGGGGCAAAGATCGAGTTCTTCGGCCGCTACAAGTTCACGCTTGCCGTCGAGAACGCCATCTGGCCTGGCTACATGACGGAGAAACTCGTCGATCCGATGTTCGCCCACAGCATCCCGATCTATGTTGGCGACCCGCAGGCCCAGGTTACGTTCGATCCTTCGAGCTATATCGACTTCGCGTGTTTCACGAACATCCGGCAGATGCTGGAGTTCGTGCAGGAGGTGGAGAACGACCGCGCGCTCTATCTGAAGATGCTCTCGGCACCCTATTACCGGAACAACACCATCCCCGATTACGCGCGCACAGAACGGATAGCGGCGTTCTTCGACCGCATCGCCGCCACGGTTCTCGCCCGCCGCGCGGGATCGGCTTCGCCCGCTTCGGATCGTTAACCACACGCCGACGGCTAGGCGATGGGGCGGAGTTGATGGTAGGCTCGCCGAACGTTTACAGCGCACGCACCATGCTTCGACGCGCCGCGATTCTAACTGCCGTGACCGCTCTGCTCAGCGCCCTTGCCGCTCCCGCAAATGCGTCGAGCGCGACAATTGTTTCGCAGGCCGTAACGAGCGGCGAGCGCGTTCCGCTCGTGCCTCTTAGCGTCCCCGATCACCACTATCCGCTTCCGTCTATTGTCGAAAACGAGGAGGGGCGGACGGTCGTGACGATCGCCGTCGCCGGGGACGGACGTGTCACCGACGCGAGCGTCGTGAGCTCGAGCGGCCATCCTCGGCTAGACCAGGCGGCTCTGCAGGTGGCCAAGTCGCAATGGATGTTTGCGCCAACAGCAGAGCGTCAAACACCGTCCGGTGATACACTGACTGTGAGTGTCGATTGGATGCTACCGTTCGACGACTTTGACCTTGCGGTGCCAGCCACGGGGCCGGCTCAGGTTCCTTTGCTTCCGGTAACGGAACAACGCGGCGGCGTAGCGCCGCCGCGAGCGATGGTGTCAGGTATCACCGCAGACGATTATCCGCTCGAGTCGATCCGTAGCATGGAGCAGGGAATCGTCGGCGTGCGGATTCTCATCAAAGAAGATGGCGTTCCGGGAGAAGTCGAAGTGTTGGTCTCCAGTGGCTTCCCGCGCTTGGACGAAGCCGCGCGGTCGATGATCCTCAGGCGGTGGCGCTATCGCCCTGCCACGCAGAATGGCGTGCCGATAGCGTCATGGAGTCCAACGAATGTCGCCTTCCAAATCGCCCAGCCCGTTGCCACGCCTGCGGAATGCCGCGAACGCCCGCGGCTTGCAGCCGAGCGCGTGCCGCCCGTTTCGCTGTTCGGACGGCAGACTCTACGCCGGCAGGTTTTCGCAGACGAAGAGGGGAGAGTTCAGACCGCTTTGCTCCTGACGCAAAGGGGATGGAAGCGGCTCAATAGGAGCGTGCAGGACCTAAACCAGCCCGTTCGGTTTCATCCGAAGCCGACAATCAACGGGATGCCAGCCCGCTGCTGGTATGATGCGGACATAACAATTGCAGTGCGCCGTCGTTAGCCAAATCCCGTTCAAGTTCGGCTAACCGATATTGATATACGTTGCCTTGAGCTGCGTGTATTTTTCCAGTGCATGCAACGAGCGATCGCGGCCGAAGCCGGATTGTTTGTAGCCGCCGAAGGGCACTTCGATCCCGCCGATGTCGCGCGTGTTGATGGTGACGACCCCGGCCTTCAGCGCCTGCGCCATCTTGTGCGCCTTGGTCAGATCGTTGGTGAACACGTTCGCCTCCAGGCCGTAAGACGAGTCGTTGGCGAGCTTGATCGCTTCTTCCATCGTCTTGAACGTGATCGTCGCGAGCACCGGCCCGAAGATCTCCTCGCGCGCGATGGTCATGCGGTTGTCGACGCGGTCGAAGATGGTCGGCTCGATGTAGAACCCGCCACTATCCTTACGCACCTGCTTTCCGCCTAGGGCAAGGGCTGCGCCTTCCTCCTTGCCCTTGTCGATGTAGCCCATCACACGCTTTGTCTGCGCTTCGTCGACCATGGCGCCCATCTGGGTGTCGAGTTCGAGCGGATCGCCGGGCTGATATTTCGCCGCGGATTGCTTCACCTTCTCGAGGAACCGGTCGTGAATCGTATCCTCGACGAGGAGCCGTGAGCCTGCGTCGCAGACCTGGCCGGAGTTGTAGAAGATGCCCTCGGCTGCGTCGGCGGCGGCTTCATCAAGGTCGGGCGCATCGGCGAAGACGATGTTGGGCGTCTTGCCACCGCACTCGAGGCTCACCGCCTTCATGTTTGATTCGGCTGAATATTTCAGGAACAGCTTGCCGACCGCGGTCGAGCCGGTGAAGGTGATGGCATCGACATCCAGATGCCGCCCGAGCGCCTGTCCGGCCGTCTCGCCAAAACCGGGGACGACGTTGAACACACCGGGCGGCAGGCCCGCCTCGACGGCAAGCTCCGCCACGCGGAGCGCCGAAAGCGGCGACTGCTCGGCCGGCTTCAGCACCACCGAATTGCCCGCCGCGAGGGCTGGGGCAAACTTCCACGCCGCCATCATCAGCGGAAAGTTCCATGGCACCACCGCCCCCACGACGCCGAGCGGCTCACGCGTGATCAGGGCCAACGCCGTCTTCCCGGTCGGTGCAATCTCGTCATAGACCTTGTCGATCGCCTCGCCGTACCAGCGCACACATTCACCCACGGCGCGCAGGTCCGAATTGCGCGCGTTCGCAATCGGCTTTCCCATGTCGAGGGTCTCGAGCAGGGCCAGCTCGTTGGCGTGCTTGGCGATGAGATCGGCGAAGCGGACGAGGATGCGCTTGCGGGCGCGCGGAGCCTGATCGGCCCAGGCGCCGCTTTCGAATGCGGAGCGTGCCGAGCGAACGGCCGCATCGACGTCCTCGGGACCGCAGGCGGCGATTCGGGCGAGCAGGCGCCCGTCGACGGGGGAGATGCAGTCGAAGGTCTTGCCGCTCAAGGCGTCGACGAACACGCCGCCGATGAACGCCTTGTCGCGGACGACGATCTTCTTCGCTTCCGCCTTCCAGTCGATGGCCGCGTTCATGGACGTCTCCTCCGGTCGCCCTCCCGAGCCGCGATCATAGCGCAAACCCCAAAATGAAACGCGCCCGCAAGCAGGGCCGGCGGGCGCAAGTGATGACGTCGGAAGGCCGCCGCTATTTGATCTTGCCTTCCTTGAACGCGACGTGCTTGCGCACTTTCGGATCGTATTTCTTGACTGTCATCTTCTCGGTCATCGTCCGGGTGTTTTTCTTGGTGACGTAGAAGAAGCCCGTGTTGGCCTCGCTGTTCAGCCTGATCTTGACCGTGGTTGGCTTGGCCATAGGGCGTTCCTTACCTTACAAAATCGAAGGGCCGCTAACCTATCGGCCGGCCCCTGCTTGTCAAGCCGCGTTGCGGTCGACTCGGCGCAAACTGCCAAAAGTAAACCGTCCCGCGCCTTTCACGGCGCGAGACGGGTGACGATAGATGACTCGCTGCGGTTTAACGCGCGAGCTATTTCAGGCTGGCCAGATACGCGATGACGTCCGCCTGCTCGCTCGGGTCCGAGAAGCCGGGGAAGCCCATCTTGGTTCCTGGGACTTTCTTCTGGGGGCCCGCGAGATAGGCATTCAGGTTCGCGTTATCCCAGGTCAGCTTCGCGTTCATCATCGCCGGCGAATACATGTAGCCGGGGGCTGCACCGGACGTTTTGCCGACCACACCGAACAGGTTCGGTCCGATCTTGTTCGGCTCGCCTTTCGCGAAGCTGTGGCAGACCGCGCAATTCTCGCCGAACAGCGTCTGGCCGTTCTTGGAGTCGCCCGCTGCGGCGGCGTGAATTTCCACGGTGGACATGACGATTGCTGCTGGTGCCAGGGCCGCAAGAAGGATGCGCACCGGTGAAGAGATAATCCGAGTCACGGGAACTCCCTCGATATTGTTTCCGCTAAAGCCCCGAGGTTTTGCCTCAAAGCCACAATGTTTAGCAATATCATAAAACACCCGGCCGGTGGCAAATTGAAGGCGGGCGCCGTGGCCGCGGGTTGTCCCAGATCTGTGTCCGGGTGGTTAAAGCCGCAGGATCACAGCCTTACCGCGGCGCGGAATGAAGAACGGAACGGGGCCGGACGCGTCGCGGCTGCCGTTCAGCCGGGCTTCCGCCTCGTCGAGAACGCAGCGTGTGATCGGCAGCACGTCGGCGGCTCTCGCTTCGTCCAGCGTCAGCCATGCGGGTTTCAGAAGCTCGCCGCTTGCGCGCGAAAGATCGAGCGCGGCGGCGATCTCATCGGCGTCGGCCATGAAGAACCGCGCGTCGAACCGGCGGGGCCGGCCCGGAGGCGTGATCGCGCGTGCGACGAAGTCCAACGCTTCGAGGCGCGGTGACACGCCGTGGGAGAAGAACAGCCGCCAAGGTTCGGAACGGGTGCGTGAAGCGGTCTCGCGTTTTCGTCCGAGCAGGATCCCGGTTTCCTCGAGGGTCTCGCGCACCGCGGCCAGGGCAAGACCGCGGGCGCGCGACGTGGTCGTGCCGGCGGCGACCTTGGCGCGCACTTCGGGCCTGAGATCGGTGTCGACCATCAGGCGCTGATCGGCGACGTCGAGCCGGCCTCCGGGGAAGACGTAGCGTCCCGGCAGAAACGCGTGGCGCGCGCTGCGCTCGCCCATGAGCACACGCACCGCGTCGCCCTTCCGGCGCACCAGGACCAGCGCGGCCGCATCCTTGGGGCGAAGGACGGGTCCGCTGGCGTCGGCGGGATCGAATTGGAAGGGGTCGTGCGTAATCACGTCAGACATTGTCGACGCGTCTATTCCTTCGACGGCCGTCGGCATATTGTCTTCAGTCCAAATTGGAACGTTGGCATGGCGGCAGCTGCATCAATTCATCCCGTAGTCTGGTTTTCATGCGTAGCGGTTGCTGTGACCGGCTTAAGCATCGGCATTTTTCTATTTCCGCTAATTTATCTCGCGGCTATGGCGATCGGAGGCTGGTACCTTTTACTTCCGTTTCCAGTGTTGGCCCTACTGCTACCCTTTTTATTTGTTCGGATTGATGAAAATGTGCACCTTGACAAAGGTGCAAGACGCATCCTGATAAGTGTGATCCTGTCCCTTCCGGCAATTTGGCTCTTTCTCGTGTTTTGGGACGGCTTCTTCTGGGTGGATCCCAGCAATTCATCAGACCGTAATCCCGATTGGGTTGGTCTTCCGTTGATAATCGCACCCTGCGTGTTTCTCCTTGCTGTCGGCTTTTACCTATGGCGCTTGCGAGGAGCCCGGTTGTTCACGCTGACATACGCGCTGTTGAACGTGTATTTTCTTCTTGGCGTGCATTTCCTCTCGATAATGGTGTTGTCAGGCACTTGGTTGTAACGAGTGGAATTGGATTGGCGATTTCACCGGCGGCCTTTGCGCGAGGGTTCGCGGCGGCGCGGGGCGGTGGATGCGCTTTCGTCCACAAGTTCAAATCGTAGCCCGCCGGTCAGGGGCGCGGCTTCGGCCAGGCGAACGCTTATCGTCTCGCCGAGGCGATAGGTCTTCTTCGTCCGCTCGCCCACAAGCGCGTGATTCTTCTCGTCGTGGCGGAAGAAGTCAGGCCCAAGCGAGCGCATCGGCAGCAGGCCGTCCGCGCCGGTCTCGGCCAATCGCAGGAAGAGGCCAAAGCGCGTCACCCCGGTGATGCGGCCGTCGAACATCGCGCCGACGCGGTCCTGCATAAAGGCGGCGACGTAGCGGTCGATGGAATCGCGCTCCGCCGCCATGGCGCGTCGCTCTGTCATGGAGATGTGGTCTGCGGTCTCTTTCAGCCGCGCGATCTTCGCATCGCTCAATCCGTCTTCGCCGAGACTGCGTGCGCGGATGAGCGCGCGATGCACCACGAGATCGGCATAGCGCCGGATCGGCGAGGTGAAGTGGGCGTAGCGCGCGAGGTTGAGGCCGAAATGTCCGAGATTGTCCGGCGCGTACACCGCTTGTGCCTGCGTGCGCAGCGTCACGTCGTTGATCACTTCCTGATGCGGCGTGCCGCGGGCGCGCGCGAGGATGCGATTGAACACCGCGGGCTTCATCACCTGGCCCTTGGCGAAGGGAATTCCGATGGTGCGCAGATAGTCCGAGAAGGCGATCAGCTTTTCGGCCGAGGGCTCTTCGTGCACGCGGTAGATCAAGGGCAGGCGCGCCTGTTCGCACGTCTCGGCGGCGGCGACATTGGCCATGATCATGAACTCTTCGATCAGGCGCATCGATTCCAGGCGCTCGCGGAACGCGATGGAGCGGATCTTTCCGTCCTCGCCGATGATGATGCGCCGTTCCGGCAGATCGAGATCGAGCGGCGAGCGCTGATCGCGCGCGAGCGCGACCGTCCGGTACGCCTCCCATAGCGGCCGCATGATGGTGTCCTGAAGCGGCGCCACCTTCTTGTCCGGCTTGCCGTCGAACGCTCCTTGCGCCTGCGCATAGGTCAGACGCGCCGCGGAGCGCATGACTCCGCGCAGGAATTCGTGCCGTCGCTTGACGCCTCTCACATCGAACACCATCCGCACCGCGAGGCAGGGCCGGTCCACGTCCTCGCGCAGCGAACACAGGTCCGCCGACAGCTCCTCAGGCAGCATCGGAACGACGCGATCCGGGAAGTAGACCGAGTTGCCGCGCTTTTCGGCCTCGCGGTCGAGCTCGGCGCCGGTCGTCACATAATGGGCGACGTCGGCGATGGCGACGAGCACGATGTGGCCGCCTTTGTTGCTTGGATCGGTGTCGGGCCCGGCCCACACCGCATCGTCGTGATCGCGCGCGTCTTCCGGATCGATGGTGATGAGCGGAATCTTGCGCAGGTCGGTGCGGCCTTCGAGCGACACCGGTTTCGCGCGTTGCGCTTCGAGGATCGCTTCACGCGGAAAGTCGGTCGGGATGCCGTGCGCGTGAATCGCGATCAGGCTCACCGCCTTCGGCTCGTTCATCGAGCCCAGGCGTTCGATGATGCGGGCGCGCGGTGCGCCCGTCGGCCGTCCGGCGATCGGCTCGGCGACCACGAGTTCGCCCTCGCGCGCGCCGCCGACATCCCGGTCATCCACCATCAGGCTGTGGCGGGTCTTGCGGTCGATTGGGTCGATGGCGGCGCGTCCGTTGTGGCGCGCGAACACCCCGAGCACGCGATGCGCGCTGGCGCCAAGGCGCTTGATGACCCGGCCCTCATAGGGCGCGTGGCCCTCTTTGGTGCGCGTGATGCGCGCCAGCACCCGTTCTCCCCGGCCGAGCGGACGCGGCGAATCATCCGTCCCCGGAACAATCAGCACCGAAGGCGGCGGCTCGCTTCCGGTCCATTCGAGCGGCCGGCCCAGCAGATCGCCGTCGGGATCCTCGCCGAAGATTTCAAGTGCGGCGACCTCGGGCAGCGCGCCGGCCGGCACGTAGGATTTCTTCCGGCCCTGCTCGATGACGCCTTCGTCCTTCAGCTCGCTCAGAATCTGCTTCAGGGCTCGGCGCTCGTCCCCCTTCAGCTTGAACAGACGCGCAAGGTCGCGCTTGGTGTCGCCCGGATGAGCCGCGAGGTGATCGAGGACCACCTGCTTGGTGATGGATCGGTTGGTCGGGGCCGGCGGTTTGTGTCGTCTGGTCACGGTTCTGTCGCAAAGTGTGTCGGTTTGCAGAATAACGCGTCAAGCGAGGTTCAGGCTCGCGAGCCGGGCGGTTTTATTGCCTTTGCGCGGGCCTGAATGTAAACATTCTAAATCCCAAGACAGCCTGCTGGGGCATGAAAGGAACGGGGAATGAACACGGCGAACAAGTCGTATCTGAGTCTATTGGCGGGGAGCCTGATGGGCACCGCGATGTTTTTAGCATTTCCGACCGGCGCCGCAGCGCAGCCGGCGATGCAGGTCAAGCCGACCTCGATCGGCGGCGTTGTGACCGGCGCACGCGGCCCGGAAGCCGGTGTCTGGGTCATCGCGGAAACGCGCGATCTGCCGACGCGCTATATCAAGATCGTCGCCACCGACGATCAGGGCCGTTACATGATCCCCGATCTCCCGCGCGCCAATTACGACATCTGGGTCCGCGGCTATGGCCTGGTCGATTCGCCCAAGCAGAAATCGGCCATCGGCCGTCAGGTTAATCTCCGCTCGGTTGCGGCGCCGAATGAAGCGGCGGCCGCCGAGTACTATCCGGCCATCTACTGGTATTCGATGCTGAAGATCCCCGAGGCCAACCTGTTCCCGGGCACAGGTGCGACCGGAAACGGCGTCCCCGCCGCGATGCGCGACCAGGGCCAATGGCTGCGCTTCCTGAAGACCGACAGCTGCAATTCATGCCATCAGCTCGGCAATCGCGCCACCCGTACGATCCCGGCCTCGCTTGGACACTTCCGCACGAGCGCCGAAGCGTGGGAGCGTCGCATCCAGTCGGGCCAGGCAAGCCAGCTCATGGTCAACGGGATCGGCAATTTCGACACCGCGCGCGCGCTGAGCAATTTCGGTGATTGGACGGATCGGATCGCGAAGGGCGAACTGCCCTTCGACAAGCCGTCGCGTCCGACCGGTCAGGACCGCAACTTCGTCGTCACCCAGTGGGACTGGAACACGCCGACCGGCTATCTGCATGACGAGATCTCGACGGACCGCCGCAATCCGACGCTCAACGCCAATGGGCTGATCTACGGCGCCCCCGAAGCGAGCTCGGACTTCATTCCGTGGCTCGATCCCGTCGACAACAGGTCCGGTCTCATCAAGACCGAATGGCGCGATGCCAAGACGCCGACGACCAAGAGCCTTCCGCAGTTCAACGAGTCGCCGTATTGGGGCTCGGAAGCGATCTGGGACAGCCACACCGACATCCACAATCCGTGGATGGACGAGAAGGGACGCGTGTGGTTGACGGCGCGCATTCGTCCGAACCAGACGCAAGCGTGGTGCAAAGCGGGATCCAATCATCCTTCCGCGAAGGTGTTCCCGATGGACATCTCGCGGCGCCAGCTGGAAGTCTATGATCCGGCGGAAAAGAAGGCGACGCCGATTGATCTTTGTTTCTCGACGCATCATCTCCAGCTCGACAAGGCTGGCATGATGTGGTTCTCGAGCGGCAACGCCAATGATCCGGTCGTCGGC
>Ga0137427_10000882_pt1 | contig 14355 bp, 14 predicted proteins | sample EasRivERMZT700_2_FD_102309 | JGI IMG/M metagenome (GOLD analysis project Ga0137427, IMG submission 102309) | Soil microbial communities from meander-bound floodplain in the East River, Colorado, USA - East River MetaG ERMZT700_2 | ecosystem: Environmental > Terrestrial > Soil > Floodplain ...
TCGGGCTGACCGTCCTGGCCGTTCAGCTTGGCGAAATAGTCCATCGTCTCTTTGGTCGAAAGCGCGGGGCCGTTGCCGCCTCCCGGCCGCTGACCGCCGTTGTAGAGCGCCACCGGATCGGCCGTGCCGTTGATGGTCATCACCGGCGTGGGCACGTTCTTCGGCATGCAATCCATATTGTTCGGCGCCGGCAAATTGGATGACACCGCCGCCACGCCCGCGACCAGGTCCGGACGTTCCAGCAACAGCCGGTAGGAGATCTGTCCGCCGTTGGAATGGCCGGTCGCGAACACGCGCTTGCGGTCGATCGCATAGGCCCTTGCGGACTGCTCGATGATCGCCTCCACGAAGCCGATGTCGTCGACGTCCCGGCGGCGCGCGACATTGCTCTGCGCCTTGCGGCAGGTGTTCCACGAGCTTCCGATGCCATAGGGATAGACGACGACGAAGCCGTCCCGGTCGGCCAGGTGATCGTACACGCCGCCGGTCCCGAGCCGTGCCATGGGTCCATCGCCGCCGCCGCCGTGGAACATGATGAGCAGCGGCGCGCCGGGCTTGAGGTTCTGCGGCACATAGGTGAGGAACACGCGGTCCCAGCCGCCGATCTCGCCCACATTGCTCATGAACCGCCCGGTGCCGTTGGGCACGGTCTGGGTCTCCCGGGCCAGGGACGGCAGTCCGGCCAGAAGCAGAGCAAATCCCGCCGCGGCGGTGCATTTGACAAGCGCAGATGTCATCCGAGGTCTCGCATCGGCCCGGGATCGGTCATATAAAATCATAACACGATCCGGGTGTGCTTTCACCCGTCGGACGGATGGTCGCCAAGGCAGGGGATGGAGATGCGTTGGAGGGAAGCAGTAATATCGGCGGCACTGGCGGTGGTTGCCGTAACGCCGGGTGCGGGTCAAACCGGCGGCGGCACGGAAACGCCACCCATCCCGGACTTTGCCGGCATCTGGTGGCATCCGTCCCTGCCGGGCATCGAGCCGCTCGCGTCAGGCCCGACCTCCTTGACCAACCGGACGCGGCGCAACGGCGTCAGCGACTACAACCAGCTCGTCGGCGATTACACCAATCCCATCCTGCAGCCGTGGGCGGCGGACATCGTCAGGAAGCACGGCGACCTTTCGATCGCGGGTGTCGTCTACGCGAACCCGGCCAACCAATGCTGGCCGGAACCCGGACCGTTCATCTACAAGAATTTCGGATTGCAGATTCTCCAGCAGCCGCATCAGATCACGCTGCTGTACGAGCAGGATCATGAAGTCCGCCGCATCCGCATGAATGAGGCTCATCCCGCACAGGTCAAACCGTCCTGGTACGGAGATTCGGTCGGCAGGTACGAAGGCGATACGCTGGTGATCGACACGGTGGGGATCAAGGCCGACCGGCCGCATGCCATGCTCGATTTGTACGGCACGCCCTACACGAACGAGCTCCACGTCGTGGAACGCTATCGGCTGATCGACTACGAGGCGGCGAAGGAAGGCTTGCAGCGCGACGAAAAGGAAAATTTCCGCATCGCCAATTCGCCCGCCGACCGGAACTATCGCGGCAAGCACCTGCAGATCCAGTTCACCGTCGAGGACAAGGGCGCCTTCACCACGCCCTGGACCGCAACGCTCACCTATGCGCTCGGGTCCACCGACTGGCCGGAAACCGTCTGTGCGGAAAACGTGTTCGCCTTTGGCGAGAAGGACTCCGCCGCTGCCGTCCCGGTGGCCGCCAAGCCCGATTTCTGAGCGCTACAGGAGGAGCGTGTAGCGGCCCACGTCCAGTGGCGCCGCGGCGAGCGGCGCTGCCTTCATGACCGCCTCATGGACGTGCGGCGTCAGGTTGTGCGCATCGAGATGGGCGTTGCTTGCCCAGTCCTCGACCAGCACAAAACGTGAGGCGCGGCCATGTTTTTGCAGGACGTCATAGCGCGCGCAGCCGTCTTCCTCGCGCGAGTCCTGCGCAAGCGCGAGTACGACGTCGCGCATGGCAGATGCCGTATCGGGGCGGGCCGTGATCTTCACGATGACGCGTACGGGCCTGTCCATCTTCCGCTCTCAGTGTTTCGGGCTGCAGTTGCTGGTAGGATGCAGCAAAGACGGAGGACTTGCCATGAACAGAGCAGTCATTCTCGCGACCTTGGTATGGCTCGGGAGTGCCGCGGCCCAGGCCGCTCCCGCACCGCAAGCCGAAATCCCCGGAGTCATCCGGGCAGGCGCGCAAGTGCAGTTGGTCAAGGATGGGTTGAATGGGCTTGAGGGTCCCGTCCCATCGGGGGACGGCGGACTCTACTTCACCGCGATCGATGAGAACCGCATCTACAAAGTGGACCGCGACGGAAGCGGCGTCGCCGTCTGGCGCGAGAACACCAACGGGACGAACGGACTGTTTCTGCTCAAGGACGGCCGTCTGCTCGGCGCCGAGGGCGGCGGCAAGCGCGTCATCGCCATTGCGCCGAACGGGATGGTGACCCCGCTCGCGACCGCCTCGCGCGGGATGCCGCTCCGCGGGCCCAACGACCTGATCGCCGACGGCAAGGGCGGCGTCTACTTCACCGATCCTGCGCCGCGTCCTGCGCCGAACGTCGCTCCGATGGAGCCGGGCAACGTGAATTACATCCGTGCGAACGGCGAGGTCGTGTTCATCGACGGCGAGATCAGGCGCCCGAATGGCGTCACCATGAGTCCCGATGGACGCACGTTGTATGTCGGCGACACCGAGGGCGAGTACGTCTATGCCTTCGACATCCAGGCGGACGGCTCGGCGCGCAACAAACGCCAATTCGTGAAGCTGCTCGAACCCGAACAAGGCTCGCTCGGCTTGAGAAGCCGAGCCGACGGTATGGCGCTGGATTCGGAAGGCCGCGTGTATGTGTCCACCGCGGCCGGCATTCAGGTGATCGCTCCGAACGGCAACCATCTGGGGATCATTCGGCTCCCGGCGGTCGCGAGAAATCTTGCCTTTGCCGGGCCGGACCGGAAGATGCTCTATCTGACGGCGCTCAACGCCCTCTACCGCGTGCCCGTCCTCTCGTCCGGTCCCGCCGATCGCGCGAAGTGACGAGATTTATGATCTGCCCAAGCGACTGAGCACGCGCTGGCGTGCCGCCACGCGGTCTTCGTCCGAGACGTAGATCAGGCCGGCGACGCGGCGCAGGAGGACGTCCTCGTCGGGATCGAGCTTGCCGTCAGCGTAGGCGACTTCCCACAGCATCTCGATCAGGCGGATGCGTCGCTTGGGCTCCATCCGTTCCACGGCGAGCCGGGTGAACGGATGAAGCTGATGCGAGCGTTCGGCCGTCTTCTCGGCAAGCGCGAGCAATCCCCGCGTCTCGTCGTGCGAGAGGTCGAACTTGCGTTCCAGCAGGTGCTCGATCTTGGCGCGCTCGTGCTCGTCGAACGAGTCGTCCATGCACGCGGCCTCGACCAGCAGCACCGCGATCGCGATCTGCAAATCGTCGCGCCGCGAGGGTGCCGCCGCCTCGGGCGTCGTGAGCAGCTTGCGGATACGGCTGAGTACAGGAGCGATCATCGGAGCGAATGGCGAGTGGCGAATGGCGAATTGAAGCGCAAAAATGTGTACTCCTCCTATTCGCTATTCGCCACTCGCTATTCGCCTATTTCCCAGGCTCCATCCCGCGCTTGCGGTATACGGCGCCGGCGAGAGGCGATGTGATGTGGCGCACCAGCGCGCGGGCCGCGTCGGCTTCCTTGGCATTGCTCAGGATCCCGCTCGAGAAGGTGGTGTAGTTCTGCACCTCGGCGGGCAGGGGGCCGACATAATCGACGCCCGGATATTGCGACAGCTCGCTCACCTGCTGGAAGCCGATCTCGACCTCGCCGCTGGCGATGATGCTGCCGACGAACACGCCGGTCGCCGTCTGCTTCAGCTTCGGCTTGACCTGATCGGCCACACCGAGGCGCTCGAAGAGCGAAATCACGTAATTGCCGCTCGGTCCGGTGGAATAGCCGATCGACTTGGCGCTCAGGATCGTGCGCTTGAGCGCATCGACCGTGCGGATGTCGGGCTTGGCCGCACCGGCCTTTACCCCGACCGCCACGCCCGAGCGCGCCAGATCGACGCGGCTGTTTTGCACCACCTTGCCGCCCTTCACATGCTGGTCGATCGAAGACTGCGCCATGATCAGCAGATCGTAGGGCTCGCCCGCCGCGATCCGTTTGTCGGCGTCGAGCGTGCCGGTGAACAGCGTCGTGACCTTGTGCCCCGTCGCCTTCTCGAACAGCGGCACGAGCTCGCGGTAGGACTGCTCGGTCGCCTGCGTCGACAGCACCCTGATCTCCGCGGCGCTCGCAATGCCGGACAGCAAGGCAGCACTAGCGACAACGAGGCTCGCCCATTTCATGTGATCGTCTCCTTTTGGCGCGAGTAGCGAATAGCGAATGCTGGTCCCCATTCGCCATTCGCCATTCGCCACTCACCATTCGCTCTTATTTCGCGGCAGCCTTCTGGCGTTCCTCTTCCAGACCGGCGCGAACGCGCATTTCCGTGCGGCGCAAATTCTCCTGCCAGGATGCGGGATCGACGAAGGGGTGCGGCTCGCCCGCCTTGCGGGTCTTCAGCTTCGCCGCGCGCTCGAAGATCGAGCCGTTGGGATAATCGGTCCCGGGATTCCAGCCGTGGTTGGCGAAATAGACCTCGATGCCCGGCATCTGCTTCACGCGCTCGACGCTGGCAAGCGCCTGCTCGAAGCCGCGCACGCCGTCGCGCCCGCCGAGACCGCCCGAGTAATAGGCTTTGTGCGGCCGGCCGTTGTCGAACACGGTGAACTCGATCGAGGTCACGCCCGGCGTGTGACCGGGCGTCTTGTAGAGCTTGAGCGTCGTGTCGCCGAGCGTCAGCGTCTGGCCGTCCATCACGACGCGGTCGCGCTTGGGCGCGCGCGGCATCTTGCCGTCCTTTCCGGCCCGCCCCGCCGCCGCCTCGATCAGCTGCCAGTCTTCTTCCGTGGCCCACACCGGGGCGCCCGTCAATTCGCGCATCCGGTCGATGCCGCCCCAATGGTCGATGTGACCGTGGCTGATGAGGATGTGCTTGACGTCCCGAAGATTGAAGCCCGCCTTCTGGATGCTGTCGGCGACGTGCTGCACCATCGCGGGCTCTTCGGACGCATCGATCAGGATCAGGCCCGCCAAGGTCGTGATCAGGTAGCACGAGACATAGCCCGGGCCGACATACCAGACATTGTCGAAGATCTTGAACGGCGGCACCTTCTGGAACTCGACGTCCTCCTTGCCGCGTTCGCGATAGATCTGGCTCATCGTCTTATCGGCCGCCGGTGCCGGCGCGCTGTAGGCGTCGGTGGGAAAGCTCACCGGAACCAGAAGCGCCGCGGCCACCGAAGCCAATGCCACGATCATGAGGCGTTTTGCGCGAGTCATTCTTCCTCCCTTGGCCCGGTTCGAGCCGATCGATAATGATGCGCGGGAGTGTAGTGCAGTCCGGCGGGGCTCGGAAGGCCGTCGGGAGAGGACCGTCGGGCTAGTCGTCGAGCAGATGCTCTACGCGATGGAGCAGCTGCAGAAATCTCTTATCGCCGTTCGCGTAGCGGGCCATCTGATGGACGTGCTCCCGCGTCAAGCCGACGGTGCCCAGCGCGAGTTCGGCGTCTATCCCCATGGCGACGGCCCGGTCGGCCTGCCGCAACTTCGCTTCGACAAGAAGCCTCCAGAGGACGCGCATTCTCGGCGGCAGGCCGGGGCCCATTGCGTGGCTGCGGAGGAATGCCAGCCCGGACCGATTGGCATTGATGTTGGTCCATACCACACGCGCCAGGTGAGCGGCCCGATTGCCGGTATCCAGCAAATACACCTGCGCGCCGATCGGCAATTTCCGCGTCGTGCCGATCGCGGCGCCACCGGCGTTGATGTCCGCAATGGTGCAATCCGATGCCTGCTCGCCGTTGAGGTCGGCGACGACGCCACTCAGCAGCGCACTCTTCCTCGGCAGCCTGCGGCGGGGCTCGGAGGCTACATCGGATTCTGCCTTTGGTGCTTTCCTGGGCATCTTCAGTCTCGGAACTAGGCTCCCGGCAATTGCGCAAATCGAGCCCGGCCAGACCTTCTTCCGGGTCTCGTCGGAGCAACCCCTATGGTCGCGCAAACCGATTAACACCGCGTATCCACAACGAGGCTGCGACTTAAGGCCCGGTGCTTGCTTGTGACTTGCCGCTTTTCAGGCTAGGGGACCGCCATGCTGGATCACCTCAAAGCCAACAATCGTGCCTGGGCGAAACGCATGGTTTCCGCCGATTCGGGCTTCTTCAGGCGGCTCGAACGGCAGCAGGCGCCCGAGTACCTCTGGATCGGATGTGCCGACAGCCGGGTCCCCGCCAACGAGATCGTCGGCCTCGACCCCGGCGAATTGTTCGTGCACCGCAACGTTGCCAATCTCGCACCACCCCAGGACGCGAACTACCTCTCCGTCCTCCAGTTCGCCGTCGACGTGCTGAAGGTGAAACACATCATGGTGGTCGGCCACTATGGCTGCGGCGGGGTGGCCGCTGCGATCGACGGCAAACGGCGCGGGCTCGTGGACCATTGGCTGCACCCCATCCGCGAGATCTACAGCCATAACCGGGACCAGCTCGACGCGATGTCGGATCTCGGCACCCGGCTCAATCGCCTGTGCGAGCTCAACGTGGTGCGGCAGGTGGGAAACGTCGCCTCCGACGTGTTCGTGCAGGATGCCTGGGCGCGCGGCCAGGCGTTGTGCGTCCACGGCTGGGTCTATTCGCTCGCCGACGGCCTGATCAAAGACCTCGACGTGACCGTCGCCGGCCCGGCCGGGAAGGGTGAATAGCGAATCGCGCGAACCCTATTCGCCATTCGCCACTCGCCAATTCCTATTCGCTACCCTTCGTACTGCATCACGTGCAGGCCGCCGTTCCAGTCGCTGACATACATCAGCCCTTCCGGCGTCACGTAGACATCGCAGGTCATTGCCGTGCGCGAGACATTCGGTCTTGGATCGATCAGCCGCGCCGGCGGCGGCGGCACCCAGGAGGCGATCTCCTTCGGCGCGAACTGGTCCTTGATGTCGAATACGCGCACGCCTGCATTGTGATACGTGGCGAAGATGACGTCCTCGCTGACGAACGATCCGGGCCTGTTCTCGTGCAGATTGTGCGGCCCGAAATTGCCGGAAGCGCAATAGTTGCGGTCCGTCGGCGTCGGCATCGTGGCGATGGTTACGGGATTGGTTTCGGCGCGGACGTCCAATACGAACGTATAGAACAAGCCCTTTGCACAATTCTCGGCGTTCGACTCATCGGCAACCACCGCGAGCTTGCGTCCCGGCAGCGGCAGTGCGGTGTGCGTCCCGCCGGGGAAGGGCGGCGACCAGTTGATGTGCGACAGCAGCTTGGGCGCACGCGGATCGCTGACGTCGTGGATGGTGAACCCGCCGTCGCGCCAGCCCGCATAGCCGCGATTGCCGGCGACGATCATGTGATGCAGCGCGAAGCGCTTGCCCTGCGGTGCAGGGTTCGTTTCGCCCGCGGCGCGGTTCATGCCCGGCAGCCACCAGCGCGATACGATCTCGGGCTTCATCGTGTTCTGCACGTCCACGATGACGAGGATCGTATCGGTGAAGCCGTCGAGATGGGCCGCGATATAGGCATAGCGCCCGCCGGTCCACCACAGGCGGTTGATACCGATGCCGGGCATCTCCAGAAAGGCGATTTCCCGCGGCTGCGCGGGCCGCGAGATGTCATGAATGGAGAGACCCGAGCGGAAGGATTGACGATTGGTCAGCGAATCCGCGAGCGTGTTCTCGAAATAGCCGCGCCCGCTGTCATAGCTCTGCATACGGACGATATTGGCGCCGTTGCCGAGCAGCATCAGGTCGTTTGCCACCTGCATATGGTGTGTGCGCGTGTTGGGCGCGGTCATGAACATGTGGACGGGCTTGGGCTGCCGCGGATTAGACACATCGAGCACGGTGAGGCCGTCGGTGAACATGTGCCCGACATAGAGGTGCCCGCGGTTGAGCATGATCTGCACGGTGTCCGGCTTGCCGCCGACGTCGCTGTAGCCGAGATGCCGGATGCGCCGGCCGATGCCCTCGGGCGGTATCGGCGCCTGCGCCGCCGCCTGGGCGGCGCTCCTGGCCGAGCGCGGCAGCGCCGCTCCCGCCGCAAGACCGATCATGCCGGCCATCGAAGAGCGTCGGGTTATCGTCGCCATGGTTTCCTCCTCGTCACGTCCTTGAATCATAGCAGCCCCTCAGGTCCGGCGGAACGCCCAACCGCTTCAGACGGAATCGTCTCGACGCGCGCCTGCTGACGATGCAATGTCGTGGAAATTCAGCAGTGCAGCCGATGAACGACGATCGCGTCTTCGCTAAATGCGCCTGGCGGCTGATCCCGCTGATGGGTCTGCTTTACGCAGTCAACTTGATCGACCGGATCAATGTCGGCTTTGCCGCGCTGACCATGAACCAGGACCTCGGCTTCTCGCCGACGATCTTCGGTTTCGGCGCGGGCATCTTCTCCATCGGCTTCCTCGCCTTTCAGGTGCCCTCCAGCATCATGCTCGAGCGTGTCGGCGCGCGGCGCTGGATCGCGCTGATCCTTCTGGCCTGGGGCGCGCTCTCGGCCGCCGGCTCGCTCGTGCAGGGGCCGCTCAGCTTTTACGTCGCCCGCTTCTTCCTGGGCGTTGCCGAGGCCGGATTTTTCCCCGGGATGATTCTCTACCTGTCGCTCTGGTTCCCGCGCGCCTATCGCGCCCGCCTGATCGCCACCTTCATGATCGCCGTGCCCGTGTCGCGCATCGTCGGCGGGCCGCTCTCCAGCATCATCCTGCAGATGGATGGCGTGGCCGATCTCGACGGCTGGCGCTGGCTGTTCATCATCGAAGGCATGCCCGCGTGCCTGCTGGCGTTCGTTGTTCTCAAGCTCCTGCCCGACGGGCCGGCTCAGGCTTCCTTCCTCACGCGCGACGAGAAAGCGATCATCGCCGAACGGCTCGCGGCGGAAGCCGCACCCGTCCATCGCGACTTCTGGCCGGCCCTGCGCGACCCGCGCGTGCTCGCGCTCGGTCTCGTGATCTTCGGCACATCGCTCGGCAGCGACGGGCTCAGCCTCTGGCTGCCCCTGATCGTGCAGGGCATGGGCTTCTCGAATTTTGCCAACGGCTTCGTCGTCGCCATGCCGTCGCTCGCGGGCGCCTGCGCGATGATCCTCTGGGCGCGTTCGAGCGATAAACGCGGCGAACGCGTCTGGCACGTCGCGCTTGCGGTGCTGTTCGCGGCGTTCGGCTTCGCCATCGCCAGCGGCGCGCCCACCGATGCGATCGTGCTCGCAGGCCTCGTCCTCGCCGTGATCGGCATCAACGCCGCCTACGGGCCGTTCTACAGCCTGCCCTCGACCTTCCTCGCAGGGCCCGCCGCGGCAGGCGGCATCGCGCTGATCTATTCGATCGGCAATCTCGGCGGCTTCGTCGGCCCGATGATCATCGGTCTCTCGATCGAGGAGACCGGCAGCTACGCCGCCGCCATGATCGCGTTCAGCTTTTTCCTCGTGGTGGCCGCAGTGACCGTGCTGCTGCTCGGCCGCACCGCCGCAATCCGCGCCGCCGTGACAGCACGCACGCCGTAAGTCACGACCATTTCCTGGTGCGTCGAGAACGGCTGGGCGTCCGCGCTGGACTTCGAAGCCGAGACCAACTGTGGGCTTCGACCGCCTCAAGGGAATTTGGTTCTACGTCGCCGAGGGACCGCAGCGCACTTATGTCTACGAGCGCACAGTTTCCGGCGTGAAGGCTGTGTTCTAGCTACCTCAGTGTCTCGAAAGAGCGCGAGAGAAGCACTGATATCCGCTCGCAAAGCCCACTCGCTCGAAACCTCACTCGGAAAAATCGGGTAGTGTCTCACTTTGAAATTCCCTGCGCATTGAGCGCGAGCTGGAGCCAGCTGTCAGCGATTTTTAGGTACTCCTCGCGGGCTTCGATATCCCGGGGTTAGCTCAGTCCACTGAGTCCACTTGTCGATCACCGTTATGAGTTGTTTTGAGGAACCTTTCTAAAGGCGGAGCTATCGAATAATCTAGGCGCAAGGATGGCTCGCCAATCCAAGGAGGAGACGCAGATGGGTAAAGTCGGACGTTTGTTGGCCGGGAGCGCGTTCGTAGCTCTTCTTTGCGCTGGCGCCGCGTGGGCTCAGGACGGAGGGGTGAAGAAGATTCCCGACTTAATGGCGGGCGGCTTCGGATGGGAGTCCGGCGGCGGCATGACGCCGGTGCCCGGCAGCCCCAGCCCCGTCACTCAGGATTCGAGATTCGAATTTGTGGGGAACAACACCGGTAAGCAGACAGACGGCACTTATACCCAGCCGAACTGGAGACATGCGGACCTCAACAATCCCAATCTGACCGAGTTCGCCAAGGAAGGGCTGCGCAAGGCCAACGCCATGAAAGACGGCGGCTTTTCCATGTACAGCCGCACCGCGCGGTGCCAGATGCCCGGCGTGCCGCTGTACAATCTCAGTCCTGGACGCACGTTCTTTCTGCAGACACCCGAGAAGGTGGTGATGATCTGGCAACGGGATCAGATTCACCGCACCGTCTGGCTGAACCGGCAGCACAGCCAGAATCCGAAACCGTCCTGGCACGGCGAATCGGTCGGCCATTACGAGGGCGACGAGCTCGTGGTCACGACCATCGGCCAGACCACCAAAATATGGGCCGACCAGTTTCGCACTCCGGTCAGCGACAAGTTGAAAGTCACCGAACGCTTCCGCCTGATCGAAGACGGCAAGGCGCTGCAAGTCGAAATGACCATCGAGGACCCGGTCGCTTTCGTGAAGCCCTGGAAGGTCACCAAGCGCTGGACGAAGAGTCCCCTCCAGTTTGAGGAAATTCGCTGCATGGACGGGGAAAGCGTCAACCCGTTCAATCAACAGCAGGCCGCGGTTTTGGACCCGCTCCCGATAGCATCCAAGCCCGACTTCTGAGCGTTGGTCTTGCCGTTGAGAATTTGGCTGTCATGCCAGCCAAGCGCAGCGGTGTTCTGCTCTGGGCCGGCGAAGGCCTTGGCGATTGGTAACATCTGGCGAGGAAGGTAGCGGGCTTGCGTTTCAGGCGCGCGCAATGTCGGCGCAACTGAGCTGTACTCTTGGCGCTGGCGAGGACGCGCGACGACACCCTGGTATGGGGCGGCGATGCTTTCGGCTTCGGCGTACCTTGCCATGTCGGAGATAGCCGCCTTTGGCGATGACCAGCCGGTTTCTAACCCTTGAGGAATGGCAGCTTTGCGAGAAAGCGGACTCAACCCGGCCCGCTGAAAACCGGCAAATCGTGACCCAAAGTGGACATTGGTCCACCGCACGACATTCTTCACCTGGTACTAAGCTGCCGTGAACGCGGCGTAGCTATCTTGACCAAGGTTGAGGACATCGCGGCACACCTGCAGGAGCAGCTCCCACCCTGCTCTAGGAGCATGGTGTTTCCGTCCCACTGAGCAATGGGGGAGACGAAAACTCCAGGCAGATCCGATCGACGTCCGGGACGGCATGCTCAACGGTTACAATCCCTGACGATTTCGATTTTGCAATCGGAATGTCTCGTTCGATATCATCGGTCACGACGAAGAATGCGCCCGCGAAGATCACCCCTTCAAAAAAATCGGCTAGTCCGCCTTCGATTTTCGCACTGCCTGTGGGATGCGCCTTGAAGCTCCCTACGTAAGTGGCTCTTCCCGCTTGGATTGCAAACGGGATCGAGAACTCAGTCCTAGAGCTGACCACCGCCCCTATAGAGCCGACTGACCCGCTAGCGCGCACCTTGTGAATTTCGTAATCGCCAGCAGGAAGGGGCCGCACAAACACAGCACCAGTTCCATCCTCAGTATCGAAGTCACGCGGCGTTACGCGCGAGCGCCCGTTATAGGCGAGGTTGGCGCTCCGCACAGCGTCTTTAGCCCTTATATCCATAGCGAGGTTCGCAAGCTGATTGTCCCCCGTGGTGCGGATCGACACAACGAGCCAGCCCGCGTCGGCACCCGAGTAATCTTCTGGAACCCGATCACGAGCGCTCGCGCAACCTGCGACGAGACTAAACGCAAGCAAAACGACAGCAATCCTCCGCATGAGCCTCGCCCCCAAACTCTGCGTCAAATTGAATACCATACCCGACATGACGTTGGTCAATGTCGTTTCTTGGCGAAAGATTGCCGTCCCAAACCGTCACCGCGAACGCAGTAATGCGTACCAAAGCGGACTTCGCCCGCGATAGCCTCAACCCGATGCCGCCCTGCCGAAACCGGCGCGGCTGGAAGTCGCTAGGACCTTATCCAGGGCCGAGGGACGCGGGCCGGGCGAATCGAATCCGACCATCCCCGTCCATCCACGCCCGTCGAGGGTCGAGGGCCGGAAAAAACCGGTGCCGATCTTTTTCCACCGCCCAAACCGGGAGTCGAACCGGGAGTCGGCCAAGAAAACTCCAAAAATCTTCAGGGAAAGCCAGGGTGTACGGCGGAGCGTCCCACCTCCAATCGTCAGTTCGTCGCGAAGCAGTAGAAGAGCCCATCCCCGCCCGTGCTTTGCAAAGCGGCCGGGCTGCAGCCGGCGCTCGCATGTGCGGAATTGAACGGCGATGGCGGAACGCCGCGCGCCTTGAGGTCGCTGTGCCCGACCCACGGACGCCCCTCACCGCTGCTCGTCCAATTCGCGCACGTGCGATCCTCGCCGGGAGGAAACGCGGTCCCGTCGAGCTGCGAGCCGGTCAGCATGTCATGCCGTGACGGCCGTCCGCCCGCCTCGGTCATGATGTTCTCCTCGGTGAGGTTGGACTTGCCGCTGTGAAGGTCGGCGACGTTCCGTGCGACCATCACGCCCTTTGCATTGTGCCAGGGGCCTTGTCCGATGCGATCCTTCGCATTCACGGCCGGCTGGCCTTGAGCTGCCGTGACACTGAGATATGCGCGCCACGTGCGGTTTCCCGCCCCCTTGGCCTGCGCCAGCGACTGGCAGTGCCGGTCAGCGCCGGCCAAACCTCCCAAGTTGGCGCCATTGCCCGGACCAGTACTGGTAACGAAGAAGCTCATCGTCGGAGCCGCATTCTGCGCCATCAGCGCGATGGGCGTCAGGCACAGAACAGGGAGAGCCAACAATGTCGCAACGCTTGCTCCGTTCTTCATGTCGCGTTTCTCCTCCGGTTTGCTTTGTCCGGCCTCTGGACAAAAGCATGGCGGAAGACGCGCGCTCGCGTGTCCTCCGCCATTGTTTTGATTCTTACTGAAGCACCTCGATGTAACCCAGATGGGTCGAGGTATCGCCCGCCCACCAGATGCGGTTCGGGTTGGTGGGATCGAGCTCGATCCTTCTCGCATCCGACTCGATGATCGGCAGCGAGAACTCCGTCCAGGTCTCCGTCGCGGGATCGAAGCGCGCGATCTTGTCGGCCGTCTGTTCCGTCACCCAGATCATCTTGGTCCGTGGATCGGGGACCACGTGATACGTGCCGCTGTTCTTGGTCGGCGGTTCGTAGAAGGTCATCTTGCCGGTTTTCTGATCGACCTTCACGAGCTTGCTGGTCCTATGGAAGCCGACCCAGAGATTGCCCTCCCAATCCGTTCCCATCCGGCGCGGGATGTCGGTTCCCGGAGTCGGGAACTCGTCGATTTTTCCTGTGGCAGGGTCCAGCCGGCCCATCTTGTTCGCTTCGCGCTCGGCAAACCAAACCCGTCCATCGCCTGCGACGTCGATCCCGTAAGCACCGGGATCGTTCGTGGGAATTTCATACGCGGTGAACTTCTTGTCTCGGATATTCAGTCCCACGATCCGCGTGCCGGCCGTCGTCCAGACCATCTTCCCATTCGGGTCGACCCGCATGGTGTTTCCGCTGATGCTGCCCTTGAAGTCGGTGGGGACGGGATACGGCGTGAACTGCTCGGTCCGCGTGTTGAACTCGAGCCAGCGCCGGCTTCCGCCGATATCGGCCATCCAGATAGAATCGCCAGCGCCTTTAGCCGGCGGCCCCATGTGCGCCAACGTGGCCGGCTTCCCGGCCGCGGGTGGAGCAATCTCGGTAAAGGTGAACGTCTTGGGATCGAACTTGGCAAGCTTGTAGACGTTGAGCTGGTTCGCCCAGGCGACGCCGCGCGGGTCCACCGTGAGATCGTGATACGCGGCGTCGGGATTGGGCCCCTCGAAATCGACGGCGATGTACTTGGCTGCGGCCCCCGTCAGTAGGGTTCTCGACAAGCGGCCGTTGGGATCGGATCTTGGCGTGGTGGTCGAGAAATTCTTCGCCAGATAATCCACCACGATCTTCTCTTCCTGATCGGTCAGATCCGTGGCCTTGCGCTCAGGGACGCGCTCGCGCATCCACTTGATCTTTGTCACCCA
>Ga0137427_10000883_pt1 | contig 14343 bp, 8 predicted proteins | sample EasRivERMZT700_2_FD_102309 | JGI IMG/M metagenome (GOLD analysis project Ga0137427, IMG submission 102309) | Soil microbial communities from meander-bound floodplain in the East River, Colorado, USA - East River MetaG ERMZT700_2 | ecosystem: Environmental > Terrestrial > Soil > Floodplain ...
GAAACGTCAGGTTCACGTCGCCGACTCGCGTCGTGTCGACCGTCTCAGGCGTGTAGCCGTTGTCGAAGCCGAACTTGAACTCATGCCGTCCTCCGCCAAAATCGGACAGGTAGTAGTTCCAGTTCGACGTGAACTGCAGCCGCCGGCGGAACATCATGTTCGTGCTCTGGGTGTTGTAGTGACGCACGTTGGTCGTGTTGTCGAGGAGCGTCTGCCGGTCAGTCTTCTGCGACAGCGGGAAATGCGTGTTGCTGTACGCCAGCTTCGTGTCGCCGAAGAGCCGGTCGGTCACGACGGCATTCCACGAGGCCTGCGTGATGACGAACGTGTCGTACTCTTTCTGGTTCGAGTCGAGCGTCACGCCGGAACCCGCGCCGCGATTCGGTTTGTCATACCACTGGCGATTGCCGTACGCCTCAAACCGGTTGGAACCGTTCAACGCGTAGGTCAGCTTGCCGGAGAAGCTGAAGATGTCCGTCGTGTCCTGCGTGCTCTCCGGGTCGCTGGGGTTCGTAATGGGCGGAACCACGGCAGGAGCCACCGCCGGGAATCCTGGCACGTTCACGTGCGTGCGCTGGTCGTTGATCGAGCCGAAATAGAAGAGCTTGTTCGCGATGAACGGGCCGCCCGCCTGGAAGTTGAAGTTCGTGGTCATCTCGTTCGAGTTCGCTTCGGGCCGGAAGCCCTGGTTCTTGAGCGTCTCGTCGATGTTGTCCCACTGCGTGCGTTTGCCCTGATACGTGCCGAGCGTCTGGCCGCCGAAGCGGTTCGTCCCGCTGCGGGTGACCATGTTGATGAGCGTGCCGGACGTGCCCATGGAGATGTCCTGCGCGCCGGTCACGACCGAGATGTTCTCGAACGTGCTCGGCTCGTAATAGTTCATCGAGAACCCGATGGCCGCCGGGTCGCCGACGTTGACGCCGTTCACGAGCTGCACGTTCTGCGCGTTCGGCGTGCCGCGTGCGGTGAAGCCGCGCTGGAGGCCGGCCTGGTTGCCGCCGACGTCCGGTGTGTCGAACACGAGACCAGGGATCTTGTATTCGAGGATGTTCCAGATGTCCTTGCCGCCAGGCGTGGTCTCGAGCAGCATCGCGTCGAGGTTGACGTTGACGCGGACGTTCTTCGAGTCCACCACGGGCGTCTCGCCCTTGACGGTGATGACCTCCGACACCGCGCCGACCTTGAGCGTCAGCTCAATCGGCGTTGTCTGGTTCTGCAGGACGACGATGTTCTCGCGGTTGGTGGTCTGAAAGCCCTGCAGCGTAATGGACAGGGTGTACGTGCCCAAACTCAGGGCCTGGAACTGGTGCACGCCCGAGGAGTCCGTGACTCCGGTGAGCGGCCGCGGAAGAACCGGGCTTGTGAGCGTGACCGTCGCGCCGGGGACAGCGCTGCCTTGTTCGTCAACGGCTTTGACATAAATATTGCCGGACTGCACCTGAGCCGACGCGTTCGTCGCCCCGAGCGCCACCGACAACACGAGCAGGATCCCGATGAGACCCAGCCTGCGATACATAACGACGTACCTCCTGGGCGCTTTGGACGCCCCAGAACGCAAACACCAGCCCGACCCGAACGGGGAGCCGCGTCAAACTGTTGCTGCTGAGGGCGAGTATGTGCCCATTTGGTGCGGGGTTACAAGCGACCGAGGGCGAACGTGCAGAAACCGGACAGAGTCGTTTAGACTTCCGCCTACTCCGGAGGACGAGCAATGCAGTTCACGAGATCGACGGTGGTGGCGGGCATGGTCACCGCGGGGATGGCGGTGCTGGTCGCCCAGCAACCGGCCCCGCAGGCGCCGGCTGGACAGACAGCGGCTCAGCGGCAGGCGGAAACCGACGAAATCATCCGTCCGCTGGTCGCCAAATTGGAACTGGAGAAGTACAAGGCCACGATCAAGGGCCTGACGCAGTTCGGCGATCGCCGCGAAGGTACCCAGCGCAACCGCGACGCGGTCGATTGGATTGAGGCACAACTCAAGAGCTACGGCTGCCCGACCGAGCGCCTGATGTACGACCCGGCGAACCCGCGCGGGCTGACGGCAGAGCAGCAGCCGGCCCGCGGCGGCGGAGGTGGCGGGGGCGGCGGTGGCCGCGCTGGAGGCGGGGCCGGTGGTGGTCGCGGAGGCGGCGGTGGCGGTGCAGCCGAGCCGCCGCGCGTCCCGGCCGGAACGCCCGACGATCCCGTCCGGCGTGGTGCCGGTAACAAGGGCTTCGGCGGGCCGACGGGCGTCAACAACGACCCCGAGCGCCAGCCGAACGTCAAATTGCGCGAACTCAACAAGCAACCCATCATTCCGGGCCCCGTGCCGATGGTCTACTGCACCAAGGTCGGCTCGACGACGCCCGGCGAGATGTACATCGTCGGCGCGCACATGGACGGCATCGGCTACGGCGAAGCGGCCAACGACGATGGGTCAGGCACCGCGCTCGTCATGGAGCTCGCGCGCATCTTCAGCGATAAGACCGTCACCACGGATCGCACGATTCGCTTCGCCCTCTGGAACGGCGAGGAGGGCGGCCTGCGCGGCGCGAACGCGTACGTGGCCCAGCGGCAGGCGCTGCAGGGCAAGACGGACGCATCTGGCCGGTTGATTGAGCCCAAGTGGCTGGGCATGGTTCAGCACGACATGATGATGTGGGACCACGGCGCGCCAGGCGCGGACGGCAAGATGAGCCCGTGGCAGCGGCCGGAGGCCGATGTGAACATCGAGTTCCAGGAAAACTCGAAGATGGTCGCCGAGTCGATCAAGATGGCGATGTTCTTCAAGAACGCCAACGAGCGCTACGCAACCGATTACCCGGCGACGCTCGGCTCACACATGCAGAGCACCGACTCGGTCCCGTTCCAGGACATCATCGCGGCCATCAGCCTTCGCGAGAACGAGCGCCGCGATCACGTCGGCTTCGGCTGGGATCCGAACTGGCACCAGGTGACGGACGTGTTCACGACCTACACGGACAAGGACTTCAAGCTGGGACTCAACGCCGCGCAAACGACGCTGGCGGCGATTGCGCAGCTCGCGGGCGCCAAGGTCAAGAAATAGAGGGCATTGATGCGATCCAGAATTCTCGTGGGAACAGCGGCGTGCATGATCCTGGTGGTCGCGCTCGCCGCGCACCAGCAGCAGGCGCCGCCGGCGCCGGCGCCCGCGCCCGCTGATGACATCGCCACGCTCGTCGGCCGGCTCGAGCTCGAGAAATACAAAGCGACGCTCAAGGGCCTGACGCAGTTCGGCGATCGCCGCCAGGGCACGCAGCGCAACCGCGACGCGGTGAACTGGATCCAGAAACAGCTTGAAAGCTACGGCTACACGAACGCCGAGCGCATCACCTACGACCCGCCGGTGCCGACGCGCGAATGCGGTCCGAGCGTGCCGGCGTCGGTCGTGAAGCCGGCGGCGCCGCGCCAGGGTGGCGCCGGCGGTGGTGGCGCGGCCGGTGGTGCGGCCGGTGGCGGTGCGGGCGGGGGCGGCGGTCGCGGAAATACCGGGCGCGGTCTCGCGACCGGCGAAGGCGGCAGCCGAATCGTCGGCAATCGCGCGCGCACGGGCGTGAATTGCGACCCGATGGCGCAGCCCGACGAGCGGATTCGCGCGCTCGACTCGGGTCCGATCATCCCCGGCCCGGTGGACGAGGTCTACGTCACGAAGATCGGCACGAAGTATCCCAACGAGATGTACATCATCGGCGCGCACATGGACGGCCACGGCTACAACGAGGCCGTGAACGACGACGGATCCGGCACCGCGCTCGTGATGGAGCTGGCGCGCGTCTTTGCGGATCCAAAGGTCGAGACCGAACGGTCGATCCGCTTCGCGCTCTGGAATGGCGAAGAAGGCGGCTTGAACGGCGCGCGCGCGTACGTCGCCCAGCGGCAGAAGCTGCAGGGCATCGAGAACCCGCCAGGCAGCGGGAAATACCCCGAGCCGAAGTGGCTGGCGATGATCCAGCACGACATGATGATGTGGGACCACGGCATGCCGCAGCCGGTGATGGGGCCGGACGGCAAGCAGCAGGTTGACGCGCAGGGCCGCGGCGTCTTTGCGGTCGCCAAGGAGCAGCGTCCGGAGGCCGACGTCAACGTCGAGTTCCAGGTTTCGTCCAAGTTCGCCGACGACGCGATGAAGCTCGCGTTCCTCTTCAAGCTGGCCGGCGAGAAGTACGCGAGCGACTATCCGGTGAACGTGGGGCCGCACATGACCAACACCGACTCCACGCCGTTCATGGACATCGTGCCGTCGCTGAGTCTGCGCGAGAACGAGCGTGGCGCGCAGACCGGCGCGGGCTGGAACCCGACGTGGCACACGCCGCTGGACGTCTGGACCACCTTCAGCGACAAGGACTTCCGGCTCGGGCTCAACGCGGCGCAGACGACACTGTCAGCACTGGCGCAGCTGACCAACGCGAAGATCAACAAGTAACCGGAGACCTGATGGCGACTCCCAACGACCCGAATAAGTCCAGCCGATTCATTCTTGGCGTGCTCGTGATCGTGGGTATTGCCGTGGCGATCTACGCGTGGTACCGATCGACGATGCCGTAGCGTTGAATGCCACTGGCCGTACGTAGGCCGCTCCGAACTTCGGAGCGGCCCTGGGCCGCTTCACAACCCGAAGCGGCCTACGTACTGTCAGCGCGCGCCGGTGAAGTTCGGCTCGATATCGACCGGAATCTCCTTCAGCCGGTCGAGCACGCGCTGGACTTCCGGCCGGACAGTGACCATCTTCTTCAGGAAGGCCTGCGCCGCGGCGTAGTCGCCGTTGGCCTCGAGGTTCATCAGCTCGGTGGTCAGCGCCGTCACGGCGTCGCGGATCTTGCCCTGCACGACCGAGAACGTGCCGTCGGCGCCGACGACGACAGCGCCGTGGTCGAGCAGGTAGTTGATCTGCAGCGCGATGCCTTTGCCATGCGCCTCGCCCAGTCCGAAGCGAATGGATCGGAACACGGACGCGAGGAACGTCGAGTACATCGTCTTCGCGACTTCGGCCGAGACGACGCCCTTGTCTGCGAGCTGCTGAAGCGCCCAGAGGCCGGAGATGTCGGCCTTCGCTTCTTCGATCGCGGCATACGTATCCTTGAGCGCGAGCCGGATCGCACTGCTCGTGCCCTTCACCTGATGTGGCCCCAGGCCGTGCATCAGCTCGTGCATGAGGATGTGGGTGAAGAACGCGTCGAAGCTCACGGCGCCGCGGTCCGCCGGCGCGAGCGCGATGCCCGCGATCGGCATCAGCACCTTTGAGAACTTCGCCTCCTGGATATTCTTGAGCATCACCCGCTTGGAGCCCTTCTCGCGGATGACGCGATCGTCGTTCGGCAGGTTGAACGCCGCGGTCTGGACGCCACGGTTGCCGTCGCCCGCACTGAACAGCACGTTCACGACGCGCATCGGCGCAAGCGCGCCCAGCTTCGCGTTCCGCAAGGACGCGTCAATCGGCAGCGCGTTTTCGAGCTCCTGCAGCCGCGCCCCGAACACATCCAGCTTCTTCGTCTCGGCGTCGTCCTTCAGCGTGATGAACGCCTCGAACCCGGCCTTGTAGCCGAACCATTCGTCCTCGTAGGTCTCGTAGGGCCCGATGGTCGGCTCGATGGACGCGTCGAGCTCCATCCAGGCCATGTCGCTGGCGAAGTAGTCGTTCGAGATGAGCGCGTCCGCGCGCAACTCGAGGAAGCGCTTGAGCGTCGGCTGCGAGGTGAGCGCGGCCGCCTTCCGCAGGTGCGCCGCCAGCGGGACGAGCACGTTCCGGTATTCGACGTTGTAGGGAACCGAGGTCAGCTTTCCGTCGCTGCCGCGCCGGATGACGCTGAAGAACCCGGTGGCCTCCGCGTGCGCCGGTCCCTTCAGGGTGGCGATCCAGGCCTCGACTTCTTTTTTAGTGGCGTCGGCCGGGTAGTAGTTGGCCTGCTCCGGTTTGACCGGCACATTGAAGTGCGGGCGGACGAAGACTTCGTTGTGATCGACGCGCGACCACGGGCCCTTGTTGATCAGGAAGTAGTGCAGCTCGGCCTGGCCCTCGGGGCTGCGGTCTTTCTGCAGCGCTGCGAGGAGTCCGGCGTTGCCGGCCCAGACCTGCTCCAGAAACAACCCGTCGACGAGCCGGGCGGCGGCGACGAGCTCGCGGAGCGCGGCGGCCTCACCGGCCGGCAGGCTGGCCGCCGGCGCCGTGACGTCTACGGGCGCAAAGCGCCGGATCTTCGCGTCGAGCGCAGCCGTCGCCGACGGCGCGGGCGGCGGGGTGGAGGACGACTGGTCGTTCGAACATGAAGCACTCATGAGTGTTAAGGCCGCGAGAATTGCCGGGATGGCTGTCCGGAACGGTTTCATGATGTCGCTATTCTGCACAGATTTACGGGCGCGTCATATCGACGTGGCGCGTCCAGGGACTAGAATATTGCGGATCATGAAGAACCTCGCACCACAGGATGCCGCCGCGCTCGAGGCCGTTGAGACCCGGGAGTGGCTCGAATCGCTCGACTACGTCATCAAGACGGGTGACAAGGGCCGCACGATGCGGCTGTTCGACGCGCTCCGGGCCCGGGCCCGCCAGTCCGGCTTCCGCGCGCCGTTCGACGCCACCACGCCGTACATCAACACCATCTCGGTCAACGAGCAGGTCCCGCACCCCGGGAACCGCGAAATCGAGCGCCGAATCAAGAGCCTGGTCCGCTGGAACGCGCTGGCCATGGTGGTCCGCGCCAACCGCGAGTCCGAGGGCATCGGCGGCCACATCTCCACGTTTGCGTCGTCCGCGACGCTCTACGAGGTGGGCTTCAACCATTTCTTCCGGGGCAAGGACGCCGGCCGCGACGCCGACATCATCTATTTCCAGGGCCATGCGTCGCCGGGCATCTACTCCCGCGCGTTTCTCGAAGGCCGGTTGAGCGAGACCGAGCTGCGCAATTTCCGGCACGAGCTTCGGGCGGACGGGGGCTTGTCGTCCTACCCGCATCCCTGGCTGATGCCGGACTTCTGGGAATTCCCGACGGTCTCGATGGGTCTCGGGCCGCTCATGGCGATCTACCAGGCCCGGTTCGCGAAGTACCTCGAGAATCGCGGCTTGAAGGAAGCGTCGGACCAGAAGATCTGGGCGTTCCTCGGCGACGGCGAGACGGACGAGCCCGAAGCCCTCGGTTCGATCTCGCTCGCGGCGCGCGAGAAGCTCGACAACCTGATCTTTGTCATCAACTGCAACCTGCAGCGCCTCGACGGTCCGGTCCGCGGCAACGGCCAGATCATCCAGGAGCTCGAAGCCGTCTTCCGCGGCGCGGGCTGGAACGTCATCAAGGTCCTCTGGGGATCCGATTGGGACGAGCTCCTCGCGCGCGACACCGACGGCGTGCTCGTCAAGCGCATGGGCGAGATCGTGGACGGCCAGTACCAGCGGTACGTCGTCGAGGACGGCGCCTACGCGCGCAAGCACTTCTGGGAAGCGGACCCGCGGCTGGCCGAGATGGTGCGCCACCTGTCCGACGAAGCGATCAAGACGATGCGTGTCGGCGGCCACGATCCGCTCAAGGTCTACAACGCGTATCGCTCGGCCGTCCTCCACAAGGGCGCGCCGACGGTGATCCTGGCGCGCACGATCAAGGGCTACGGCATGGGCGAGGCGGGTGAGGGCAAGAACATCACCCACCAGCAGAAGAAGATGAACGAGGAGGATCTGCGCACGTTCCGCGATCGGTTCGGCGTGCCGATCCCCGACGACCGCATTTCCGACGCGCCGTTCTACCGGCCGGACGAGAAGAGCGCAGAAGTCGCTTACATGAAGGAGCGGCGCACCGCGCTCGGCGGGTCCGTGCCGCGCCGCGTCGTGGCCGCTCCGGCGATCAAGCCGGCCATGACGGACATCTTCGAGGAGTTCGCCAAGGGCACGGAAGGCCGCAAGGCGTCCACGACCATGGTCTTCGTCAAGATGCTGGCGAAGCTCCTGCGCGACAAGGAAATCGGCAAGCTCGTCGTGCCGATCGTTCCGGACGAAGCGCGCACCTTCGGCATGGAGTCGCTGTTCCGCGCGGTCGGGATCTACTCCAGCATCGGCCAGCTCTACGAGCCGGTGGACATGGACACGCTCCTGTACTACAAGGAAGCCAAGGACGGGCAGATCCTCGAAGAGGGCATCACCGAAGCGGGATCGATCTCCTCGTGGATCGCCGCCGGCACGGCGTACGCGACGCACGGCGTGAACACGATTCCGTTCTTCATCTTCTACTCGATGTTCGGCTTCCAGCGCGTCGGCGACTTCATCTGGGCCGCCGCGGACGCGCGCTGCCGGGGGTTCCTGCTCGGCGGCACGGCCGGCCGGACGACGCTGGCGGGCGAGGGGTTGCAGCATCAGGACGGCAACAGCCACACGCTGGCGCTGAGCGTGCCGACGTGCCGCGCCTACGATCCGGCGTATGCGTACGAGCTCGCCGTGATCATCGAGGACGGCATCCGGCGGATGTACGGGAATCGCGAAGAGGGCTTCTACTACATCACCGTGATGAACGAGCAGTACGAGATGCCGCCGATGCCCGCCGGGGCGCGCGACGGCATCATCAAGGGCTTGTACAAGCTGTCGCAGGCGCCGAAGGGCGGGGGCAAGGCGCACGCGCAGCTCATCGGCAGCGGCGCGATCCTGAATGAAGTCGTCAAGGCGCAGGAGCTGCTGGCGAAGTTCGGTGTGTCCGCGGATGTCTGGAGCGCGACGAGCTACAACGAGCTCTATCGCGACGCCCATCGCGCCGAGCGCTGGAACCTGCTGCACCCGACGGAGCAGGCGCGCGTGCCGTACGTCACGCAGTGCCTGTCCGGCACCAAGGGCGTCGTCGTCGCGGCGTCGGACTACCTCAAGAGCCAGCCCGACATGATTTCGCGCTGGGTCGGCCGTCCGGTGGTGACGCTCGGCACGGACGGGTTCGGACGCAGCGAGGATCGTGGGTCGCTGCGTGAGTTCTTCGAAGTGAACGCGCGCTACGTGGCTGCGGCCACGCTGTCGGCGCTCCATCGCGACGGCGCAATCGACGCCGCGACGGTGAAGAAGGCGTTCAAGGAACTCGAGATAGACGCAGAGAAGAAAGACCCTGCAGTTTCTTAGGTTCATGGGTTCATAGGTTCATGGGTTCATAGGTTCATGGGTTCATAGGTTCATGGGTTCTGGTTCATAGGTTCATCGGTTCCGCGGTTCGTTGACCGGTTGACCGGTTGACCAGTTGACCAGTTGACCAGTTGAGGTGCACGTAGATGCCCATCGAGTTCAAACTGCCTGAGCTTGGCGAGAACGTCGAGAAGGGCGATGTCGTCCGCGTGATGGTCAAGGTCGGCGACGTCGTGAAGAAGGATCAGTCCGTTCTCGAGCTGGAAACCGACAAGGCGACGATCGAAGTGCCGGCCAGCGAGGGCGGCACCGTGTCGGAGGTCAGGGTCAAGCCTGGCGACAAGGTGAAGGTCGGGCAGGTCGTGCTCGTGCTCAGCGAGGCAGCGGCCGACGGCAAGGGCAAGCCCGCTGCGGCGGCAGCGCCAACGAAGGACGCGCCGGAGCCGCAGGCGGCGGCCGGGCCGAAGGCCGTGCCGGCGCCAGCGCCTCAACAGCCGGCGGCTGCGCCCGCGCCTGCCGTTGCCGCGTCATCCACATCAGGACCGGAGCTGCGATCGGCGGGCCGTTCTGCCGCCGTTGTGGCGATCGCCAGCGCCAGGCCGGCGCCGGCCGCGGAACCGGCGGCGGCGCTGGTTGCGGCGGCGCCGTCCGTTCGGCGGTATGCGCGCGAGCTCGGCGTGGACATCGGCGAGGTGTCCGGGTCAGGGCCGGGCGGCCGAATCGGACACGAGGACGTGACGAAGTACGTGAAGTCCGCGATGGGCGGCGGCGGCGCCGCTCGCGGTGGAGCGGCCGGCGTGCGCGTTCCCCCGCTGCCGGACTTCTCGAAGTGGGGCGAAGTCGAATCGCGGCCGATGTCCAACATCCGCCGCGTGACCGCCGAGCACCTCACGGCCGCGTGGCAGGCGCCGCACGTCACGCAGCACGACAAGGCCGACATCACCACGCTCGAGGAGTTCCGTCACGCCTTCGGCAAGCGCGCCGAAGCCGCCGGGGGCAAGCTCACGGTCACCGCGATTCTGGTGAAGATCGTCGCGACCGCGATCGGCCGCTACCCGCAGTTCGCCTCGTCGGTGGATATGGCGAACGAGGCGATCATCTTCAAGAAGTACTGCCACATCGGCATCGCCGTCGACACGCCGAACGGGCTGCTCGTGCCGGTGATCCGTGACGCCGACCAGAAGGGGATCGTCGACGTCGCGGTGGAACTCGCGCAGCTCTCGCAGAAAGCGCGCGACAAGAAGCTCACGCGGGAAGAGATGTCGGGCGGCGTATTCTCGATCACGAACCTCGGCGGGATTGGCGGCTCGTTCTTCACGCCGATCATCAACCGGCCAGAGGTCGCGATCCTCGGCGTCTCCCGCACGGTGACCGAACCCGTGTGGAGAGAGTCCTCGTTTGTGCCCCGCCAGATGCTGCCGCTGTCGCTCTCGTACGACCACCGCGTCATCGACGGCGCCGACGCCGCAAGGTTCCTGCGGTTCGTGGCGGAAGGACTGGAACAGCCTCTGAGTATGCAGCTCTGAGATTTGTGATTTGTGATGTGTGAAGTGTGAACGAACCCCGTTCACAAATCACAAATCGCCAATCACAAATGTTGTAAGTTGTCCTGTCTATGTCTTCCACCCAAGTTGTAGTCATTGGCGCCGGCCCCGGCGGATACGCCGCGGCGTTCCGGGCCGCGGATATGGGTCTGCAGGTCACGCTGGTTGATCCGCAACCGAATCCCGGCGGCGTGTGTACCTACGTCGGCTGCATTCCGTCGAAGGCGCTGCTGCACGTCGCGAAGGTGATCAGCGAGGCGCATCACGCGTCGGCGTGGGGCATCACGTACGGCGAGCCCAAGATTGACGTCAACAAGCTGCGCGCCTTCAAGGCGAATGTCGTCCAGAAGCTGACCGGCGGCCTCGGGCAGCTCGTCAAGCATCGCAAGGTCGCGTACCTGCAGGGCATGGCGTCATTCGTCGATGCGCGGACGATCAAGGTGGACCTGACGAACGGCGGCGCCGAGACCGTGACGTTCGAGCACGCCATCATCGCCAGCGGATCGCGCCCGGCGGCCGTGCCGGGTCTGTCGATCGACAGCCCGCGGGTGATGGACTCGACAGGCGCGCTGGACCTGCCCGACATCCCGAACTCACTCCTCGTCGTCGGCGGCGGCTACATCGGTCTCGAGATGGGATCGGTGTACGCGGCGCTCGGCACGAAGGTGACCGTGGTCGAGATGACCGCCGGGCTCCTGCCGGGCGCCGACCGGGACCTCGTGACCGTCCTCAACAGACGGATGGAGCCGTTGATGCATCGCATCATGCTCAACACGCGAGTCACCGGCATGAAAGAGGTGAAGGACGGCGTGAAGGTCGAGTTTTCGGGCGAGGGGCTCAAGGACGCGGACAAGTCGCAGACCTTCGATCGCGTGCTCGTCTCCGTCGGCCGGAAACCGAACTCGGCAGTGCCGGGCCTCGACAAGATCGGCGTCGCGCTCAACCAGCGCGGCTTCATCCAGGTCGATCAGACGCTGCGGACGGCCGTGCCGAACCTCTTCGCGATCGGCGACGTGGTCGGCGACCCGATGCTGGCGCACAAGGCGTCGCACGAAGCGGGCGTCGCGGTCGAGGCCATCCTCGGCAAGAAGGTCGCGTTCGAGCCGCAGGCGATTCCTGCCGTGGTCTTCACGGATCCGGAGATTGCCTGGTGCGGGCTGACCGAGACGGACGCCGCGGCTCAGGGGCGCAAGGTCGAGGTCGCGAAGTTCCCGTGGGCGGCGCTCGGCCGCGCGGTCGCCATCGACCGGACGGACGGCCTCACCAAGCTCGTGATTGACCCCGAGACCGAGCGGGTGCTGGGCGTCGGCATCGCCGGCGCTGGGGCGGGCGAGCTCATCGCCGAGGGCGTGCTGGCCGTCGAAATGGGCGCACTCGCCGCCGACGTGGGCCTCACCATCCACCCGCATCCGACGCTGTCGGAGACCCTCATGGAGGCGGCCGAAGTGTTCTACGGGCACTCGACGCACGTATTCAGGCCGAAGAAAAGAGCCACTTCCTAGGTTCATGGGTTCATGAGTTCATGGGTTCTGGTTCATGGGTTCACGGTTCAATGGTTCGGGCCGACCGAACCCATGAACCGATGAACCAGAACCGATGAACCCATGAACCCATGAACCCGGATCTGTTAATCTGTGCCCGTTCTGGAATGCGGTGGGCCAAGTTGTGTCTGGCGTCGTCCTTGTTTCTGCTCGTCGGGCTCGGCGTCCGTGGCGCGGCCCAGACGCAGCTGCCGCCTGAGTCCACGCTGGGCGGCGTCTACACGGCGGACCAGGCGAAGCGCGGCGAAGAAAGCTACATGAACATCTGCGTCGGGTGTCACGCGGCGGGCACGTATGTCGGCCCTACGTTCATGAGCAAGTGGGAAGGCAAGCCGCTGTCCGACCTGTTCGAGCTGATGAGCGAGAAGATGCCGAAGGACGATCCCGGGAGTCTCGAGCTCAAGGAGTACGCGCAGATCGTCGCGTATATCCTCCGGCAGAACAAGATGCCGGACGGCAAGACCGAGCTGGCGCCGGACGTCGAAGTCTTGAAGAAGATCAAGTTTGCGGTACCGAAGACACTCGCGGAATACCACGCGGAGGGGACGAGACGATGGCAGTAACGGGCAAACGTACGGCCGGGGCGGTGCTGGTCGGCGCCTTCGCGCTGATCGCGGGGACCTTCGTCTGGAGCCTGCCGCTCGCCGGGCAGGGCGCAGCGGTGCGCGGGAATCCGCCCGGTGAATGGCGGTACTGGGGCGCCGACGCGTGGAGCACGCGCTATTCGCCGTTGGATCAGATCAACGCCACCAACTTCAGCCAGCTCCAAGTGGCGTGGCAGTGGAACGCCGGTTCGCTCGGCTCGGACGAGTACTACCGGACGACGCCGCTGTACGCGAATGGCCGGCTGTTCACCGTCGCAACGACGCGCCGCGTCGCCGTGGCGATCGACCCGGCGACCGGGAAGGAACTGTGGTCCTGGAAGCTGGACGAGGGCATTCGCTGGCAGAAGGCGCCGCGACAGTTCGCCGGCCGCGGACTGGCCTATTGGACCGACGGCACGAACGAGCGAATCATCCTCGTGACGCCGGGGTACCACATGGCGCTGCTCGACGCGAAGACCGGGACGCCCGATCCGAAGTTCGGCAAGAAGGGCGTCATCGATCTCCAGGAGGGCCTCGGGTTCCCGATCGTCCCGCTCGCGGTTGACGACAACGGTCCGCTCGAGATCAGCGACACAGCTCCGCTTCGCAAGGCGAAGCCGGGTGAGACGTGGGACGCGGCCACAGGCACGGGCGCGGACGGGACGGTCGGCCTCGACCCCGCGTACGGCCAGATCGCGGCCAGCTCACCGGCGATTGTCGTCAACAACGTCATCATCGTCGGCAACTCGTCGATTCACGGCTACTACCCGACCAAGCTGCACAACGTTCCGGGATACGTTCGCGGCTTCGACATCACGACCGGCAAGCAGCTCTGGAAGTTCAACCTGATTCCGGAGCCCGGCGAGTTCGGCGCCGACACCTGGAAGAAGGGATCGAAGCCGGGCACGCCCGGCGTCGGCAAGAACGACGCCTGGGCGCCGTACTCGGCGGACCCGGAACTGGGCCTCGTCTACATTCCGGTCGGCATGCCGCTAATGGATGAGTACGGCGGCCACCGGCCCGGCGACAACCTGTTCGGCAACAGCCTCGTCGCGATCGACGTGAAGACCGGCAAGCGGCGCTGGCACTTCCAGATGGTCCATCACGACATCTGGGACTACGACACGCCGATGGCGCCGAACCTGCTCGACGTGCGCGTGGACGGCAAGGTCCGCCGCATCATCGCGCAGTCCACCAAACAGGGTTTCCTCTACGTGTTCGATCGCGCGACCGGGCAGCCGATCTGGCCGATGCCGGAGAAGCCGGTAGTCCAAAGCGACGTGCCGGGCGAGCAGACCTCGCCGACGCAGCCGATCCCGTCGAAGCCGGTGCCGTACTCGCAGCAGGGGTTGGTCGAAGCGGATCTCATCGACTACACGCCGGAGATTAAAGCCGCGGCGCTCACGCTGGCGAAGAAGTGCCGCATGGGGCCGTACTTCGTTCCCGCGGGACGCGCCGATGGGCCCACGCCGAGCGGGTTCCACTGCGGGTGGTACGCACCGGGCGCGAGCGGCGGCGTGAACATCGATGGCGGCGCCGGCGTCGATCCGGAGACCGGGTTCATCTACGTCGCCTCGCAGAGCGGCCTTGGCACGGTC
>Ga0137427_10000885_pt1 | contig 14340 bp, 12 predicted proteins | sample EasRivERMZT700_2_FD_102309 | JGI IMG/M metagenome (GOLD analysis project Ga0137427, IMG submission 102309) | Soil microbial communities from meander-bound floodplain in the East River, Colorado, USA - East River MetaG ERMZT700_2 | ecosystem: Environmental > Terrestrial > Soil > Floodplain ...
CGCCGCGATCGTAAAACCGGCATTCTGGCTGAGACTTCGAATCCCATATCGAATGTCGCTTCGCAGGTTTGAAAACATGTTTGCTCTCCTCGCCAGACTCAGAATCTGCAGCCACAGCCACCATCGGCTTCGGCCGCGGGAGTAGTCCTCCATGATGTCGCCCAGTTCGGCCTCAGCACCCTGAAGGAATCCGCATCGAACCAGCAAAGTCAGGATTCGGGGCGGGCTACCGGGCATGGCTCACCTGCGATTCCAGACCTTCCCACATCGCTGTCAGTTCCTCGCGGGTTTCGCGCAGCACCCGCAGTCCGAGCGGTTTCACTTTGAAGTAGCGTCGTGAACGGCCGCCGCGTTCCGGCGTTGGATCGCCGTAGTGGGACATGACGTAGCCTTTGCCTTCAAGACGCTCCAGGGTGCTGTACAGAGCGCCAACTGTCAGTGCGCGCCCGGTACGGCTCTCGATTTCATGCCGGATCGGCACGCCATAGCTGTTTTCGCCCAGCCTCAGAATTGCAAGCAGGACGATCTGTTCGAATTCACCAAGGTATCCGCTTCTGGCCATATGTTCTGAATCCTAGAACTAATACGGCAACCGACGCAAAAGGTTCACAATTCTTTACGGCATCCATCAGAACCACGGGCGGATTCAAGAGGTCGTAGCGATTCAAAATCGCTGTTCGTCAGGTACGCATTGAAGATATGCAGGTTTTCGACAGCAATCTTCGATATTGGGTCTGCCAAATTCGTCCATTGCGGATTGCAGATCTAGAGATCCAATATCGCTAACGAAAATTGCTGGTGCACATGGAGGATGTTACAGATTGGCGATCGGCGGTTGCTGATTGCTGATCCGCGATCATCCCCTGCGCGACCAAATGCCTGTTAACTCGTCCCATACTAATTGCCCCCGCTGGACATCCTTCGGCGGATCGGGTCATAGTTCTTAAATTGCACTCACATGAGGTGACCTATATGAAACGTCTGTTTCCTGTTCTCGCGATTCTGCTTGCTCTGCTCGCACAACCTGGCGCCGCGGAAGAAGGGATGTGGACATTCGATAACCCGCCGCTCAAGCTGCTCCAGGAGAAATTCAATTTCACGCCGACGCAGCAATGGCTGGATCACATCCGCCTGTCGAGCGTGCGTTTCAATGACGGCGGCTCGGGATCCTTCGTGAGTCCGAATGGTCTCGTCATCACGAATCATCACGTCGCGTTCGGACAGCTCCAGAAGATTTCGACAAAGGAGAAGGACTACGTCAAAGACGGTTTCTTCGCGAAGACTCAGGCCGAGGAAATCAAAGCTGCCGATCTGGAGTTGAACGTCCTGGTCTCCATGGAGAACGTCACGTCACGCGTCCAGGGCGCGGTCAAACAGGGAATGACAGAGAAGCAGGCGTTGGACGCGCGCAAAGCGGAGCAGGCCAGGATTTCCAAGGAAAGTCTCGATAAGACTGGTTTCCGGTCCGATGTCGTTTCGTTGTACCAGGGAGGGGAGTACTGGCTCTATCGCTACAAAAAGTACACCGATGTGCGCCTCGTGGCGGCGCCTGAGCAGCAGATGGCGTTTTTCGGCGGGGATCCGGACAACTTCACGTTTCCACGATATGACCTGGATTTCGCGCTCATGCGCGTTTACGAAAACGACAAGCCTGTCCAGGTGAAGGATTACCTGAAGTGGAATACGAAGGGCGCCGCCGACGGCGAACTCATCTTCGTTTCGGGACATCCCGGGTCGACCGAGCGCAACCTTACGCTGGCCCAGCTCACGTTGAATCGAGACATTCTGATTCCGGCGCAGCTTGGCCGGTACAGACGTACTCTTGAGGCGCTTCGAGCTTTTGCAGCTCGCGGCCCGGAACAGGCGCGAATCGCGGCCAGCGACATCTTCGGTTATGAAAACAGCCTCAAGGCAGTGACCGGCGAGTTCAACGGAATGGACAAGTCGCTCTTCGACAAAAAGACCAAAGAAGAAGCGGAGCTGCGCGCCAAAGTTACCGACAATCCGGCCTGGCGACGCGAATCCGGCGGCGCGTGGGATGCCATTGCTGGTGCGACGAAGAAGCAGGCGGAGTTGTACAAATTCCAGCGCTATCGTTCGATCAGCTCGATTTCGAACCTGGCGTCGCTGGCGCGGCAGATCGTCGTGTATGCGGCGGAGGCCCAAAAGCCCGATACGCAGCGACTCGAGGGTTATCACGAATCGCAGGTCGACGAGCTGAAGTTCTATCTTCTGTCGCCCGCCCCGATCTATCCGGAACTCGAAGAAGCGATGCTGGCGTTCTCGTTGCAGGACTCCCTCGATCAGCTTGGTCCCAACGATCCGTGGATCAAGACGGTGCTTGCGGGCAAGTCGCCGGCGCAGGTGGCATCGGAGGTGATCAAAGGCACGAAGCTCGCGGATCCCGCCGCGAGGAAGAGTCTTGTCGAAGGCGGTCAGAAGGCCGTGGACGCGTCCACGGATCCGCTGATTGTTTTAGCGAGAAAAGTCGATCCGTTTTTCAGAGAAGTACGCAAGCAGTTTGAGGACGGAGTCGAGTCCGTTTTGACCGGCTCAGGCGAAAAGATTGCGAAAGCGAAGTTCGCCATCTACGGAAAATCGGTGTATCCCGATGCGACCTTCACGCTGCGCCTTGCATACGGCACGGTGAAGGGCTATCCGATGAACGGAACGAAGGCTCCGCCGAAGACGACGTTTTTCGGCCTGTTCGATCGGTCGGCGAGCTTCGCCAACAAGCCGCCGTTCAACCTGACTCCGCGCGTTGCCGGCCGGCGCGACAGGATCGACCTGTCGACGCCGGTCAATTTCGTTTCCTCGGCGGACATCATCGGCGGCAACTCCGGCTCTCCAGTGATCAACCGCAATGGCGAGTTCGTCGGGCTTATCTTCGATGGGAACATCGAAAGCCTTACAGGCAACTTCGTCTACCTGGAAGAAGCCAACCGGGCGGTATCCGTGCACACCGGTGGAATCATCGAAGCCCTTCGCAAGATCTATGACGCGCCGAATATTGCGGACGAGCTCGAGGGGAAATAAGAATCAGGGTTCGATAGCCAGCAACTTCAGACCGGTGCGCGCGTCGCCGACGCTTGGACTCCACCCCGTCGCATCTTTGAACCGTCGATTCGAGACGCGCTGGCTCCGCGCCAGAAACATGGCGTCTTTCCCGGCCATCAGCCGCAGCATGAAGGTCGGCGGACGGATCAACCACCGCCGGCCCACAGCCTGGGCAAGAGCGGCCGCGAGGTGTCGGCGTTGAAGCGGTTCGTCATCAACGATGTCATATGTTCCGGGTGGAGCCTTGAACAAGGCATCGACGACGGCCAGCGCAGCGTCCGGTATCCAGATGAGCGGCATGTAGGCCTTCCTCGGTCCGAAGACCATGGCGACGCCGCGTCGCGCGCTTCTCAGCAAATCCCGCGTGGTTGCGGAGCCGGGTCCGTAGAACGCGCCCATTCGTAGAATGATTCCGCGCTTTCCTTCATTGGCAAAACGGTGGACTTCCGATTCGGCCACAAGCGACGATGCCAGCAACGGAGAACGCTCGGCGTTCGCATGTTCCGCGTCGAGCCATTGATCGCGGGCGTCGGGATAAACAAACACCACACCTGGATAAACGAACGTCGATACGCCGAACTCGAGCGCGGCGTCCACCAGGTTTCGTGTGCCTTCGTCGCGAATCCGATCGTTTTCTGCCCATGCCTCCCGCCGGCGGGCGTCGCGTACATCGGGAATGTGGGTCGCCAGATGGAGGATCGCACCGGAGTTTTCGATTGCGTGCCGCAGAGCGGATTTGTCGAAAAGGTTCGATCGAACCGGCTCCGCTCCCATTTCGCGCAGTCGGGCCTGATTCGCGGAATTGCGGGACATCGCGCGGACACGGTGACCGGTATCGAGGAGCATCGGCACGACAAGCTTGCCAAGAACGCCTGTTGCGCCTGTGACGAATACGTTCATTTACTGACGCAGCGCTGCTGTGGAATTCAAACCTTCGAGGTCCTTGACGATCTCGCTCAGGGCTTTGCGAAAGTCGCGAGACGTCATGATGTTGAATGTCTTCGGGCGAAGCGGTTTGATCAGTTTTTCGAGATTATCGAACAGATCGTTTTGGTTCACCCTGAACCGCAGATGGTAAACGCGGCAGTTGCAGTCGCCTTCCCATCGGATCGGCGTGAGGTCGGAGCCCCGCTCGAAAAGCAACGACCCGGAAACGAGAATGATAACGCGTGTCGGCTCGCCCTGGCGTTCCAGCCTTTCGCGAAGCCAGGTGCTGAAGTATTGCGAACGATCTTTGAGTGTTTCCAGAACAGGCACCGAAACCGTGTGGTTTTCGGCGATTTGAGTGAAGAAGCCGGCGAGCTTCGTCCAGTCGAGTTGATCGAATTCCTGCTGCTGGAACGCCGTTGTGCGATTTGCGAGGTCCAGGGCCCGCGCGGATATGGAACCGTTTGCGAGTTTCGCCTGAGACAGAACCGACGTCGCGGACAGGATGCGATTGTTATTCCATCGGACGATATCCGTACGCCCGCCCCATTGATCGACGGGACTGAGAATCGGCACCAGCTCCAGCTTGAGCGACTGCTCGTTGGCAACACGCAGCGACATCTCGCCGGGACTGATCGCGATTGCCTTCGGGCCGGTCTGGACCTGCGGGTATTCGGCGGCCGGCAGACGGCTGTTCAAGCCCGGCAATGGATCCGGCGAAAATTCCGGAACGCTGATGCGGCGCTTCACGACGTTGCGTCGCGAGCTTTTTGTGTCCTGTATCGCAATCCACAGAAGGTAGTCGCCGGGCTGCAGGAAAACACAGTCGGTAAACGTAATGCCTATGCCCGGCTTCGCAGTGAGACTCTGTCGTCCCGCGCGAAACGGAGTAAGCCAGCTTCCATCCGGCCGGCTGATGCCGCTCACGAAGCGAAGTTCCAGCTGCGCACCCGTGGGCCACTTCAGGTCTTTGACCCGGACAGTTGCCGCATGAACGATTTCATAACGCTGGTCGACTCGTAACTGCGGTCGCCCGACCTGAACCTTCCAGGGAAACTGCTGAACCTCGCCCGCCGCAACCCAATCGGCCATCGGAGTCTGGCGCGGATTGAAGGGGAAGTCGCGGCTCATGGACTGAGCCAGGCAGGGTTCGATTAGTTGTGGCGGCGCACTCTTCGCTATGTCGACTGGAGTGAGTTTCTTCAGCTCCTCAGTGATTGCTCTTCGTGCAGCCTCTTCCTGGCGACGTTGCTCTTCGGCCGCCCGCCGCGCTGCTTCTGCGCGTTGCTGTTCGATGCGAAGCTGGTCGAGCTGTTGCGACGTCTGCGCGATCGACGGCCTTGCCGCAATCATCAGAATCGCGAAAAGCGACAAACGCACCGCGGCTCGCATGGCGAAAGTCTACAGCATGTTGCAGTGCTAATTCTTTTTTGAAAATTCCAATCGTGATGGATAATCATCCGCATTCCGAACAACTAAGTTCCAACGATGATGGAGGTTTCAATGAAAGGGAGACTGTGTGTCTTTGCGCTGGTGCTTGCGCTTGGTTTCGGTTCGAATGCGTTCGCCGACCCGATCAGCTACTTCGCTTTGCTTAGTGGCGGGAATGAAGATCCGCCGACTCCTTCTCTCGGCACCGGATGGGCTCTTGTGACTATTGATACCATCGCTCATACGATGGCGATTGATGCTTCGTTCAGCGGGTTGCTGGCCGGCACTACTGCAGCGCACATTCACTGTTGTACGGCAACGCCTGGTGCAGGCAACATCGGCGTGGCCACACAGACTCCATCGTTCATCGGATTTCCGCTTGGAGTTACGGCCGGGGTTTTCTCTAACGTTTACGACACCCTTGATGCAGCGACCTACAGGGCCGGATTTATTACAGCAAACGGCGGGACCGCCGCCGGGGCCGAGGCAGCGCTGGCGCTTGGATTTGCCGAAGGAAAAGCCTATTTCAACATCCACACCACGGCGCATGCGGGTGGCGAAATCCGCGGTTTCCTTCAAGCCGTACCCGAGCCTGCTTCAATTCTGCTGCTAGGTGTTGGGCTCGTGGGTGTCGTGAATATTGCACGTAAACGAATCCGGGCCTGATCTGCTTCTTCAGCCTTTCACACAGCTTTGCCCATAGAGTCGGAGTCGAGGCTAATTCCCCTCCTTGGAAAAGGAGGGGTGGCCGCGCGATCAAGAAGATTTCGCGAAGCCACCTCGGCATCGCGCAGCCGGGCGCGTAGCGCGAGCGCGACAGCGCGAAGCAATAAGAGTGGTTGGTTAAACCACCGATAATCGGTAGTTGAACGAACCGAGCTTGATGCTGCGCCATATCGCGCTTGCGCTGCGCGCCCGTCCGCTCCACAAGCGGAGGCTTCGCAGCATCTTTCTTGATGTCGCGTCCACCCCGCCTTCGCCAAGGCGTGGAATTCGCAGATTCCGACTTTATGTTCAAAGACGGCGTCTATAGCGTATCGAACGTTCTGGGATACGGGGCCTCGAACGACATCGGTTTGCCCGTGAATGGATGTTTGAACGCGAGCTGTGCGCCGTGAAGCGCCATTCGCCGGATCGGATTCGAGGTGCTTCCGTACGTTTTGTCGCCGACGATTGGATGTCCGCGTCCGGCCAGGTGAACGCGAATCTGATGTTTGCGGCCCGTTTCAAGGCGGACTTCGAGGAGCGTCGTTTTTGGACGTCGCTTCAATACTCGGACATGCGTGATGGCGAGTCTTCCGATTTTCCTGTTTGTCGTCGAGTAAACCTGAAACGCGGCGTTCTCAGCCAGGTAAGTCCGGATAGTGAATTCGTCCGCCTGAACACGCCCCTCGACAACCGCCACATATCGGCGTCCGGCTGAATGATCCTTGAATTGATCCTGCAGCCGTTCTTTCGCTTCGATGGTTTTGGCAAACAACAGTAGGCCGGACGCCTCGCGATCGAGTCGGTGCACGATGAATAGTTTTTCAGGTCTTTTTTTATTGTTCAGATAAGCGCGCAGGAGAGCGTAAGCGGTTCTCGCCCTTTCCGATTCCGTCGCCATCGTGAGAAGACCCGCTGGTTTGTCGACAACAATCACCGCATCGTCTTCGAACACGATTGGGATCTGGCTGGTCACGGCGGCTTACTTCATCATGATGACCAGCGCCCAGCCGATGGCGCAAAACAAAGTGCCGGCGATGGCCCAGGTGCTGAGATACTGCGTTTGAATCAGGAAGCCCGCGATCACCGGCGCGACGATCTGCGCGATGGACATCAGCGACTGCATCAAACCGATCACCATCCCCTGCCGATGACGGGCCGCCCGGGTGGTGATCAACGCGGTGAGGCTGGGACGCAGTATCGCGCTGCCGAAGGTCAACAGACCCACAGCGACGAGCAGGTAGGGAATACCCCCCTCTCCGGCCAGCATAAGAAATCCCACGGTCATGGTTGCGAAACCCATCTGTACCAGCCGGCTTTCTCCGATCGCTTTGACGAGCGGTCCCATTCCGCCGCCCTGAATGAGAATCCCGATGAGGCCGGAAAATGCAAATACGTAAGCGACCTCTCTGGTGCCGAATGCATGCCCATCGTGGGTGAATCGCCGTTCGGCGAACAGGGCGAAGCCGGAGAAGAAAGTGCTGAAGGCGAACGTGAAGATAAAAAACTGCCACAGCAGCGCAGCCAGCCTCTTGTCTTTGAAAGACTGCGTGAGCGTGTTCCAGCGAGACAGGCCTTTTTCAAGCTCCGGATGCGGATGCGGCACGACCGAAGGCAAAAGAAAATACGTGCAGAGGATGCTCGTGAACGACAGCCCCGCGGCAACGAATATCGGAAACGTCTCGCTGAATCCGAGGTGCAGGAAAGTTCCGGAGATGAACGGTCCCAGCAAGAAACCGACTCCGAATGCAATGCCGATAAAGCCGAACGATTTCGTCCGGTTTTTTTCGTCCGTGACATCGGCGATGTAAGCCTGAGCGACTGTGAGATTGCCTGCCGTCAAACCATCGATGACGCGGGCCAGGAACACCAGCCACAGACTGTTTGCGTACGCCAGAATGAGAAATCCGATAAACGTCCCCACCTGGCTTACGAGCAGCACCGGGCGCCGGCCGATGCGATCTGAAATGTGGCCGAGCGGCGGCCCGGCGATCAACTGGCAGATCGCGTAAGCGGAAATCAGAAATCCGAACACTCGCGGTGTTGCTCCGAAGGACTCGGCATAGAACGGCAGCAGCGGCAGAATGATCGTAAGCCCGAGCACGTCCACGAGGACGATCAGGAAAATCGGAAAGAGCGGTGATTTTTTCATGAGACAGGCGTCGGCAGGCGCCCCTTGCGGGGCAGGAATCCCATCCACGGGTAACGTTCAGTCCGGCTGGCGAGAAAGGCGCAACCCAGGACGACGAAGGTTTCGAAATAGACCAGAAGAAGAAATGTGACCGAAATTGCGAACGGGCCCTGGGTCGGGTAAAGGTCCGGAACCACGCGAACAAAAATCACACGCACCAGTTCAGACATGATGCCTGCCAGAATAGCCGCCGGCATGACCTGTCTGGCATCGATTTCTTTGTTCGGCAGAAACTTGTAGAACGCAAAGATCGTCACTATGAAAAAACAAGTCATGCTGAGCCGCGTGACGACAAAGTGCAGCGTGCTGCGAATAATGTTGAAGGGAAACTGCGCGACCACACCGTGAAGTGCCGTTGTGAACGATAGAAACACGACTGCGAGGACAGTGCATCCGATCGCGAGCGTGAATCCGACGATCTGATTCAACCAGTAAGGCCGGTCTTCCTGCACCTTCCACAAGCGGTTGAGCGCCGTCTCCAGCGGAACGAACACGCCGGCCGCGCCCAGGAGGACCCATAGCAGTGAAGCCAGTCCTGTGCGCTGTCCCATCCATTGCAACCGCAGCCGGAGATTCCGAATGACGAATTCCTGTTCGATCGGAAAGTACGTCATCAGAACATTGTTCAGAAGGACGTCGTGTGCCCCGTCCCACCTCAGGATGTTCTTGAAAACGGCAAGCATCACCAGACAGGCCGGAAAGAAGGCCAGCAGGGCGGCAGCGGCGAGCGCCAGGCAGAATGCGTGTGTCTCCGTCTGGAGCAGGAGGTACCGAAAAAGCGGAAATAAGTTTTTGAACTCGCGTATGAGCCGCCGCCCCAAGCCGTTATCGATCATCGTGCCCCTAGTGTACCTTGCCGGGGCGCGCGAATCCGGGTCGACGAATTACTTTCGGGTGACTTTTTCGTCGAGCCGCTGTTCGATCTTCAATTCATTCCTGACTTCGAAAATGCCGGATACGCCACGTGCCGCCATATCGGCAAGCTGGCTGTCGGCCTGATTCGCGACGATGCCCTTCAGCGTCACACGGCCATTCTTCACGATGATATGAATCGGCGGCACGGATTGCGTCGCGTATCGAAAGAGTGGCGAATTGAAACTGAAGATCGCGCGGTAGAGCGCAACGCGAAGATCATCGTCTACCGGTGAAAGCGGCAATACCTCGATCCTGTTGACCACGCGTGTGGCCGATTCGATTTTGCCAACCCGGTCTTCCGCGTCTTCCTTCAAGCTTGGGCGGTTGACTTCACCCGTCAGCGTCACGGATCCGTCCGGTTTCACTTCGGCCTGTATCCAGTCGAAAACACTGTAATAGGGCATCATCACAAGGTGATGCCGCACTTCCTCTGACAACCTTTCCACCTGCCGGTCGGTTCTCGACGCCGGTGGATTCAGAACTGGCGTTTTCGGGCGCTGCGCCATCATCAAGCCCGTGGCCAGGATGAACACCGCCACGATAATAATTGCCAGCACCCACTTTTTGGTTGATTTCTCAGACATCTGCTCCCCCTAAAGGAGTTAGATGGAAAGTATTGAAAAGAGTTATGCCGCCCGGTGCCGCTGCGAGTGACCGCGATGTGCGCGTGTCTTTCGCACGAACTGTACGATGGTGAACACTGTGCCCACGATTGCGACGACGGCGAGTCCAATGACGACATATTCGACGATGTCGGATTCGAGCCATTTGAGGATTCGCCGCCCGTAGATACGCGCCAACGCCGCCTCCGCCTCAAATCGTACCAACCGGCCGACAAAGAGCGTGCTGAGAAAGACCGGCGTGCTCAAGTTCAACGCTCCGGCCGCCAGAACGCAGGCCGTAAACGGAAAGGGCGGGGGAACCAGGGCGAGGATGCCAAACGCCACTGCGCCTTTCGTTTCGATCCGCCCGCGAACTCCATCCAGGCGTTTTTCCCCAATGAAGTGCTTAAGCCCGGCATCGCCTAAACGGCTTCCGATATAAAACGTCACAGCCGCGCCGCAAACCGATCCCGCAGAAGCAAGGATCGGATATAGCCAGAAGAATTCGGGTGATCGCGATGCCATGTACACGATCGCTATGTCGACTGCGAAGGGCAGGAAAAAGAGCATCGACGAGTCGAGCGCGGCGATGAAAAACAAACCCCACCAGGACATGAGGCTGCCGAGAATCGCCAGGAAAAAGGCACGCACTAATTGGTAGCTGCAGTCGGGATGCCAATTCGGGGACGGTCGCCTAAATTCCCTAATTTGAAGTGCAATTAGGGAATTTAGGCGACCGTCCCTGAATTTCCTTACTGGGCTGGCTCAATCCTCAAAATCGCGCCCGCGTCTTCATCAGTCACCACGTACAGAAGCCCGTCAGGACCCTGGCGCACGTCTCGAATCCGCTGCTTCAGATCAGTCAGAAGCCACTCTCGCCGTTGTTCGCCTTTGTCATTGAAGACGATCCGTTCGAGGTGTCCGGTTCCTGCGATTCTTCCCACGTTCATCGATCCCACGAACAAATTGTTCTTCCACGCCGGTAGTCGATCGCCAGTGTAGAAGGCAATTCCCGAAGTCGTGATCGACGGCATCCAGAAGACTGTCGGCAGCACCATGTCCGGGCGCGGTTCACGTTCGTTCAGCGGTGTACCGTCGTAATCATGGCCATAGGTAACGAGGGGCCATCCATAGTTCTTTCCCGGGCGAATGATGTTCACCTCGTCGCCTCCCTGCGGACCGTTTTCAGTTTCCCACAGCGCTCCGGTCGTCGGGTGCAGCGCCAGTCCAAGTACCGTCCGGTGTCCGATCGAGTAGATCTCGGGGCGATACCCTGGCTTGCCGAAGAACGGGTTGTCCTTCGGAACCGTCCCGTCGTCATTGAGGCGGAGAATCTTGCCGATGTGGCTCATCGGATCCTGAGGCTCCTTCAGATCTCTGTGATGGGATGAGCTCAAAAAGATCGTGCCGTCAGCCGCAAAAACGATTCGCGACGCATCGCCGCCGGAGAGTGCGGCCCACGGCTCAGCGACAAAGATTTCTTTGACGTCTACAAGAACCTTGCCGTCGAAACGTCCGCGGGCGAGGGCCGTGGAGTAGACGGAACCCGTCGTGCCGTCCGGCTTCGGCCTGGATACGTTGTAGACAAGGTAAACGAGATTGTTCTCGGCAAACTTCGGATGGAGAGCTACATCCAGCAAACCGCTGGTGCCGCCCGCCTGAAGCTTGGGAACACCAGGAATAGGTGTCGGGTCGAGCACGCCGTTCCGCACGATTCGAAGACGGCCTGCGCGTTCGGTGACGAGCATGTCGCCGTTCGGGAGCCAGGCAAGACTCCACGGGTGCGACAATCCTTTTGTGACAACGGAGACGCGAATCCGTGTCCGCTGTTCAGACGTCGTGTATGTCCACGGACCGTCGCCCAGCGGATTCGCCGGAGCCCGTTGCTGCGCCTGAAGTGTTGTGAATGCCGCAATGACGAGAAGCAAAACAAGAAGTTGTCGTCTCATGGGCCCTGAGGCTAACAAAAAAACAATGCAGCAGCAATGCGGCGCGCTACTCTTCTCTGCTGAGACCGATTCGAGATGAGACGAAATACTCTTCTGATCGCCGTGTTGCTGGCCGCAACGCTTGTCGCCGCCCAGGCGCCGCCGAGAATCTGGGATGCCGCTGGACTGGCATCTTTCGAACTGCCGCTCGTACACAAGGCGGCCTCCCCGAAGCACGTTGCGCCGGATTACTACTACCGGATGCCGGTACGTCCCGTTTACAAGAGTTATCCGATCTACGCTCCCGGTAAGGAGCCAGCCGGATATATGAAATGGCTGGAGGAACAGGAACCGGAGATCGTATTCGATCCGGCAAAGCTGAAATCCGGCGCGGACTTGATCAAAGCCGGCGAACTCGTATTCGATGCTCCGATCGGATACGGCGCCAGTTTCCGGCTTTCGCAGGTGCGCGATCCGAAGTGGTATGAAGCCATCCAGGTGCCGGTCACTAGCGACGGCATCATGCCTTTTTCGCGATATGTCGTTCGGAAGAAAGGTGTGGTCGAGGTTGGAAGCGGATCCTGTCTGATGTGCCACGCCCGGGTCATGCAGGACGGCACTCTGGTCAAAGGAGCACAGGGGAACTTCCCCGTCGATCGCGCGCTTGGTTACAACCTTCGCCGGCAGGCGGCCGAAGCAAAGGATCCCGCGGATTTGTTGAACGCAATTCGATTGGGCCAGCGCCTCTTTTTCTCGATGCCGTGGTTGAGCCCGGATCCCGTTGCGCGCGTTGACACCATGACGATCGATGAGATCGCTTCTGTGTACGAATCGATTCCGCCCGGTGTGACGACGCGTGTGAATCTCAGTTTGTTCACGCCGGCGCAGATTCCGGACCTGATCGGCATCGCCGACCGCAAACATCTCGACCACACAGGCATCGTCCTTCAGCGTTCGATCGGCGATCTCATGCGATACGTCGCTCTCGTTCAGGGAGCCAATTCGTTCGATCGCTTCGGAGACTTCACGCTGGTAGATCCGTTGCCCGATCCGAAGTTCCTCGAGCGCTACAGCGACGAGCAACTCTTCGCCCTGGGTCGTTTTCTGTACTCGCTGAAACCTCCGCGAAATCCCAACACGGTTGATTCCGCGGCCCGTGCCGGTCGTCGTGTATTCGAGCGTGAAGGCTGCGTTAAATGTCACACCCCGCCGCTCTATACGAACAATGAGATCGTGCCGGTGGACGTCATCGGCACGGATCCCGATCTCGCACTGCGCACGCGCAAGGGCACCGGCTTCTATAAGGTGCCCTCGCTGAAGGGCGTCTGGTATCGAAGTCCGATCCAGCATCAGGGCGCCGTCAGGAGTCTTGAAGAATGGCTCGACCCGAATCGGCCGGCCAAAGTACCGGGTCATCCATTCGGCTTGAATGCTTCACCGGCCGATCGCCGTGCGCTCATCGCTTTCCTTCTCACGCTCTAGAAGTGGACGCCGGGTGCTATATTCACCCTCTGCCATGAATCGACGCACGGTCCTCAAACTTGGTGCAGGTGTGGGCATCCTCGGGGCTGCCGGATACCGGTTCCTGCCGTCGTGGCCGAGCAGCAGGCTCGAGTCCGTCGATACGCTCGCGCAGCGCCTGTACACAAGCCTTGATGAGGAACAGCGCGCCGAGGCGTGCGTCAGCTACGACCATCCGATGCGGCAATACCATAACCGCGGAGTTCCGGGCGGTGGCCGCTCGGTCGTTCTGGGTTTCAATCGAAAGCAGCGAGGCATCCTGACGGATCTCATGTACGCGTCGTTGTCGGAAGAGGGCCGCGAACGCCTTCCGAAGCAGGACGTCACCAGATGGATGGGCGTGAACACCATGCAGGTCCTCATCTGCGGCGATCCCACTTCGTCTCCGTATCAAATCATCTTTTCGGGAGTGCACCTGAATCTGCGTGTCGGCGGGAAGGGCGCGGAAGGCGCGGCTTTCGGAGGACCGCAGGTTTACGGCGACCAGCGCGGAGACGGTCGCGTCGGCTTACCGGGCAATGTTTACCGTGATCAATTCCTCATGGGACAGCGTCTGTTGCACAGCGTTGATGAAGGTCGAAGAAAGTACGCGCTTCTTGAGGAAGCCCCGGTGCAAACAAAGATCGAGCTTCAGGGACGACACGGGTCGTTTAGCGGAATTCCCGTCGCCGAACTCTCACCCAACAGCAGGGAACTCGCCCATCGGACCGTTGATCACATCCTTTCGACATACGCGTCCTCCGATGCAGCCTACGCTCACGAATGTCTTGCGGCGAACGGAGGCCTGGATGGATTGTTCCTGAGCTACTACCAGCATGATGGGAACGAGGGCGACATTCCTGAGGCCCAGGTCTTCAGGCTCGAAGGTCCAGGCGCTGTTTTTTATTTCCGCGGATATCCTCACGTGCACGCGTTCCTGAATGTCGCGATGGACGGCGATTCGCCGCTATCGGTAGGCGAGTCTCTGGGAACCAATCCGGCGTGGCTCGATCACGAAGGTGTCAAGGCACTCTTTGAGGAGGCGCTTCGCGTGCAAACAGGCGCCGACCTCGCCTATTACGAC
>Ga0137427_10000887_pt1 | contig 14329 bp, 10 predicted proteins | sample EasRivERMZT700_2_FD_102309 | JGI IMG/M metagenome (GOLD analysis project Ga0137427, IMG submission 102309) | Soil microbial communities from meander-bound floodplain in the East River, Colorado, USA - East River MetaG ERMZT700_2 | ecosystem: Environmental > Terrestrial > Soil > Floodplain ...
AAATCTATTAAACCTTCTATCATATACAGAAGTATAACCACAACCATTAGGATTAGCTGGATTATTATTGTGCATGAAGTCTACACCTAAGTTGTCATGTAGCTGCTTAGATAAGAAGGGTCTTAGTTCATCATAGAAATATGATGACATACCTTCTCCTAAATGTTCTAACTTCTGACTATGAAGATGAACCATATGCTCTACTTCACTAATAGACATAACTCCAAATGGTGTTTTTAGATTAGCCCACTTATGGTCAGTACCTGCACTTCCCATACTATCATCAACTATCTTCCTAGGTGGTATAGCTAAGAAAGAACCTGTACCTATAAAGCTCACAATCTCATTAGTCACTCTCTCCTGCATATTAGCAGGCTGCTGCCATACTGCTTCTCTAGTCTGTATAAATAGATTGATACCTAACCTATACATTCCAGTTATCTCTCCATGCTCTCCTTCCATATCAGAGTAGTTATTAGGTAAGAATACCCTATAGTTATCTACTCTTTCTTCTTGAAAGGCTTGCTCTGAATACCATCTACGTAGAGGAAATACTTCCTTAGCATCTGCACAGCAGTCATACTCTAATCCTAAGTGAGTAAATATCTTCTGCTTATTAAACCTTAGATAGTCTAAGTTCATATCATATACCTCTGCTCCTGCATATCCTTTATAAAGTCTACCACTACCTTGGTCTCTATCTATTACAGTAAACTTATTTACTAGATAATCCCTAAAGGTATATTCATCATATGCTTTAGGGGCATCTACAAAGTCTGTAGCTCCTGCTGTAAGTCCACTCCTTAATCCAAATGCTACAGTACTCTCCATATAGATATTAGATACCCTATCAGAAAACCATCTTATAGTATCATCATCCACAGCTATAGTATCTCTTATAGTCTCATATACTCCACCATCTACTACAGTTTCCTTTAATCCTTTACTATAATCTGTATTAATCATCTTCTTATACTGCTCAAATTTAAGACCTGCAACTGCTAATGATACTCCCATTGATACAGCTAGTCCTATTAAAGCAACTCCTAAAGCTCCTATAGCTACACCAACCCCTACTACACTTAATACTACACCTGCTACTACAAGTATAGCTCCAGCTACTATCTGCCATACCTTAGTCTTCTTATCTCTCTGTGCTACTACTGTATCATAATATACACTACTAACAAAGTGCATAGCAGATATTTGAGCATCTCCATTATATACTCTCACGCCACTCAATATACTATTATTACCAAACTCTATAAGATTATTATGCTCCTTATAGTATGGTCTATTTATAAAGTTACTATAGCTTGAAGTATTATTCTTTACCAATGAACCATATAGTAGATTATTCTTATTAGTAGCTGTCTCATGTAACTCCTCTATATCTATATCATCTTCAGTAAGATACATACCTATCTTATTATCTACAGATACATTATACATAGTCTCACTACCTTCATCCTGTGATGCTGCTGCATTAAGATATATCTCCTTGAGCTTATCTGGTAAGGTTACACCTGACTCTATGGCATAGATCATATCTGTATTCCTATATCCTACTAGAAGATCAAAGCCATCACTATCTTCTCCAGTATTAACTTCACCATTAAAGGAAGTACCTGCCTGTACATCTTGTACTCCTACTCCTCTAGCTAAACCAAATGTACAAGCTGTATCATTATCTCCAATAGTAGGCATACTAACCAAAGCTTCAGAGTACTTACCTTCTATCTCTACTCTATCAAATCCTGTCTTCTTATTATAGTATTCAAACTCTGGATTAAAGAACCATATACCCTTCTTATAGTATTCAAGTGGAGTTCCAGGTGGAGCAGTACTAGTACCACAGTTGGTAGCAGTATAGAACTGCTTAGGGGTTATAAGACCAAATGACCTATATTGCTGATGCTGTGTCATAGGTCCAAAGATAGCATTGTCTACTATTATTCTATCCTCTTCCAGTCTTTCATTTCTAACTATATAGCATCCTATAACATCAGGATGAGGCTTCTCTATATTACTAAACTCTATACCAAATATCTCAGCAGTATCAATATCATTAGAAGTAGTAAGTATATAGCTATCATAAGTAAAGGTATGCAGAAGAGGACTATTACCATCATCAAGTATATCTCCTAGTTGGCAAACAGGGTCTACTTCTCCATATGCCCCACCACTAAATATAGGGTCAAGCTCATTTGTATCATCATATATAGTCTTGACTATACCCATATCTGTTATCCTAACATTATCAAGCCTACTACTTGTACTAGGCAAATCTACTAGTTTATAAACATAGTTAGCACCTATTACCAGAGGGTCTCCAGTAACAGTATCCTTTGGATATTCAGGTGTAGGTGTATGTAAAGGATTAAGTGTAATTACGACCCTAAGTCTATACCTAGTTATAGGAGTAGTAACACCAGATTTACTTATCAATGGCTTCCCTACATCTTTCCTAAAAGGAAACTTATGATGCCTAACCTTCTCACCAATTAGAGGTTTGCCTGTAATATCTGCCCCCCAATAGTTATTCATGGCACAGTTATGTGTATTAAGGTACACAGCATCTATCTCATGAAAGGCCATATCATTAACTACAGTAGCATTCTTTCCTGGGATATGAAATACAGGTGATATGTAACCATCCTTGAAGATATACACTACACCAAAGGAATATACCTCACCCGGCATATATCCTCTGAACATGAAGGTAGACTTAGCATTCTTAACATTAGCATCAGAATCTATGGTATTTAACAGTACCTCTTTGGTTGTTAAGTCAGATTTTATCTTAGAAGCATATCTCTGAAAGGTACACCAATCAATCCCCTTACCATGACTATAGGCAAGTATAACTCTATTCTCTAACTGTTCTATATGATGTGGCCTATAAATGACTTCCTTATCTATCATTACATCTTCCAGAGTACCATCAGTTAAGCTAGCATCATTACCTGTATAGATAAAGGTATCATCATATGTTGAAAACAACTCTGACAGGAGTACCTTATCTGGCTCTCCTGAATTACTTGCAGACCTTATAATAGCAATCCTATAATAAGGGTAACTAGTATCTAAGTTACCCATAGTAAGCTTAATCGTCTTACTAGCCCTAGAGAATGTCTGTGAATCTGTCTGTATATTTCTACTACCTCTTATCCTCTCATAGTTCATTGTAGTAGTATCATTGTAGATATTTATAGTGTTAGAACTAGTAATCCAGTTAGTAGGATTAAGGTCTTCATCAACTAGTTGGACAGCAAAGTTATATGACCCAGGGAGTATGCTACCAGTTTCTATTATCTCTTCATCTTCAAAGGAAGGTATCTTCTTATATGTCTTAATAAGGTCAAAGGCTGTACCATCCCACTTCTCTGTAGTGTAGGTAGTAGGATCTCCACCATTCCTAATGTATGCTGCATACCCATTATCATAATAGTTATATGGCTTATCAAAGTTATATGTCCTAGCATTGTTATCAGCATCTACCCAGTATATAATTCTTTGATTCCCTCTTCTTAACCTATAGATTATATCACATTGCTTAGTTAGCTTAGTAGTTAGAGTACCTGTATTAACATGAGTTATGTACCTATCACTCTTATCTATTAAGCCTATCTCTGTCTTACTGGTCTTAGGATTAGTTAATATGACAGCTATAGTATCATCCCCTATGTACTTCTCTCCTATAACATAGAAGCCATCAGGTATAGTAGTAGTATGATAGTTAGACATATCCATCCCTAGTTGGTACTTTTTCCCATCCATAGAACCAACTAGTCCATTCAAAGTAAATCTCCTAGTGTTAGGAGATTGATTAACTGGGTCACTATCTAGGTCTATCCCCTTGCCGCATGTTAGGACACTACCATTGTTCTTAGCCATGTTATTAACTTACATAAGTGTATAATCTACTTCTACCATTAGGGTCATTGAACTTCCTAAACTCCTTTTTGCCCAGATTACCAAAGAAGCCATAGTATCTATTCTGCCTTGGTAATATATATTGTCTCTGCTCTAATAAGTTCTGGTGTTCATCTTCTCCATGTGGCATCTTATCCAGATTACTTGCCTGACCACAATACCAATCCCATTGGTCTTCTGCTTCTTTAGCTAGGTTACAAGTACCCTGCCTTCCAGCATAGCATTGTCTTCTTAGTATCTTCATAGTACAATACATAGTAATAGCTTCCCTGAAAGATATATTATCTGGAACCATAGGATAACCTGTATCCTTATCTACTACCTGTCTGGTATAAGCTACAGCTACATAACCTTCCCTGAACGAGAAGCGTAGAATCTTCCCTGCTACTATAGTATATTCATCATCTCCTCTAGGCTCATTATATATTTGCTTACTATTAGGATTAAGTGGGTCTGCTGTAAGTGTACACACCAGACTATTAAAGAAGCTATGATTACTTAATCTTACAGGAACATAGTCACTCATATATTTGTAAGTATTAGACCATAAGTAATACTCTCCTATAAGGTCAAAGTAAGGTCTATAGTAAGCTACATCATACTCTACAAGTGGCATTCCTTGTTGGTCTAGTACTACATAGCCTTGGTCTTTGCATCCATTACAACCTATTGTATTATAAGCTAGGTTCATTTCCTCTACTATAACTTTTGGAGGCTCACAATTATATGGTGTCCATTTCCAGTTCCTTGCTATCTGTATAATGGAGTGCATATATTTAGGTATCTCTACCTGATGATTCTTTACTTCCATAAAGGCTACAGCTTCCTCATAGGACTTAACTCCACCACTATGTTCCAGAGCTTCTCCTGTCCACTCTATAACATCACCTTCATCCCATTCAGAACCAAAGTCTCTAGTCATCTTAGAGAATATGGTATCCATAGTTGTATATTGATATCTCATATTTAATCTGTTTCATCATCTTCAAATACATCTGCAAGGCTCTCATCCTTTAGCTTAATCTCTAAAGGATCTTCCTTACTATACCACTTCTTACTATAATAGGCATAACCTCTCTCCTTACCTTGCTCATAGGTAATGTCATAGTTCTTATTTATGAGCCAACCATTCTCTACCTCTTCTATCTCTGTCCTAACTGTCTTGTCTATTATCTTAGCACCTTTAGGTACTTCTTTCCTCTTAGTTTCAGTGACAGAAGTAGAGGTAGTTCTCATGGTCTTCTTAGTATCTTTTAACCTTCCCATACAGGTACTACTCTATTTATAAGTTTACGTTTCTTTCTATTAGGTGTAGGAGCTTTAGCTGGTGGCTTATCACTAACCAGATACTCATTCCCTGCTTTTACTCCTGCTGCAAACCTTGTCCTATTATCCTTAGTAACAGCAAAGCCATATACCCCTTTATTCTTGAAGAGACTTCCCCTCTTCAACCAAAGTATTCTGTATTTGATGCCATTACTATGTTCATTAAAGCAGAATATTCTAGTTTTCTTTTTCTCTTCTTCCGGGTTCTCTCTCCATAGCTTCCGGGTAGCTCCCCAATCAGGAGCTATACCTCTTATCCTTTCTTCTTCTACTTCTATCTCTTCCTCTATACCATTTTCATTCACTACCATCTTCTTAACTTTCTCCTTAACTATAATAGGCTTTATATGTTCTCCTCTTATACAGAACATACCTAGCCTGAAAGGTAAGACTATATCAGTAGCCTCATCAAACATCTTATCAACTATCATCTTCATCATACCATATACTATCTTTGCATACACTTCCTGTCCTACCTTCTCTGGATAGTTCTTAAGATAGTACCCATAGGCATCATCCCTAATATTAAGCTTGTCTATCATCTTGTTCTCTTTGTTGTTGCTGATATTGTTGAGGCTGATGAACCATATTACCAGATATGGTAATATCATCACTAGCATTATTAACCTTATCTTCTTTCATTTGAGTAAATAGAATTACTAGCTCTTGCATAGCTAGCTGACCTAGAGCTTTCATTTGCTCTCTATCAAAGGCAAAGTCTACCTCATAGGCACTCATACACTTACAACTAGCACAATCAGTCTTCTCTCTAAACTCATGTACTTCTAATGGGTCTTGGAATAGCCCATCTACTACAAGAGTAGTAGGTTGAGTAAGTACAGTAATATATAATCTCCCATCTCTCAAGAAGACTACAGGCTTATTAGAAGTGTACTTATTACCTTTCCTATACTTACTAGCCTCATATTCAATTATATCAAAGCCACTACCACTATCTGCTGCATATATGTCTCTAATTAAATCCCTGCTCAAGTCTGTAATGAATGCAGGAAGCCGGAGCTTGCTCCGCAATACTACAGAACTTGAAGCAGGTATAAGATTACATTCAGTAGCACTTGCTTGTTCCATCTCTACACAAGTTAGTACCTGATAGCACTCACTATTTATAGCTTGTCCATTATTACTTCTCTGCCTGATAAGTGTAGCTCTAGCTGATATAGCAGCACTATAGATATGCCTGCTAACCAGCCTAGTATCTTTACTCTGCAATCCCTTACTATAAATAGATTGTATTGTTTGTATGGCTTCTTCTATTAAGATCATGCTGCCAGTTTGGTTTTAAGTTTTCTATCTAATTCACCTACTAGCTCATTCCTAAAGTAATAGGCATCATAAGTCCTATACTGTCCTAATGAGTCTAGGTGTACTATCAGCCTATTAGAAACAGGATAGCCTAGTTGTTCCAGAAGGATGTTATATAGGGATAACTGTATCTGGTAATGATTATATGGGTGAGATTGCAGATAACCGAAAGGAGCATTCATCATATCAAAGGTCTTGAATAAGTCTCCATTTGTCTTATAGTCTGCAAGTACTAGGCTATCACTATATCTATCATACAGGAGTAAGTCACAAGTCCCCGCATACTTGTACTTCCTATGATACATTCTTAGTTCCTTACCTATAATAGTATATCTATTCTGAATTGACTTCAAGAATAATACTCCTGCTTCCTTTTGTGGCGTATTAGGAGTCTTAAATCCATCCCACTTCTCTAGCCATTTATGTGTCTCTGTACCTAAATCACAGGCTAACTTATTTATAGTTTGCCATTTATGAGCTAATTCAGCCTCACTCATACCTTCTTTTCTAGCACATAAGGGTAGCCATTTATTCATGTCAAATGGTGGTACATAGCTCTCTACCTTACTAGACACAGAAGGTAGATACTCCATATACCCATTACTGTGCATAATATAGTAAAGGTGTCTCTTTGCCTCAAACTTAAGTGGTGAGAACATCTTCTTTGCATTAGTTCCTATTTGCTTTGTATTTATCATACAACATTAGCTTTATATTCTCTACTATAGTAACTAAGCTGTTGTGGTGTAAGATGTTTCTTTATATCTGCTTCCTGATTTGGTAGTTCTAGCAAGCAGTCCTGAAATGTCAGTCCCCTATCTAGAACCTCAACCATATTTTCCCAACCACCCATATTATTAACAGAGGCTGTCTGATTGTATATCCTACTACCATACTTTATTGCCATCTTAATATAGAACATCTGTAACTTCCACATATCTCCATGAGGAGCAGTCCAAGCAGGTCCATTTGGACCATGATCTGTCCTTAACCCATTATTTCCTAATATACACCTACTCCCATACTTATTAGCCATATAGTCCCCTATCTCCTTACTAGTCTCTATCTCTTTGAAGAATGGAATAGTTATATGTTCAAACTGAGTAAGTGCCATACCTATATTAGTTCTTTGAAAAGCAGCCATACTATCTATACTCCTATATAAGCAGGCTTCTAAGTTCTCACTTGTTAGACCAGCAGTTATATACTGATTCAATCTTACTAGGTCATCTCCCTCATTACCTATCCCAAATATCATAGGCTCTCCTGTACCTGGCCCTGAAGCTGTCATAATTACTTCACTTAGAAACTCTGCATCATCAAACTGAGTAGATAACTCCTGCATCAGCCTTTCCCATAAGGTCATATACTCATCAGTCCAGAACTTCACACAATAGTCACTAGCATCCTCAAATCCAGGTGTAGTTTCAAAGCCACTCTTTTCTAATGGAAATTTCCCACATTGATTCATCATCCAGTTAGGCGCAAACACTCCTGATATAAGCCTTAGTTTGAAGTGTATATCCAAACCTCTTAACTTCATTGCTTCTCTCCATTCTCTCCACTCATTCAGTACACTAAAGTTAAACCTATTTTCATCTGGCCACACATCTTTCATGTATTGCCTTATCACTACATTATCTACGTTAGTGAGAAATTCAATATTAGGATTCTCACTGTTAAACCATTCATCTTGCCTTATACATAACCCTGCAAGTGGTGGTTTAGCAGTTACATCTCCAGAGCAATCCTGCTCTACTATTTTTACCTCAACAAATGGGTGTACTCTGTAGGTTCTCACTTTCATATAATTAGATTTCTGATTTAGTCTATAATTAAATATAATTATTTTTCTTACACCATATTATATATGTACTCATTTTTAGGGCTTAGATAGGTTTTCAACCTCCACCATATCTATTGGGAAAGCACCACCACTAAATACCTCTATAACTAGATCAGCAGCTACCACTCTAGGCATCTTGTTACCCTTCCTAAAACTACCTAAATTAAAGGTTACAGTATTCCATAGGTTAGTATTAGTATTTATAACTGTGTAGTTAGTAGTACCACACCTAGATGCTTGTCCTATTCCCCACTCTGCATAACCACTATCCTTATAAGTCACCTTAACTTGTATAACATCACTCCCAGGAGTAACTATAAGGTTATCATCAATATCAAAGTATAATGCTGTCTTCCCATCATATAGCTTAGGTATCCTAGCATTCCTTCCAAATAGGCTACCACCATCTATCCTTAATGCTCCAGTAGAAGTCTCAAACACTAACATCTGTGTCATATTTAAACTATAATTTTGAATACAGTACCAGCATATATCATTATCATAGTTTAACTGATCTTCACTAACTATAGGTATAGGTAATAACTTATAGCCTGCTGCCTGAAATGCAGCTACCCTAGATAAGTTTCTATTATTATAAGCTACATTTACATACCTAATTTGCTTCTGAAAGGTATCATCAGCACTACCATTAACAAAGGCTATTTGACTCCAATATGTATTACTATCAGTAAACACTTGTCCCCATGTAGATTTAGGATAGTTCACACTATCTAAGAAATTAACCTTCTCTGCAAGTGCCACAAATCCCTTATTAGCAGTTACAGGATTAAACTGATTAGAATACTTATTGAGAAACTGTACCATGTAAGGTGTGTGACTAAGATATGCCCAAGTATCAAAGAACTGTCCATTAGCCCTCTTCAAAGATAAGAAACTCCTTATACATTGAAACTGGTCAGCAGGGTAAGGACTATTCTTTACTGGTATATCAAACTCTCCAAAGTAGTTACTAGGTAGCCAGTTAATACTATAAGTCTCTCCATTAACAGGATAACCATGTGAAGCATCACCATGCTTGAATATTACTCCCGGATACCTAGTATGATACACTAGAAGATTCTCTGCATCATTACCTGGATTAAGAGCTAAAGGTCTAACTCCAGCTAGCCTAGCAAAAGTCAAGTCCAGTCTATCTTGTACATACAAGAACCATGTAGCATCATTATCTATATCATCATAAGGTGGTGGAGCAACTCCCTTAATTGGTCCTTCATCTCCTGTACTACCATGACTACTAAACCATCCTTTAAACCTACTAGCAAAAGTAGGATACCTAATTATATAAGCTTTCAAACTATCAGCTAGAGTTCTATCATATCTATCAGAGTAGAAGATATAGTCTGCATCATAGTAGTCAGGCCAAGGTCCAGCTTTACTACCACCTGTAGTAAAGAATATAGGTACTCCTGCTCCTACTAACCAATTATTAGGAGATACTATAGGAGCATAGTCCCCTTTCCAAGTATGAAGTACAACCTCTAATCCAGAGTCAGTTATTATCTTCAGATTAGTTAATAGGAGAGTATGAGATTCATCAGCTAGAGTAGGTTGGTCATCTGTCCATCTAGATATGAATTTAACTCCCTTATAGCCTAGTACCTTATATTGGTGTATATTATCTGTTAAATCACGCTGTGAAATCTCTATATCACCAGTCCATCCATAAGTACCTACCTGACTATAACTACTATAACAAAGCAGAAGTAGAATAATAATCCTCATGTTAATTAAGTTTTACCCATGTAGTACCATCAAATCCCCACCATCCTTTAGATATTATAGTAGTTCCAGTACCACCTGTAATATATATCATAAGTCCTTCTTCTGGAGAGACTATAGCTTCTGCCTGTGCAGCAGTCATCTTAGGTAGTAGAAAACCTCCTTGAGAAGATAGTGAAGTTACACCTGTTATAGCACCACTAGCATCAGCAAATATACCATTTACTGATACAGGTATTGTACGAGTAGCAAAACTAGCTACACTTGGTAGTCTGAGTGTAGCACTATTATTTATAGTAACTGGCATCTTTAAACTAATAGTGCCACCTACATCATTTCCAAATATCAATTCGTAAGGGGCTAATGTTACTCGGTATGCATCACCTGAGTTCTCTACATATAGTTGTGAAGCACCAACATTAGCTACTATAATTGACTTCCCACTTCCATCCTTTAGGATTATATCCTTACCTGTAGCTGTATTACCTTCTGCTAATACCTCATCTAATGGTATAGCACAGTCTCCACTACCACTACCAATACCACTACCTATAAGCTCATGCCAAGAGCTATCAAGTCCATTAGTATAGTAGAATCTATGATTTATATGCTTAATTAGAGTAGGATATTTAGTCCTAAAGGTATCTCTTTCTTTAAATATAAATCCACTATCTGTTCCCATAAATCCATACTTATAGTACCCATTACTAGTGACTACCGGAAAGTTTACCGGAGACTGAGCTAGTACTTCACCTATTATGAGGAGCTTCAAAAGAAAGGCTATGACGATAAGGGGCTTTTTCATGTATTGTAGTATGTAAATTCTATTACGTATATCTGTCCTAAATTAAAGAACTGGTTAAAGTGCAATACTATGTTAGTAGTACCATATATAGGTGTAGTATAAGTTACCCTATCAGTCCTATCTCTCATTAATGCAGTACCATCTAACGCTACTCTTATAGTATCAGACTTAATGTTATATCCAGCTAGTGAGATAGTAGTACCACCTACTACCACATTAGGATGTACTCCTACTTCCATCTGTAGGTACTTACCATAAGCGATAGTATTACTAGCTTCAGCAAGCACCTTCTTTGCCTGACATATCTCCCAGTTTACCATCCTAAGCTGTTGGTCTAAAGGTGGATAACAGTTGTTCATAGTATTAAGTTTTTTCAGTACCATTGGTACTATTAACAATATCTAATAGTTGCTTCTTACCTAACAGAGTAATCTGCTTACTCTCTATTATAAACTTTGACAAGTATTGTTGATCTGCTCTATCAACATCAATACTATCTCCTCTATACAACTTCATACCCCAATCATATAACTTAAGTATATCTCCTTCTGGCTGATGTACTAAAGTTTCTGCTAGTAACTTACCTAAATTAGCATTAGGTAATGCCTGTCCATCTAACCCATATACGGGTACATTAAAGTCTAATTTCATATTATTTGTTTAAATGTTATACTTCTACCCATACTGTACCATTATAATAGGCAAGCTTGTGTGTCACATTATTAAATAGCATAAGTCCCTCTGCTGGAGTTACAATAGCATCTCTTTGAGTAGTTGTCATTATTGGTGGCCTGAATCCCTTAGTAGTACTATCAATAGCAACCTTTGCAGTTGGTATATCAGTAGTAGTCCCAAACAGTACATTCTTAGAAGCAGGAGAATAGAACCTTATATCTCCTTGACCATCTGATATTGCAACAACATTATCCTGTGTAAGAGGTAATCCCACCATAGAAGCTCCTAAATAAGTGTTATACGAGCCAGTAGTCATTCCTCTTGCAGTATTATATCCTATCAGGGTATTTCCCGATCCTTCTTTCATATCAAGACCAACATTATGTCCTATCCCTACATTATCCCTGCTAACAGCATTCATTACTGCTACAGCAGTAGCCCCGGTTCCACTTCCACCACTAAATGTTACAGTAGGGAGAGGAGTAACTGAATAGAAACTACCTCTATTGGTTAAAGTAACACCAGTAACAATACCACCAGCAACAACAGCAGAACCCTGGGCTTGTGTCCCATTACCACCGGCAGCCGGACTACCTATAATAACAAATGGTGGACTCGGTGTATATCCACTACCGCCATTAGTTATAGTTATACTTCTTAATCCCATAGTAAGGCTACCAAGAGCCTGATAACCTAAACTGGTATTATTAAGTCCCGGATTATTCTGGTACTGACTGAAAGCTCCAACTGCTGTATTTGGCCCAGAGCCAGTGTCTGCTCCTACCGCATATATATTTGAACCAACAAGTGTACTCCCATTACCCTTTGTAAAGTAACCAGTATTATATCCTACTGCTGTATTATCAGTTGCATTTGAACTGGTAAACTGTCCTAAAGAGGCAAACCCAACACTTGTATTATTGTTTCCAGTAAAATTACCTGAACCAGAACCATAGCCAACAGCTACATTTCCAACACCAGTTGTCAAACCAGAACCTGCACCTGAACCTACAGCAGTAATATGTCCAGAAGTAATACCAAGGGCTGCATTATAACCAACAGCGGTAATATGGCCACCACTTGAATTACCATTCCTCATAGCAGCAACACCAATAGCTGTATTATTTGAGCCAGCAGTTGTATTCAGCATAGCTTCTGCTCCAACTATGGTATTATAAGCCCCAGTAGTCATGTTTTCAGCTGCTCTTGACCCTACTGCTGTACCCTGATAACCACCTGCATTCTTCATAGCTCTGTAACCTACTGCTGTGTTAAATATATTAGCCTGGAGCGTAGTGTTGTTATAGAACTTAGTTGGCATAGTGTCCAACGCTTCATTACCTACAGCAGTATTGAATATATGATTATACACTCCTGTACCAACTCTTACTCCATTGAACTGTGCATCATAGTTGAAAGAGTAGAATCCATATTGTCGATTATTGTAACCTGTCCTGTTAACAAGTAACTGTATGGGTGTAGTAACTGTACCACCTACATCAGCAGCATTTACTCCCAATACATCACCGACAACATACCCGGTTCCAGGAATAGTTAGCGTTAAAGTCCTTAACTCAGCTCCACCAATTTCAAATGTAGCTCTAGCTCCTGTCCCGCTTCCACCTGTAAGAGCAATATTAGTATATGTGGCACTCACATACCCAGCTCCTATTTGAGTTATATTTATCTGTCTAATAGCTCCATTACCTATATAACTAACATTAGCATAATAAGCAGCAGCTATATCAGCTACACCTGTACTTACTATTGTTCCTGAAACATCAACTAGTTTGCCTAGATTGGAAGCTGCTGTTACGCTCCTTGTTATATGAAGAGGTGAAGTTGGGACTGTTCCTATACCTACACTTCCATCAACCCTTATTCGTTTATTGGTATTATCCCATGTAAGGTCTGCTGACCCTGTAAGTATATTACTAGCACTACCATAACCTACCTGTGTAGCTGCAAGAGTAGGTACACTAGCAGGAATAACAACGTTGCCTGTATTATCAGCCATCTCCCCATTTACACTAACAGCTATCGTAGGAGTGCTTAATGCTACCCGTCTTGGCGCTCTTAGAAAGTAGTTTGCATCAACATTAAATGGTGAAATACCAACTGTAAAGCCACCGCTATTGCCGATAAACATTACCGCACCTTCGGTAGCATTATATCCAAATCCCATATTTCCATATGGATATGTACCTGTTATCGGATTAGTAGTAAGAAATCCTACATCTGTTACCTGCTGTAAACTTGGTATAGTGCTTACTGCGGTAGCCAATACTACCTTACCTATAGCGTCTGTTGTAAGGAATTTAGCAGGGTCAGAGTTAGGTATCAATGGTAACTTAACAGAAAGACTATCAAGAGTTATCTCAGTAGCAGTTATATGAGCATTATTAACATTTGTAGTGAAATTACCACCATCAATATGAAATGCTCCTACATTTGTCCAGTTAAAGTCTCTATTCTGAAAGTCAAATGTCCTATTAGTAGCTCCCATCAGTACATCATCCCTACCAAATAACCCACCAACTCCACCTGATACCTTCTCCACTAAGTCATCATCATTAAGAGGGCTATTTATTGTCACATTAGGAAACCAATACTCCTTCACACTAACACCATCCTTTACATATACAGAGAAATGTCCTACTCTAAACCTAGGTTCATCC
>Ga0137427_10000888_pt1 | contig 14323 bp, 18 predicted proteins | sample EasRivERMZT700_2_FD_102309 | JGI IMG/M metagenome (GOLD analysis project Ga0137427, IMG submission 102309) | Soil microbial communities from meander-bound floodplain in the East River, Colorado, USA - East River MetaG ERMZT700_2 | ecosystem: Environmental > Terrestrial > Soil > Floodplain ...
CACGGTGGTAGCCCATGGCTGCGCCGCCCGCACCACAGAACAGGTCCAGCAGCCTCATCGGGGCAGGGCACGACGTGCCGGCGGGGGCAGGAAGCGATCCCCCTTGCGACTGTTGCACCAGGCGTGGGCAGGGGCCAGGTTTCCTTCATCGATGGGGTCGCCCCCATGCGCCATCGGGATGACGTGATCAAGGACCGTGGCCCCCGGCAGCCCACAGATATGGCAGGGCGGGGATCCTGCCAGCAGCCGTGCACGTAGGCCCCTGGCCCTCGCCCGGTAGGCCCTATCCGCCGGCACGCTTGCGCCTTCGCTTCGGGGGTTCGGCTTCCCGCTCGGCAGGGCGGGGCGGCCCGTAGTGCACGCCCACGCTGCATCCGGTACAGATGCCGTCCCCCGTTCGCGTTCCAGCTGGGCAATAGCAGCCGGGGCACTGGCACGTCACAGGCTCGGGCACGTCATCCCCTTCGCATGATTTCGCGTCGGATCTTCGCCCGCCCTGGCCAGACGCGACGGTGCCAGGTGGAATGATGGATGACGCACAGGTGCGCCACGGGCCACGCGTCGGCCAGGTCCCCGAAGATCGAACGCGGTGCCCAGTGATGGACGTGGGCCGCTGGACGTGGGCATCCGGCTACTTCGCATGGCACGCGGCCATTCTAGAGTCGGACCGATCCCGCAAGGCCGATGACGATGATGCCCAGCACGATGCCCAGCACGCGTGCCCGATCGGCCCATGACGCGGTACGCCAGGACCAGTCCTCGGGGGCGTGCGTCCAGCTGGGCTTCGTCACGGCTTCATGGCCGGCAGCACGTCAGCGATGCGTGCATCCCCGTCCTTGTCTTCCACGACGATCGTGCACGGCCGGCCGATCAGTTCGGACGCCTTGACGGCCGTGCGTGCGGCTGCCACGTCGGGGGCGATCGCCCGCAGCCACGCGAAGCCCTTCGAACGGGGCGTCAGCAGCAGGGATGACACGCCTTCCACCGTGACCGCGTCTTCGCCCTCGCCCACCAGGAACGCCCAGCTGATCAGCGTCACGTCTTCCTTCGTGTTCTTGTCTTCGTACGTGAACTGGCGCGCACCAGCGAACACGGCTGCGTACGTGCCGGCGTCCACGGTGGGCGGGAACACGAACAGATGATCTTCGATGATGGCGACGGCTTCAGTCATATCGTTCCCTCTCGTATGGCGGTATGCGTGGGCCAGTTGGACTTCGGATAGCGTCATGCCCCGCCCTCCTGCTCGGCGTAGGCGCGGGCGAGAACGCGCTCGTACTCAGGCCCGACGCCGCAATAGCACTCCACCTCATCGGGCTGCGCCGCGCAGGCGCTCGTGTGCTGGGGGTGCCAATGATCGGCGAGCCACTGCCACGGCGGTGCCGGGGTGGCGAGGGCGCGGGCCTTCTCCACCAGCGCCGGGATCACCGCGAGGAGTACCCGCTGTTCGCTGCCGTGCTGCGCCCGCATCTCCTCGATGTCGAGCGAGCACACAGCCTCGATGGCGTCCAGCGCCTCCCGCAGCGCATCCCCGGAGGGAGCCGGATCGCGGCGACGGAACACCTTCGATGGCGCGAAGTCGTGGCCGCTGCCGTCCCCGGAGTGGAGGCCGTTCGACGCCCACTGGCCGCAAATGCCGCACGTCATCTCGGGCGCATCCCCGGAGGGAGGCTGGCGCGTCATGCCTTGCCCCTGACATCGAACCGGAGCGTGCCCCGATCGTCGATCCTCGCTGACCAGCCCGTGCCCAGGACCAGCCGCGTGCCATGCCGATCGGCCAGGGCGCGTGCGAACGCTTCCCGGCGTTCGGCTTCGTTCAGGTCTGCGCCCTTCCGGATCCGTACCGCGCCGGCGTAGTAGTCGCCCAGCGTGGCCAGGTCGCCCGACGCGATCGTCTGGCCGTCGCCCAGCTGCCAGCGGAGCATCAGTCCCACGTCGTCAGTCGGGGGCGGCTTCGATGGGGCCAGGTAGTCGCGATCGAACGCCGCCACGGCTTCGAACAGTTCGGCTTCCTTGCCGGCGTCACGTTCGATGGCGTGGACTTGCAGCGACGTGCCCACCAGGGCGGCGAGGATCCCGTACGGGCGATCAGTCAGGGCCAGTTGCGCCCTGACTTGCCACGCGTACCAGGGCGGCGGCCCGTCCAGCCAGTCGGACCAGTCCCGCGACAGCTTGACTTCCAGCACGCCCCCGATGCCGGCAGCGTCCCGGCAGTAGAAATCGGGGGACGCGGCCAGCGGTAGCGTCGGGTGCACGTACGTTCGGGAACAGGCCCGCACGGACAGGCCCAGGTCAGACGCGGCAGCGTGGCCGATGGCACGTTCCAGCAGATGGCCGGCACGCATGGACTCGGTCTGCTTCTTCGGATCGGGGCCGTCCATGATCCGGGCGAAGATGCGGGCCGGATCAGTCCACGGATGATGCCCCAGCAGTGCCCCGACTTCGGACGCGCCGATCCGTGTACGACGGGCTTCGTGCTGGGCTTCGGTCAGTTCGGGCATACGGCAAGGCTTCCCGTTCGGCAAGGCTGGCAAGGCTTCGGCAGCCGCCCCGGCCTTGCGATACAGGGCGGCTGCCGGCGCATCTTACAGGACCAGCCGCACCAGGAAGATGATCAGCACCACCAGGATCACGATCACCAGGGCGCGTTCGATCGTCATCGACACAGGATCCTCCCGGCCAGCCATGCCAGCCCTCCGATGACGGCCACGGCCGACGCGATCATGCAGCCGCAGCCGGCCACGCGAACAGGATCGACGGGGCCGTCACGCATCGCCCGAAGCATAGGCCGACGCCAGGTCTTCCAGGGCATCGGGGTACACGACCGCCACAACGCCGCCCAGGGGCACGTCCAGCAGCTGGGCACGTCGGGCCGGCAAGCAGCCCATGACGGCGAAGTCGTCGCCACGGTCTTCCACGGCGATGATCAGCAGCCCGTCACGGATATCCCGCGCCATGACGGGCCAGCCGGCCAGCGTCGGCCAGCGTTCCGATCCGCCCCGTAGGGCCATCCACGACGTGGTCCTGACTTCCAGCTGGCCGAAGTCGGCCGTCCCCCGCCAGTTCTTCGAAGACAGGGCCGGTCCCTGCCCGATCGGGAACAGGCCGGCAATCTCGCCCAGGATGCCCCTGACTTGCCAGTCGATCCGCCCGCGCCCTGGGTTGCCGTAGCCGCCACGGACACGGGATGCCGCGTGACGGTCTTCGATCGTCTGCGCCCATCGGGCGGCCGTGATCCGGTCCGTGATCGATGGCACGTACACGTACCAGTCCCCGTGCCAGGAACCGTCGCCCGTGCCCACGTAGCGTGTCGTCATCGAAGAGGCTCGCAAGGCTTGCCCAGATATCCACAGGTAGCGGCCGGCCGCAAGGCAATAGTTCGGCCGGGGCGCGTATCAGCGAACCGATGCTAGGTGGGCCGGCCCGCTGACGACGACTTCCCTGAGCGTAAGTACCCCGTCAAGTTGTCTAGACCGTTCTATATGGCCGTGCTCAAACAGAACAGCACTGTGGATAACTTTCCCCGTTTCAGGACTTATCCACAGTGCGTGCGGCATACAGCAGCAGCCCGACAGCACCCGCCATGACGCCCAGGGCAATCTCTCTGATGGGGGACGCGTTGACGCCGGCAAGGATCCCCAGGCACCAGCCGAACGCGATCAGCGCGGCAGCCCCCAGGGCTATCCGCCCCATGCCGACAGCCAGCTGGCATCGCCCCAGACAGGCAGCGGACCGGGCCAGCGGTAGACCGGCCCCCAGCTGCCCGATGCTGCCCACCAGGGGCCATCCCCGGCCCAGCTGGACACGCCCCAGCGTTCGGGTGACGGCCACGGAACCGGCAAGGCCCATGACGCCAGCAGGGACGTGTTCGGGGGCGGCAGCGGCTTCGGGGCCGGGGCCGGCGTCGGGGGCGGCACAGGCTCGGGGGACTCGGGCGGATGGCTGCGGCTGACAGCGAAGTTGATGCCCGAACTGAACGCCTTCGCCCACGTCTTGATGGCGTCGGGATCCACCCACTGCCAGCCCGACGCCAGGGGATCCCCGAACAGCCAGTCAGCCCCGCCGGCCTGACGCTCGGGCAGGATGACGCACGCGTGTCCCCCGTCGTACGACTCGGATCCCGGCACGTTCCCGGTCCCCTGGATGACGATGGCACGCCAGTCCTGCCGTGCGGCCTTGACGGCATCCCATCCCTGGCCCGACTTGATCGTCAGCGTGGCGTCGGCATACCGGGACCAGGCCGTGCGCAAGTCGTACAGGTCCGTGCCGCCCTCCCGGTCGTCCTGGTTGTGGCGCAGCCGGCCGCCCCAGCAGCCATCGGACTGTTCGTGCCAACCCAGTGCCATCCCGCCCGACGCCAGCGTGCAGTTCGCCCAGGCGTGCCCCTGGCCGGCGTCGGACGACTCGGAACCGAACGGTTCGTCGGGATCCTTCGCGGGATCCTGCATCCGGTACTTCGGCCGCCACGCCCCGCCGGTATCCGCCGGCACGCTGACGCTTGCAGCTGGCCGGCGTGCCCCCGGCGTCAGCTGGCGAAGGCCCAGGGCCACGGCCAGCCGGCGCGGCAGGATGCCCCGATCCATGGCTATGCGCGTGGCCCGTACGCGATCCATGCGACTTGCCGTGTGTCCGTGAACGACGTGCCGGCCGTCTTGTGCGTCAGGCCCAGGCCGACGGCCGTAGCCGTTGGGGCCGTGATGACCAGGGCGAGATAGGCAACGCTGGTGGAGACCAGGGCACAGACGACTGTCGGGGCCGATGCGAACGGCCGGGGGAACGTCACGGTAGCCGTACCCGATACCGCGCCGGCCACGGCCACGGACGCCACGCCCGACTGAATGTCCATGGCAACGGCCGTGTCATGGGCCAGTTCGCCCCAGGCCGTTTCGATCGGCTGCCCTGCAACCGGCTTCGCGGGAACTACCACGATGGGCCTTCCTTCCTATGCCGGGATCTTCAGCACGATGATCAGCTGCGGCCGGTTGCCGGCCGTGCCCGTGTCATCGGACAGGAACTCGGTTGTGTACTTGTCGGCCGTCTCGGTATAGGACGTGATGACGAATCCCCGGTTGGCTGCGGCCGATCCGCCGGCAGCCGTCGGTGCCCACGCCTTGACGATCGCCAGCACGTTGATGTCGATCGTCGCGCCCTCATTGTCCGACACGGCATGGACGGCCTGGCCCGTGGACGTGTAGGCAGGACCGGGCCATACGACCGCGTTCCCGCTGCCGGGGGACGTCAGCGTGCCTTCGGTCCACGCGGCCGTGGCCCGGTTGACACGCACCTTCGGCGTGGATCCAAACCCGATGTTGACCTGGCTGGACGTCTTCAGCCGCAGCGTGGCCGACACGATTTCCTTCGCGTCGGCAATGCTGATGGGGAACTCGATCAGCGCCCGATTCTGCCAGCCCGTCCAGCTGCCGACAGGCAGTTCGGCTTCGGCCCCGCTGCCGTACTTCGCCCCGCCCGACGTCTTCGCGATCCGTGACGACTTCGCCGACGTGTACGACCGCGTTACCTGTTGCGTCGGGGGCGGGCTGGGGTCGATCGGGGGTTCGGGCGGCTCGGTGCCGGCACTCCATTCCACGCCCGACACGTAGCCCAGCACGGCAGCGGACCAGCCCTCGGGGGACGCGTCCAGCTGCAAGCCCAGGGACCGCACGTCGGCACTGACGATCGGATCGGGAACGTCCAGCCGGATGCGCACCAGGTCCACGCCGCCCATGGCCGACAGGGCGTGCAGATGCTCGGGCAGCGTCGGGATGATCTGGACCGGCAGGTATTCCAGGGACGCGGTCGCCCGATCTTCCAACAGCCGCGCAGCCCAGCTGGCCGCGTCGGGAACCTTACGCGTGCCCCGGTCGATCGCGTGCAAGCCGAACCGTTTCTGGCTTTCCGTGTCTTCGATCGTGAACGCCGGCCCGGTCAGATCCTTCGCCGTGACCTTGTTGACGATGCCGTCGGCGTTGCTGTGCATGACCTGTTCGATGACGGGAATGCCTTCCAGGCCCAGCGTCAGGCCCCGGTCGTACGGATCGCCGTGGCTTCGGAAACGGATCACCAGGGCCGCGTCAACCCATGCGAAATGCAAGGCATCGTTTGCGGCTGCCTGGATGGCTTGCCAGACATTGATCAGCCCCGTGGCCGGCGTGTCGGGCGAACCGATCGCCACGTCGCCTTCGGGCGGATCCGCTTCCACGACCAGGGCCTGGTACTGCGTCAGGGCCTTCAGCTGGCGTGCGTAGGCCCGCAGCGTGCCGGCAGGGCTGGCCGGCGCGGGAACCTGGACGTTCGATAGCACGCCCACGGGATCGGTCCCCTGGATGCGTCCGACGCCATGGCGCAGCGAGTAGTCGATTTCGTCCAGGATGGCGAACGCCAGGGGATCGGCCCCGTACAGCAGCCGCATATACGCGCCGGGGCGGATCGCGCCGGCAAACGGGCTGGACGTGTTCGATGGATCCAGCAGCCGATCGGGGTCGTACGTTTCCACGGACCAGGCCCCGCCGGCAGCGATCGACAGCACGCCCAGGCTACGGTTCGCGCCCCAGCTGGTGCGGGCGGCCGTCACCTGGCACGACACGTCCCGCCAGTCCTCGGTTGACCAGGTCGCCCCGCCCCAGGTCGCCACGTCCCACAGGGCCGCCCCGACGGGATGCGACCACAGCTGGATGGCCGCGCCATCGATGGGCAGTCGCTCGATCGTCACGGCACGATCGCAACGCCGTTCCGCCGGCCATACGTGCGAAGGGCGCGCACGACTTCCCGCTCGATGGACAGCGGATCGCCCGTGATGTTGATAATGATGTTGCCCACGCTGGTGCCGGCGCTGTCCCCTGCGGCCTGTGTGCCGGCAGCGAACGTCCCTGCCCCGGCCCCGCCGGCTGCCAGCGTGCCGAAGCCGACGGCCTGGCCGCCCGCCCCGCCCAGGAAGTCGCCCACCAGGGGCACTTGCTTCAGGAAGTCGCCCACCTTGTCGATCGCTTCCTTGATCTGGGTAATGAAGCGGACGATTTCCTTGACGACTCGCACCAGGATGTCGGCCACGAACCCCAGGGCCTTGCCCAGGGCACTGATCAGCGGGACCAGCAGCGGCAGCAGGGCACGCACCAGTTCGCCAAACGCCTTCAGGATCGGCAGCAGGGCCGGCAGGATGGCGTCAAGGACCGGCAGGAAGGCCGCCCCGATTTCTTCCTGGACCTCCCCGAAGGCGTCGGCCGTCTTCGCCATGCTGCCTTCGGTACTGTTGGCGAAGGCGTCGGCTTGCCCAGCTGCGGCAGCCTGGGCGTTCGCCAGCGTCTCGGTAGCCGTCGCGCCCTTCTCCAGCCCCGGCAGCAGCCGCGCCAGGGCCGTGTCCTGCCCCTGGTTTGCCTTCGCCACGGCTTCGGCTGCCGTCGCCAGGTCCACGCCGGCAGCACGGGCCAGGTCCTGGGCAAGGGCCAGTTGCGACGTCGCCAGGGCCACGTCCCCCGTCGATCGCACCAGGGGTTCCAGGGCGGCCCGCGTTTCGCTGTCCGTGAAGGCCCGTTCCTGGCCCGCAGCGATGGCCGCTTCCACCTCGGCCGTGTAGTCGGCCGTGGACCCCGTGGCCGCAGCGATCGACGCGGCCAGCTTGTTCGTTTCGTCCCTGTCGGCAGCTGCGGCCTGTGTCATCCCGGCAATGGCGGCCACGGCGATGCCCACGCCGCCGGCAAGGGCGGCCACGCCGGCAACGCCCTTCGCTGACACGGTCTTACCGAACACGCTGATGCCGCTGTCGGCTTCCTTCAGAGCGCCAGTCAGCCCCTTCGTGTCGCCCGTGATGGCGATCGACAGGCCCAGGCCGGCCACGTCAGCGGCCCCGTGCCATGGCGCGGGCCTGGTCGCGCCGAAGCTTCGCCATGGCCGAGATTTCGGCCAGCGTCAGGGATCGGACTTCGGACGGGGGAAGGCCCGTCAGGGCGCACAGGCCGGCCATTACGGCCGCACGGCGCGCTTCCTGGCGGGCCGTGGCCGGTCCTGTAGGCCCGTGACCTGTACCTGTCCAGCGAGCACGTCGGCATAGGTCAGGGCGGGTTCGTCGCGCCGGCCGACGATCCACGCGAAGCCGCACAACAGCCGAAGCCGATCGGCCCCGCGCCCCTTGCCGGCCACCAGTTCCTGCATTTCGTCTGGCTCGATCCCCGTCGCGTCGGCGATGTCGATCAGATCCCCGTAGGACAGGGATCCCGGCGTGATCTTCGCCAGGTCGATTTCGAACTGTCGCAAGGCCCATCATCCTTTCCCCGCACGCTTCGCCAGGACTTCCCGGCAATAGGCTTCATAGATCGCTTGCAGCTGGGCCGCGTTCGCTTCGATCGCCCGCTGGACGCGCCGCTGCGGCTCGATCCCCCGGAACGGCCAGCCGAATTCGATCGGCTTCGCGTAGATCAGCCGTGACACGACACGGCCCCGTTTCTTGCTGCCCAGCGGACGGTACGACCCCGACAGTTTGCCCGAACGGTCTGGCCCGTACGTGGCAGCGGTACGGGCGACCAGGGCGGCCGCATCCTTGCCGGCCTTCCCTGACAGCGTGATGTCCCGCCCGATCGCGTCCATGGCAGCCTGTGTTTCCTTGACGCCCAGGACCGTGACGGACTTCCCGGTAACGCTGGGCATGACGCCCCTTCCCCTAGGGCGCGGTATCCAGGGCCGGCTTCGAAACGCACGGCAGTTCCACGGCCAGTTCGGCGTAGGTTTCGACCTCGCCCCCGAAGTCGCCCGCGTGCAATGTCACCTGGCCCGTCATGGCCGGCGTGTCGGTCCCGATGGCCGTGGCCGATCCGTGCGGCTGCAGGACAAAGTCGGCCACCAGGCCGTCGTTATCCCACAGGTAGCGGGACAGGCCGTCGGCGGACCAGTCCTGGATCCCTTCCAGCACCAGGGCATAGGTGGACTTGCCGGCCTGGCTGAACGTGCCGTCGGTGCACAGCGTCTGGACCGTGACCGTGTCGCCAGCTGTCACCTGGACACGGGCGATGCTGACGTGGCACTGGTACTCGGAAACCGTGCCGGCCCCGACTTTCAGCGTGAGCAGCACGTCCCGCATGAACAGGGGCGTGGCAGCGATAGCGGCCATGGCTAGGATCCTCCAGCTAAGTGGGTATGCGTCGATCCGACGATGGCGAGATAGGTGACGCCGCCCACGTCGTACTCGGCCGGCGGATCCAGGCTGATCAGCGCCCACGCCGGCCCTTGCGTGGCAGCGATCGCGTCGGCCAGCCGCTGGGCCATCAGTTCGGCTTCGGACTGCTGGACCGTGTCCACGCCCAGGCCCACCAGCCCGATGACGCGGTACGTGACTTCCCGAACCTGTGGCCCCAGGCGCGTCGGGGCCAGCCACGGATCGCCAGGCACCAGGAACACGGCCGGCGGGGATACCTGGCCGGCGGGATCCTGAACGCGCAGCCCCTGGGCCGTCAGGGACGCTTCCAGCCCTTCGCGTGCGCCGGTAATGGCCGATGTCATGCGATCGAGCCGGCCACGTACCGCCACCGTTCCAGCTGCGGCCGGATGCCTTCCAGGTAGTCGCGGGCAACCCGGATGGCTGCGCCCTGTAGATCCTGGTACGACGTGACGCCAAACGGGGCCGACTTGCGGGCGAACGCTTCGGCCCCTGTCGTCAGGGCGTTCGCCGTGACTTCGTCAGACGCGCCGGCCGGGGGAACGTAGGGCTGGACAGGGGCATCCGTCCAGCCCAGGAACCGATCGATGCCGGCCGACACGGCAAGGGCGCACGCGGCCGCCCAGGCCGTCTCATCCGGCGTCGGGGCCGTGATCCGAACGTGCGTCAGGATCTGCGGCCCCGTGACCCATGCCGTCATGCCTACGCGGCAGCGGACTTGATGATGCCGGCGGGAATGTAGACCGCCGTTGCCCCCAGCCCCCAGACCGCAATGTCGCGCCCCAGCTTCGCCACGTCGTCGTCGGCAATCTGGAACGGGCCATCTTCGTGCCAGCTGGCCGTCGATCGGTTGCTGACAAGGATCGTGCCGGGGTTGACGTTCGCATCATGGATGACGGGGAGGCCGCTGACCTCGGGGCGAAGCTCCGATGCGCGGCCGCTGCCGGTCTGGCCGTTGGCCTGGCCCTCGGGGTTCAGCTGGCCCCCGATGCGCACGAACGCCGTGGACGATGCGAGCACGAACGATGCCGGCGCACCTGTTGCGGCCTGGACGGCCACGGATGCAGCGAACAGGGCCGTGCGGATCTGGTCGGACGTGGCCGTGGCGAAGTCGATGACGATGCTGCCCAGGCCGGCCGTGGCTTCCACGGCATCGACGAACGCCTTATCCGTGACGAACGCGTACGCGGCCAGCAGGATCCGGCCGTACGCGTCCAGGTAGGAGGGATCCGAACGCCGGATCAGCTGGACGGCGAGATCCGATCCACCGCTGTACGTGGCAATGGGCGACGTGCCCTTCAGGATCGGCACGTCCACGGACGTGATTTCGGTCTTCTGGGCTGCCTGGACGCCCACAATCGTGCCCAGGGCCACCGTGACGTAGGGCCAGTCCACGGACATACCGGATCCGCCCAGCGGGGACGCCCCGAAGGCGTCGATCCCCGGCCGGCTGGCAGCGATGATCCCCTTGACTTCGCCAATGACGTTCGCCCCGCCCATGACGCCGGGCGACTCGGACGTGATCTGGTCGGCAAGGGCACGGGCGAAGGCGTCACGGACTTCGGTATCCCGGTAGGCCGCGTGCATCAGTGCGCCCAGGGACTTGTACTGGCCCAGGGACGCGTACGGGCCGGCATCGGACTGGCGCACGACGATGCCCGACTCGGCAATCTCGCGCCGGAACGCGTCAAGTTCCCCGCGCACGATGGCACGCATCATGGGGGCCGGCTCGGGCACGGGATCGGGATCCGGCGTCGGGACCGGCTCGGTTTCGCGCTGCATCGTCACGGTTTCGTCCTCTCTCAGGGCTACGGATGCCCCGGCGTATGCCGGCGCGTACGTTCCGGCCAGGGCCAGGATGGATCCGACTTGCGTATGGGTGACGCTTCCACGGCCGCGTCGGATCTGGCCGGGAAGGAACTGAACGCTGACGCCGTCGGCCCCAGCTGCCACGCGCTCGGCATAGTCGCGGGCGGCCTGGTTGCCCAGCAGCGGCCCGCTGAAACGCAGCCCGTCATCGGCTTCGGACAGGTCCACCATGCCGACGATATGGCGCGTGCCATCGGCGTGTTCGTCCAGGTAGGGGACACGCTTGCCGGCGCGGGCCTTGATCGCTTCCCCGAACGCGCCACGGGCGAAGGACTCGCGTTCGCCAGGATATTCCCGCGTGCGCGTCGTGCTGCCGTCCCACGGCACGGCCAGCCCGTCCAGCGTCGGGGCGTCCCCTTCCTGCCGGATGCTGACGGTCCCCTGGATCTCGGTCGTCTGGTCTGTCATGCGAACGCCCCTGCCGCTTCCTGGGCCGCTTCGTCCACGGCCGGCCCGACTGCCGCAGCCTGTTCCAGGGGCGGATAGCCCTCGGCTTGTCGTACTTCGTCCTTCGTCAGCCATCCGGCACTGATGGCCGACGCCCACGCGGCATACCGGGCGGCCTGTTCGCCACGCGTCAGGGCCGACAGGTCCAGCCGGATGCTGCGGCCCACCAGGTAGTCCCCCGGCAACAGGTCCGACAGCGTGTCCCCGATCGGCTGGCTGTAACCGTTCAGCGTGTACCGCACCAGGTCCAACCCCGCCTGTTCGACATTCTGGTAGGTCAGGCTGCCGGCATAGCTGGGTGCGTTGACGTAGGCCGGCGGAACGCCCATGTAGCGGGCTATGGATGCGATCAGCCGATCAGCAGCCTGGGCCGCTTCTTCGGTTCCCAGGTTCGCCCCGAACGCCTGTGCCTTCGCGCCCTTGCCCATGACAGCGGGGTAGGCCGGCCCCTTCTTGCGCCGCTCCAGCCAGCGTTCGGCAATGTCCTCGCCCTGCTGCTTCGTAAGGTCCTGGTCGGTCGTCAGCACCACCAGCGGTGCCCCGCCCGACTCCCACCAGCTGCCGGCGTACAGGGCGGCCGATGCTGCGGCTTCGATCTGCTGCCGCGCCAGGGACAGGATGGCGGCCACGGCCGGCGTCACGGACGGGAACGTGGCCCGCTGGATGAAGCGCAAGTCATCGGGGGCGATGATTTCGTCCCCGTAGCGGTACACGCGGCTGCCGGGATCCTTCGTCAGCAGGGCGGGGTTCAGGGGCACCAGGGACCAGGGCACGCCTTCGTCATCGGTCCCGCCCATCAGCCGCAGCGGACAGATGTTGTACAGGGCCATCGTGGACGTGACCAGCCACGTCCAATGCCGGCGCGTCAGCCGCTGCATGGGCCGGCGTGCCAGCCGGGAGTCGGGCAGCCGCGTCAGCCCCCTCCACTCGCCCCAGCTGGCCGACGCCACGCCATCGCTGATCAGCCGCACGCACGCGTACAGGGCATCCACGGACAGGGCCACGGCCTCGGATGATCCACGCCCCGACGCCCACTGGCTGGTATCCAGCACGCCGCCTTCGAACGTCACCTGGCGGCCGGCCGGCGGATCCGACTGGGCAGCTACGACCAGGGATCCCGCCGGCCGACGATGGCTACGCTTTGACACGACACGTAGCGTGCCCGAACTGCCGGCCGAATACCAGTACCGACGGCCCTACGTGAAGATCTGGGGCACCAGGTCGACGTTCGCTTCCTGTGGCCGCGTCAGGGCATACAGGGCCATGGCAGCGGCCACGATCGCGTCGATATGGCCCGTGGACTGCCGGCGGGACAGTCGCCAGCTGTCGCCCCGGATGCTGCGGGCCGCGCCGGCCAGGTGGGCAGCGAACAGCACGTCGGCACTGTGGCTGACCTCCCCGCCCAGGATCAGCCCTTCCAGGTTGGCCGATGCGCCGGCCATCTGGCTCGGCCCCATGCCGACGATCGGCCAGCCCGCTACCGCTGCGGCCCCTTCCAGGTGCGGTGCCAGGGCCGCTCCCTTGTCGTACACGATGGCCGCCGGCTGCCACGTTTCGATGGCCTTCGCCAGTGCCCCGATCAAGTCGCCAGGGCTGACGGCCGGCCGGGATGCCGTCGCCACCAGTTCATCGGCCACGGCTACATGGGGCCGTTCGGTTTCAGGCAGGAAGCCAGCCACGGCGATCGTCGCCCGCTGCCAGCTGCCGACAGCGTCAGCGGCCAGGATGATCCGGCCGGCCTCTGCCGGGATGGCCGCGTCGGGCTTGCCCAGACTGGCCCAGATCCATGACGGGATGATCGACTGTTCGCCGATCGTCCAGCGGTTCAGGCGCTCCCGCCGGAAACTGTCCCGCGTCATGGACACGCGTTCGTACGCGACGGCCGACGGCAGGACCAGGCTGCCCAGGGCGGGGTTCGCCAGCCCAACGGCGCGGGGATCGTCATCGTCCACGTCATCCGGGGGCGCGTACCAGATCATCCCGAAGCCCTCGCCAGGCTTGCCGGCCACGACGGCGCGGCCCAGTTCATACCACGCCCGCAGCAGCACGCTTCGATCCGTGCCGGCCGATGACAGCCCGACGCCCAGGCCGTGGCTGCGGGTTGCCATCGTCGGCAGCAGCGCGGCCCACAGTTCATCGGTTGTCTGCGTCATGACTTCATCGATGACGTTCAGGTCAACCGTCAGGCCGCGTGCGTTGCTGCGGGCCTCTCGGGACAGCACGTCGTACAGGCGTCCTCGAGGACCGCGGATGCCGGCATAGGCCGACACGTACACGCCGGCCAGGGGTTCCAGGTCATACAGCACGTCCAGGTAGAGACGGTGCGCCTGGCGTCGGTCGTAGGCCGTGCCGATGATCGTGCGCCAGCCGGGATGCAAGCCCATGACGGCGAAGCCCACCAGGGCACGGATCAGTGCCGTCTTGCCCGACTGCCGGGGCGTGCTGATGACGACGTGCCTGTGGGCCGGCGTGCCGCTTCGATCGCACGCCAGTGCCCAGTCCAGGGCGGCCGACTGCCACGGCAGCAGCGTCAGCCCGATGGACTTCGCTGCCCACGCCTTGATCTTCGGGCCGATCGTATGCGTGGCCCACGCCGGTAGCGGGGTCGCGTACAGGGGTTCGGGCCTCAGGCGTGGCCGGCGCAGCAGCACGGGCCGCAGCGTGGCTTCGGATCCGCCCGACTCGCGCCACGCCCGCATCGCCAGCCGGATGCGGGCCTGTCGGTTCAGCTGGACGGCATCCTGGCCCAGCGTCCCGCGCTCGATGGCGCGGGCGACTTCCAGCATCCGTTCGGTATGGCCGGCATCCGGCCGGTCCCGGTCAGGCTCGGTCAGGTCCGATCCCTTCCACCGTACTCGCCAGGAATCG
>Ga0137427_10000889_pt1 | contig 14323 bp, 13 predicted proteins | sample EasRivERMZT700_2_FD_102309 | JGI IMG/M metagenome (GOLD analysis project Ga0137427, IMG submission 102309) | Soil microbial communities from meander-bound floodplain in the East River, Colorado, USA - East River MetaG ERMZT700_2 | ecosystem: Environmental > Terrestrial > Soil > Floodplain ...
GAACCCGCCGGGCGATGCTCTCGTCGTCATCGAAGCCGGCGACCTCGCCAAGAGCGGCGCCTTGCGGCGTGTCTTCGAGGCGGCGGCCAACGCTGCGGCGATTCCCTGCTATCCGGACGACGGTCGCGCCCTCGAAGAGCTCGTGCGCAGTCAGCTCAAATCGCGCGGCGTCTCGATCGAGGAGGGCGCGCTGCACTACGCGGTCTCGCGCCTCGGCTCCGACCGCGGCATCACGCGCTCCGAATTGGAAAAGCTCGCGCTCTACGCGATGGGCGAAAAATCCGTCAGCGAGGCCCATGTCGCCGCCATCATGGGCGATGAGTCCGAATTGCGCATGGACGAGGCGTTGGACGCGGCGGGCGAGGGCGACTTTTCGCGGCTCGACAAGAGGCTCGCCCAGCTCTGGGCAGCAGGCACTCAGCCGGTCGCCGTGCTGCGCCAGGCCATGGGGCACTTCCAGCGCCTGATGGCGGTGCGCGCCGAAACCGACGAAGGCGGCAATCTTTCTGCTTCCATCAAGAAGCTGCGGCCGCCGGTGCATTTCTCGCGCGAGCGCTCCATGCAGGCCCAGGCGTCGCGCTGGTCTCTCGCCCAGCTCGAAGCGGCGCTGGATATTCTCTACGAGGGCGAAGCTCTGGTGAAAACCACGGCGATACCTGCCGAAGCCGCCTGCGGCCGCGCGCTGCTCTCGGTCGCGGCCCTCGCCGGCAGAGGACGCTGACGCCCATGTTGAAGGTCCGCATCATTCCCTGCCTCGACGTCAAGGACGGCCGCGTGGTGAAGGGCGTCAATTTCGTCTCCCTGCGCGACGCGGGCGATCCGGTCGAGCAGGCGATCCTCTACGATGCCGCCGGCGCCGACGAATTGTGCTTTCTCGACATCACCGCGAGCCACGAGAAGCGCCCGATTCTATTGGACGTGGTGCGCCGCACGGCATCGGCCTGCTTCATGCCGCTGACCGTCGGCGGCGGCGTGCGCACGCTCGATGACATCCGCGCTCTCCTGCTGTCGGGCGCCGACAAGGTCTCGATCAACACCGAAGCGGTGCGCCGGCCGGAGATCATCCGCGAGGGCGCGGAAAAATTCGGCAGCCAATGCATTGTCGCCGCCATCGATGCCAAGCGCGTCGACGGACGGTTCGAAATCTTCACCCATGGCGGACGCAACGCGACCGGTATCGATGCGATAGCCCACGCCGTGAAACTGACAGAGCTCGGCGCCGGCGAGATCCTGCTGACCTCGATGGATCGCGACGGCACACGCGCCGGCTACGATCTCGATCTCACGCGGCAGATCGCCGATGCGGTGAGGGTGCCGGTGATCGCCTCGGGCGGCGTCGGGTCGCTCGATGATCTGGTTCAGGGCGTGCTTGCCGGTCACGCGAGCGCCGTGCTCGCGGCATCCATCTTCCATTTCGGCGAAGCGACGATCCACGATGCGAAGAAACGGCTGGCCGCCGCTGGAATCGCGGTCAGGCTTTAGCGGCGAGATCGGCTGGTGATCTAGCGACGCCGCGCCGCGACAGTCGTCCCGCCTGCGGGCGCGGATTTGACGGACGCGGGCTTTGTCGAGATCGGCCGCGACGGCGCCGTGAGCTCGGGTGTTTGCGGCGTGTCCGTTTCCGATCCCGGCGCAAAGGAGAGGCCGAGAAATTCGACCCCCATGCCGTCGGCGTGATGGCGCGCGACGCGTCCTGCGCGGTGGCCGATCAGAATGTGTTCGCCCACCGGCGGGCGATGTTCGGTGCGCACCGAGACGCCGGTCAGCGAGAGATCGAGCACCTCGCAGCGGACCTGCTCGCCGGTCGAACGGGTGAAATGCGTATAGCTGCCGGAGACGGCTTCGACGCGGTCATACCGCCTGAGGTCGGAATCGCCCAGCAGATGGCGGTTCACCTCCAGCGTCAATTGATCGGCCAGCTTCTCGCGCTTTTGCAGCGAGCAGGAGAACGTCATCACGAACCCGCCATCGGCGGCGCGAATGATCGGCCCTTCGAAGCGCCCGAGATTGTCGAGATAGATGACGGCGCGCCCGGTCGGCTCTTCCTTCAGGTCGCAGCGCAACGCCACGTCGCCAGGCGAAATGTCCTGGACCGTGCACATCGCCTCTTCCTCGGTCGAAGGAATATAGAGGCGTCCCGTGATATTGAGGTTCACGCGCCTGAAGCGGCGCCGTTCCTTTGATGCGCGGGCAATAACTTTCTGACCCGCTTCGCTGACGCGGTCTTCTTCGGAACTCATTCCTCTGATGGCCCGTTTCGCGCTTCGGGACAAGTCTATGGCAACATTGCTGAATAAACCGTTACAAGCCGGTTCTCCGGCTAACCACAACTTTTCCGAAACTTGTCGTCTAACTCTTCCGGGAACGATTGCCCGGGCGTATTGTTCTTGTTGTAGAGGAGTCTTCGCCCATGCGCCCGAACACGCGTTCTCTGCTCGTTTCCGCGCTCGCCGTGCTCGGTTCCGGCGCCGCGCTAGCGCAGCCTCTGTCGGGCCCGCTCAATTACGACGTCAAGAACTTGACGTTCGAGACCTGGTGCCAGGAGACCCAGCGTTATCCGGCGGAACGCTGCTTGGCCCGTAGCCAGGCGGACCTGACCGCATTCGAGAATTATCGCGCTGCCATCGAGCGCTACGAGCTGCAATATCTGAAACAGCTCGAGCGGGAGCGGCAGATACGCGACAGCGTCACGCGCGATCCGACACAGGCCGCCACCAGTCGCCAGGATTCCGTCCCGTTTGGTCCCGGGGCCCGTTAATTTCCGAACCGTCCGCCTCGCTCCGCCGCGCACTTTTCCAGCAGCACGGTAAGCGCATCATTGCCGCCGAACGCCAACTGGTCTTGAGCGGCCCCCGGCTGCGTCTGGGACACCACAAGCTGGAGATGCGATCCTCGCGCGCCGCGCGAACGGCGCACCCGCCGAACCGGTGGCGGTGCGGAAGCGAGTGGAGCCTCCGCCATGGCGTAGTCACCCTCGCGGACGAGGCCCGAGGCGACAAGCCTTTCGAAGTTCATCGAACGGCCGAGCAGCGGCGAGACGTCGGTCATCACCTGTGCGACGCCGAGAAATCTCTCCCGGGCGCCCGCGTTGAATGTCATCGGCATCAGCACCGTTTCGATTTCGACCATCTTGCGGTCCTCGGTCGTACCGACCGAAGAAAGCCAGAGCGGCGCCGATTCGGCGAGGGCCTCCTGCATGAGCGCGGGAAGCCGCGTACGGCTGTCGCGATCCCACGGCTCGAGGAAATTCCGCCCTCTGAGCTCGCCGCCGTAACGCTCGCACAGCGTGGTGCCGGCAAGCCGGTAAACGAAGCTCGAGTTCCGCGCATCGAGCAGAAAGACAAACGGCAACAGGCGCTTCAGCGCCTTGGGATCGACGTCGGCTTGGTCCGGCGCAGGCCGTCCGCGGCGGATCAGGCTCCAATACCCGACGGCAAAATGGTTATTGCGGTGCTTCATGGTCGTTCGTCCTTGGCGGCCTGTATCAGCCTGGGCCAGTTCGCCCCGCGTTTCGCCGCCTCCACAGGAGGAAAAGCGAAAGCCGTGCCAAGTCGATTAACGCCACGGTCCGCGGTAATGCCGGCCGAAAAGCGGAAACTGCGACAGCAGGGGCGTCAGCAGCGCACCCGCCACAAAGCCGCCCACATGGGCAAGCCAGGCGACGCCGGGTGCACCGGGCTCGGCCAGCGCCGCGCTGAACAACTGCATGATGAACCAGAACCCCACGACATAGACCGATGAGATTTTGGTTGGATAGAAGATCACGCCCAGCGGAATGATCACCGTGATGCGTGCGCGGGGATAGATCAGCACATAGGCCCCGAGCACTCCCGAAATGGCGCCCGAGGCCCCGACCATCGGGATGGCGGTTTGCGGCTCCGTGATCGCTTGTGCGAGCGCCGCCGCGGCGCCGCAGACGAAATAGAAAACGAGGAAACGGAAATGGCCGAGCGCGTCTTCGACGTTGTTCCCGAAGATCCACAGAAAGAGCATGTTGCCGCCGAGATGCAGCAGCCCGCCATGGAGGAACATGGACGTGACCAGCGTCAGCCACGGCCCCAAGGCGGCGCCGTCGCCGAAGCCCCGGGCGAAGAAATCGCGCGGCGTAAAGCCGAGATCGCGAATCGTCGTTTCACCCGCTGCACCATCGAGCGAGAGCTGCCAGAAGAACACCGCGACGCAGGCGATCAGGATTGTCCAGGTGACGATCGGCAGGCGGCTCGAGGGGTTATCGTCGGAAATGGGGATCATGAATCAAGTCCGGCTGAAAATCGGCGCACGAAGGCGACCCTTTTCATGACGGCCGCACTGCGCTCGCCGGAGGAACGCGCGAATCGTTCAGGAGTAGCGGAACTGGCTGTTGTAGACTCGGGCCACGTGGTCCCGCCGACGCTTCAGCCGGGCAGCTTCCTCGTGAAGGCCGGCGCGCTGTGCGGCCTCGATCGCGCCCGCGAAATGAGACCGCGCTTCCTCGTAGCATCCGCGGGCACCGCGCAGCCGCGCTTCGTACATCGCCTCATGAGCGGCTTCGGCCAAGGCTTCGAACCTGACCATGTCCACGCGCGCGGTGATCCCGGCTTCGCTCGCTTCGCGAGACGCGTGAATCGAGCGGCGTCTCCCAGAGCGTAACCGATGCCACCAGCCAGCGATCGACATGAATAGGTTCCTCGCGTCTATCGACGCAAATCTAGAACGACAGCGGCGTGCTTACCAATACGCATGAAGGCCCTCGGGCGGTCCAACGCACAAGAATACAGCGCCGGCGAAGCATCGCCTGGGTGCCCGGTGGGTGGCAAGCGGGACCGGCTGGTAACCGTTGGTTTGCGCGTTACTATAGCGATCTCACCCGGGAGCGGAGGCGGATGGCCTTCTTTCAGGATATGCGGCCATCGCGCGAACCGTTTCTGAATGCACCCTCTACGATTTTCTGGCTCATCGGCGTGCTCGTGGCCGCCCATGTCGCCCGCGTGCTCGCGCCCCCGCCTTGGCCCGACGATCTCCTCTTCGAGTTCGCCTTCATCCCGGCGCGCTATTCCGAGGCCGCGCTCGCGGCGAGCGGAATCCCCGCGCCCGGCCTGGCGGGGCAACTCGTTCCCTTTGTCAGCTATATGTTTCTGCACGGCGACTACACCCATCTCGGGGTCAACAGTCTCTGGCTCCTCGCGTTCGGACCGATCGTCGCCAAGCGGCTCAAGACGGGGAGATTCCTGCTGTTCTTCCTGTTCTGCGGCATCCTGTCCGTCGCCGCCCATCTGGCGGCCTATTTCGGTGAGGCCGCGCCGGTCGTGGGAGCGTCGGGCGCCATCGCGGGTCTCATGGGAGCAGGCATCCGCATCTTCTTCGGTCAGCGCTATTTGGGCCGCCGCCTGGCCGAAGGCGAAACGCCCCCTTTGGCGCCTCTCTTCTCGCGTCCGATCCTCGGATTCACCCTGGTGTGGCTGATCACCAACTTCATCGCGGGCGTGACCGGCTTCGGTCTGACCGATCCGACGACCTCGATCGCCTGGGTGGCGCATCTGGGCGGCTATTTCACCGGGCTTATCGCCATATCGGCCTTTGACCGCTTCTCGTTCCGCGCCGAGTCGGCCCGCCCGGCCTGAGAGAAACTGGCGTTCGTCCGCCCTGTCGCGGTAGATTTGTTCGCGGCCCAAACGTGCTTCGGCCGCTCAACGAGGTCGGGTCATGCGGCGCATCGGATTTGCGGTTCTGGGATTGTCACTGGCGGGCTTCAGCCTTTGGGGCTCGGCTGCCGACGGCCAAGTCCCGGCCGCAAACAAGGCGGTGCTCGGCGCTTGGGGCGTCGATTTGTCGGGCATGGATAGGAACGTCAAGCCGGGCGACGACTTCTTCCGCTACGTCAACGGCGCCTGGTTCGACACCGCGGAGATTCCGCCGGACCGCACCACGACGGGATCGTTCGTTCAGCTCGACATTCAAAGCGAGACCCGAATCCGCTCCATCCTCTCCGAGCTCGAAGCCCGCGGCGCGAATCTCTCGGCGGAAGAGAAGCAGGTTCGCGACCTCTATGCGTCCTACGTCGACACCGACCGGGTGGAGCGCTTGGGGCTCGAACCCGCGAGACGGGATCTCGCCGCCATCGCCGGCTTGAGAACACACGAGGACGTGGCGCGCGCGATGGCGTCGCCCGAGCTCGGGACGGAGAGCATCTTCGATGTCCGCATCGGCGTCGACGACAAGAACCCCGATGCCTATGCCGTGTTCGTCCGCCAGTCCGGGCTCGGGCTCCCCGATCGCGACTACTACCGGCTCGACGAGAAGGGCATCGTCGCCGCGCGCGAGAAATACCGCACCTACATCGCAGAGATGCTGCGCCTGGGCGGCGTTCCGGATCAAGCGGCCACAGCGAAGGCCGAGGCGATCTTCAAGCTCGAAACCGAGATCGCCGAAATCCACTGGTCGAGGGCGGACCGGCGCGATGCCGACAAGACCTACAATCCGATGCGCGCGTCCGAGCTGGCGCAGTTTGCTCCGGATTTCCCGTGGGCAGCGCACCTGCGCGAGAGCGGGATTCCCAACCCGTCAGCCGGCGAGCGCCAGGTCATCATCTCGGAAAAATCGGCGTTTCCGGGCCTCGCGTCGCTGTTCGCGCGCACCCCGGTGGATCTATGGCGCGACTACCTGACGTTCCATTATCTCTCCGGCCACGCGGCTTACCTCCCCAAGCGCTTCGACGATGCCCGCTTCGAGTTCTACGGCAAGGTGCTCGGCGGCCAGCGCGAGCAGCTCGCGCGCGACAAGCGCGGCGTGCGTTTCGTCGGCGGAATGATGGGCGAGAATGTCGGACGACTCTATGTCGCCCGCTACTTCCCCGCCGATGCCAAAGCGAAGGCGCAGGATCTGGTGCGCAATCTCCTCGACGTCTACCGCCAGCGCATTCAGACCGCGGACTGGATGTCGCCGGAAACCCGCCGCCAGGCGCTGGAGAAAGTCGGCACCTTCAGCGTGAAGATCGGCTATCCGGACAATTGGCGCGACTATTCCGCGCTCCGCGTCGATCCCGCGGATCTGCTCGGCAATCAGGCGCGCGGCTCCCGCTTCGAATGGAATCGCCGCCTCGTGCGGCTCGACCAGCCGGTCGATCGCTCAGAGTGGGGCATGTCGCCCCAGACAGTGAACGCCTATTACAATTCGTCGCTGAACGAGATCGTCTTTCCCGCCGGCATTCTGCAACCGCCGTTCTTCGATCCCAACGCCGACCCGGCGGTGAACTATGGCGGCATCGGCGCGGTCATCGGTCATGAGATCAGTCACGGCTTCGACGACCAGGGGAGCAAATACGACGCCGAAGGCGTCCTGCGGAACTGGTGGACCGAGGCCGACCGGAGGAATTTCGACGGCCGCACCACGGCCCTGGTCGATCAGTTCGCCGGCTACACCCCGGTTCCCGGACTGTCGGTGAACGGCCGGCTGACGCTCGGCGAAAACATCGCCGACCTTGCCGGGCTGACGGTCTCGCACGCGGCCTACCACCTCTCCCTCAAAGGTGCCCAGCCGCCCGTCCTCGACGGCTTCACCGGCGATCAGCGCATCTTCCTCGGCTACGCCCAAGTTTGGCGCTTCAAGGCGCGGGAAGAGACCCTGCGGCAGCGGGTGCTTTCCGATCCGCACAGCCCGCCCGAGTTCCGGATCAACGGCGCCGTGCGCAATGTCGACGCCTGGTATGACGCCATGGGCGTGGCGCCCGGCGACAAGCTCTACCTCGCGCCGTCCAGCCGCGTGCGTTTGTGGTGATTTGCGGGTTCTTGAGTTTTCCTTTTATCTCCGAGTCTTAGCGCTCGCGCTTGCCTTGTGTGCGGGGTCGCGATAACGGTGACGCCAATTGGGCCGGGGGCAACCGGAACAGTCCGAACGATAAGTCGGCCAAGGGGGAAGGGCGCAGGCCCGTCCGGCCGGCCGAATGAAGTGGAGAGTCGATGTCCCAGGTTGGCAGTGTCATGCGTCCTCCCGCGTGGAAAAGGATGCTCAGCGTTCGCACCGCCTTTCGCGTTGCCCTTGTCGTGCTCATTCTTCTCGTCGGCGGCGTGGCGGCGCTCATCGGCGAGCGCCTGTTCGGCAGTCCGCCCCCGCCGAACGAGACGCGGGTCTCGACATTCACGGATTGGCGCGTCATTTGTCCGCCGTTCAACCCTACTCAGCCGAATTGCGCTCTGACGCTGGACGTCCTGCGTGACACCGGCGGCGTGCTGCTGACCGTATCGATGCTCGATCCTGCGCCCAATACGCCGCTCTCGGTCACCGTGCCTCACGGCGTGGCGCTCGACGCCGGCATGGGCTTTTCGGTCGGCACCGATCCGATGCGCGTGCGGCCGTTCGAGACCTGCAACAACACCGGGTGCGTCGCCTTGGTCACCGCTGATGCCGACACACTGAAATCGCTCAGCACGAACATGGCCGGACAGGTTGTGGTGGCCGTTGCCGGCAATACCTCACCCGTGACGATCCCCTTCTCGCTGAACGGGTTCTCCGCCGGCTACGAAGAGCTTCAGCGGGCTAAGGCGAGGCGGACCTCGTTTTTCGGATTTCTCAATCGCTGAAACGAACGCGTGAGGGTTTGAAATGATGATCGCAGCTCGTTTCGCATCGTTTGCGCTGGTCTATCTGCTGCTCGCGGGCCTGTCCTTTGGTGCGCTGGCCCAGGCCGCTGCGCCCGCCCCGGCCGCGGGCGATCCGGGAGCGCCGCCCAACCCCGCCGCCCAGCAATTCTCGGTCAACACGCCCGTCGGCGATTGGGCGGTGCGCTGCGCCCAGACGACCGTGAAAAGTCCCGCGCCCTGCGACGTCATCCAGCTGACCGTCAACCAGGACAGCAAGGTGCGCATCATGAGTTTCTCGCTGGCCTACCTTCCCTCGCGCGACACTTATGCCATGCAGGTCATCGTGCCCACCGGCGTCGCGCTCCAGCGCGGCATGATCGTTTCCGCGGGCGCGGCTGCTCTGCAAGGCGTCAAATTCACCCGCTGCGAACGCGACGGATGCTATGTCGAGGCGCTTGTCGACGCGGCGGCGGTGAACGCGCTGGCCGCTGCCGGTGCCATGACGACGGTGACCGTGGTCGGCTACGGCCAGACCAACCTCGTCAATCTGCCGATATCGGTGAACGGATTTCCCGATGCCCTCAACCGGATGAGGACGCTCGCCCGTGAACGCGCGGTTCCCATCCCCGCCGATCAGCCGACGCCGCCCCCCTTGACGATGACCGCCTACACCCCGCCGCCGCCTGAACCGGCACCGGCGGTCGCCGGCGCGGCTGCGCCGGCACCAGCGGCACCACCACCCGCACCCGCCGCGCCCGCGCCGGCCGCTAAGGCCGCAGCACCTCCGGCCGCCGCGAAATAGAGTCTATTGCTGCGCCAGGTTTGCGGCCGGGTCTTCCCAGCCGCCGCCGAGCGCTTTGTACAGCGCAACCAGCGACAGCAATTGCTGGAGCCGGACCAATCCGAGCTGGTCGCGCGCCTGATAGAGCGAGCGCTGCGCGTCCAGCACGATGAGGAAATCGTCGACGCCCTCGCGATAGCGCGCTTGCGCGATGTCGAAGGCGAGCTCGGATTGCGCCACTTGTTCGGCCTGGAACCCCAGCTGGGCGTCGAGATTGGTGATCGAACCCAGCGTCGTCTCCACTTCGGAGAAGGCGGTTATCGCCGTACTGCGATAGGCAAGCAGCAGTTCCTGCTCTCTAGCGCGCGCCTCGTCGGTGACGGCTTCGCGCCGTCCGGCGTCGAAGATCGTCTGCGCCAGCGACAATCCTATGCCTGCAGTAAAGATGGGATTGGTCACCAGCCCCGTCAGCGTTCCGGTGGAGATGCCGCCCGATGCAGTGAGCGAGATCGACGGCAGGAGGGCCGCGCGCGCGACCGCGAGATTGGCGTTGGCGCTTTGGAGATTGGCCTCCGCGGTTACGATGTCCGGCCTGCGCACAAGCAAACCGGACGGGAGCCCCGGCGCGACGCTCGGCGCCGCGATCGAGACAAGGTCCTGCGCCGTTACATTGAACCCTTCGGGAGGGCGCCCGAGCAGAAGCGCCAAGGCCGCGCGTGTTTCCAATTCCTGCTGCTCGAGCTGCGGGATCTGGGCTTGCTGGCCCGCGATCGTCGAGCGCTGCTGCGCAAGTTCGAGCTGTGATGCGATGCCGTTGCGGACGCGCGCTTCGGTGACCATCAGCACCGCCTGCGCATTCTCCAGATTGAGCCGCGCGATCGCGAGCCGCTCGCGCAACGAGAGCAACTGGAAATAGGTGCTCGCGGTCGCCGCGGTCGCGGTCAGCGCCACCGTTTCGCGATCGGCGCGTGTCGCCCGGTTCGAGGCCCGGGCCGAAGCAAGCAGGCTCCGGTTGCGGCCCCAGAAATCGAATTCGTAGCTCGCTCCGAGCGAGATGCCAGCGGGCGTGCCGCCGCTCGCTTGGAGGTTTGTATCGCTGCCGATCGAGACGTTCGGCAGAAGCGCCGAGCCCACCTGGCGGACGCGCGCGTCGGCTTGAAGAATGCGCGTTTCGGCGGCGGCGAGATCGAGGTTTCCGCCCTGCGTCGTCGCGATCAGGCTGTCGAGCTCCTGGCTGCCGAAGCCGCGCCACCAATCGGGTTCGGGCCAGACCGGCGCATCGGCGGCCACGGGCTGTTCGAAGGACGCGGGAACATCCGTGGACGGAATTGTGGGCAGCGGGCTCGTGGTGGCGCAGGCCGAGACGGCGACCGCGCAAACGCCTGCGAGAAGAAGTTTTCTGGAATGCATTGGAATACGCCTCATACGCGCCGGGCTATTCGTTGGCGAGTGCCACGACGGGATCGAGCTTCGCCGCCTTGCGCGCCGGGGCGTAACCGAAAATCAGGCCGGTTGCCGCAGCGCAGCCGAAGGCGAGCACCATCGGGGCCGCGGTGAACGCGATGGGGTTGCCGAAGGCCTGAATGGTCAGGGCCGCTCCCACCCCGACCACGACACCGACGACGCCGCCGATGGCCGACACCACGATGGCCTCCGAGAGAAACTGCTGGAGGATGTCGCGTTGCCGCGCACCCGTGGCCATGCGGATGCCGATCTCGCGCGTGCGCTCGGTCACCGACACCAGCATGATGTTCATGATGCCGATGCCGCCCACGAGAAGCGAGATCGCCGCCATCGAGCCCAGGAAGATCGTCAGTGTGTCCTGCGCGGTGGTCGCGGTTTCGAGCAGGTCCGCCATGTTGCGGATCTGGAAATCGAGATTTCCGCGGTGCCGGTCCTTGAGCAGGTTGGTGAGCGCCGTCTGGGTCGAGTCCATCTGGTTCAGATCGCCGACCGCGACCGTGATCGAGCGGATGAAGCGCTGGCCGAAAATGCGCAGCATCCCGGTCGTCAGCGGAACGAAGACCACGTCGTCGGCATCGTCGCCGCCCGCGGTTGCGCCCTTGCGCGACATCACGCCGATGACCTGGAACGGCACGTTCCGGATCATGATGTATTTGCCGATCGGATCATCGCGGTCGGGGAACAGCGCTTCATAGACCGTGCTGCCGAGGACCGCGACCGTCGCGTAGCTGTTGATGTCCTCCTCGTTGAAGAAGATGCCGCGCGCAACCGGCCAGCTCCGCGTCACGGGCAGCGCATCCGTCGTCGCGGTCACGCCGTCGGGCTGATAGTCGATGTTGGAATAGCGCACGGTCGCCGTGCCGCGAACGTCGGGCATCGCCGACATGACATAGGGCAGCGACTCCATCGCCTTGGCGTCTTCGCGGGTGAGCGTCGCGATCGGGCCCATATAGCCCCGCGCATTGCGGTATTGCGGCCGCACCACAAGCAGATTGGTGCCCATCGAGCCGATCTGCTGCACCACCCGCTGCTTGGCGCCCTCGCCGATGGCGAGCATCGCCACCACCGAGCTCACGCCGATGACGATGCCCAAAAGGGTCAGGACCGTGCGGAAGATGTTCGCCTTGAGCGCGCGCGTCGCCATGCGAAGGGATTCGCCGAGCCCCGAGAACAACGCCCGGCCGGACGAGCTGTTCGCGAGATCGGGAATTTCCGGCGATCTGCTCAGTGCAGGCGCCTTGCGGCTGCCGCTGTCCTTGGTGATCTCGCCGTCCTTGATTTCGATCACGCGGTTCGCATGCGCGGCGACACTCGCATCATGCGTGATCAGGATGACGGTGTGACCTTCGGCGGCGAGCTCTTCGAGCAGCGTCATCACTTCGGCGCCGCTCTTGCTGTCGAGCGCGCCCGTCGGCTCGTCGGCGAGGATGATCTGGCCGCCGTTCATCAGCGCGCGTGCAATGGAGACACGCTGCTGCTGGCCGCCGGACAGCTGGCTCGGCCGGTGCGTGAGCCGGTCGCCGAGCCCGAGCGACTCGAGCAGCTGGCTTGCCCGCTGCCGTCTTTCGTCCTGCGACAGTCCGGCATAGATCGCGGGGATTTCGACGTTCTCCTCCGCGGTCGCGGTCGAGAGCAGATTGTAGCTCTGGAACACGAAGCCGAAGGCTTCGCGCCGCAGGAATGCCAGCGCGTCGGCGTCGAGCTTCGACACGTCCTGACCGTCAAAAAGATATTCGCCGCTGGATGGGCGGTCGAGGCAGCCCAAGATGTTCATCAGCGTCGATTTGCCCGAGCCCGACGCGCCCATGATCGCGACGAACTCGCCCGGATAGATCGCCAGCGACACGCCTTTCAGCGCATCGACGTGCACCTCGCCGCCGGTGATGTAGGTCTTCCCGATGTCCCTCAGCTCGATGAGCGGCGTGATCTGGGACGCTTCCGAGGCCCGGAACGGAATCTCGTTCATCCTAGCCTCCGAACAGCACGGGTCCGCGCGGACGGCCGCCATTGCCGCCTCGCCCCGCCGACTCACCCTCGCCGGTGTCCATTCCGATGACGACGGCTTCACCTTCCGACAGGCCCGAAACGATTTCGGCGTTGACCCGGTCGGTGACGCCGACCTGGACCGCGCGCGTCTCTTGCATCCCGTCTTCATGCACCACCGTGACTTCGGCCGAACGGGTTGCGGCCTGTTCGGTCGCGGGCGCCGGTGCTTGCGCGGGTGTGTTTCCGCCGCGCGGTCCGCGTCCTGCCCCGCCTTGTCTGCGACCCGCGCCGCGGTCGGTGTAGCGCAGCGCCGAGACCGGTACGGTCACGGCGTCGTAGGCACCCATAAGGACGAAGAACACCTGGGCGCTCATCTGCGGCATCAGCTCGCGGCCCGGATTGGCCACGTCGAACAGCGCCGTATAGAGCACGACATTGTTCACCACCGTCGGCGTCGGCAGGATCTGCCGCAGCTTTCCCGTCCAACGCCTGTTGCCGGCGCCGAGCGTCGTGAAATACGCGTCCATGCCGAGCTTCAAGCGCGAAACGTCGGCTTCGGAGACCTGGGTCGACACCGTCATCGTCGAAAGATCGGCGATCGTCAGGATCAGCGGCGCCGATTGGTTGGCGTTGAGCGTCTGTCCCTGCTTCGCGGGAATGGCCGTGACGGTTCCCGCCATCGGCGCGTAGATGTTGCTGTAACCCAGCAACGCCTGGTCGGCTTTCATCGTCGACCGCGCACGGTTGATTTCCGCCACGGTCGACTTCACCTGTGCGTCGGCCGTCCGTTTGGCGGCCAGCGCCGTGTCGACGGCATCCTGGCTTGTGGCGTTGTCCGCCATCAGCCGCTCCTGGCGCTGGGCCTGCAAGTCGGCCAACGTAAGCTTCGATTCCCGTTCGGCGAGTTGCGCTTGCAGGCTTGCCACCTGCGCCGTGCCCGCTTCGACCCGTGCCGTTGTGACGGCCGCCTCGATTTCGGCGAGCTTCTGGCCTTTCTCGACGGTGTCGCCGATTTGCACCAGCAGACTGCTCAATTGACCCGAAACCTGGGCGCCGACGTCGACGCTCGTCAGCGGCAACAAGCTGCCGAGTGCGGTGACCACCTCTTCGACATCGCCCTTGACCGCGGTTTCGACGAGTGGCGTGCCGCCGTTGCCCGCGGTGCGGCTCTGGACGAAGTAACCGGCGCCCAGCACAAGGGCTACGATGAGTCCGGCCGTGATCAAGGGCCGTTTGCGCACCACGCGCACCAGCCGGCTGAGAAATCCCGCCGGCTTATGCGGCGTCGCGGGCGGCGCCGTCGAAGGCCGCTCATGCAGATTACGATGACGAGGTTGGACGTTCATTTATTGACGCGGTCCTCTTAAAAACCCCCGTAAAACATGTGCTCTGCAACCATGCGCCACAATAAGGAGAGCGGCCTGACACCAGGCTGACGGTCGCTGAAGCGTAGCAGAACGCCGCTCAACTGTCCGTAATCCGCGCGTATTTAGGGCCAAATGGCTTGAACGGAAGCTGAATGACAATTATTTAACTC
>Ga0137427_10000890_pt1 | contig 14285 bp, 12 predicted proteins | sample EasRivERMZT700_2_FD_102309 | JGI IMG/M metagenome (GOLD analysis project Ga0137427, IMG submission 102309) | Soil microbial communities from meander-bound floodplain in the East River, Colorado, USA - East River MetaG ERMZT700_2 | ecosystem: Environmental > Terrestrial > Soil > Floodplain ...
CCGCCTTATTGAGCTTCATGGATCCGAGTGGCACAGAGAAGTACGTGAACCGGGCGCGGAAACTCGACTGATGGAGGATGCGCTGTTGCGCCTTCAAGCGCTGCGGCTCATTCAAATAACAGCCGCCGGTGTCGTTCCGCTGGCCGCCTGTGGCCGATATTCGGGTTCAGCCAACGAGGAGTAGCTTTATGCGAGTGCAAACAGCATCTCTGCCTTCTCCCCGACGCGAAAGATGGCAGCCGCTACGCAGTGGCTTCGTGAATCTCTATCGCTACGATCGAGAGGAATTTCATTACGAAAACGGGCGACTGCTCCTGCGAGGAAACAATGGTACGGGGAAGTCGCGTGTTCTCGCATTGCAGCTTCCGTTCCTGCTCGATGGCGAGGTGAATCCTGAGCGTCTGGAACCCGATGCCGATCCTGCCAAGAAGGTCGAATGGAACCTTCTCATGGACCGTTATCCGGACAGGACCGGTTATACCTGGATCGAGTTTGGCCGCCTTGAAAAAGGCGGTACGGAGCATTTCCTCACGATCGGATGTGGTCTGAGCGCCGTGGAAGGACAAGCGGGAGTGCGCCGTTGGTTTTTCATCACGAGTCAACGGATCGGGAAAGACCTGGAACTCGTCACCGATTCGAAGCAAGTCCTCGGCCAGGACCGATTGCGCGGAAAAATCGGCTCAGCCGGTCGGGTGTTCGAGAGCGCCGGAGCGTATCGCCGCGCCGTGAATGAAGCTCTTTTCCGCCTGGACGAGTTTCGCTATGCCAGTCTGGTCAACCTCCTTATTCAATTGCGGCGTCCTCAGTTGACGCGACGTCTGGAAGAGAACGAGTTGTCCCGAGCGCTCGGCGAAGCCCTGCCTCCCGTTTCGTCCGCTCTTATCGCAACTGTCGCCGAGGCATTCCGCGAACTCCAATCCGATCGCAATCATCTGAATTCATCCAAGGTCGCGTCGGCCGCGGTCGAGCAGTTCCTGACTGGATACCGAAGTTATGCCGAAGTTGCAGCCAGACGCCGGGCGCAGCAGGTTCTCAGCGCGCATGACGAATATGAAGCTGCAATGAAGGAGCTTCTGACTGCGGAAGCGGAGTGCGATCGCACGCTGGCTGAGTTGAGCCGGTTGAAAACCGAGATGCACCGGCTCTCAGTCGAGGAACATGCGCTCGAGGCGGAGATTGCAGCTTTCCAGCTAAGCCCGCATGCCCTGATCCTGGAGCAGGTGCATGGCGAAGCCGTCGAAAAACGGAAGGACGCCGAGAGCGCAATGGCCGAACTCGCCGATGCTTCACGGGTTCGAAAGACCTGCGTCGAGGAACATTTCAGGTTGCGTACTGTCCTGGAGCAACGCCAGATTCGATCGGCCGCCGCGACAGAGGCTGCGGCACTCGCTTCAATAGCAGCAGGTTTGGCAGAACTGCACCGGGGATGCTTCGGTGCACTCGACCTCCATTCAAACGAAGCTTTGAAGCAAACGCAGGAAAGGATCGACGTTGCAATTCAGAAACAGATGGAAAAAGTCGATCATATCTGGGGCCTTAATGAACGTCAGGCTCTTGCCAGGAGTGAGTTCCAGCGCGCCACCGCTGAGAGAGACCAACTATTCGGATTGTTGGATGATGCTCGCGAGCGTTTGAACGCTGCGCGCGCCGAACATCAGTCTGCTATCACTTCATTCCTGGGAGCTACTTCGAACTGGACAGCCGATCTTACCGAGCTGCCGTTGCCATTTGACGAATCGTTCCTGCGCTCGGTCACGGAATGGTGCGATAGGCCTCAAGGAACAAACCCCTTCGCCGTCGCAGGCAGGAAGGCACTTGAAGAGTTGCTTGTGAGTTTTTCCGAAACTCGCGCCTACCTGAAGCAACTCGAGAGAACCCAAACCGCGGAATTGAATCAACTTGAAGCAGAGCGTGACAGTTTCGTATCTGCGGAATCCGCATCTCTTGATGAATCCCAACGCCAGCGCCTCCTGGAATTGCAAACGGCCATTCCGGAGGCGGAAGCCCGGCTGGATCCGGTAATCGATTCCATCGGTGAGTTGACCAGGCGTGAAGGCATCCTCCGCAGTGAGGTCCATGCCGCGCCTCCGGATGATGGTGTACGTTCGGCATACGATTACTCCGTTGCGGTGTCGCGGCACGTTGTCGGTTTGCGGAGCAGGCTGGCCGAAGCGGACCATTACGTATCGCAGAAGCAACTGCAGGTCGATCAGATTACGGAAAGTCGCGATCGTGCGGCGACGGATCTGGGGTTGGCCGGCTGGGTCGATCGGCTGCAGGAATTAAAAGATGGAATGACGCAATATCGGCTTGCGCTCTCTGCCCTCTGGCCGGCCATCGAATCTTTTCAGGAAGCGCGAATCGCTGCCGAATGGGCCGGCTCGTTTGTTGATCAAGCCACTGCTCGGGAAGCGAGACAGCGGGAGGTTTCCGGCCGCATGGAACGGTGCGCCGTTGCCGCTGAGATCGCTCGAGACGCAGCCGGACGCTCCGCCGACGCGAACTCCAGTGAGACTCTCGAGCGTGTTGCTCACGCGCGCCATCGTCTCGAAGAGTTGCGGCTTGCAGAAAAAGAAACACAGCGGCGCTACCACGACACCGTAGTCGCGGTGACACGCGAGGACGAGCGCCTTCGCAGCCGCACAGCCGTGTTGAACAGCGATACCGACCGGCGGGAAATTGCTGCGTCGTCATTGCGAACGTTCGCCGCAACGGGCCTGCTTAAACTGGCAGTCCCCGGTATCGTCGAAGAAGATCCGCTGACCTGGTTGACGATGCGAACTGTGGAAGTGGCTTTTGAATTGGCCTCGCGCCTGGAGTCGATAGATGCCGGCGACGCCGCCTGGGAGCAGCATCAGAAAACCGTTCCGTCGAAGTTCACAACGTTGATGCAAGTTCTCTCCTCCCAGGGCCTGGAATCCTCGGCTGCATTTCACGACGACGTTTTCGTGGCTACAGCCGTCTATGCGGGCCAGCAGCGAGCGATGGACGATTTGAAGCAAATGCTGTTCGAAGACGTGTCGGTTCGGCAGATGCTGTTGGATGCAAGGACCAGGGAGATTTTGGAAAACCACCTTATCGGTCAGGTTTCGAATCACCTTCGCGAGTTGATACATGCCGCCGAGGAACAGGTGCGGCAAATGAATATCGAACTCGAAAGCCGTCCAATGAGCACTGGAATGACGTTGCGCTTCGTCTGGCGGCTCGCTGACGTCGCCCCCTCAGGCCTGCCCGAAGCAAGACAGCGTTTGATGCGTTCGACTAACGAGTGGTCTCCGGCGGACCGGCAGATGCTTGGTATCTTTCTCCAGCAACAGATTGAGGCTGTTTTCTCCGATATTGAAGGTGCGAACTGGCATGAATCGCTGGCCGAGGCTCTCGATTACCGCAAGTGGCACTGGTTTGGCGTCGAACGCTATCAGGATGGTGTCTGGAAACGGCTTACTCAACGAACGTATGGAACCGGCTCCGGCGGCGAAAAAGCGGTCGCGCTCACTTTGCCGCATTTTGCGGCAGCCGCAGCCTTTTATCGAACCGCAGATCCGCTGGCGCCGCGGTTGATCCTGCTGGATGAGGCATTCGTCGGAATCGATGCCGACATGCGCGCGAAATGTATGGGTCTCATCCATTTCTTCGACCTGGACTTCATAATGACGAGCGAACGCGAGTGGGGCTGCTATCAAACACTCCCCGGGATGGCAATTTACCAGCTTTCCACCCGGCCCGACATCGATGCTATCGGCTTGACCCGCTGGGTTTGGAACGGACGCCAACGCAGTCTATGGCAGAACGTGAATGGCACAGAAGCTGCCGAAGCCGGCGACGGACCCGTCTTCGTTGCGGCGGCACAGGCGTAGCGAAATCAAATCCTCAATGGGCCTGTTGAAGCGAAGGAGGACGCGATCACCGTCGAAGATGCGATTGGCATCATTAGTCGAAACTCTTTGAGTGGAGTCGGGCTGGAGGTAGGATACTGGGCGACAAGTACCCTGATCCTTCGGAATGGAGAATGAGGCATGACCCGGAACGCTGTGCACGTGTTTCTCGTCGCTGCTTTGGTTGCCATAGGACTACCTGCGGCACTGGCCGCTCAGGAACTCACATCCATATCAGCCAACGATAATCGGACGCCGGCCGGAGAATTGCGCGGCAGCGTGCTCTCGCTTCGACTCGAGATGCGGAAGGGCAACTGGCATCCGGAGCGCGAGGACGGCGAGACGATTCCCGTTTATGCGTTTGGCGAGACCGGGAAAGCCCTGCAGATTCCTGGTCCGACGATTCGCGTGGCCCAGGGCACCACCATCGAGATCAGTCTTCACAATGACCTTAAGGTCGAGGCGACTCTTCATGGATTGCATCAAAGGCCAGGCGACGACAGTAACGTCATTACTCTCGCCCCAGGCGCAACCCAGCGCGTGCAATTTGTCGCCGGCGTTCCCGGGACGTATCTGTATTGGGCTCGCACTCCCGACGGCAGGCGAGGCAACAATCGCGTTCTCGATTCATTGCTAGGCGGCGCTTTGGTGATCGATCCGCCGGGTGCTGTGGGAACGGATCGTATCTTTGTGTTGGAGCGCTGGAACGGTCCGACGCGAACAGCCATCAACGGCAAGTCCTGGCCGTACACGGAGCGACTTAGTTATGCCGTTGGCGAACGTGTTCATTGGAAAGTGGTCAATGCTTCGGATCTCAGCCATCCCATGCATCTCCACGGTTTCCACTTCGAACTCAACGGCGTCGGTGACGGCGAGAACTACAAAGTCTTTGAACCGGGAGCACAGCCGCTGGAATTCACGCACTCTGCAGAGATTGCCGAAACGTTCGAAATGACGTGGGTTCCAAAGGAACCGGGACGATGGTTGTATCACTGCCATCGGATTCCTCATATGCGGCTGCCGGTTCCGCTCGACGCGAATGACGTCGTCGTGGCGGATACCCACGAACATGTCCACGATACGGATTCCGGATACGCGGGTATGGGCGGGATGATCATGGGAATCACGATAACCGGTGCTTCTCACATCGATACGACGACTGCGTGGAAACCTGAACGACAACTTGAACTCGCCGTGGGCGAAAGAAACGGAGATCGACGGTTTTACCAACTCGCGTTGCGCGATCTCGCGCCGAGCGCGGCCAGAGCGAGACCCCAAATGAGTTCCGGACTGACCGGGCCGGTTTTGGTGTTGAATCAAAATCAACCGGTTGAGATTGCGATCGTCAACAAGCTGAAAGAGGCGACCAGCATTCATTGGCATGGCGTCGAGCTCGAAAGTTATTACGATGGTGTTCCCGAATGGGGCGGCGTCGGCAGCAAGAAGACACCTCCCGTCGATGCTGGTCAGACCTTCAACGTCCGAATGATCCCGCCCCGCGCCGGGACGTTCATGTACCACACGCACTGGCACGACGATGCGCAACTGACGGGAGGCGTTCATGGCATGTTGATCGTCTTACCGCCGGGACAAACCTACGATCCGGCCATCGATAAGAGTTTCCTGTTCAGCCAGAGTCCCAATGAACCCTTCGGGGCAGCGACAATTCTGATGAACGGATCGCCGCAACCCAACACCATGCAGTTGAGAACGGGAATAACCTACCGATTACGATTCGCCAACATCACGCCTTCCGTCAACAATCTGCAGGTGTCGCTCCGCAGTGCAGGCGCACCGGTTCAGTGGCGCATCGTCGCGAAGGACGCGGCGGCGGTCCCAGCGTCAAAAATGCAGTTGGCGGATCAGATGATTGCTGTGGGCGAGACTTATGACTTTGAGTTTCGTGCGACGTCGCCGGGACAACTAACTCTAGAGAGTGTATCGCCGAACGACAATCGCAGAGCGGTGCAGACGCTGATCTTCACCAACCCGCAGTAAGAGTAACCACAAAAAGGCGCATTGAATTCGGGGTCAGGCACGTAAGGCTGGTAAAACAAGTGCCTGACCCCGAATTCAATGCGCCTTTTTGCGGTTACTCCTACCCTTGGCTCTAGGTCGTGCCTTTCTTGATTTCAGTGAAGCGAAGAGCATTCAAAGTTCGGTTTCCGACCTTGTATTTGACGAAACGGAATCCCCTCGAGTCGTACACGTATTCTGTGCCCGGTGAATTGGGATCTTCCGTATTCTCTTCCATCTTCTCTTCCTGCCCGAACGCTTCGCGCATGTACTTCAGGTCGCCGCTGGTCAGCAGTTTCTTCAGCTTCTCGTCCACAATTTGTTTCGCGAAGGTGTCGTAGATTTCAAATTTTCGAATCTTGCCGCTCGTTTTCTGCGTGTAGACAAACAAACCGCTGTCTTGATAAATCGTCAGGTAATCGTCGGCGAGAGTCCGGGTGTTGTCCATTTTGCCGAAGTTTGGCAGGACTTTATTGGTGACGTCGCCGATCTTCGCTCCGAGGATCGCGACGTTGCGGCTGGACCAGTCCGCATGATCTGTCAGGCTCACCTTGGTGATATCGTACGTCTCAACCGGCGGTTCTTCTTTTTTCGCCGCAGGTGCCGCCGCCTTCTGGTCTGTCGGGGCAGCAGGCTGTTCACCACCGCAGCCCGCCAGGCACAGAATCAAACTGCTCAATAGAGCGAGCAGCGAAATCCTCTTAAACATCGAAGCCCTCCTTAAACAATTCGCATGTCGGTGAATAGTTGGATGTAAGTAAAGTGCGTTGCACGCGCGGTGTCACCGCGTTTCGTCGGCGGATTATATAACAATGGGAAGGAGTTGTCGCGAATCGTTTCGAACTAAGCTGATGAACTTTTCAAAAGGATACGGTAATATCAGCGATAGGTAGGGGTGAGTCTGCGTTCGAGCCTGCCTCCGTCGTCAAAGCCGAGATTTTTCTAGGTTTAGGAGGTTTGTGTGGGCCGAGCCAACAACAGGGCCCGCAAGCCCGAGGACAGCACCGAGTCGTTTCTGGAGCAATCTGCAAAGTCGCTGAGTGAGAATGTCAAGAAAGCGGCTCCGTTTGCTTCCGCCAGTTACACATTAATTGGCGCGATTATTCTGCTCGGTGGAGTCGGTTACGCCCTGGATCAGTGGCTGGATAGTTCTCCGTGGTTCCTGCTGGTCGGACTTTTGCTGGGAATCACCGTTGGGTTCTACGAACTGGCGAAACTAGTCTGGCGTCGCTGAGACCTTATTGGGCATGAAGCTGGTAATCGGGTTGGTTGTTGCCAGTATAATATCGTGGCTCGTCGCCTCGGCGATGGTCGACAGGCAGACGAGCCTGGAAATTCTGTGTGGGATGTTCGGTCCGCTCGCGTCGGTTTGCGTGACCTGGATGCTTGCTGAAAGGATCTTCCGGCGGCGTCCTGAGGCGTTGACACCACTTTTGGTGACGGCGTTAGCGGGCAAGCTGGTTTTTTTTGGGGTGTACGTAACGGTTGGGTTGCGTGTTCTGTCGCTTCGCCCTGTACCATTCGTCGCTAGTTTCACAAGTTATTTTATTGCGTTGTACTTAATTGAAGCGCTGTATCTGCGGCGCTTGTTCAGGGGTGGGATGCGCGCGTCCCGTTAGAAAAGCTTGTTATTAGGCTTGTTTTTGTTCGCTCAAGAGCACGGATCCTCAGCTGCAGGGCAGGAGGCCGGAAAGTTCGATCCCGGTCGGACCATCATTGAACACGTTGCCAACAGTGCTCACGACCATCCGTTGATCCATTTGCCACCTATCTTCGGCATCGACTTTTCCGTTACCAAACATGTGTTCATGTTGTGGTTGGTGGCGGCAATCGTTTTCACCGTCGTCACGCTGAGCGTTCGGCGCTACCTGAAGCAGGACCGCTTGATACCGGCCGGATTCATGAACGCGCTCGAGGCCATTGTCGTCTTCATCCGGGACACGATTGTTCAGCCCAATGTGGGACGAAAATGGGTTCAGACGTGGACACCCCTGCTGCTGACGTTCTTCTTCTTTATTCTCAGCGCAAACGCGATCGGGTTGGTTCCGCTGTTTGATGTCATCGCTCTGATCGATCGTTTCATCCTGCACTCCAGTCCCGACTCATTCATCGCCAAAGTGGTTCACGGCGGCACGACGGCAACCGCCAATTTCAACGTGACAGCGGCTCTCGCGATGATCACGTTTTCGGCCATCATCATTGCCGGGTCGAGAGCTCATGGATTTGTCAAACACTGGAAAAACATCGTGCCGCATGGGTTGAATCCGTTGATGTATGTACTGCTCGTCCCCATCGAGATCATCGGCATGTTTGTTAAACCGTTCGCGCTCACCATGCGTCTTGCAGCAAACATGACGGGCGGGCATATCGCGATACTGGCGATTCTTTCATTTGTATTCCTGTTTGCGGAAATGTTCGCGAAGGTGGTGGTGGGTATTGGTGTTGGATTCATCGTATCGGTGCCACTGGCTGTCGGTATCTCGGCACTTGAGATCATTGTCATTTTAGTTCAGGCTTACGTATTTACACTTCTGTCGGCCGTGTTTATTGGCATGGCCATTCATGTCCATCATTAGAGAATAACGGAGGATAGGGAATGAAGAGGATGATCGCGGCCGGTTTAGCCTTGGCCTTTGTCCTTACACTTGGATCGATTTCCGTCATGGCGCAGACGGGCGCAGCGCCTGCTGAAGCAGCGGGACCGCGACCGGTTCTGCATTTGTTTGGCGCCGCGCTGGGTTTGGGTCTGATCGTCATTGGCGCCGCCCTGGGAATCGGAAAATTCGCATCGGCAGCGGCCGAAGGTATCGCGCGTCAGCCCAGTGCCGCCGACAAGATCACGGGCGCCGTGAACCTGCCGCTCTTCCTGCTCGAAGGCGTGGCGATTCTGGCGGAAGTGTTCGTGTTGCTCATCGTCTTTTCATGATTCCCTCGATCCGAAAGGTAAAGCGATATGGATAATCCGCTGGTCCAGCCGGATCCCGGGCTATTTATCTGGACCATCATCACCTTCCTCGTCCTGCTGGGACTTCTTGCGAAGTTCGCCTGGAAGCCGTTGCTTCAAGCTTTGGAAAGTCGCCAGGAAACGATCCGAAAATCGCTCGATGATGCGCAAAAGGCCAAGGAAGAACTGGAGCGATTGCAGCGCGAATCCACTCAGATCATCAAGCAGGCGCACCTGGACGCCGGCACCATCATGGAAAAGTGCCGGTCGGATGCCGAGAAGCTTGGCGAGGAATTGAGACTAAAGGCACGGGAAGAAGCCGATGGAATCGTCAAGAATGCCGAACGGCAGATCCAAATGGAGACGCGACGCGCCCTCCAGGAAATTCGTCGCGAAGCTGTCGATTTGTCGGTGACCATCGCGTCGAAGCTCCTTGAGCGTCATGTGTCCAAGGAAGACAACGCTCGATTGATCGACGAAACCCTCAAACAGATCGAAACCTCAAAAACGTAGAAGTAACCACAAGAAGCACAAGAGGCGCAAAAAGGGAATTCGGGGTCTGGCACTTGCTTTATCAGTTTTACGTGCCTGACCCCGAATTGTTTTTGCGCCTCTTGTGCTTCTTGTGGTTACTTCCCGTTACAGGCGCGCAGAGCCAGGCCTCTTGCCACCGAGGTGAACTCACTCCCGCTGGAGATTCTCTGCGATCCGAAACGATCCACGAAGATTTGCCGGACGGCAGGTACAAGTGACGAGCCGCCGGTGAGGAAAACACGATCGATGTCGGTATTCGACATTCCGGTTGCGGCCTGCAGGCGGTCTACACATCCTCGAATCTTTTGCAGATCCTCTTCGATCCATGACTCGAATGTCGTTCGTTTCACCCGACCTCTCATCTGAACGACGTGATCCTCAAAGACGAAAGTCCCGATCTGTTCCAGGGACAACTCTGCCTTCATCGACTGAACAGCCTGATGCAAATAGAATCCCAGATCGTTCTGCACAATGTGCAACAGTGAAGCGATCTTTTCAGGCTCGAGCGACTGCAACTGAATACTGCGCAGCATCTGTATGGTGTCGTTTGATTTCAAAAAAGAAAGGTAGTGCCAGCGCTCAAGGTCGGAATAGACCCATTCCGGCATCGGCAGGATCTTGTCGACCGAGCGGAATTCGGAGCCTCGCCCGAGCTTGAGGGAGATCATGTTGCGAACAACGCGGGCGTCGAAGGCATCTCCGGCGAGGGCGACGCCTTCCGTTCCCAGAATGCGGTGCGTGCCATCATTGCGAGCGGATGGCCCCACGCGAAGAAGGGAGAAGTCGCTGGTGCCACCGCCGAAGTCGCCGATCAGGATCAGTTCGTCGTGGTCGAGCGTGCTTTCGTAAAAATACGCTGCAGCCACGGGTTCGTATTCGAAGATGACCGGTCCAATGCCGGCTTTCTCCATTGCGCGTTTCAGTCTATCAATGGCGAATTGATTGTCGTCTTCCGACGCCGCGTTGGAATAGCGCACCGGCCTCCCGACAACAATCGGTCCGTCTAAGGCGCCGACTTGCTGTTCGGCCTGGGCGCGCAGATCGCGCAGGATGATGGTGATCAGATCTTCGACTGTATAGGTCCGTTCGTAAACTGCTGTGGATGTGAACAGCTTGCTCGCCAGGAAGGATTTCAGCGACTGGATGAGTCGGCCTTTTTCGTCCGCCGCCAGATAACGTTCAATCGCGACAGGGCCACAGACCGCAGGAGTTTTTGGCTCGAAGTAGAGAACAGACCGGTACGTATCCGTCTCTCCGGCTGCGGACCTGAACCGAACCATCTCGGTCGTTCGGTCATCCCGCGCGACCGCTATAGAACTGTTGGTTGTCCCAAAATCGATGCCGATCCCTGACCGCATGAATATTTATTAACCACAAGAAGCACAAGAGGCACAACCAACTACTCAATGTGAGTTCACCTTGTCGAGTCCACCGCGGGGACCTTGTCCTTGTAGACTTTTCCATCCTTCATGATCACCACGAAGTTCCTGGCCGGGTCGGCGATCAGCTGGATGTTCTCCAAAGGATTACCCTCGACAAGGAGTACGTCGGCGAGGGCGCCTACCTCGATCACGCCAAGCTTGCCGGCGTACGGGGTCCGCTTTCCGGACAACATCAGCAGTTCGGCGTTGGTCGCAACATGCGCGCGTGTTTCGGCGTGGTAACATCTCGGCAGAATGTCGCTGCGGTTTGAGTGGGATCCGAAGAAGGCCAAGTCGAGCTTGGCTAAACACGGAATTTCTTTTACAGAGGCAATAACCGTCTTCGCCGACACGCTTGCCCGAGTCTTTGATGATGAAGCGCATTCCGGTGAAGAGCGGCGCGAAATAATTATCGGCCATTCGGCGCAGGGGAATTTGATCCTCGTCAGTTTCACAGCGCGTGGCGACCGACTGAGAATCTTGAGCGCCCGTAAAGCGACGCAAACAGAGCGTAAGGACTATGAAGAAAACGTCAGTTCGTAAGAAAAAAGCCTCACAGCGGGAAACAATGCGTCCCGAATATCGGTTCGACTACAGAAAGGCGAAGCCAAATCGGTTCGCAGCCAAAATGTCTGAGGGCGCAGTTGCTGTTGTACTCGAACCCGATGTTGCGGCTGTCTTTCAATCGGCAGAGGCGGTTAATGCACTCCTGCGCTCTGTGATCTCCGCAATGCCGGCTACGAAACGCAACCAGGCTCGCTAACACGACGCTGCAGCCAGCCCCTAAGAAGCGCGGCGTCTGAGCGATTCGGGCTCGACTGTTCTTCGCGGCTCGCAATCCGTAGCGCCATTCGTTCAGAAGAACTGGAATAACCACAAGAGGCGCAGGGACGAACGCAAAAGGCGCAAATCGAATCTTCGTAATTCCTTCTTGTGCCTTTTGCGTTCCTCCTTGCGCTTCTTGTGGTTATTCCTTTTTCTTACCTCAATGCGCTTAGTGCCGCGGTGGCCGACCAATCTAGGATACGCGTGGGAAGGATGCCCAGATAGAGGGTACCGACGGCGGCGATAAGGAGCGCCAGTCTCAGACTCGTAGACATGCGAAGATCTGAGAAGTCGTCGCTCGACTCCTGCATGTACATCTGCACCACGATGTAGAGATAGTAATAGAAGGAGATGACCGTGGTGACCACGCCGATGACCGTAAGCCAAACCAGGCCCGACTCCACAGCGGAGCGGAAGATGAAGAACTTGCCGGCGAAACCTGCTGTTCCCGGGATTCCGGCCAGCGAAAGCAGAAACAACGTGAGGAGTGCCGCCAGGCCCGGCTTCTTCGATCCCAGTCCTGCGAAATCCGAGATGTTCGTCATCTTGTCCTCGGTTCGGCTAAGAATGGTGACCACGGCAAACGCACCGAGATTGGTAACGGTGTAGGCCAGCGTATAGAAGAGAGCGGCGGAAATTCCTTTATCGCTGCCGGCCGCGAAGGCTACGGCGATGTAGCCGGCGTGGGCGATCGACGAATACGCGAGCATCCGTTTGATGTTGCTTTGTGAAACGGCGATCACGTTTCCGAGAATCATGGTTAACGCTGCAATCATCCAGATGATCGACACCCAACGGTCCTGGATTGTGGGAAAGGCCGTCATGAAAACACGCAGGAAGACGGCGAAGCCGGCGGCCTTCGGGCCAACCGACATGAAACCCGTCACCGGCGTCGGTGCCCCTTCGTAAACATCCGGTGTCCATATATGAAATGGCGCAACGGCCACTTTGAAGCACAACGCTATGAAAATCATGGCAGCGCCCAGGTACACGATCGTCATTTCGATTCGTGCCGATCGCAAGGCTTCCGCGATCACCATCAGGTTTGTGCTTCCGGTTGCGCCAAAAATCAACGCCACGCCATAGAGGAAGAACGCGGAGGAAAAGGATCCCAGCAGGAAATACTTCAGCGCCGACTCATTCGACTTGAGATCCGATCGTCGAAAGCCCGCGAGGACGTATGTGGCGATCGACAACACTTCCAGACCGATGAACACCATCATCAACTCGTTCGACCCGGACATCGTCAGCATGCCCGCCGTCGCGAAAAGCACGAGCGCATAGTATTCACCGTGGTTTATTCCCTCGCGGACGAGGAAGCCCAGCGACATCAGGATCGTGACGCCGGCAACAATGAGAAAGACGAAATGAAAGAAGATGTTGTAGTCGTCCACGATCCAGAGGTTTGCATACCATTGGCCGCGGTTGTCCGACATGGGAAACAAAGACAACATCGCAGCGCCGACACCCACGAGGCCGAATACACCCAGAGAACTCTTCTTCGCATCGCTGACGAAGGGCTCGGCAACCATGATGATGATTCCGACGACGGACAAGACGACCAGCGGCAGAATCGCTGCAAGGTTGATCGGAGGGATGTTCATGGCTGGATCACCGCGTACTGAGGGTTGCGCTGTCCAGTCTGGCTGAGTAAGCGCGCCACTGACGCGTCCATGGGTCGCAGAAAGTGGCTCGAATAAATGCCCATCCAAAAAATCAAAATCAGGAGCGGGATCAATATCGCTTTCTCACGGCCGATCAAATCCGGAAGGCGGCGATTCTCTTCATGCGTCACTTCGCCCCAGATCACGCGTTGGTACATCCATAACATGTAAACGGCTGAAAGGATGACACCCGCAGCAGCCACCGCAGCGCGCGTTTTGTCGACACCGAATGTTCCAAGCAAAATAAGAAACTCACCGACAAACCCGTTCAAGCCGGGCAATCCGATCGATGACAATGTCACGATAAGGAAGAACGCGGCGTAGACGGGCATGCTATGCGCAAGACCACCGAACGACTCGATCAAGCGGGTGTGTCGCCGCTCGTAAATCACGCCCACCAAAAGGAACAACGCTCCCGTGGAAACGCCATGATTCAGCATCTGAAATAATGCGCCTTCGAGTCCCTGCGGCGTAAAGCTGAAGATGCCCAACACGATGAAACCCATGTGGCTTACTGAAGAATAGGCCACCAGTTTCTTCATGTCCGGTTGGACCATTGCGACCAATGCACCGTAAATAATGCCGACCACCGCCAGCAAGCTCACGACCGGCGCAAATGCATGACTCATGTTCGGAAACAACGGAAGGCTGAAGCGCATCATGCCGTAGGTTCCCATCTTCAACAGGACTCCAGCCAGCATGACAGACCCGGCGGTCGGCGCCTCGACGTGAGCATCCGGCAACCAGGTGTGGAAGGGAAACAGCGGTACTTTGATCGCAAATGCCAGAAAAAATGCGAAAAACAGGTACATCTCTGTCATCGGCGTCAACACAAGCTTGCCGCTGGCGATCGCTGAGAGGATTTGCGGGTATCCGAACGTGAAGACTCCCGTCACCTGACCGTGCAGGAAATACAACGCGATGATCGCCACCAGCATCAGCACCGATCCTGCCATTGTATAAAGCACGAATTTCATCGCCGCATAGATACGACGCTCGCCGCCCC
>Ga0137427_10000891_pt1 | contig 14278 bp, 16 predicted proteins | sample EasRivERMZT700_2_FD_102309 | JGI IMG/M metagenome (GOLD analysis project Ga0137427, IMG submission 102309) | Soil microbial communities from meander-bound floodplain in the East River, Colorado, USA - East River MetaG ERMZT700_2 | ecosystem: Environmental > Terrestrial > Soil > Floodplain ...
GGAGATACAACACGGCCATCCGGACCGCCACGCCGTTGGCCACCTGCTCGAGAATCACCGAGTATGGACCGTCGGCCACGTCGGAATCGATCTCGACTCCACGATTCATCGGTCCGGGATGCATGATGATGACATCCGGTTTTGCGGTTTCGACGCGTTGCCGCGTGAGGCCGTAGTAGCGAAAATATTCGCGAACCGAAGGAAAGAACGATTCACTCATTCGCTCAAACTGAACCCGCAACATCATGATCACATCAGCATTCGCGACGGCCTCGGCCATCGAATGCGTCAGGTGCAGATAAGAACCGTTGTCGCGAACCATGCCGGCTATCTCGACGGGCATCAGTGTCGGCGCCGAACAAAGCCACACGTGAGATTTGAACTTGGTCAAGAGATGCAGATTTGAGCGCGCGACACGACTGTGCGTGATGTCTCCAATGATCGCGATTTTCAGATTGTCGAGCCGTCCTTTGCGTTGCCGGATCGTATACGCATCCAACAATGCTTGAGTGGGGTGTTCATGCGCGCCGTCTCCGGCATTCACAATCGAAGCTTTGGTGAGTTTTGAAAGCGTAAGAGGAGCGCCAGACGCCGCATGCCGGACAACGACGCAGTCGGCGGCCATCGCGTCGAGCGTCTTCGCCGTGTCTATCAGTGTTTCGCCCTTCGATACGCTGCTTGTCGCTGAAGAAATATTCACAACGTCGGCGGAGAGGCGTTTGCCGGCGATTTCGAATGAGGTTCGAGTTCGGGTGGACGCTTCGAAGAAAAGGTTAATGACGGTCTTGCCGCGCAGCGCTGGAACCTTTTTGATCGGTCTGGAAGACACTTCCTGAAAAGATTCGGCTGTCGTGAGAATCTCCAGAATCTCGTCGCAAGTAAGATTCTCGATACCGAGCAAATCTTTGTGCTTCAGCATGCAATGCCGCTTAATCCGACTTTTCCATCACGTAAATTGCATCTTCTCCGTCGATCTCTCTGAGCTTCACCTCAACCACCTCGGTATCCTTCGTTGAGATTCGTTTGCCTATGAAGTTCGCTTCGATGGGAAGCTCACGATGCCCTCGATCGATCATGACCGCAAGTTGGATGGAACGCATCCTGCCGAAATCGCAAAGCGCGTCGAGGGCTGCGCGAATGGTCCGGCCCGTGTAGAGAACGTCGTCGATCAGGATGACATCGTGATCGTCGATGTTGGGTGGTACGTCCGTACGTCGCACGACCGGTTGAAAAGCCACTCGCGTCAGATCGTCTCGATAGAGGTTGATATCGAGAACTCCGATTTGAGGTTCCTTTTGCGTCGTTGCCGCGATCGCCGATGCCATGCGTTGTGCCATGGGAACGCCACGTCGATGAATACCAACCAAAACGACCGACCGTCCTGAGTTAGCCTTCAAGACATCCTGTGCAATCCTGTCCAGCGTGCTGCGGACCTCTTCAGCTTTCATCAACTGATAGTTGAGCTTCAATGCCATGGCGGCGAAAATTATATGCTCAATTCGCTCTCAAATTTCAGAGTTTGAGAGAGAATTAGATGCTAAATTCAGTTGTGCATGGCCCAACTTCCCGACCTCTCGGTTGAACTCGCGGGAGTTTCTCTTCGAAATCCAGTGATTGCGGCGAGTGGGACGTTTGGTTACGGTGAGGAATTCGCGCGATTCATTGATTTACAGGAAATCGGCGGGATCTCCGTGAAAGGCACTTCAGCCCGACCTATCGAAGGCAACAATCCACCGAGGCTTTTTCCTACTGCGTCCGGAATGCTGAACTCCATTGGTTTAGAGAACGTTGGCGTCGATGCATTCATTCGCGACAAGATGCCGTTCCTTCGCGAAACAAACTGCTCCGTGTTCGTCAATGTCTTCGGCTTTACGGAAGACGATTACGTCGAGGTCGTGGAGAAGCTCAATCGATGCGAAGGAATTGTTGCGTACGAATTGAACATCTCATGCCCGAACACCGAGCGCGGCGGAATGGTCTTCGGTACGAATCCGTCTTCGACGTCGCGACTCGTGCGTCGTGTGAAGGATCGGGCGCAACGGCCAATCATCGTAAAACTCTCGCCAAATGTAACAGACATTGTGGAATTGGCGCGTGCTGCCCAGGAAAGCGGTGCGGATGCGTTATCGGTTGCAAATACCTATTTGGGCATGGCCATCGATCCGGAAACATTTAAGCCGAGAATCCACACAATCACCGCTGGCTTGTCGGGGCCGGCAATCAAACCGATCACTCTCAGAATGGTGTATCAGATCACGAAAGCGTTAAGCATTCCGGTGATCGGACTCGGCGGAATCGCAAGTGGAGCCGACGCCGTCGAATACTTCCTCGCCGGCGCTACCGCCGTGCAAGTGGGCACGGCTAACTTCCGTGATCCAAGAGCACCGCTTCACGTGTTGAGACAGCTGCAACAGTTTCTTCAGAAAAAAGGAATACCTTCGGTGCGAAGTCTCATTGGAAAGATGCAACAGTGAAGGACAAAGTTATCATCGTTCTGGACGTCAGTTCACGAGAAAAGGCCCTGCACTATGTCCGCGAACTGCACGACCTTTGTGGGATGTTTAAAGTGGGCAGTCAACTTTACATGGCTGCGGGCCCGCAGATCATCAGCGAGATCATCGATATGGGCGGTCCGGTCTTCCTGGATTTGAAGTTTCACGACATCCCGAACACAGTGGTGCGGGCGGCAGTTGAGGCTGCAAAGCTTGGCGTGTCGATGCTGACGGTTCACGCTTCAGGAGGACGCGCCATGATGCAATCGGTCGCGCGGGAGTTAAGCGAGCGTTTCCCTAATACACGCCCGTTGGTTGTGGCCGTTACCGTACTGACGAGCCTGGATACTGCTGCGCTATTCGAGCTCGGTATCGAAGTTCCGGCGGAACAACACGTCCGACGGTTGGCCTTGCTGGCGGAAGCTTCAGGTATGGACGGAGTCGTGTGCTCGCCTCGTGAACTCCAGGTTTTGCGCGGAATTGTCCCTCCCGGCTTCAAGCTCGTAACCCCCGGCATCCGCATGCCCGATCAGTCCGCGCATGACCAACTCCGCGTTGCCACTCCGTCAGAGGCCCTGGCTTCAGGCGCGGATTTCATCGTCGTTGGCCGAGCAGTTACCGACGAACCCGACCCTCGAGTTTCCCTGCAGAACCTGCTGGACTCTCTATAAACGTTGAAACATGCGGATCGCGGCAAAACCGGCCGCGCCGGCATCAATCACCAAAGGGACGTTGTCGCGAGTGATCCCACCGATGGCGAGGACAGGGATTTTTACGGACGAAGCGATTGAACGGAGAGCGGGCAAACCGACAGCGGTTTTGCCTGGCGTGTCGAAGATGGGCCCGAACACAATAAAGTCCGCGGCGGCCTTTTCGGCAGCGAGGGACGAATCCGGGGAATGGGTGGAAACACCGACCAGTCGTACTAATGGACGGACGTGATGTGCGGGCAGTCCATTTTCCGGCAGCTGAACACCCACCGAGGCGGCCATTGCGATATCGACGCGATCGTTGACGAGCACCCGTGTTTTCGTCGATGCGGCGAGGTCACGAACGCGGCAAACGAGTTCCAGCAGTGCACTGGCGGCCAAATCCTTCTCTCGAATCTGGATCAGATCCACGCCTTCGTCGATCGCCCGTTTCGCGAACACAACAACGTCGCCCGCGCGGCGATCGGTCACGTAGCAACGAATCATTCAGGCGTTCGGTCGAAGAGCCGAAGAGACTTCCAAAAGCGATGAAGCTCAGACAGACCCAGAACACAGTCCACGAACCCAAGTCCGGAAACAGCGCCTCGTGTGAAGTTGCTTAAAGCGAAGGCCTTAAACCCCGGTGAGAAGGCGAAGAGGAAATTGTTATCCCACAGCGACGACCAGGGGGCAAACATGAGGAACAGACCGATTTCAAAACAAAAAAGGATGAATGCGATAGCGAGGATGCGATTCATTTGGAATTTCGAATAACGAATCTCGAATTGCGAATTCTAAGGATGGCCCACGAATGCGCAATTCGCAATTCGAAATTCGCACACCGGCTTACACCGTGGCTTTCACTTCCTTGATTCGTGCGGCCTTTCCACGCAATTCGCGGATGTAGTACAGCTTGGCGCGACGAACGCGCCCTTCTCGTACTACATCGATCTTGTCGATCACCCGGGAATGAAGCGGGAAGATGCGCTCCACGCCGTGACCGAAGGACATCTTGCGAACGGTAAACGTTGCGCGGACGCCGCCATGTTTTTGCGCGATGCAAACGCCTTCAAAAACCTGGACACGCTCCTTGTCGCCTTCCCTGATTTTGACGTGTACTTTAATGGTGTCACCCGGTTTGAAGGCGGGCAAATCGGTCCGTAGCTGCTGTTTCTCGACGATGTCTAATGCGTTCATACTTGAACCTCTACGATGTCAATAAATCCGGTCTGTTCTTCGCGGTCTTATGCATGGCGGCCTCATGACGCCATCTTCGCACCGCCTCATGATCGCCGGAAATGAGGATTTCCGGGACCGTCCAACCTCTAAACTCTGCAGGCCGCGTGTAGTGCGGATGTTCCACACAAACGGTCAGGGCTTCCGGGTCTGAAAACGAATCGCGAAGGATCGAGTTTTCCTTACCGACTACGCCCGGAACGTATCGAGCGACTGCATCAACCACAACAACTGCGGCGATTTCTCCACCCGACACAATGTAATCGCCGATCGAGATTTCCGCTGTAGCAAGATGCTCGATCACTCTTTCATCTATGCCTTCGTATCGACCGCAGATCACGATGACCTGATCCGCCTTCGAAAGTCGAAGCGCTTCGGCCTGATTAAAACGGCGGCCCGCGGCGCTCAATACGACCACTTCGGCATTTGGCCTCCGAACCGTTTCCACGGCTTTGAAAATCGGTTCGGGTTTCAGAACCATTCCGTCGCCTCCGCCGAATGGCCGGTCATCGACTGTTCGATGACGATCGGAGGTATGATCCCTCAAATCGTGGACTCGTGTTTCGAGGAGTCCCGCTTCCCTTCCTCGCCGGAGGATTCCGTAATCGAAAGGCCCTTTAAAGAACTCCGGGAAGATGGTGATGACATCAAAAAACATTGCGAAATTCGCAATCTTATTTGTTCAGTTCCCGGAGACCATCCGGTAAATCCACATCGATCCGTCGTCGATCCAAATCGATTTTCCGCAAATACGATTGCGCGAAAGGGATCAACGTCTCATCACCGTCGCGATCGACTTTCAGGATTTCGGTGCCGCCCAGATCAAGCACATCGGTGACATCGCCGATGAACTCGTCGTCGGAATAAACAGCGCACCCTTTCAACTGAAAGGTGTAAAACACGCCGGCTTCCAGCACCGGCAAATCCTCTATCGGTATTCGCAGTTCCGCCCCTATATACTTCTCGGCTTCGGCGATCGAATTGATTTCTCGAAGCTTCAACACGCACCGGCCATGCTGTCTTCGGAAAAACTCCACTTCCACGACGCGTTCGCCGTTTTTGGTACTGATCGTCAACCGCTTGTCCGGCTCGAACAAACGGTCGTCTTCGAGCGACAATTCGATTCGAACTACGCCATCCAGGCCCTGAGTCCTTGTGATCCGGGCAACGGATATATAGGGGGCTTCTTGATTTATGAAGCTCTACTCCAGAATTTCGAGAGTGAACCGTTTTTTCAACTTCATCCCAGAGGCACTTAGGATCGTTCGGATGGAGCGGGCTGTCCTGCCCTGCTTTCCGATGACCTTTCCAAGATCCGTTTGGGCTACTCTCAACTCCAGAACTGTCGTCTGCTCGCCTTCGATAGCACGTACGATAACCTGATCGGGATTGTCCACGAGAGCTTTCGCGATCTGCTCGATGAGCTCCTTCATAGCCACCTCCAAACTCACGTTGTGCGTTGAGCAAGAATTAGAGCTACAAGTAGTATGAAGCCGTGCCGAGGGGTCCCAAAAGAGCTTTGTGTTCTTAAACCTACTTTACAAGTTCCTTCTTTCGAAGCAGGCTGCGGACGGTTTCCGAGGGAGTCGCTCCCTTTGAAAGCCAGTATTGCGCCCGCTCGCCGTTTATTTCCAACTGGACGGGTGTCGCAATGGGGTTGTACTGACCCAGAATCTCGAGAAATCGACCATTGCGAGCTCTACGCTTATCAATCACCACGATCCGATAATACGGACGCTTTTTCGACCCGATCCGGGTCAGACGCATTGCAACCAAAAGGTGTGCCTCCTCGTTATTAGAAAAACCTTTAAATTCTAAGGGAAAACGGGACCGGCGCACAAGGGGCAGTTACGCAAATCGGATCCGACAAATCCACAAATCCGTAAATCCCAAATCCAAATCCGAAGGGATGTCTTGACGATGCGTTTCCTCGGATTGGAATTTGGGATTTACGGATTTGTGGATTTGTCGGATCCGTTCCCATTCCCTCGATTCAAAACGGCATCTCTGGCATCTTCATCCCCTTTGGCATTCGCCTGCCAAAGAACGAATTCTTCATGCCTTTCATCATTTTACGGGTTTGCGCGTACTGTTTCAGCAGTTGATTGACCTCCTGTACCGAGGTCCCGCTGCCCTTGGCGATCCGTTTTCGGCGGCTTCCGTTGATCAACTGGTGGTTCCGTCGTTCCTTCGGAGTCATGGAGTTGATGATGGCCTCGATCCGAACGAGTTCTTTTTCGTCCACCTTGGTTTTCTGAAGGTCCTTGAAGGGGCCAATACTCGGGAGAAGGCTCAAAATCTGGTCCAGGGCGCCGAGTTTGCGGATTTGCCGAAGCTGTTCCCGAAAGTCTTCGAGGGTAAATGTATCGGTGCGAATCTTCTCGATCGACTCCATTGCCGTTTTCTGATCGATGACTTCCTCAGCTTTTTCGATCAGTGACAACACGTCACCCATACCCATGATTCGCGACACAAGCCGGTCCGGATGGAAAAGTTCCAGGGCGTCGTACTTTTCACCCGTTCCGACGAACTTTACCGGCTGGCCAGTCACCTGTTTGATCGATAGTGCGGCACCGCCACGGGCATCTCCGTCCATTTTGGTGAGGATGAAGCCGTTGAACCCGAGCCGTTCGTGAAACTGCTGCGCGCTTTTAACGGCGTCCTGGCCCAGCATGGCGTCCGCGACGAACAGGATCTCGTGCGGTTTGAGCGTCCCCTTGATTTCCTGAAGCTCCGCCATCAAGGTGTCATCGATATGCAAGCGACCTGCGGTATCGATAATCAGGACGTCGTGCGCAGTGTTGCGGGCCTCTCGAAGCGCATCTTCGCAAAGCTTCAATGGCTTGTCGTCGGCGCCGCCTTCCCAGATCCGCGCGCCAATATCTTTCGCGATGACCTTCAATTGTTCGCGTGCTGCCGGACGATAGACGTCCACCGAAACCAGCATCGGTCGATGCCCGTTCTTCGTCATCCAATTTGCGAGTTTGCCTGACGATGTAGTCTTGCCCGAACCCTGAAGACCGACAAGCATGACAACCGTAGGTGGCTGAGAACTAAAGTTCACACGAACATTTGTTCCGCCCAGTACCTCCACCAACTCATCGCGAACGATCTTTACCACCTGTTGTGCGGGAGTCAGGCTTTGGAAGACTTCCTCACCGACGGCCTTGGCCTTCACGCTGTCCGTGAATTGCTTCACAACCTTGAAGTTGACGTCGGCTTCAAGCAGAGCAATGCGTATCTCTTTCAGTGCTTCATCGATGTGTTGTTCGGTCAGGCGTCCTTCGCCTCTGAGGTTCTTGAAGACGCGTTGGAGTTTGTCGGATAGTGTTTCGAACATATCTTTCTATTTTCGTTCAATTCGTTCGATCTTGCGCGCCTTTCCCGTTGAAGAGTCCACGTCGATCAGGACTGCATTCAAGCGCGCGTCCAGCGAGGCCGACTCAAACTTTGTCGGGATTTGTGTAAGGAATCGACGGATCACGTCGTCGCGGATCACGCCCAGGATCGAGTCGAACGGACCGGTCATACCAGCGTCGGTTTGATATGCGGTGCCTTTCGGAAGGATCGTTTCATCAGCCGTTGGAATATGTGTGTGAGTGCCGACAACCGCCGATACGCGGCCGTCCAGGTACCAGCCCATCGCCACTTTCTCGGAAGTGGCTTCCGCATGCATATCCACAAAGATCACTTTGATGTGTGAGGGTAACTTCGCAAGTATGGCGTCGGCGGCTCGAAACGGATCGTCGATCGGGACCATGAAAACCCGTCCCTGTAGATTCAGAACGGCTGCTTCCTCTCCGTTGCGCGTTTTCAGAAGGGTATATCCTCGTCCGGGATTGTCGGCAGGGTAGTTCGCCGGACGAAGGATCCGCGGGTTTTGATTCAGGTACGGGAGGATTTCTTTCTTATCCCAGACGTGATTGCCGGAGGTGAGTACGTCGATGCCCCAATCGAAGAACTCATCCGCTATTCTGGGAGTGATCCCGAACCCCGCTGCAGCGTTTTCACAGTTCAGAATCGTGAGATCGATCCGAAACTGCTCCTGCAAATTCTTGAGATAGTGTTTGACGATTGCCCGGCCTGCGCTGGCCACGGTGTCGCCGATGAAAAGGATGTTCAACGCATTAAGGCCGCTTGAAGAACGGATGCGTGAGCAGCGCCGGCTTCTGTTGGGCCATTGTCGGCCGTTTCAGATCCACTTCTTCCAAAAGCACCGACGGCGCAATAACGCTGGACGGTGTGGCTGCGTTAGGAGCACCGATCAATCGATTGGCTACAAAGCTATCGCTTCCGACCGCTTCAATTTGACGCAATGATCTGACTGACAAGGTGTTGACCGACGCTCCACGGACAAGCTCTTCGCGTCCATCGGCCACGTAGACTTTGTAAGTCAGCACTGGTGTACCGAGAGGTCCCCTACCGTCAGCGTCAACGGCACGCACAAGAATTCCGTATTCCAGATTCTCGACCTTGCACATCTCAATGAGCGCCTTCTTCAGTTCGTCATGGCTCTTGCCATCCACTACTTTGATGAAGAGGTTTCCGATTTGAGCACTTTCCCGTCCCGGCAGGCCCGACCGTCCATGACCATTCGACTGTGGACGCTCCTTCGAAGGTCTGCGCGACATCAGCAGGTCTTTCAACACTCCATCCTGCACCAGAGTGACTCTTCGAGCCGGAACTCCCTGATCATCCACATGGTATGCGCCGATCAATTCCTTGTCGCCCGCCTTCCTTTCGGTCGGATCGTCCATCACCGTGACATATCGCGGCAAGACCGGTCGGTTCATACGGTCGATCAATTCGGTGCGCACGACGCCCTGATCCCGATCCGACAACGGTTGACGTTGTCCGGAAAGATTTGGAGCAAGCACGCGCGCAAACATCTCTGCGGACGCCTGGCCAATGAGCAGTACGGGCCCCGAATAGTCGGCGTCCAGCAGCGGAGCGTTGCGGACCGCCGTGAGGTCGGTAGCAAGCTGATGGATATTCGAAGTGATGGTTTCCGCTGGAGGAAGCAATTCGAAGGCGCTGGCGTTGAATGGCGCCGAATTGGTCAAAACCATTCCGTCCGATGCCTGCACCGCTGCGCCAGCCCTCAGCGAAACGATGAATCCGGGCTGCATCGTGCGGGTGCCTTCACTGTTGACCAGATATCGATGAGTCATCCGGGCACTTAGCGACACTTCCGATTGTTCGATTTCCGAGAAGTTCTTGAATATGGCCGACCACTCTCGAAGATGCTTTTCCCATTTCGTCTGGTCCACTTCGAGTGTTCTCTTTGAACCGACCGCCGTCACCGACGTCTCTTTCGAAAAATCAGGAATCTTTTCGTCCTGTACTTTGTTCTGAACAAATGCCCGTTTTCGCGCAATTTGTTCGACAGCTTGTTTGTAAGCGACATCAGTCGCTAACCAAAGTGAATGGCGGACGGCGTCGTAGTCGTTGTCGATGACCGTAGTATTCAACACACCGTTGCCACCGCCTCCAAAACCGCCGCCAAGCACGAATTCCGTGTTGTCGAAATCGTAGCTTCCGACGCGTACCTGAACCTGCACGGCTCGTTCGCGGGTTCGTTCCGAACGCGTGATTGCTCCGAAGGTCGCGTCGGCAGCGAACCTGTCTTCGTCGAGAATCGTGTACTGGATGAAATAAGGCTTTTCGAGATCCTTGAATTGCAGTTCCTGGATCGAACGACTAAGTTCATCTTCCATCGCCCGCAATACAGGATCCGTCGAAGCCGAAGGAGTCTGCGCGGACGACTGCAACGGACTACATGCAAAAACAATAAACCCGATAAGTGCGAAAGTGCGGAGTACCGAGGCGTTCATTGGCGGTCCCCTTTCGGAGTTGGTGGGGACAGAATGGGTGGCCGTTCGGAAGACTTCGCCTTTTTTTGAACCTCGATCTGGGTGGTGAGAATGCTCGGCGCGATCGCTGCAACCGGAACATATCCGGACTCGGCACCGCAGTATCCATTAAATACTTCCGACTTGTCACTCGCCGCGACGATCTTGCTGAACGACGTTAGCGGCGTTCCGATCAGATCTACTCCGCGAACGAGCTCATCGGGGCGACCGTCAACATAAATGCGGTAAACCATGATCGGTGTGACCTGAAATGCCTGCGGACTATTGCGCGAAGTTGTGGTGAAACCGCCGGAGATATCTCTGAATAGCAGTCCGAACTGCTTACCCTGCTTCTTCGCTTCCTCGATCAGCATTTCGCGCAATCTCGTTTCGGTAACGGTTTGCGACGATTGGATGATCAGGTTTCCCTGACGACCGACGCTGCCGAAGCCTGGCGACTTGCGGCCATGTCCATTCGACTGCTCGAAGCCGGCTATCGGAGCTCGTGACAACAGAAAGTTCTTCAGAATTCCTTTATCGACCACGTTCACTCGCTGTGCGGATACACCGTCATCATCGAAGGCGTAGTGGCCGTTGAGGTCCACGCCCCCCATCTGCTTCAGTGTTGGATCGTCGAACACGGAAATGAAGTCGGGTAGCACAGGTTGGTTGAGACGTTTGGTAAAGGTTTGGCCTTCGTTCTCGTTTTTCTGACGCTGACCTTCGATTCGATGTCCGAAAATCTCATGAAAAAACACGCCGCTGGCACGACCGGACAGGATCGCCGGGCCGGTGAACGGTTCAATCATCGGGGCGGCGCGCAAAGCCCGCAGATCGGCGATCATCTTATCGATTGTCTGGCGGATGACAGCGTCCGATGGCATCCGCTCGATCCCATGCGCATCAAACGCCTCGAAACGGTTCAGATCCATACCGTCGTCTGCTTTCGTTCGGGCATAGATGCTGAGGCGATATTGCGTGACGCCGTGTTGAATGGACGTTCCTTCGCTATTTACAACGTATTGGTTGGTTGCGGTTGCGGAGATGCCAACCGCGCCGTCGTAAATCTCGGGGAACTTCGCGAACATCGCGGAGTACGTCTTGACTCTTTTTTCCCAATCCGCGGCATTGATGTCGGCAGTTACTTGTCCAAGAGCAGCCACCTGAGGTTTCTCACGGGAAAAGTCGGCTGACGTATCCTCCTCGTCCACCTTGATCGTACGATTGGCTCGTACCTGAATGAGCCGTTCCACTGCCGATTTGTAGCGACGATCCGTTTCCAGCCAGATCACGCTCTTCAGGGCATCGATGTCGTCGTCAAGCGGCATCACTACCGGATAGTTGAAATTACTACCTCCGCTTCCGCCGCGCTGCCCGCGAATTTGGTGGGTATTGTCGTACTGATAGTCACCAACCCGAACATCGATGTCGAGGTACCGCGAATGCTGTTTATTGGACTGTCGAAGCGCTCCCAGCGAGGCCTCGGCCTGTACGCCGCGAATGTCGTTCACCTGGTAGTTGATAAAGTAGGGCGCCGGATTTCCCCGTTGTTTGAGGACGTCCATCGACCGGCGGACTTCCTCTTCGAGAGCTCGGGAAATCGAGTTTGAAGCTGTTCTCTGAGAAACCGCCGGCTGTGCGCAGAGTATGAGTGCCGTCAGCAAACCGCAGATCAGGTTTTTCCGTTTCATCGAGCCTCTTTCCGGATTTGAATGCGAGGAATTCTACATGGTGGAAAGACAAAGATATGCATAAAAGGAAAAGCCCCGCTCAGGCGTGTGGTTCTACCTATTTGAACCTGCATAACACAGGTGGGCTCCCTATCCGCGCTTTAGGGGACCTAAGTACCCGAAGGTTTAAGGCCCACACACCACACAGTAATCAGGCTCCCTATCAAATAAGCATTGGTTCAAATTTTAGTTAAACCAACACGACCTTCGCAGGGTGTCTTGATTGTAGGGGAAGGTCTCTGCTCGGTCAACCGGTCAGATTTCGCGCGCAGCGGGTCCTAAGAACAAAATTTCAAAATTGAACGAATCCTGCACCTCAAATCCGAAACCTCGAATTTGGACAGGGTTCTTTCGGATCGTCCAATTTGAGGTTTCGGATTTCGGATTTGAGGTGCAGGATTCGTTCAATTTTGAAATTTTGTTCCGATTAGGGCTACTTTTTAAGCACTAGTGCTCTGCCGACGAGCTTGTTGGGATCTGCGCCGGGCTTCGGTACGAACTTGTTTGCCCATCCGCCGTCCCAACTGGCGATGTAAACGTTTCCTTCCTGGTCCACGTCGATCTGGTGCGGTCGAGACAACCCACCCGGAAATCCGCCGCGGGTTCCGCCGTAAGCGCCCCAGTAGTATTGGAGCACGCCGGCGCGGTTGTACTTGAGAATCCGGTTCAATGCTGCCGACGTCACCCAGACGGCGTTTCTCTCATCGATGAAAATGCCGACAGGATCCGTGACGTTGGGCCATTCTTCGATGAACTTGCCGTTTTCCGTGAAGACCTGGATGCGGTTGTTCGTGCGGTCAGCGACGTAGACCCGGCGTTCCTGGTCCACCGCAAGACCGTGGACAAGGTCGAACTGACCGGGGCCGGTTCCGAGCCCACCCCACTCCATCAGGTACTTGCCGTCCGCGGCATATTTAACGATCCGTGAGTTCCAATAACCATCGGCGAGATAGAAACTGCCGTCCGGAAGGAAGGCCAGCACCGCGGGATCGCCGTAGTCGTACGGACCCGGGCGTGGATTCGCCCGTGCCTCGGCGCGGTTTCTGGGATCGTTTTGGTCGCCGAGTCGCATCACCAACTTCTTTCCGTCATTGGTGAACTTGAGGATCTCCATATGCGCGCCTCGGCCACCGCCGCGCTCGACAATCCAAACGTGTCGTTCGGGGTCGTAAGGACTGATGTAGACCTGGTGGGGTTTGTTGAGGATCGAATCCCACTGCGTCCATCTTTCTATGATGTTTCCGTTCCGATCGACCACCACGAGATAGTTCGAACCGTTTGGACGCTCCCGTCCTTGCCTGTCCCGGTCCCCCCAGATCGCGACGATAATCCGGTTCGAATTGTCCGCAGCGAGGCCAGACACTTCCCCCCATGTCCAAGTCGAGTCGTGATCCGGCGCCGGCTTCCACCAGTTGGCAACGGCATCGTATTCGCCAGTGCGCTCATCACCGCCCTTTATGACCTTTGTCTGTGCGGTTGCCAACCCTATGGCGAAAACCAGGACCGCACCGATGCTCACAAGCTTCATGATGCCTCCTAATTCGAATGGCTAATGTGTCGCCATATTACTCGCTGAAAAGGCGGCGATGCGAGAAAAGAGGAACATTTGACACGTGACACTCGACACGTGACGTTTAAGCGATCTGAAAGTCCTCACGGGCCAGGTCAAATACCAGCTTCCCATCGCCGTCCCGAACAGAGGCGGGCACAACCACCAGGTCAACTCGCGCGCGGATGACGTCGCGTTGAGCGACTAGCGGCGTAACCGTTAGTATGATTAAGACCAGGCAGATCGCACGACGGACGTTCAGAACGCCATACAAATCTGGGGTAGACTTTCCCCTCTGGGTGAGCACAAATTGTAGCGTGGTAATTCCAAAGATATTGACCTGGCGATCCTGGGGGCGGCCCCCGCACTGTTTGATCAATACGAAGGTCAGATTCGTTTTGAGTATTCGTGGGTTCCCGACGCTGCTTTTCGTGAAGGCCGTTGCAAAGTCCTGGAGCAATTCCTCAGACGGCCTTCAATCTACTTGACCTCACACTTTTACAATAGGTTTGAGCGGCAGGCTCGGACAAACCTTGAAAGGTCAGTGGCCCAGTTAACTGCGATCGATCAGACGTAGGAGAAAAAACATGGCGACTTTTATTAGCTTGTTCAACTTTACGGATCAGGGCATCCGAAATGTGAAAGACACAACGAAACGCTACGAGGCGGCAAACGCTCTGGCGCAGAAAATGGGAGTGAAGATTACACACTTTTTTTACACGATGGGACC
>Ga0137427_10000893_pt1 | contig 14273 bp, 10 predicted proteins | sample EasRivERMZT700_2_FD_102309 | JGI IMG/M metagenome (GOLD analysis project Ga0137427, IMG submission 102309) | Soil microbial communities from meander-bound floodplain in the East River, Colorado, USA - East River MetaG ERMZT700_2 | ecosystem: Environmental > Terrestrial > Soil > Floodplain ...
CTGGCGCTGTGGGATGGATCGAGCGAGACGTTGCTCGTCGCGCGGGATCGGCTCGGCATCAAGCCCGTGTATTTCTACCAGGACGAGCACGGTGTGCTCTTCGCGTCCGAGATTCGCGCGCTGCTCTCGACCGGTCTGGTCCCGCGCCGGCTCGATCTGTTGGCGCTGGAACAGTTCCTCGCGTATCAGTCGGTGCCGCCGCCGCGGACGCTGGTCGAAGGCGTCCAGATGCTCGCGCCGGGCCACGTGCTCACGGCGACCGCCGCGCGACGGGCGTCCGCTCGAAAGTACTGGGACTTGCTCGACTCTGCCGTGCCCGACGCCCGGCACGCGACCCGCGCCGAGAGCCGCGAGCGCGTCAGGGCGCTGCTGGCCGCGTCCACGCGGGCGCACCTGATCAGTGACGTGCCCGTCGGCGTCTTCCTGTCCGGCGGGATCGACTCGAGCGCGCTCGTCGCGCTGATGCAGCAGGCGGGCGTCGTGCCGCACTCGTTTGGCATCGCGTTTCCGGGTACGTCGTACGACGAGTCCGAGTACGCTCGCGCGGTGGCGAAGGCGTATGGCGCGCAGCACACGGAGATTCCGCTGACCGAGGCAGAGTTGTGCGCGCAGCTGCCCGACGCGATCGCGAGCGTCGACCACCCCAGCGGCGACGGCATCAACACGTATGTCGTCTCTCGCGCCGTCCGGATGGCGGGCGTGAAGGTGGCCCTCTCCGGGCTTGGCGGCGACGAGTTCTTCGGCGGCTATCCGTCGTTCCGCCGCCTCGGCAAGTTCGCGACGTATGCCGGCGCCTGGCGCCGATCGCCGAAGCCCGTTCGCGCGGTGGCGGCGCGGGCCGTGCGGACGCTGGGTGGCGAGTCCGTGGCGTCCGTCAAGGCGGCAGCACTGCTCGAGAGCGACGGGTCGTTGCCGCAGACGTTCCCGCTCATGCGCCAGATGTTCTCGACGGCCGAGCGCCGGGCGCTGGTTGGCGCCGCATTGGTCGAAGATGCGGCTCGCTTCGGCGATCCGTACGTCGCGCTGCTGCAAGGCGCGGTCGAGCCGCGGCGGAGCCTGGGACTCATGTCCCTCGTGTCGTACGCCGAAGCGCGGACGTACATGCATGACGTGCTCCTGCGGGACACCGATCAGATGAGCATGCGGCACGGTCTCGAAGTGCGCGTGCCCCTGCTCGACCACAAGCTGGTCGAGTACGTGATGGGTCTTCCGGATGCGCTGAAGCAGAGCGCCGAGGACCGTCCGAAGAGCTTGCTGGTGGAGAGCCTGGGCACGGCGCTGCCCGACGCCTGCGTGAATCGCCCGAAGCGCGGGTTCGTGCTCCCGTTCGATCTCTGGATGCGGCAGGACCTGCGAGCCTTCTGCGAGCACCATCTCGGCACCGACGGCCTCGCTGGACGCGCGCCATTCCAGGCGGCGGCGCTCCAGTCCATGTGGCGCTCGTTCGTCTCGAAGGACGGCCGCACGACGTGGTCGCGGCCGTGGACGCTCGTGTCACTGAATGCCTGGCTCGAACGGAGCGGGGTGAGCGCATGAGCCGCGCCCCGCTGCCGATCACCGCGGTCGTGCTGACCTACAACGAGGAAAAGAACCTCCGCGCCTGCCTCGAGAGCATGGCCGGCTGGGTCACCGACCTCTACATCGTCGACTCCGGCAGCACGGACTCGACGCTGGCGATTGCCGGACACCTCGGCGCGAAGGTCGTCACGCACAAGTTCGAGACGCACACACGGCAGTGGCGTTGGGCGCTCGAGAATCTCCCGCTCCGCACGGAGTGGATCCTCGCGCTCGATGCGGATCAATCCGTGACCCCGGAGCTCCGCGAGTCGATTGCGGCGGCGTTCGCGGAGGATGGCACGGCGCGTGACGCCAACGGCTACTTCCTGATCCGGCGCCAGGTGTTTCGCGGCCGGTGGATCAAGTACGGCGGCTACTATCCGAAGTACCTGCTGAAGCTGTTCCGCCGCAGTGCGGTGATGCTCGACGATGGCGATCTCGTCGACCACCACTTCCGCGTCGCGGAGGGTCTGGTGCGGCTGGGCGGCGACCTCATCGAAGACAACCGCAACGAAGCGCGGATCGCCGACTGGATCGAGAAGCACAATCGCTACGCCAGGCTGCAGGCGCGACAGGAGATCGAGCGCCTCGGCGTCGGTCCCGCGCCGCGGCTGTTCGGCACCCCGGACGAGCGCACGGCGTGGATGAAGTCGATCTGGAGCCGGCTGCCGCTGTATCTGCGTCCGATTGGCTATTTCGTCTATCGCTACTTTCTCCGCCTTGGTTTTCTCGACGGCAAGGAAGGCTTCGTTTTCCACTTCATGCAGGCGTTCTGGTACCGCCTGCTCGTCGATATCAACCGCGACGAGATGCGTCAGACGAGCCCGGCGCCAGAAGCTGCCGACGCGGCCGCTGCGCCTGAGGGACTGAAACACTGATGCCGGTCACACGGACCCCGTCGATCGCGGTCGTCATCATGGCCTACAACCGGCCGGATACGATTCTCGAGACCATCGACTCTCTGCTGGCGCAGGAACGGCCCCTCACGAGCATCGCGGCCGTCTATCTCGCCGACGATTGCTCGACGGACCACACGGTGGCCGCCTCCCGCGCGCGGTGGACGTCGCCCATGCCGCTCACGCTGCTGAAGCCGAAGCGGAACGCCGGAACCTGGGGCAACGTGAACCACGCCATCGCGACCCTGGCGAGCCGCCACGACTGGGTGCTGCTGCTGCATGACGACGACATGGTGAAGCCGAATTGGCTGGGCGCCATGTGCGATCGCATCCGGGCGTGCGCGCCGTCGACGCTGACGATCTGCTCGAGCTGGGACTCGCTCAACCCGGATGGCGCAACGGTGCCCGGGGAAGACGACCTCACGAAGCCGTTCGAGACGGTGAGCGGCGGGGCGTCGTCGGTGCGCGGCACGCTGTTGCGCGGCTGCTGGTGGCACTTCTCGGGATGCGCCATTCGCACGCGGGGATTCCTCGACGTGGGCGTGTTCGATCCGGCGTATCCGCAGTGCTCCGATCAGGAGTGGCTCATGCGCGGACTCGACCGCGGTTGGGACGTCGAGTACATCCCGCGGACGCTGCTCATCTACCGGCAGCATCACGCGAGCTTGTCGTCGCGGTCCTTTCTGGTTCATCAGGATTTAGTGGAGCAGCTCAAGTTCGTCGAGCGGTTCGGTAGCGTGCTCTCGAGAGGGGAGTCGCTGCATTTTCATGTGCGCCTGACGCAGTTCCTGCTGCGCCGCGCCGGGCGTGCCGTCATCGGCTGGCGGCCGCGGATGCTGCTCAACGCCGTGCGCCTGCTGCCGCAGTGCCTGATCTCCTTGATTCGCACGTCGGGCCGATCCGCGGCGGCGTGGAACAGCCAGGGGCTGTCCACGTGAGCACCACCACCCGTCCACCGCAGTTCGGCGAGGCGTACGGCTACACCGAAGGCCAGGCTGGCGTGGCCGACGTTGCGCGGTCGGCGGACGTGATCGTGCCGATGATCGTGAAGCGGTTCGCGCCGGAGCGCGTGATCGATCTCGGCTGCGGTGCCGGTGACTGGCTCCGCGCGTTCCTCCGCCACGGCGCGCGTGAGGTGCATGGCTACGACGGCCCGTGGGTCCCGGCGTCGTCGCTGAGGATTCCGGCGACGGCGTTCACGGCCATCGACTTTCATGCCGAGCTGCCGCCCGCCTCGCGCTGCGATCTGGCGATGAGTCTCGAGGTGGCCGAGCACGTGGATCGACCGACGGCCGGCAAGTGCGTCGAGTTTCTCTGCCGCGCGTCGGACGTCGTGCTGTTTTCGGCCGCGATCCCCGGCCAGGGCGGGCACGGGCACATCAACGAGCAGTATCAGGATCGCTGGATCGCGCTCTTCGCGTCGCTCGGCTACGAGGCGTTCGATCTGATCCGCCCATCGATCTGGATGGACGCGCGCGTCTCGTGGTGGTACCAGCAGAACGTGCTGGTCTTCGCGAACCGTGCGGCCCAGGCGCGCTTCGGGCTCGAGACGCAGCCGTTCATGGCGAACGTCGTGCATCCGGCGCTCTACGAGAAGAACACGGATCCCCGGAACTATCCGATTCGGGAAATCGTGAAACATCTGCCGCATTACGTCGGCAGCCGATTGGGACTGAAGAGAAGTACGTAGGGCAGACCTTCAGGTCTGCCATGACAGGAGACTCCACACGTGACCAACATTCTCGGCATCAACGCCTACCATGGCGACGTTTCCGCGGTGCTCGTCCGCGATGGCCAGCTTGTCGCGGCCGTCGAGGAAGAGCGCTTCCGGCGCATCAAGCACATCGCCGGATTTCCGCGCGAAGCGATTCGCGCCTGCCTCGACATGGCGGGCGTCAAGCCGCAGGAGATCGATCACGTCGCCGTCTCGCGTAATCCGCGCGCGAACCTCTTCGGGAAGGCCTGGTTCGCGCTGCGCAGCCGGCCGGGTGGCGGGCTGATCAAGGATCGCGCGGCCAACTACCGGCGCATCAGCGCGATTCCGGAGACGATTCAGGAAGCGCTCGGCCTCAAGGCCGGCGATCGGACCGCGGCCGTGCACTGGGTCGAGCATCACCCGGCGCACTTGGCGAGCACGTTCTTCGTCTCGCCGTTCGACGAGGCGGCGGTGTGCGCGATTGACGGGTTCGGTGACTTCGTCAGCACGTCGTGGGCCATCGGCCGCGGCTCGTCGATGAAGGTGATCCACCGCACGTTCTTCCCGCACTCGCTCGGCCTGATGTATCTCGGCATCACGCAGTACCTCGGGTTCAACCGGTTCGGCGACGAGTTCAAGGTGATGGGCCTGGCGCCGTACGGCAGCCCGGACTTCGTGAAGGAGATGCGCCAGCTCGTCCGGCTCACGCCGGGCGGCGGCTTCGAGCTGAACCTGCCGTACTTCCGGCACTGGTCGGAAGGCGCGGGGATGACCTGGGATGACGGCGAGCCGACGCTCGAGCGCGTGTTCACCAGCAAGCTCGAGGATCTGCTCGGGCCCACCCGCAAGTACGAAGAGCCGGTGACGGCGAAGCACGAAGCGATCGCGGCGTCGCTGCAGGTCGTCTTCGAGGAGGCCGCGTTCCACGTGCTCAAGGGCGTCCACGAGCAGACGAAGATGAAGCGGCTCTGCCTCGCCGGCGGCTGCGCGATGAACAGCGTGGCCAATGGCAAGATTCGCGAGAACACTCCCTTTGAAGAGGTCTACATTCAGCCGGCCTCCGGCGACAACGGCACGGCGCTCGGCGCCGCGTTCTGGGTCTGGAATCAGGTGCTCAACGAGCCCCGCAAGTTCGTGATGAACCACGGCTACTGGGGCCCGCAGTTCGGGAGCCCGGAGATCATGTCGGCGCTCGACGCGCGCGTGTCGGACATGACGGCGGCGGGCTGCCAGGTGCAGACCTTTGACGACACGGCCGCGCTCTGCGACTACACGGCGGGGAAGATTGCCGAGGGGCTCGTCATCGGCTGGTTCCAGGGCCGGATGGAGTGGGGCGCCCGGGCGCTCGGCAACCGCAGCATCATCGCGGACCCGCGCCGCGCCGACATGCGCGAGATCATCAACACGAAGATCAAGTTCCGCGAGAAGTTCCGTCCCTTCGCGCCCTCGGTGCTCGTCGAGAAGCATCACGAGTACTTCGAGGACTCCGTGGACGACCCGTTCATGATGCAGGTCTATCCGATTCGGCCCGAGAAGCGCGCGGCCATTCCCGCCGTCACGCACGTGGACGGGTCGGGCCGTCTGCAGACGATCAGCAAGGACGGCAACCCGCTCTATCACCAGCTCATCAGCGCGTTTGAAAAAAAGACGGGTGTGCCCATCCTCCTGAACACGTCGTTCAACGAGAACGAGCCGATCGTCCTCCGGCCCGCCGAAGCGCTCGACTGCTTCCTGCGCACCCGGATGGACATCCTCGTGCTGGGCAATCATGTGGTGACGAAGACGGCGGTGATCAAGAACTCGACCAAGGACAAGGAATTGGTCGGGAGTGTGAAAGGCTAACGTGGTTCCAGGTTCCGAGTTCCGGGTTCCGGGTTTGGCATTGGGTTCCTGATTCCACGTTCTGGTTCCTGGTTCTCGCGAGCCTGGAACTAGAACCAGGAACTAGAACCAGGAACTAGAACCAGGAACCGGAACCAATCCAGAACCTGGAACCCGGAACGTGGAACTCGGAACCACGCTGACAGGTGTGCATTGCATATAGCGTTCTTTAACCGGTCCTTTTACCCCGACACGACGGCCACCGGCCAACTGCTGACGGATCTCTGTGAGGATCTCGTCCGCGAGCACGGCTGCCGTGTGTCGGTGGTGACGGGACCGCCGCTGCTCGCGACGGCGGCGGTGAAGAAGCCGGGGTGGGGACTCTTCACCGTCGACGAGTACCGCGGCGTGACGATCTACCGTGTGCGGGGCACACGGTTCTCGAAAGACCGCTTCGCCGGCCGTGCGAGCAACTACATGACGTACTTCTTCGCCGCCTGCTACGCGGGGCTCCGGCTCGACCGGCCCGACGTCCTCGTGGCGCAGACCGATCCGCCGATCATCGGTCTGGCCGCCTGGCTCGCGGGGAAGCGATTCGACGCGCCGTTCGTCATGGCGTTCAAGGATCTGTTTCCCGAAGTGACGGCGCTGCTCAAGGACTTCCACAGCGAGAACGTCAACGGCGCGTTGCAGCGCGTGAACCGGTTCCTGACGAAGCGCGCGGCGCGCAACCTCGCGCTGGGCGAGACGATGAAGCGCCGGTTGATCGACGACAAGGGCGCACCACCCGATCGCACCGAGATCATTCCGGATTGGGCGGACACCACCGCGATTGCTCCAGGTCCGAAGCGCAACGCGTTCTCGGTCGCCCACGGCCTCGCCGACAAGTTCGTCGTGATGCACTCGGGCAACATCGGCCTCTCCCAGAGTCTCGAGACCGTCGTCGACGCCGCGGCGCTCGTCCGCGATGTGCCGGACATTCAGGTCGTGTTCGTGGGCGAAGGGGTCAACAAGGCGCCGCTCCAGGCGCGCGCGGCGGCGATGGGGCTGACGAACGTCTCGTTCCTGCCGTTCACTCCTAAAGCGCGGCTCGGGGAGTCCTTTGCGTCGGCGGACGTCTTCATCGTGTCACTCCAGCGCGGACTCGCGGGCTACATCGTCCCGAGCAAGCTCTACGGCATTCTCGCGTCGGGGCGTCCGTACATCGCCGCGGTCGAAGACGGCTGCGAAGTGGCGGCAATCACGCGCCGGAACGAGTGCGGCCGGCTCGCTGAGCCGGGTGACGCGCAAGACATGGCCGACCAGATGATGGCGTTCTATCGGGATCGCGCGATGACGTCGCGCTGTGGCGCGAAGGCGCGCACCGTAGGTCTCTCGTTCGATCGGCGCGCCCAGGTCGCGCGCTACTTCGAGGTGTTCACGGCCGTGATGCGCGCGACGACGCGCGACACGGCGGCGCGTGCGGTCGAAACCGCAGAACGGAGGGCCTGAGTTGCCCGTCGTGATCGATTCCCCGTCCACGCTGGCGCCGGCCCTGGACCGCGCCGTGCGCGGGGCGGCCGCGGCGCCACAGCCCCGGCCGGCGGCCTTGCCGCAGATTCCCGTGTCGGTCGCGAAGCGCACGCTGGACGTGCTGCTCTCCGGCACCGGCGTCCTGTGCTCGATGCCGCTCTGGGCGCTGGCCGCCATCGCCATCAAGCTGGAAGACGGCGGCGACATCTTTTTTGGCCAGGAGCGGGTGGGACAGGGCGGGCGCGTGTTCCGCGTGCTCAAGTTCCGTTCGATGATTCAGAACGCCGAAGCGAACGTCGGGGCGCTCCAGGCCTCGCACCGCGATCCCCGGATCACGCGCGTCGGCCGCTGGCTCCGCGCGACCGCGATGGACGAGCTGCCGCAGCTCTTGAGCATCTTTCGCGGCGACATGAGCTTCGTGGGGCCCCGCGCGCTCCGGCCCGGCGAGATTGAGGTGCTGGGCAACGGCCGCCACGTCGCGCTCGAGGACGTGCCCGGATTCGACGCGCGCTGCCGCGTGCGGCCCGGGTTGACCGGCGTCGCGCAGATCTACGCGCCGCGCGACATCCCGCGCCGCAACAAGTTCCGCTACGACAAGGTCTACATCCGCGTCCAGGGCTTCACGCTCGATCTCCGCTTGATCCTGCTCTCCTTCTGGATCACCTTCCGCGGCTCCTGGGAAGTTCGCGGGAAAAAGTTCTAAACGCGAAGGCGCGACGGGCTTCGCTCACAAGACGCGAAGCGTCGCCGTACCCGTCGTACCTGTCGTACCCCTGTCCCAATGCCTTTTGCCATCCGTGTCGACCAACTGAGCAAGCGCTACCGGCTCGGGCCGCGCGCGCGCTATCTCACGCTGCGCGACACGCTGACCGCCGTCGCGCGCGCGCCGTGGCGCGCATTCGCACGGCCGGCGGCGTCGGCGCCGGTCTGGGCGTTGCGCGACGTGAGCTTCGAGGTGCCGTGCGGTTCGGTCCTCGGCGTCATCGGATCGAACGGCGCGGGCAAGTCGACGCTGCTGAAGGTGCTCGCGCGCATCACGCCGCCCACCTCGGGCTGGGCCGAGGTGCGCGGTCGTATCGGCTCGCTGCTCGAAGTCGGCACGGGATTCCATCCCGAGCTGACCGGCCGCGAGAACGTGTTCATGAGCGGCGCGATGCTCGGCATGCGGCGCGCGGAGATCGTGCGGAAGTTCGACGAGATCGTCGAGTTCGCCGGCGTCAGCACGTACGTGGACACGCCGCTCAAGCAGTTCTCCAGCGGCATGGCGGTGCGCCTGGGCTTTGCGGTCGCGGCGCATCTCGACACCGAGATCCTGATCGTGGACGAAGCGCTCGCGGTGGGCGACGCGGCCTTCCAGCGCCGGTGTCTCGATCGGATGCGCGGTGTCGCCCGCGCCGGCCGGACGGTGCTCTTCGTGACGCACGACCTCGGGGCGGTCGCGGCGTTGACCGAGCGCGCGATCTGCTTCGAGGCGGGACGCATCGTGGCCTCGGGTGCCACGGCCGAGGTGGTCCGCGAGTACCTGGCGCGGGGCGTCGCTGGACGTGACGGCGATCGGCCGGTCCAGCTCACCGAGCGTCCCAGGCCTGAGGGGATCAGTAACTCCGGCGCCGTGCAGCTCGACTGGGTGCGGACGACGGGCCGCGGGTCGCTGCCGTCGGGCGCCTTCGCGGAAGGCGAGCCGATCGCGGTGGAGTTCGGTTTCACCGTCGATCGGACGGTCGCCGACCTCGAGTTCGTGCTCGGCGTTGCCAGTCTCGACCACGGGGTGGTCGTGTTTCACGACCGATCGCCGCGTCAGGCTCGCCCGATCGCGGCCGGCAGCTACGTCGTCGGCATGCGGATGGCGCCGAATCACCTGAAGGCGGGCGCGTATTCGCTCGGACTCAAGGTCTTCGCCGACGGCACCCGTGCGGACACGCTGCACGACGCGCTTCGCTTCGTCATGATCGAATCGACGGTGGCCGGACCGAGGACCGGTGAGTACCTCAACCAGAACGGCCTGCTCCGGTTCGATTACGCCTGGGACGACATCACGCCGCAAGTTCCGTTCGACGCTTTCTCGTACACTGAAGGCGCGCCGGAGGACCTGGCTGAGGAGGTTGGGAGTCCCAGGTAACTCTCTGCGCTGACGGGTGAGGCCGTCGGCAAGCCGTTCGACATTCGTGCCGTCGGCGTTGGAGTCCGAAACGCTGCCGGCTCGTCGCACGTACGCCGCATCGCGCGTCATCGATCCAGATTTTCCCAGATTTCCATTTCCATTTCCAATGACCAACGACATCGGCATCGTGCTCGGGCGGCTCTCGCCGCCCGTGCCCGGCCGCCTCCAGGCGTTTCCGTGGCGTTCGTGGCGCGAAGAGTTCTCGCGCGCGCGGGCGTCCGGGTTCGCCTCGCTCGAATGGGTCTTCGATGGCGATCGCCACGAGGAGAACCCCATCTGGACCGCCGACGGCACCGCGGAAATCCGCGAGTACATCGCCGACACCGGGATCCGCGTCGACTCGGTCTGCGCCGACTACTTCATGATCCATCCGCTGTTTGGCGTGGCCGAGCGCGTGCGTGCCGAGACCATTCAAGTGCTCGAGCAGCTCATCCGCCAGGCCGCGGCCATCGGAATCCGCACGCTGCTCCTGCCCGTGCTCGAAGGCACGGAGATTCGATCGGGCCGCGACAAACGTGAGCTGCTCGAATGCCTGCGGCGGCCGCTGGAGCTGGCGCGGGCGCACCGGCTGCGCATCGGACTCGAGACGGAGCTGCCGGCCGAAGAGTACCGCGCCCTCGTGGAAGAGGCTGGGCATCCTGCGCTCGTCGTGTACTACGACGTCGGGAATGCCACCGCGCAGGGCTTCGACGTCGCGTCGGATGTGCGCATCCTCGGGCCTCACCTCGGCGGCGTGCACATCAAGGATCGGCGCCGCGGCGGCCCGAGTGTGGCGCTCGGCCGTGGGGACGTGGACTTTCCGGCGTTCTTTGCCGCGCTCGCCGAAGCCGAGTACGGCGGAACGCTCGTGTTGCAGCCGGCGACCACCGCGGACTATCTCGGCGCGGCGGCGACGAATCTCACCTTCGTCCGGGGACACCTGCAGGCTGCGGCGACACGCACTCGATGAAACTCCTGATCGTCGGAATGGGCGGCATCGGCCAGCGGCACTTGAGGAATCTCGGCCGGCTGGCCGGCACCGATCTGGAAATCGCGGCCTGGCGGCAGCGTGGCCAGAACCATGTACTGACCGACCAGCTCACGATTGAGCCCGATCTCGATCTGCGAACCGCGTACGGGATCACCGAGTACCCGACGCTCGAGGACGCCCTCGCGGCTCGCCCGAATGCCGTCCTCATCTGCAATCCGACGAGCCTGCACATGCCGGTCGCGCTCGCGGCCGCCCGCGCGGGCATCGATCTCTTCATCGAGAAGCCCCTGTCGGATCGCTGGGAGGGTGTGGACGAGCTGGTCGGGATCGTCTCGCGCCGGAAGCTGGCGGGTGCCGTCGGCTACCAGATGCGGTTCCATCCGTGCTTGCGGCGCCTGCGCGAGTTGCTGGAAGCCAAGGCGGTCGGCCGCGTGATTACCGTGAGCGCGCTGGTGGGGGAGTTCCTGCCGGCGTGGCACACGTACGAGGACTACCGTGAGCTCTACGCGTCCCGACGCGATCTGGGCGGTGGCGTGATCCTCACCCAGATTCACGAGCTCGACTACATCGCGTCGCTCTTCGGCATGCCGCGTCGCGTGTTTGCGCTGGGCGGCCACTTCAGCGGTCTGGACGTCGACGTGGAAGACACCGCCAGCCTCTTGCTCGAATGCGTGGTTGACGGCACGATGGTGCCGGTGCACGTTCACCAGGATTACGTGATGCGTCCTCCCTCGCGGACCTGCGAGGTGACCGGCGAGCAGGGACGGATCGCGGTCGACTTCGTCGCCGCCAGGGTCGTCGTCACGGACGTGCGGGGCGAGCGGGTCGAGGTCACGTCGTACGGCGACTTCGACCGCAACGACATGTTCGTCGAGGAGATGAAGCACTTTCTGGCCTGCGTCCGTCGCGAGTCGTCGCCGATTGTCTCGATCGCCGACGGCGCGCGGAGTCTGCACGTCGCGCTGGCGGCGCTCGAGTCCCTGCGAACCGGCGCGGTGGTCACGATCTCATGACGTCCGGCGTCAAGCGCGCCCTCGCCACGTCGGGACTGTTGCCGGCCGTGCGCAAAGCGCGCCGGGGCCTCTGGCTCGCGACCGATCCGGCGATCCGCGAACGCGCTCGCCGATACCGGGACGAGTTCGACGGCTTCCGACGCCGGTACGGGGCGGCGCTGGGCAGCGTTCCAGCGCCGGCGCCGACGAAGACGGCGCTGGTCAGCGGCTCGGCCTGTCCCACGCTCGAGGCCGAGCTGGCCCTCATCATCGCCATGCGGATGGCGGGCTGCCGGCCGGTCGTGATGCTCCAGGATCACTGGCGCATGCTCCGGCCGTACTACGAGCTGGCCGGCGTCGAAGAGGTCCGGTTGTGGAGCGAGTTCGACGCGGTCGGCGGGGAGATGCCGATGGCGGCCGCGGCGCTCGACCACGCGAGCTCAATGACGGACGTAGCCGCGCTGATGCACGGCCGCGTTCGCGTTGGCCGCGCGGCGCTGTCGTCGCTGTTTCGGCGTCACCGGATTGGCTCGTTGAACCTCGAGACGGCATCCGATCGGCGGATGCTCGAACAGTCCCTCGATGTGAGCGTGACCATGGCCGACCAGGCCGGCCGGATGCTGAACACGATTCGGCCCGACGTGGCGCTCTTCTGGGACACGGAGTACTCCCCGACGGCTGAGCTGTTCGACGCGTGCATCGGGCGAGGCGTCGACACGATTGCGTACCGCACGGCCCACCAGACGAACGGCCTCATCTTCAAGCGGTACTCGGACGCGAATTGGGACGAACAGGTCTCGTCGCTATCGGCGCAGTCGTGGACGACGCTGCGCAGCATGCCGTGGTCGGCGGCACAGTCGGCGGCACTCGACCGCGAGATCGCGTCGAGCTACGCGCGCGGCGATTGGTTCAAAGAGTGTTGGACGCAGTCGGAGGCGCGCAGCATGCCGGCCGCCGGCGTTCGTGCCGCGCTGGGTCTGGACCCGGCGAAGAAGACCGCGATCGTCTTCTCGCACATTCTGTGGGATGCGCCGCTGTCGTGGGGCACGCCGCTGTTCACGACCTATGAAGATTGGCTGGTCGAGACCGTGCGGGCTGCGGCTGCCAACGACCGCGTGAACTGGATCGTCAAGATTCATCCGGCCAACGTCGGCAAGGGCGCGCGCGAGGGGTTCGGCGGCGAATCGGCAGAGCAGCGCGCCGTGCGCACGCGCCTCGGGGCGCTGCCGCCACACGTCGTGCTGCTGCCGCCCGAGACGCGGATCAACGCGCTGTCGATCTTCGGCGTCATGGACTACTGCCTCACCGTGCGCGGCACCGTCGGCATCGAGGCGGCGCGATTAGGCGTACCGGTGCTCGCCGCCGCAGACGCGCGCTATTCCCGTCGCGGCTTCACCGTGGACTCGACCTCGCGCGGGGACTACCTCGAGCGCCTGGGCGGGATCGACCGGATCGCGCCGTTGTCGCCGGCCCAGCGGGAGCTGGCCGAGCGGTTTGCCTACGGCATGTTCATCCGCCGGCCGTTCGTGATGCGCAGCGTGACGTGGGACTACGGGATGATGGGCGAGCGGCCGCGGGCCGATATCCACGTCAAGACCGCCGGCGACTGGCGGAGCGCGCCGGACATCGACGCTCTCGCGCGCTGGATTCGCGACGCCCGCGACGAGGACCTGCTCGTGCCGGCGGATGAGTCATGAAGCTTTCGCTGATTCTGTGCTCGCGCAACGACGAGTACATGGGCAATTCGAGGTGGCGCCTCGAAACCACGCTCAATAGCCTGGCCCACCGGCTGCAGGCGATGGGTCGTGCCGGCGACGTCGAAGTGCTGGTGGCGGATTGGGGCAGTGACGTGCCGCTGCGCGAGGTCCTGTCGCTCGAGCCTGCGGCGGTGAGCCTCGTGTCGTTCATTTCGGTGCCTCCGGCGGTCGCCCGCGTCAAGCAGCGCGACAGCCCGTTCCCGGAAGTGCTCGCGCTCAATGCCGCCGCGAGGCGCGCGCGCGGCGAGTACATCGGCCGCATCGATCAGGACACGATGGTGGGCGGGCGGTTTCTGCGCTGGTTCTTCGATGACGTCGCGGCCCGCGAGGAGCGCCGTGAGACGGCGCTGTGGTTTGCGAACCGGCGGGACATTCCGTACCGGCTGGCCGTGCGGTGTCCGGATCGCGGTCACCTCGACCGCTTCGTCCGCCTCTTCGGCCGGCTCCTCCCCGTCCGCTCCGAGAATCCCTGGTTTGCCCACGAATACTGGAGCGGCTCCGTCGGGATCTGGCTCGCGCATCGCGCCCGGTGGGACGAATGCCGCGGGTACGACGAGCGCCTCATCTATTACAACTGGATGGAGACCGACATGATTCGCCGGCTCCGTCTGTCGTACGAGCTGGTCGATCTCGGTGCGAAGACGCGCTACGACTTCTTCCACCTCGAGCACCACGACCCGCGGGCGGAACGGACCAGCCGCGCTCGCAAGAACCCGGATATCGATCGCACGAGCAAGGCGCCGATCATGCGCCCGAACGGCCACGCGTGGGGCCTCGCCGACTGCGAGCTTCCCGTAGAGGCGCTGGCGCGCGCGGCCGGCGTCCGTTCGCGGCCGGGTGTCGCGAGCGTCCGTGACGCCGTGACATTCGTAGCGCTGATGCTGCGTCTCGGTACCGAGCTCGCCGCCGAC
>Ga0137427_10000894_pt1 | contig 14251 bp, 15 predicted proteins | sample EasRivERMZT700_2_FD_102309 | JGI IMG/M metagenome (GOLD analysis project Ga0137427, IMG submission 102309) | Soil microbial communities from meander-bound floodplain in the East River, Colorado, USA - East River MetaG ERMZT700_2 | ecosystem: Environmental > Terrestrial > Soil > Floodplain ...
CGCGGATTCAGGATCTTTCCGGCTTCAAAGTGGACGACCTCGAACAACGCGCCTCCGATCCCCATCATGATCGAGCCCTGAATCTGGTTCTTCAGTTGATCCGGATTGACGATCGCTCCACATTCGAATGCGGCAACAACGCGCTGGATTTTGACCTTCTTACTGGAGTCGATCGCGATATCGGCAAACATCGCGATGTAGCCGCCTTTGTCGAATCCGCCGGCCAGACCATACCCACGATTCGGATTGCTTTTGTCTTTGCCCCAGCCAAAGCGTTCTGCCGCGGCGTCGTATACCGCGCGTAAACGCGCGTCCGTTAGATTCTTGAGTCGGAATTCCAGAGGATCCATGCCCACCTTGCCGGCGAGCGCATCCATGTGCGACTCCCGCGCGAAGTGATTCGCCGTTGCCGCCAGGCCACGATACGAGCCCTGCCGCAAGGGAGACTCGGTTGCGTGGAAGGCAATAAGCTGATTCGGAATGTTGTACATGGTTCCGATCGCCGCATTGCCTGAGTTGTAGTTGTGGAATTCCCAGGCGGTAATGGTGCCGTCTTTTTTCACGCCGGACCGGATGTCGATGACACCTGCGGGACGGAAGTACGCCCAGGCGAACTCTTCTTCACGAGTCCACACCAGTTTTACCGGCCGTCCAGCCGCCTTCGCGAGTCGTGCAGCTTCGACTGCCGCGTCGCCCGTGTGTTTGCCGCCGTAACCTGAGCCGGTGTCCGGGACGATGACTCGAATTTGCGCCTCCGGGATCTTGAAGGCTTCCGCCAATTCCGTCCTGACGCCAAAAGGACGTTGCGTGCCGGTCCAGACCGTCAGTTTTCCGTTGTTCCATTCGGCAACGGCCGCGCGCGGTTCAAGCGGTGCGTGCGCGATGTAAGCGACGGTGTATGTGTCTTCAAGCTGCTGATCCGCTTCCGCGAGGCCTTTCTCAATCGAACCTCTCTCCGTCGGTCGCGCCTGTCGCGCATCTTTGGGGATGACACGAAGCTGACTGAACAGCTCGCTTTCCGGCACATGCCATTTCGCATCCTCCCATTGGATGCGCACTTCGGACAAAGCTTTGTTCGCGACGAAGTCACTTGGCGCCGTCAGTCCGACGAAGTTGCCGTCTCGAACAAACGTCACGCCCGGTATAGCCTGAGCCCTTTGCGCATCAAGCGATGCCACGGTGGCTTCGAAAGCGGCGGGCCGAACGATCTTGCCGTAAACCATGTTGGGACGCTTAATGTCGGTCGTGTACTTGTGCTTTCCGGTGACGATATCGCGTCCATTGACTTTGAGTTCCGACCGGCCGGTGATCACCCACTTGTCCGCTGGAGTTGTTTGCAGATCTTCGGTAATCACCTTGACGAGCTTCTGTCCTTTGGTGAGTTCGCCGAAGGACAAGGTTTGATTCGTCTTCAGGTTCTTCACCTTGCCTGCATCCACGGCAACATCCGACCGTTCGGCATTCCATTGCGTGACCGCCAGGCCGACGAGCAACTCGCGCGTTGCGGCCGAAGCCCTGCGGATTTGCGGAGCATGTCGCGGGATGGACAGACTTCCGAACGTTCCCAGATCGAAAGGCGTGAGGTCGGTGTCCGCCAGGATCATCTGAACCTGCGTTAGCGGAACATGGAGTTCCTCCGCCACGACCTGAGCGAGGGCCGTACGGATATTCTGACCAACCTCGGTCTTTCCACTGTAGACGTTGATGCTTCCGTCCTGACCGACGTGAATCCAAGCCGCAAGGTCGGTCGGATTCGCGTTTCCGCCTCCGGCCTGACGGCCTCCACCGGATTCCTGGGCAGTCAGCGTGTCGCGTAGCGCCAGAACGACGACCAGTCCGCCTCCGAGAACTTTGATGAAGTCGCGACGGTCGAGTTCGAACTCGTAACGCGGAGCGGCGTGAAGTTCGTAGCGCTCGGGTTCGATTTCCACAGGAAGATCGAAGGAGTTGCCGTTATACAGCGTGTCGTTCAGATGTTTTTTCATCGGCCACCTGCCAATCGGGCGGCCATTTCAATGGCGAGAACGATCCGCGGCTGAGTGCCGCATCGGCAGATGTTTCCCTCCATGCCATGAATGATGTCGTCGCGAGTGGGCCGTGGCTTTTGTGCAAGCAGCGATACGCTGCTCATGATCATGCCGGTCGTGCAGTAGCCGCACTGCATGGCTTCATGCTGGATGAACGCTTCCTGAACGGGGTGCAACTTGCCGTTTCTTTCAAGCCCTTCAATGGTGGTTACCGGTTTTCCGGAGACGTCCGCCATAACGGTGATGCAGGATCGAACGGCTTTGCCTTCGATGAGTACGGTACAAGCTCCGCATTGGCCTTCGCCACATCCATATTTACTGCCTGTCAGATCGAGTTCGTCCCGCAGCACGCTGAGAAGACTTTGATCGAGATCAACGTTGACCCTGTGCCGCGTCCCGTTCACATTGATTTCCATGATCATGGGCGACATCATACCCGAAAGAAGCGTTTCCCGGTTACACCCGGTCGCTACCGCTCCCGGTTCTGACAGGTTGCTATAATGTCAGAACCGGGAGCGGTAGCGACCGGGTCGTTCTTCTGATAAAAGATAGCTTGTGTCGATCTGGTCGAAACTCAGAGCGCTTCCCCGGCTGCAACGAATAACCCTCATTCTTTTCGTTATCGTTGTCGTCAACGTCATCCTCGACGCCACTACGGGTTATCAAATCCTGGGCGGCGACATCCTGAACGTGCTCTTTTGCATCGCTTTATTGATCCTCGTCCTCCGGATGTTTCGTCCCCTTACCAGAAAGATCCTGTGGCGACTACGGAATCGGTTGCTGGTCACTTATGTCTTCCTGGGTGTCGTTCCGCTGGGCCTCATCACCATCATGTTGCTGCTCGGGTCGTTCGTCTTTTTCGGTCAGATTGCGGCGAACCTGGTTCGCGGCGAACTGGACCGCCGTATTGAGCTGAACTACTCGGCGGCGCACGACCTGGCGTTGAGCACTCTTTACGGAGCGCGCGCCGCGGAATTTGTTCAAGACCTGCGACAGCGTCTGCCGCAATTGCGCACGATCGTCCAAACGGAAACCAGTTCCACGGTCATGCCTCGCGAAGGTGAACTGCAGACGATACCGAGTTGGAGTACTCCGGGTTTCAAAGGCGTGATCATAGCCAACAATCAACTAATGATTGCTGCCGATGCCCAGGCCCAGAGCGCAAACCGGGCCGCGCGGGTCTTTGCCTATCTCCCGATCGACTCGGCTTTGCTCAATGAATTCCCCGCGGATCTGGGTTATGTCAACATTTTGAGCGGCAATTTACGCACGACCGCGGTCTCCGTTCGTGTGAACGATACGGACAAAGCGAACCCGAATGTTGAGCCGGGCTGGAGCGCCATCGCGAAGACAGGGCGGCCGCTTCCTCCTGCGCAAGGGATTTGGGACTGGACGCTCAGCTGGGTCTCCATTCTCGACGCAAAAGAACTGGAAGGCCGCACCCGCAACACGATCTTGACCGTCAATTCGCGGCCGTCGCTTCTGATGCCGAGAATATTTAGCAACCTCGGTACGGGAGCCCGCGTTCCCGGCATCCTGCTGTTGATAGTTGCCGGATTCTTTCTGGTCGTCGAAATTGTTTCGCTCATCGTCAGCCTCCGCCTCACCCGCACCATCACTCGCACGGTCCACGATCTGTATTTGGGTACGAAACAGGTCGCAGCCGGCAATTTTTCGAAGCGTATTCCGATTCGAAAGACCCAGGATCAGCTAAGCGAACTGGCTGGATCGTTCAACACCATGACCGACCATATCCAACTGCTGCTCGAAGAAGTGCGCGAGAAGGAGAAGCTGGAATCCGAGCTCGAGATTGCACGCGAGGTCCAAAAGCAGTTGTTTCCGAAAGGCGTTCCTCATCTGAAGACGCTGCAACTGGCCGGGGTCTGTAATCCCGCGCGCATCGTCAGTGGAGACTATTACGATTTCGTTCCAGTCGGAGCGCAGCGGACTGCGATTGTCATCGGTGACATTTCGGGAAAGGGGATTTCGGCCGCGCTCCTGATGGCCAGCGTGCAATCATCGCTGCATGCGCAGTTATCGGTCCTGGAGGCGATTCCATCGACTGCAACTCTAGTTACGCGACTCAACAAACAGTTGTACGAAAATACGCCGCCGGAGAAGTACGCCACGTTCTATTGCGCTTTCTATGACGACAGCAACGGACGCTTGTCATACACAAATGCCGGTCATCTGCCGCCGATTCTCGTGCGCAACGGAAACGCCAGCCGTCTCGAAGTGAATGGAATGGTCGTTGGACTCATGCCCGACGCTGCGTACGATCAACTGATGATCGAGCTTCAGCCGGGCGATCTGCTCGCCGCATTTACCGATGGAATCACGGAATCAGAGAATGGCGACGGCGAACAATTCGGCGAAGACCGCCTGGCCCGCCTCCTGGTGGAGCACTCCAGGAAAACGCTGGATGAAATAGTTGAGATCACCACGAGCAGCGTGCGGCAATGGGCGTTCGATCTCGACAATCAGGACGATACGACTATGCTGCTCGCTCGTAGGGTTTAGACGAGTCCTTCTTCGCTTTCTTCGTTTGGGTTCCCAACACACTCTTCAGCAACGTCAGCGATCCGTGAATGATCAAGAACGAGCCAAAGACCAGTAAGACGACCGAAATACCGATAAAAACGTAGGTCACAAAGACGTTCAGCATGGGTGTATGTGGAACTGCCAGCAATTCGACTGCCGGTACGGGTAAGGAAGCCCCTGTAGGCTGCGGGGCTTTAGACCCGGCACGATTTGCCAGGTTTCGATTGCCACGACGATTGCGATTAATAGGCTGAAGGAGGCCGGACTATGATTCACGTAAAAGTGGCTTACGACGCATACAATCAGCAGTTCAGACTGATCGATTCCACGATGTCCCGGCTGTTAGAGGATGGTGAAGTGTACTTGCTTGTCGTGGATTTTTTCCCCACAGGTTTGAGCGACGATGAACTCACGGGGTTCACAGCCGCTGAAATAGGGCATGCATGATCGGCCGCCTGTTATGATTGGGGTCGATGAGGAGGGACCTACCGAGCGATATTGACCGGCGTACTGTGGAAAAGTTACTGGCTTCTGCACGTCCTGTTACTGGCGCCAGTTCCCGAATCGATATCGTGTCCGCCCAATTCATCGGCCTGCCCTATCGACCGTTCCCGTTAATTGGATCAGCCGAAAGCCCGGAAGTTTTAACGGTCTCAACGAACGGATTCGATTGCGTGACCTATATCGAAACCGTTCTCGCACTCTCCCGCTCTGAAAGTCTTCCTGAATTTATCGATACCCTGCGCCGCATCCGATACGACTCGGGCAGAATCGACTGGCGCCGGCGCAATCACTACATGACCGAGTGGATCCGAAACAACATTCGATACGGCTGCGTTCGCCGCATTAGCGGACTTCGGAACGGTGTGGAAAAGGACCGTGTTCTCGACGTCGTTCCAGGACTTGCCGTCCGTCGGAGCCGTTTCAACTGCGTTCCGAAACGTGAGTTGCTGCGAGTTTCGTCAAAGCTGCGGACGGGAGACCTCGTATTCTTCGCCTCAACCCGGAAAAATCTCGACGTATTTCATTGCGGTGTTCTCGTGAATAATGGAATGGGTTTGCTTATGCGTCACGCATCTCGCGGCCGTGGAGCCGTGGTTGAGCAGAATCTTGCGGAATTCCTGAAGCAGAACCGGATGGCGGGCGTGATTGTTGTCCGGCCGACGGAGTCCAATTGAACATCACGTATCCATCGGACCTTTCCTCCGCCACTGTCCGGCGCATTTTCAGCGAGGCGACGGATGAAGTCCTGATTCTGGGCGATCCGCGCGTCACCGTCGAGTCCGGCCAGCGCATGGTCGAGCGGATGTCGCAGGTCATGAAGCAGTCGGGCGCGGCGATCGTTTATGCCGACGCCGTGAGTCATCCCCGTATCGATTATCAGACCGGAAGCATTCGCGACAACTTTGACTTTGGTCCTGCAGTCGCCTTCTCCGTTAAGGCTGCGCGCGAGATCGAAGCTGGGAATTTGCGTTGGGGCGGACTGTACGACTTGCGATTGCGGCTGTCCGAGAAGTTTCCGATTGTCCGCATCCCTGAGCCGTTGTATTCGGCGACGGTTGCGGATGCGCGTCCATCAGGTGAAAAGCAATTCGACTACGTCGATCCGCGGAATCGCGACTATCAGATCGAAATGGAACGCATTGCCACAGAGCACCTGCGTCGAATCGGCGCCTTTCTCGAACCCCGGTTCAGAAAGGTCGAATCGCCATCCGAGCGTTTTCCGGTTGAGGCGAGCGTCGTTATTCCGATTCGGAATCGCGAGCGGACTATTAAGGATGCGGTGGAGAGTGTGCTGTCGCAGCGCACCTCGTTTCCGTTCAATCTCATCGTTGTCGATAATCACTCGACGGACGGTACGACCGAGTTTTTGCGTAATCTGTTTTTGCGTAATCTGAACGACCCGCGATTGATTCACATCGTTCCCGAGCGACACGATCTCGGAATCGGAGGCTGTTGGAACGAGGCCATCTACTCGCCGTCCTGCGGCCGATATGCGGTCCAACTGGATTCAGACGATCTTTATCTCAACGATTCGACACTGGCGCGCATCGTGGATGAACTCCAGCGCGGACCTTACGCCATGGTCGTCGGCTCTTACACGATGGTGAATTTTGAATTGAAGGAAATCCCGCCGGGAGTAATCGATCATCGCGAGTGGACTCGCGACAATGGCCGGAATAATGCGCTGCGCATCAACGGCCTGGGGGCGCCGCGCGGATTCGACGTGACGGTTCTGCGAAAGTGTGGCGTACCGAATGTGAGTTATGGTGAAGACTATGCGGTCGGTTTGAGGATCAGCCGCGAATACGAAATTGGCCGGATCTACGATTCCGTCTATCTATGCCGTCGCTGGGAAGGAAACTCGGACAGCGCTCTTCCGCTTGAAACCGCCAACCGATACGATGCTTACAAGGACTGGATTCGCACAAATGAGATCCGTGCCCGCCAAAGATTGAATGCTCGACAAGATTGAACAACTGTTCGCGGAGCAGATCGCGTCGTGGCCGCTGCTGACGCGAGGCACTGACGCGTTGAAGCAGGTGCAGACCCGCAACGTCGATTTGAACGGGTTTACTGTCTGGATCCGGCATTTGCCCCACCGCATCGCCAGCACGACGGCCGCTGTGGATCCGGCTTCCGTGGAAAAACGGCCGTGCTTTCTGTGTTCGGCGAATCTGCCTCCGGAAGAAAAAGGTCTTCCGTTCAATTCCGAATTGACGATCTATTGCAATCCGTTTCCGATTCTCGATCGGCACATGACCATCGTTCACAAGGATCATCGGCCTCAGCGCATTGAAAACCAGGTTGAGAACCTGTTTGCCCTGGCTGAATCGATGCCCGGTTATTTCATCATCTATAATGGCCCGGAATGTGGAGCCTCCGCGCCTGATCACCTGCATTTTCAGGCATGCTCGGTTGGCGGCGTCCCGATCGTCGATGATGTGAAGAAAGCCGTTGGAAGGACCATTCCGGATTATGGCCGTCAGGTGTGGGTTGTGCGGAATCCGAATCAATTAAAGGAAGCCATTGCTCGATGGAATGATCTCTCGCCAAGGGATCCGGAGCCGTTGCTCAACCTGGCCGTGTTCCGCCGTGACAGTGGAATGGTTGCGACTCTCTTTCCTCGCCGCAAGCATCGCCCGGCCGCGTATTACACGGGAGAGTTTACGGTGAGCCCCGCGACGATCGACCTGTGCGGCGTATTCGTGACTCCGGTTGAAAAGGATTTTCAAACGATTTCAGGCGAGGACATTCGACGCATTTTCCAGGAGGTCAGTTGAGACTCTCGGTCGGATTGATGGAAAACCGCGACGCGATCGAGGGCGAACTTCGCGGCAGCTACACGGACGAGTCCGGCAAGTTGTTACAACCTGGCAAGTACACCTTCACCTCCGCTATTGCTTTAACGCCGCAGGAACCGAACGCATCCTTTGCGCTCAGCGATGTCACGATCGGTATCGGATTCCACTGGGAACGAAGGGAACAGCAGGCCTTTCGCGGCGGTCTGCGCGTCATCGAGCGGAAGGGCCTCACAGCCATCAACGACGTCGATCTCGAGGAGTACGTCACCAGCGTGATCTCGTCGGAGATGAGCGCGTCGTGTCCCCTGGAGCTTCTGAAAGCCCACGCCATCATTTCCCGGAGCTGGCTGTGGTATCCCAAGGCTGCTCCTCACGTTCGCGGCACCGGTACCGGGCTTATCCGAAAACCAGGTGAAATCGTTCGCTGGTACGGCCGGGAAGCGCACGAGGATTTCGATGTCTGTGCCGACGATCACTGTCAACGTTATCAGGGAATCACCAAAGCGTTTTCCGCCACAGTTGAAAGTGCGGTTCGCGCGACTTCGGGCGAGATGCTGACCTATCAAGGCGCCATCTGCGACGCCAGATTCTCAAAGTGCTGCGGCGGTCTGACCGAAGAGTATCCGGTCGCATGGGACGAGCAGGACATCCCTTACCTCGTGTGCTTATACGATGGTGAAGGCGCCAGACCATCGATGACGGACGAATCGTGGATCCTCAGCCAGCCACCGGCGTTTTGCAACACCACCGATTCCCGGGTGCTCGCGCAAATCCTTCCGAACTTCGATCAGGAAACTCTCGACTTCTATCGCTGGCGTGTTGAATACGATCCCGACGAGTTGGGGGAGATTGTGAAGTCGCGGCTTGGGGAAGACCTCGGCCGGATCGTCAAACTGGAACCGCTGGCCCGTGGCCCTTCGAGCCGGATATTCCGTCTGCGCATCGTTGGGAGCCGGGAGACGCTGATCATCGGAAAAGAACTCGAGATTCGCCGCGCCTTGTCGCGTTCACATTTATACAGCTCCGCTTTTGTTGTCGAACACGCAGCGAACCGCATCATTTTGAAAGGCGCTGGGTGGGGACACGGCGTGGGACTGTGCCAGATCGGCGCCGCCATCATGGCGAACCGCGGAACCGGGCACCGCGAGATCCTCCGACACTACTACCCCGGGACGGACGAACCCGTAGCCCGCAGGCTTTAGCCTGCGGGATTCCGCGGGCTGAAGCCCGCGGACTACAAGTGAATTCCTAATCTTTGTGGACGCGTATATTGGACGCGAGACCTACTGCGGCGAGTCCTTTGATCACATACCATCCGATATCGACCTGATACCACTTGCGGCTGAAGCATGCCGATGCGGGATAGGCGTGGTGATTTCCGTGCCAGTTCTCTCCCCATGCGCTGACCTGCAGAGGGCCGAGCCACCAGATGTTCTGGCTCGAATCGACGCCTTCTGGAAGACCGGGCTTGAGGTGGAGGAGGCTGTTCACGAAACATTGGCCGTGCAGGCAATAAACCATGCGGATCGCGCCGAGCCAGAAAAGGCCGGGCCAGCCAAAGAGCAGGTAACCGAAGGTCAGTGAAGTGGCCACGAGCGCGGTCTGCAGCTTGGCCCAGATCATGTATTGCGGCTTAATGAGATCGGGGCACCATTTCTTCATGCTCGACGCTTCCCATTGATAAAGCCAGCGGAAATGTGCCCACCAGAACCCACCGTGTCGGGGGCTGGAAACGTCGTCGATGGTGTCGGAATTCGAATGGTGGTTACGATGATTCGCAATCCAGGTTGTCGGCGCTCCGGATCCATTCGAAACGGCGCAGAAAATCAGGAATTGTTCAACAACCGGGTGCAATTTGACGGCGCGATGAGCCAGCGCACGGTGATAGCCAACCGTAGTGCCTAAACCACCTAAACACGCCAACCCGAGTGTGGTCAAAAAAACGTTCCATCCCGGCAACGGAAACAGGATGAGACCGGTAATGGCAAGAATGTGTACGACTACAAGATAGATCAGGACCCAAATGTTTTGGCCGTCAGCTTTCCACCAAGGTAACGTCCATGGGTGTTTCTCGGCTAATGCCGAACGACTCATTCAATATCCTCCCGGTTCGCAGTCGATTTGATGTGGAGAGCGAAGAAGCAGAGAAGTCCTGCAGATAAAAGCCGCTTTAGAAACCTCTACTAGCGCTGCACCGACGAATCAGAATGGGCAATGTTAGCATGTTGTAGATGGATTCGGGGCATACTTTATTACCGCTTTTGCTTTGTTTTCTTACTGGAAGGCGGTTTCCCATCAAGTTGAGAAACGAGCCTGGCGGGAGCCACTGCCCGATAACTCTCCCCAATCCAACCCTTGAGCAACTTCTCCGAAACGTCCATTGCGACCTCGAGAGACGTCGGAAGCTTCACGGACATACTGAAATCTTCAGCCTGATCCTTGCCCATGAAGACAAAAACCTTCTTGTTCACCTTGATTACCCGTTCGCCCCACGGAAAGTCCTCGGTGGCGCCGGGAAAACTCATCGCGTAGTCTCGCAGGACTGTTTCGAGCTGCTTGATCTCACCTTTTCGTGCCATAAACTCGTTCGGACTGGTTCGAGAACACTTTTGCTGAAATCGTCGTCAACCAAGCGTCCGCCGCCTGGATGCGACTGCGTCGAGCATTCTCCAGTGCGGTTCCAACGACACCGCGTCCTCCGGATTCCCCGGATACGTATCCAAAAGCACACAGGTCGCTCCCAGATCAGATAGCGCCTTGAGATCGGCGACGATCTGGTCGATCGATCCTTGTCCCGCCACGCGTTTTTCACCTGGCAGCGGTTCCGATCGGACATCCACCAGTATTCGAGGACAAAGCAGCGGGACCGGACGCTGCTCCATCGCGGCAATCTCACGAAGTCGTGGGAGAGCTTTGTCTCGAAGCCAGTCGATGCGAATCCGGATCGGATGCCACGCGTCGCCGAAACGCACGGCCCGTTGCATCGCCGCGTCGCTGGAGCCGCCGATCCAGATCGGCGGATGCGGCTGACGGATCGGACGCGGTCCGGTATGCACATCTTTGAAGGAAAAGAATCGTCCCTCATACGATGCGACATCCTCCGTCCAGCACCGTTTGATCGCCGCGAGACATTCGTTCGCGATCGCACCGCGACGCTCGAACGGAACGCCGAGGGCCTGAAACTCCTGCTTCGCCCAACCGACTCCGGCCCCAAGAATGAATCGTCCGCCGCTGAGGACGTCGATGTTGGCTGCCATCCGTGCCGTTTGAAGCGGGTGACGGTAGGGAAGAATCGTAACCGTCGTGCCGATCTCGACGCGCGAAGTCATCGCCGCAAGCCAGCCGAGGAGAGTGAATGGATCGTAAAATGGAGCCGGATACCTCGATTGCACTTCCAGCGTCACCGCCACGTGATCCGAAATCATCAGCGCGTCAAAACCACGATCCTCGGCAAAGCGCGCCCACTTTCCGAAGTTGTCCGGCGTCGCTGCGGGTCCAAAATTGAGCAGATTGATTCCCAGCTTCATCGCCTAGGATTCTAACGGCTGAAGATGTAGAATCTCAAAACCAAGCGGGAGTAATTCAGCGGTAGAATGCCAGCTTCCGCTTCCACCTTTTAAGATCCAATCGATTACAACCATGCTGTCTACTATGCTGTCTGATAGGAGAACAGGGCATGGCCCGCGTCAACATTCTCAAACGCATCAAGGTCGACGGCCGTTGGAAAATGGTCTCCATTCCACGCCGCAAAGACACCGACAACTACGATTGGAAGGCGCTTCCTGAAGGACGATACCTCATCGAATGGTATGAGCGCGGAAAACGCCGTCGCGAAGCAGCAGGCATCACCGCCTCCGAAGCCCTCGACGCGGTCCGCCGGAAGAAACATCAACTCGAAGGAAGAGCGCTGGGAATTGCCGGAGAAGTCGAAGAGGAAGAACCCAAGCGCAGGCCCTTGCACCTCGCGGTAAAGCGCTATCTTGAAGTCGTCGAAGCGCTGAAGAAACCGAACACACTCCGAAAATACCGTACGGTCCTGGAACGTTTCTCCGAGTTCTTTACGCCAGCGACCACGCCGCAATCGATTACTCCGGATGACCTCAACCAATTCATGGTGCACCTGAAGAAGAAGTTCGCGCACGACAACAATACGATCATTCACAACATGATCGTTGTGGCCCAGTTTCTGAAGAAGCACGGCCGCGCCGGGCTCACGAAGCAGATCGACCTGCCCGAAAAGATCACGGCTCTTCCCCAAGAGTATGGCGACCGGGAACTGAAGGAGTTCTTTGACGCGTGCACGAGCGGAGAGCACACCTTGTTTCTGACGTTTCTCCTGACTGGCTTTCGGGAACAGGAGGTTGTGCATCTCTCATGGAACGACATCAACTCCGGCCTGGATACGATCAAAGTCACCGCGAAGCCGGATCTCGGTTTCTATCCCAAAAGATGGGAGGAGCGGGAAGTGCCGGTTCACAAGACCTTGATCGACCGATTGAACGCGCACCCGCACCACAAGACGAGCCGATTCGTTTTCCCGTCACCGCCTGGGAATCGCGAGTTTCACATGCTCGACAAATGCAAGGCCATCGCAAAGCGCGCGGGACTCAACACCGATAAGTTTGATTTGAAGACATTTCGCTCGACCTACGCGACGCGCATGCTGCGGTCCGGGTTTGATCCGCGTACTGTACAGCACTGGATGGGCCATAAGTCTCTCGAAACGACGATGCGATACCTGTCGCCGGCCAGGGATGTGCATGATCGCCTAAACAAAGTCGATATTGCCGGCGTCCTTAACGTTGGTCCAAAGTCTGACTGAGGCTCAGGCTACACGTCTGCGTGATTTGGGCGTCGCCGCTTGATTGGCTTCCTTCATCCACTCGAGTATCTGCCGCTTTTCAAACCGAATGTTGCTCTGAAACTTCCAGTATGTGGGAATCATGTTGCGGCGGGCGTAGCTGTAGACCGTCTTAACCGAAATCTTCAGCAGTGAAGCAACTTCCTTCGCCGTCATGATCTCGATTGCGGGCGTCGAGCCCGGTTGGTGCTGAGATTGGTCAGATGGCCGATCCACAGTGACCTCGTATCGACGCAAGTCGGCAAACGTCTGGCGCACAGCGTCGGCGCAATCGCGACCGAGTCCATCGGTTAAGGCATTTTCGCATGTACATCGAACTTCTCCCGGAAGGGATGAGGTCTGCGACAGAGAAAATCTTTCGCTTAAATAGCAGACAGAAAATCCGCTGCCGAATGCTCATAGACATTATGGGCGACTCGAAATGTGCGTGGGCGCTGAGCGGTCCGGAGGAATAGTCGGATGATCTACATTGGCCATTTCTCGTTTAAATGCCCCGATCGAGGACAGGAAGCCGATGGCTGTCATGGATACTTCACGTGCGTTGTCGAGGCCGATTCCGTGGAGAAGGCTGCAGACAAGTTTCAGCGCTTGCTGCGTCGGCTCCGAAAGACTTCCACTGTGTTCGACGAACTAAAAAGCGTAGATCTGGATTCCTGCATCGAGATTAGATCCATCCGGAAGAATGGCTTCTTGGCCTACTTCGAAGAGATCCGCGGTGAGTACCTGGGAGCGATTTCAACGGAATTGGTAGGCATGCGTGCCAACAGCGACGTCAGCTCATACCACCTTGTTAAAACCGAATCGACAGAGGATGCTGATACTTCTGTGTCAGAACCGTTTCTCATTTTCGATGAGTAGCTTGTTTGTGCTTGCGCTGACGTCCAGCTTCCCAAGCTGGACGTCGCGGGTTCGATCCCCGTCTCCCGCTTTTAGAATCAATAACTTGGGAATTCCGAATTTCACTCGTTACTCCGTTTACTCCGTTTTCTTTCTGTACCCTCCCAAAACATCATCTGGGTTCTTAGTTAGTGAATCACCGCTGATTCCAGCCGAGTGACGGCGTCGATTTTCTGTTCCAGATCGCTCATCGTGTAGACCTCCAGACTGACTCCCAGCCCGTGGCCTCTCTGATCCGCCGCAACCTTTGCATCGATTTTGGCTTTCTTCGAGAGGCTCGCGTTTGTCCTGCGCATGACCTGGAACGTAGCCCACTCAAGATGGATCTTTTCAAGAGCCGGTCTTAGTGATCGCCGCCACAAATTGTCCCGGCTGAAAGGTGTGCCTCTTTCAGTTGGGAAAAGAAGACCACCCGAAGTCTGGTCTTGCAGACTGAGCTTCCATTCACCCAGGTCCGCCAGCGTTCCGGGGGAGAGCGCAACCTCGCGTGCGGTGCGCTTTCCTTTACGCCCCTTCGGCGTATCCCAATTGCCTCGGTAGACGCGCTGATTGATGTGAACCCCGCTTGAACCGAAATTTCCCAAGCGGATCGCGAGGATTTCTCCCGGACGCATTCTGTC
>Ga0137427_10000895_pt1 | contig 14233 bp, 9 predicted proteins | sample EasRivERMZT700_2_FD_102309 | JGI IMG/M metagenome (GOLD analysis project Ga0137427, IMG submission 102309) | Soil microbial communities from meander-bound floodplain in the East River, Colorado, USA - East River MetaG ERMZT700_2 | ecosystem: Environmental > Terrestrial > Soil > Floodplain ...
AACACCTCGCGCGAATAAAACGACAGGAGAGCGTCGCGTTTCAGCAGCCAGTGGTGGGCATCAAGGAACGCGTGGAAGTCCCTGACATGTGGGGTCAGCCTGCGGGCGCTCTCTACCAGACGCATCCACCCAACCGTCAGTGTGTGATGGTATTTCTCGGCGGCACCCAGATTCGACGCAAACCGTAGGATGCTCTCAGCAATACGGTTTTCCGCATCGCGCGAGCTGTACCTCTGCAAATAAAGCCAGGCCAGACGCAGATGATCCTCGTGATGGAATGAACCGCCTGGATAACTGCAATTCTCGAACTGTTCGATGAATGCGTCATCCGTGTACGCACGACTTCCGAGAGTGATAAGCTCTATTGTCATATGTCGGATAGTACGAAATCGTACTATGGTCAGCCTGACTCCTTCGGGCAAAAAGCTGGCTCGCCGAGTCCAGGATCAGCTTTCGTTCATTGAAGAGCGGGCGTTGAAGGGCCTGACAAGAACTCAAATCGACTTCATGATCGAAGTACTGTCCCGTGTCGGGGAGAGCGCCGAAAACGATCGCGTTACTTCTTGAAAATGCTTTTGGGCATCCGCACATGAACGCCGTGATTCGGCCGATCGACAAGTTGCGTAATCGCAACATTTCCGGCCATGCTGACAAGCTGATAGGCCTGATGCTTCGTCAGTCCCTTTGTACTTGCAAGGAAATCGACCATTTCCTGAATCGCCGTTTTGGTCGCTACCATGAGGTCCGGATCGGCGCCCATGGTGATGTAATCGGTCGCCGTTTCGGCTCGTGGCCAGGCCAACTTCATACCCTTGCGAACAGTAAGCTGCAGTTTTCCTCGCAGTGAAGTCTCGATAGCCGTTTGATCGACTTCACCGTCACCCTGCGCCGCATGGCCGTCTCCCACCTCAAATAGGGCACCCGGGACAAACACGGGGATGTACAGCGTCGATCCTACAACAAGCTCCTTGTTGTCCATGTTTCCTGCATGCTTGCTGGGAGGATTACTGCTGACTCGACCAATTTCAGGAGCCGGAGCGACTCCCATACTGCCGAAGAACGGACGCAGTGGAACCACGATGCCCGGAAACAGTTCCGCCGTCATCGCCTTCCGGTCGAGTTGAATGATCTTCGTTCCGACGGAACGATCGCAATTCTCGGGCAAGAGACCGCTGCAGCCGTTGTATCCATAGTCGATCGGGAGATCGATGGAGAGAACCTTGACTTCGAGCGTGTCACCGGGTTCGGCGCCTTCCACGTAAACCGGACCTGTCAGGATGTGTCCGCCGGGACCTCGACGGTCTCCGGTGACTTCGCTGACGATCGCTTTGAGCGACGCCTGGATCTTGCTATCGGGAACTCCCGCGCGCGCAAGTCCCATCGGACTGTTGGTGAGCAGGGTATCGACGTCGATGATGTCGCCCGATGCTATCCGCAGCACGGGTTTTGCTTCCGACCAGTAGTAACCGTACGCCACGGTGTCCGGTGTGGCTTCGAGTCGATGCGTTTTGGGAGCCTGCGTTTGCGCGCCGACAGACGCAATAAGGATGTTGACAGCAGCGATACACACGATAACAGTTCGACGCATAGCTCCTCCTGAAACCCAACACTGCTTTATGCATTCCCGTAACTTGGACAGCTTGTGCCTAAAAACTGCGGACATTATATAGCTTGATGATAGTCAGGGATCACTGGGTCCGATTAGATTCATCATTCCATCAGACGCTTCATCTTGTCGACGGCGAGAGTATTCGCATAGACTTGCGCCATTCTCCAAAACAGAGAGGGACGCGCAATGACCAAAAGACTCTCAATGCTTATCGCTTTTCTTCTGTTCCCCGCAGTATCGGCAATGGCAACGTTTTCGATCGTTGCCATCGATCCGAAGACCGGTGATATGGGTGTCGCCGTGGCTTCACGCTACTTTGCCGTTGGTACTGTTGTGCCCTGGGCCGAAGCGGGCGTGGGCGCAATCGCCACACAGGCAGGAGTGAACGTGGGTTATGGGCCCCGGGGCCTCGAATTGCTGAAGCAGGGACTCACCGCGCAGCAGGTCTTGGACAAACTTCTTCAGGAAGACACGTTTGGTAGTACAGAAGGCCGGCAGGTAGCCATCGTCGACGCGAAGGGGAATATCGCAACGAAGAGTGGGGGATCGGCGTGGCAGGGACACAAAATCGGCACTACGTGGTCGGCTCAGGGCAACATCCTGGTTGGGCCGCAGGTGGTCGATTCCATGGGAAAGGCATTCGACGCTGCGAACGACGATCTTGTCGAAAAGCTGTGGGCTGCACTCAAAGCAGGTGATGAAGCCGGAGGCGACAGTCGTGGACGTCAATCGGCTTCGATTCTGGTTGTGAGAAAAGGCGGAGGTCGTAACACAAACAACGATCGGCTGGTCTATGTGAACGTCGATGATCATCCGGATCCGTTCGCCGAGCTTCGACGATTGCTGAACATCGCACAGCGGGGCAATTACAATTCGGCGTTGAATCGTGCCCTGACTGCCAACAAATACGATGAGGCGCTCAACGCGGCCGAGCACCTCGTGAGGTACGATCCACTCAACGCGTCCCCGCACGTGACGCTTGGCTTCGTTGCTTATCTGGCCGGCAAACAGGATCAGGCCTTAGCTGCCTTCAATCGCGCGAAAGGATTGACCCTTCCCAATCAATTCATGGACCTGTGGAATGCGGCGTCGGGCCAGGGCGGCAATGGCGGCGGCAGAGGTGCGCCAGCCACGAATGCAGCTCCGGCTGGAGGAGGAGGCCGCGGCGGCGCCGCACGATATCAGAAGGTGCTCGAAGACAAAGCCTTCGTCGCAAAAGTTCTCGGCAACTGACCCATTAAACAAACCGGAAGGGCGCCCTTGTGTCGGCGCCCTGCCCGCCGTCTCCAGTGGACTGCCTCTGAATTTCTAGCCGAGCTCTCTCCTTGACAACTTAGGAGAGCCGGGCTACGCTCTCCTAAGTGAAATAGGAAAGACGTCATGGTTAATCGTACTCCGTGCGCAGGAGGGCCGAAATGAAACTTCGATCTTGGTTGAAAGGCGTTTTCAAACGGTCCCGTATGGAGACTGAAATGTCCGATGAACTTCAGTTTCATCTCGAAGCGCGGGCTGACGACCTGATGTCGCGTCGCGGACTGACGCGCGAGGAAGCATTGCGCCAGGCCCGGATCGAATTCGGAGGCGTTGAGAAGTACAAGGAAGAGTCGCGTCATGCCCGCGGGCTTTGGCTGATCGACGAAATCCGGAACGACCTGCGTTATGGAATCCGGCAGTTGTCAAAGAGCCCTATCTTTACTCTGGCGGCGGTTATCACGCTGGCCGTTGGGATCGGCGCGAACACCACGATCTTCACGTTTGAAAATGCCGTCATGCTGAAGCCGGTGCCGGTATCGAAGCCGGAGCAGCTCCATCAGCTCGAATGGACTTCCTCAAACCCCAGCTTTGTTCGACGGTATTCCGGATTTACCTGGCACGATGACGAGCGAAAGGCATCGTTTTCGTATCCGATCTATGAATACATCCGCGACCACACCGGTTCGTTCTCAGGATTGCTGGCTTTCGGCGGACTGCAAACGATGAATCTGAGAGCAGCTGAGGTGGCGGCCGAAGTCCAGACCGTCGCGGTGTCGGGTAATTATTTCGAGGTCCTGGGCGTTGTACCGGTTTTAGGGCGATCCATAACAGCGGAAGACGCGCAGCCCGGTGCTGCGCCTGTCGCCGTTCTGAGTTACAGCCTGTGGCAGCGAGCCTTCGGATCCAACCCCGGAGTAATCGGCAGAAGCGTCACGTTGAACCAGACACCGGTCGTCATTGTCGGTGTGTTACCCAAAGAGTTTCTTGGCCTGCGACCGATCGCATTGGTCACCACCGACGTGTATGTTCCTTTCGCTGCACCCATTACTTCCGAAAAACCGCAATTCCGGGCTCAGACCACCGGTTACTTCAATCTCCTGATGTTTGGCCGGCTTCGTCCGGCGATCGGCGAGGAAGCCGCTCGATTTGAAACCGAACAGCTCATGAGACAGGCCATCGAATCGGAACCGCCGGCAAAAGCTTATGATCCCCCGCAAGTCGTCATGTCGCGAGCCGCGAGAGGCATGGACGGGGTTCGTCACCAGTTTGCGTCATACCTTGCTCTGATGATGGGCGTCGTCGGGATGATTCTTGTCATCGCATGCGCGAATTTGGCCGGTCTTCTGTTCTCGCGTGCGGAATTGCGACGACGAGAAGTGGGGACACGTTTGGCCCTCGGCGCTCCGCGACTTCGCCTGATCCGGCAGCATCTCACGGAGAGTTTGCTGCTATCGGCGATTGGCACTGTCATCGCGGTTCCTGTCGCATCGTTCTTCGTTGAATGGCTTCCTGCCTTGATCCCCGATTCTGAGTTTCGATTAGGCGTTGATCTGTCATTCGACTATCGAGTCTTTCTCTTTTCGGTACTGCTTTGTGTCTCCAGTTCCGTGCTGTTCGGCCTGGCACCGGCGCTGCGCGCCACACGCGTGGATATCCTCACGATGCTGAAGGGGTCCGGCGAGCGGCTTCCGGGCAAACTCCGTTGGGGCAAGCTCCTGATTACGATTCAGGTGGGGCTGTCGCTGATGTTGCTTGCGGGTGCAACCTTATTCCTGCGAACGCTGCACAATGTGCAGTCGGCGCCGTTAGGTTTTGATCCGTCGAGTGTCTTGTCCTTTTCCATCGATCCGACGACGAGCGGATATAAACCGGATCAGATGAGGAATGTGATCGAAGAGGCCTCCAGACGAATCAAGGCGACTCCAGGTGTGCGTGCTGTCGCCTTTTCCAACTACGCATTGCTTTCCGGAACACGATCGACAGCCAAAGTGTGCTTTCCGGGTCAACCCGTCGAGCAAACCTACACGTTAACGGTCTCGCCGCAGTTTTTCGAAACGATGGGAATGCCGGTATTTCGGGGGAGAGACTTCAGCACGCTCGACAATTCAGGCTCGGGAAAAGTCGTAATCGTCAATGAGACATTTGCGCGCCGATTCCTGAAGGGCCGTGACTCGGTAGGCACGACGGTGAATCTGCTGCCGCCGAAGGATCAGGTCACCTGTCCCGGCAAAGAAGGTGAAACGCTTGAGGTCATCGGCATCGTCGCGGATGCCAAATACGACAGTTTGCGCAACGACGCTCCACCGACCGCCTATCTGGCTTATCTGCAGCACGACGAGGATTGGACGACCTTTCAGGTTGCGACCAGTTCCGATCCGGCTTCGATGTTGCCCACTATTCGGCGAGTCATGGCGAACTTCGATCCGAATTTGTTCCTGCTCGAGACGCGCCCTTTGAGCACTTACGTCAAGCTGTTCCTCCTGCCGGAACGACTGCTCTCGTCGCTCGTGACGTTCGTTGCGGTGATTGCCGTTTTTCTGGCGTGCATTGGGATTTACGGAACCATCGCATATACCGTGTCGCAACGCACCGGGGAGATTGGTGTAAGGATGGCTCTTGGAGCAAGCCGGTCGGAAATCGTGCGGATGTCGTTTCACGAGTCCCTGTTACCGGTCGGAATCGGCGTGGTTCTGGGGTTGATCGGCGCTTCAGCGCTCATGCCTCTACTCGAGAGCATGCTTTACGGCATATCACCGGTCGATCCACTTTCGCTGCTTGGAGCCGCTGCCATCCTGATCGTGGCCGCTATTGCGGCCGCCATCATACCGGCACGACGAGCGTCGCGCGTCGACCCCATGACCGCTCTACGATATGAATAGAGACCATCAGTCGGGAATTTCGAAAATGAATAAATCCTGCAATGCTAAACCGAAATCCCGAAATCTCGAATCGGACGAAATTCGGAGTCAGGCGCGTAAAGCTGATAAAACAAGCGCCAGACCCCATTTCGTCCATTTTGAGATTTCTGATCTCGGTTTTGAGCTGCAGGATTTGTGCATTTTCCAAATTCCCCTGACTTGCCAGCTACTTCAGACGGTCCAGGACGTGGTCCCGGATCCATTTTTCATCCCACCATTCCGTGGGATTGATCGGCACACCCTGAAGAAACATGCCGAAATGTAAATGGTCTCCTCCGGCAAGTCCTGTTGCGCCACTCCTGCCGAGGACCTCTTTTTTCTTCACCGATTGTCCCTGCTTGACGTCGATTGAGCTCATATGACCGTAGAGTGAGATCAACCCCGCCCCATGATCGATCAGGACGGTATTGCCATAGATGCCGAAGTAGTCGGCATACACGACCTTCCCATCATTACCGGCTTCAATCGGATATTGTTGTACAACCGAAAGATCGAACCCGACATGGTCCTGTTGATCGACGCGTTGTCCCTGGTAAACATAAGTCCGCCGATCGGCGAAAAACGATTCCACTTTCGAGTTGCTCAACTGCAGGAACGCGCCATTCCACAGAAACTGACCCGGCGATTGTTGGGCCAGTTTTGTGATTGTGTCGTGATTCGTGCGTCGGAGCTTGCTGTTGATTTCGACGAACGTCTTCACCACGTCACCCTGGTCCTGAATCGAAGGCGTCCGCGATTTGATCTCCGGAACGACTTTCTGCAGGAAGCTATCCTCGAGTGGAATGTCCCGGCTGCGGAAGCTTTTGGGAAAGACCTTTTGCCAGAATCCAGCCAACGACTCATTACCCGCAGCATCGCGCGCAATGACTCGGATCGGAGTTTCGACGGGCTGATCATAGGCAAACGCGAAAAGTGCGAAGCGAACGTTTGGGTCGGACGGCTTGACCGGAAAGCCGGGAAAGAAGTGCGGACCAACCTGAACGCCGGAAACTTCAGCGTCCGGCGACACCCGGTACACCACGCATTCGGATCCACCCTGATTGATGTAGTGCTGTCCATCGAGGACTTCCAAACGCGGCGGAGCGATGTCGAAGGTGAAATCCTTCGTAAAGTCAGCTCGATTGCCTTTGAAAAGACTGCGCAAGGAGTGATCTGTTGCGCTGACCACTATGCTGGCCCCGCCGTCCTCGATCTTCGCCTTCTCGGTGATCAGTTTTCCAATGTCGTATTGTTTGGATTTTTCGGCGGCCAGCCGCTCGAAGGATTCGTCGGCCAGCACCACGTCCCGATCCTTCTGTTTAAAGTGAATGGTGACCTGCTTCAAGCCGGTCCCCGCGTCTTCGACCTTCAAGGTCAAAGCCGGTCTGTTGCCCAGAGCTTTGAAGTCTCGATCCAAAGTTACTGCCGGCGCATCACCTTCCCATCGACTGTAGGTATAAATGAAACCGCCGACGGCGGCGAGTGCCGCCATGAGAATGAGGAATAGAAGAACTTTCATCGTTTACCTTGGACACGTATAACGAGATGTCGCATTGCATGCCTCCAATGGAGCAAAATCGTAGTACAGATTCGCTGTGAAAAACGAGAACGGTTTAAAAAAGGGCAGTTCACGCGGCACATGAGATAAGGAGACGCACACATGACAGAACCGACAAAGGAAGAACTGATGGCCCGAATTGCGGAACTCGAGAAGCAGACGGGGTCGAAACGAAGCGGCAGGATGGAATTCAGAGTAAGTGAGAAGGGCGGCGTCAGCGTCTACGGTCTGGGTCGATTTCCGGTCACACTGTATTACGAACAATGGGTCCGTCTGCTCGATTCGGCGGATGGTCTGCGGACGTTTCTGGAAGAGAACAAAGCAAAGTTGAAATTGAAAGGGGCCGAGTGAAGCTGGCCGTCCCGTCGGGCCTGCAGGGCGGAGGTTTCCTGTTACACTGTCGCGCTGATGATTGGGAGTTGCGTTTCGCATTATCGGATTGTTGAGAGGATTGGAAGCGGCGGGATGGGTGTCGTGTATCGCGCCGAGGACACCCGCCTCGGACGTTCCGTCGCGATCAAGTTCCTGTCCGAAGAAATTGCTAAGAATTCGACGACGCTGGGACTCTTTCAACGGGAGGCCCGTGCGGCATCGGCGCTCAATCATCCGAATGTCTGCACCATTCACGATGTCGGCGAGAACGACGGCAAGCCGTTCATCGTGATGGAGCTGCTTGAGGGCCAAACCCTTAAAGAGGTGATCGCCAAGGGTGTGCTGCCAGTGGAAAAGGCGTTGGATCTCGCAATTCAGATCTCCGACGGGCTGGAGCACGCTCATGCGAACGGTATCTTCCACCGCGACGTCAAGCCGGCGAACATCTTCATCACCAGAGATGGCCGCGTGAAGATCGTCGACTTCGGTCTGGCTAAGGTGGAGTCCTCTTCCGCTCAGACTGATCTTGGATCTTCGGGAGGAACGGCTGCGTACATGTCCCCCGAGCAAGTCCGGGGTGACGACGTCGACGGCCAATCCGACATCTATTCCTTCGGCGCGACGCTGTACGAGTTGGTAACGGGAAAACACATCTTCCATGCGATTCTCGATAAGGCTCCGCCTCCACCGCCGCTCGAACTCGCTCCGGTTTTGAACAAGGCACTGCAGAAGGATCGGCGGCTTCGTTACCTGACTGCTCGCGAGCTTCGCGCGGATTTGCTGCGCGTCAGGCGGCCGTCGCGGGATCGTGGACAATCCATTGCCGTGCTGCCGTTTACCGATATGAGTCCGCAAAGGGACCAGGAATATTTTTGTGACGGAATGTCGGAAGAGCTTATCAATGCGTTGGCGCAAATCGACGGCCTGCATGTGACTTCCCGTACATCCGCTTTCGCTCTAAAGGGGCAGAATCTCGACATGCGCTCGATCGGCGAGAAGCTTGGCGTGACAGCGGTTCTGGAAGGAAGCGTTCGCAAGTCCGGCAACAAGCTTCGCGTTACCGCTCAGCTCATCAACATTGCAGATGGCTTTCAGCTTTGGTCGGAACGATACGATCGGGAAATGGATGATGTGTTCGTCATTCAGGACGACATCGCACAGGCCATCGTCGGAAAGCTGAGAACAAAGTTAGGCCGATCGGCGGATTCGCCCGTCATTCGCCGTTATACGGAAAACCCGGAGGCGTACACTTTCTATTTACAGGGCCGCCATTACTGGGATCGACGGCAGCTCACGGTCGCGATCGAATGGTTTGACAAGGCCGTCGCTCTGGATCCCGACTATGCGCTGGCGTGGGTCGGCCTTGCCGATTGTTACGCCGTCCTTCCCGCGTTCGCGTCCACGTCGCCCAGTGTAGTCATCGAAAAAGGTTTTCCGGCTGTAGATCGAGCGCTCGAACTCGACGACCGTCTGGCGGAGGCCTACTTCTCGCGCGGGCTTCTTCACTTCATGGCGCATTGGAGTCACTATCGCGCAGAAGCCGATTACCGGAAGGCGCTTGAACTGAATCCATCGATGCCGTTAACGCATGCGTATCTCGCTAACCTTCTGGCCATGAATGATCGCCCCACAGAGGCCATTTATCACGCCGAAATGGCTCAAAGGATGGACCCGATCTCCGTATCGGTGAATACGATGGTGGCGACGACCTGGGCGACACTGCGTCGATGGGATCGAGCAACCGGCGTTTTTACAAAGTTGCTGGAAGCTCATCCGCACGCCCCGTTTCCACTGGCGGTATACCTCGGGGTTCTGTGGCACACCTCGCGACCGAAGGAACTGCGGGATTGCGTGAGGCGTTTGGAAAAAGTTGCCGGTAATGTGCCGTACTTTTTGGCATGCCTGTCCTGGGGCTATGCGTGGCTCTACCTGTTGGAAGGCGATGCGGACGCGGCCCATCAGGCACGGAAGATCATCGAGGAGCGGAAAGGAGACATGAGCTCGGATCCCGTTTACCTCGCGACTACCGAGTACTACCTCGGAAACAACGAGAAAGCCATGGAAGCCTTTGAAGCCGCTTATCATTACGGCTCATGGATGTTCGCCTATCTGGATCACGCGAACTTCGACGGAATGCGCAATGATCCCCGCTTTCAGGAGATCTTTCGGCGAGTGAAGGAAAAGAGGAGCCAGAAAACGACGTTTGGTTGAAAAGGTGGGGAAATCGGAAACTGGACGAATCCTGCAACTCAGAACCGAAATCATAAATCTCAAATTGGACGAAATTCGGGGTCAGGCGCGTAAAGCTGATAAAACAAGCGCCAGACCCCATTTCGTTCAATTTGAGATTTATGATTTCGGTTCTGAGTTGCAGGATTCGTCCAGTTTCCGATTTCCCCGGGGTTTCCTCCGTCAGTCCTTCAGCGTGATCAGTGGATCCACCTGCAGCGCGCGGATCGCCGGTATCGCGCACGCGCTCAACCCCGCACATGCGACCAAAGCCACCGCCGAAGCGAGCGTGAGCGGGTCCATTGGCGACACATTGAAAAGCAGCGACTGGATATAGCGCGCAAGCGAAACGGAACAAGCAAAGCCAAGGACGATGCCGATGAGGCAAGGCATGAAGCCTTGCCATAACAACATTCTCAGGATGCTTCCGTTCGCTCCGCCTAATGCCATGCGAATTCCAATCTCCCGGCGACGCCGTATCGTGGAGTACGCAACCACGCTGTAAACGCCGATCGCGCTGAGTATTACCGCCAACGCCGAGTATGCGGAAACCAGCATCGTCCGGAAGCGCTCTTCACCGACGGCCTGCCACTGCAGTTGCTTTACGGTGGCCAACATCTCAACCACAACGCGATTGTCGAGTGACTGCACGAGACCCGGCAGTGTTTCCATGAAAGCGTAAGGATCGCCGATCGTACGGATCGCGACAAAGCTGACGATCTCCGATTGTTGAGAGGCGGACAAATACATCTCCATGCGGACCGGCGTCCCCGGCGAACTCTGGTGGAAATCTGCGACGACCCCGACGATTTCTGCAAACGTATCCTCCTTCAGTCCAGGCAGTCTCAAACGACGTCCGATCGGATCGCCGTTGAAAAACCGCCGCGCGAGGCTTTGATTCACCACGGCGACCTTCGGGCCATCCTGTCGATCCATCCCAGGATCGAACCCGCGCCCTTGAACAACAGGAATTCCGAACACACCGAAGTAGTTCCCAGTGAAGTAGTTGATTGCGGCCATGTCGTCGACTTTTTGTGAGACTTCCGTTACCCCTTCAATTCGAACCGGTGCGACCATCTTGAAGCCACGCATCGGGACTACACCTGCAAGCGCTGCAGATTGAACGTTGGGATGCGATTGGATTCGAGTTAACAGATTGTCGAGGAAGTCGGGCTTGCGGGCGCCGCTCGAGGGTGGTCCGGAGATGGTGAATGTAACGACATCCTCCGCACGCAAGCCAGTGTCTACCGACTGTAGTTTCACGAAACTGTGGAACAGCAACGCCGCGCCCGTTACCAGAACCAGCGTCACTGCAACTTCGATGACGACCAGCACAGAGCGTCCCTTGCTGCGACCGTTGTCTCCACTATCACGTCCGGTGCCAAGCCAGCGATTCGGATCGGTCCGCGATGCCTCGCGAGCCGGCAGCCACCCGAAGAGCATCGACGTGAGAACGATCAGGCTAAAGCTGAACAGCAGGACTCGAGCGTCGATGCCGACCGATGCGATACGCGGCAAACCAGGCGGTACTATGGCAAGAAAAGCATCAAGGATGACGCTGGCAATCAGCAAACCTGCGACGCCGCCGATGATGGACAACAGTGAGCTCTCGATAAGGATCTGACGGATCACGCGCAGACGGCTCGCTCCCAACGCCGTACGGATAGCGATCTCGGATCGGCGAGCGGAGCCGCGCGACGACATCAGGCTCGCGACATTCGTCGAGGCGATCAGAAGTACGGCGAAAACGGCGCCAAACAGAACAAGCAGCGGGAGCTTTTTGTCACCGACAACGGATTCCTGCAAACCAACAATCTTCAGCTCCCAACCCTTGTGATCGTCGGGGTAACGTTCCGCCAATCCCGTTGAAACCGCCGTCATTCGATCCTGAGCCTGTTTCATCGTCACGTTTGCCTGAAGGCGTCCGATGACGCTCAGGAAACGTATCCCGCGTCCGGCCTGACTGGGTTGGATGACCAGTGGTGTCCAGAGATCGGTTTTGACAGCGTTGGGTGACTCGAATCCGGGAGGCATGATGCCGATGACGGTATAAGGGTTGTCGTTCAGCGTGATGTTGCGTCCGAGAATCTGCGGATCGGCGCCGAAGCGCCGCTCCCAGAAATCGTACTGGAGGATCGTCAATCGTGGAGTCCCAGGTCGCATCTCATCGGCCGTGAATGTTCTGCCCATCATCGGTTGCCGCTGAACGGTGTCGAAGAAAGTCTCATCGACGGAATGGACATTGACGCGTTGGCTGCGGTTATCGGTGAGGAAGCCCGTCGAAGTCCGGTATGCAGAGACGCCTGCGAAGATTGAGGTCTCGGCCCTGTAATCGGGTACTTCCGCTGGAGAGAAGATCTCCAGGGTGAAACCGCGTTGTTCGTTGTGAGATTTGAGCGCGACGAGGCGCTGCGGGTCCGGAAATGGCATTGGCCGGAGCAGCACTGCGTCGATGACGCTGAACATAGCGGCGTTGGCCCCGATGCCGAGAGCCAATGACAGAAGCGCCACCGTCGTAAACAGCGGAGCGTTTTTCAAGGATCGAAGCGCATAACGGACGTCGAGTAGGAGTTTTTCCATGCAGGCCTAGACAACGTCCTTCAACAATCGGTTGGCGCGATTGGAAAACCACCCCGCTCGCGGGACATTTGACACGTGACGTTTGACATTTGACATCCAGGAACCACGCCCCCGGATGTCAAATGTCAAACGTCACGTGTCACGTGTCAAATGTCCCGTCCCAAGGCGTGGACGAGGGGGGTCTCACAAGATTGCCCGCGAAGCGCTCCTTCCTTGTTAAGATTCTGCCGAATGCCAATCACCACCGCACCAAAGACAAACGTGTCCCTCGAGGCCCGGTCCGGACTCGACCCCTGGAAACAGGCGGACCTTCCGCCGGCGCCAAATCCCAAAGGACTCGGCTGGATCAGCGTCGTTGGTCCAGGCATCATCGTGCTCGGTGTCTCGATCGGGAGCGGCGAGTTTCTGCTAGGGCCCGCGGTCTTTGTGAGACATGGATTGTCGTTGCTCTGGGTGACGATGGTCGCGGTGGTTCTGCAGACGATCTTCAATACCGAACTCATGCGTTACACGCTCGCCACCGGTGAGCCTGTCTTCACCGGGTTCATGCGAACTCGCCCCTCGTCTACTTTTTGGGCGTGGATTTATGCCATCCTCTACTTCATGCAGGTCGGCTGGCCCGCGTGGGCCGGAACCGCGGCAGGCGCAATTTTCTTCCTCTTCGCACGCCGACTGGCGGAGCCTGGAGATACGGCAGTCATCTATTACATCGGTGTTGCGGCGTATCTCGGCTGTGTGGCGATTCTGCTATTCGGACGTCGTATTGAGCGGACGCTGGAAGTGCTCAATTGGATTCTGCTCGTCACGATATTGGGCGGCTTTCTAATACTCGCGTTGCTCTTCGTTCCTGGATCGACATGGATGGCCGCGGCCCTGGGCCTGACGGGGTTCGACGTCGCGTCGGGCAGCTTTAACTTCATGCCGGCAGGCGCAGACTTTGTGTTGATCGCCGCGCTGGTCGCATATTCAGGCTGCGGCGGTTGCGTAAACATAACTCTTTCGAATTGGGCGCGGGATAAAGGCTACGGGATGGGTGAACGTGCCGGATACATTCCTGCGGCTGTCGGTGGTCAGAAGGTCAACCTGGCGCATACCGGGTTCATGTTTACGCCGAACAACGAGTCGATGCGCCAATGGAAGGGTTGGTGGCGAATCGTGCGTGCTGATCAATGGGGCGTGTTCTTTGGCGGAGCCATCATGGGAATGACGCTACCGGCGTTGCTATACGTCACCTTCCTCGCCCGAGGCTCGGACATTCAGGGACTCGGCATCAGTGCTGCATTAGCCAACAGTGTGGGAGCAAGGGCGGGCGTTTACGTAGCCGGCGCGATTGCGTTTCTCGGCGCCTGGGTTCTGTTCAAAACCCAGTTGGATAATCTCGAAGCGATCGTCCGCTCGATTACCGATATCTTGTGGACTGGGAGCAGCCGCATTCGTGCATGGCGAGGTGGTGACGTTCGGACCGTCTACTATACGGTGTTGGCGGTGCTGGTGACGTGGGGAATCATTGCCATGCGATTGGCACAACCGTTCGTGTTGTTGAAACTGGGTGCGAACGTCGCGGGCTTCATTTTTATCGTAGCGTCGCTCCATCTACTCTACGTAAACACGAAGCTGCTGCCGGTGGAACTACGCCCACCCCTTTGGCGACGAGTGTCCCTGGTCGCAATGTCTCTCTTCTATACTTATTTTGTGGCTCGCTCGCTGGCGAGTCTCTGAACGCCTACTTTTCCT
>Ga0137427_10000897_pt1 | contig 14229 bp, 27 predicted proteins | sample EasRivERMZT700_2_FD_102309 | JGI IMG/M metagenome (GOLD analysis project Ga0137427, IMG submission 102309) | Soil microbial communities from meander-bound floodplain in the East River, Colorado, USA - East River MetaG ERMZT700_2 | ecosystem: Environmental > Terrestrial > Soil > Floodplain ...
TTCCGTGGCCGCCATTCATGGGCCGCGAGGCGGTCCGCGCGGAGCTTGCGCGCCGCGGCTTCAAGCTCACGGCGGATGGCGCGATCCACGATCCGCGGCTGCGCCGGTTCTTCGCGGTGCCCTCGCGTTGACCGATCGTGACGTATGGGATCGTCACAATGTGACGTGTTACGCCGGCGGGGCGCGCGCCGCGTGCGCAGGCGCGGCGTTTTCGCGCGCGCGGCGTTGGCACGGGACGTGCATCGGTGGGAGTCTATGAACCATTTCAGCTCTTTCCAGCTAATCGGCGAGTCCTGTGTGTCCGCGGTCGTCTCGGCGCTCTGCGCAATGGGCGGTGCGACCGTGCTCGTGCTTCGCCCCTACCGCGTAGACGCGGCAGAAGCCCTCGTGACGAAGTACAACCGACGCGCGGCCAAGATCGGGTCCGAGCCGATTCGGCTGAACGTGCAAGGCACGACGCTTACACAAGAGCTTACCGAAGGCGGCCGCCCATACTGGGCGTCGCGCTCGGTCGTGACCGTGCACGGCGTGGCGCCACGCATCGCCGGCTGGACGCTCGTCGCGCGCATCGAACACACGGAGGCAGGCAACCTTGTTTCGCGTGCGCCTGTTGGCGCCTCGGACGTGGACCTCACGCCGTACCGCACGATCGCGCCGACGTGTGATCATTGCGGCCACACCCGAAAGCGCCGCGACACGTTCGCACTTCAGTTTGAAAGCGGTACGCTTCGCCATGTCGGCCGCAACTGCCTTGCCGATTTCATCCGCTCCGAAGACCTCGCGCGCGGTCTCCCGCTCTGGAAGCTCATGAACGAGATCGCGACCATGGGCGCGGGCGACGAGGACTCGTGCACGGGCAGCGCGCACTACGACCCCGGCACTCTGGAGTTTCTTGCGCACACGGTAGCGGCCGTGCGCCTCGAAGGCTTTGCCAAGAGCGGCTCAGACCATGCAACGCGTGGCGTGGTGTCTTTCGCCATGGGCTCAAAGCCCGAACGCGACGCGGCACGCTGGATCGAGCTGCAGCCTACGGAGGCGGATGCGGCACGCGCCCTCGTGATCCGGCAATGGGCCGTGTCGTGCACGGATGCGAGCGACTACCTGTACAATCTGCGGGTCGCGTGCACGCTCCATGCGGTGCAGCGTAACGCGGGCTTGCTCGCGAGTGCGCCCACGGCGTACGGCCGTGCAGTCGAGGGCGAGATCAAGCGCGTGCGCGAGACGACCTCCGTCCCGACGGGCAAGCACGTGGGCACCGTCGGTGCGCGCATCGAACTTGGCACGCTCACCGTTGTGCGCGTCCGTCATTGCGAAAGCCAGTGGGGCACGAGCGCGATCGTGACGCTCGCGACCTCGGACGCGAACGAAGTAACGTGGTTCACCACGGGCGAAAGCGGTCACGCTCTGAACACGGGAGACACACTCGACGCGTGCAAGGCGACGATCAAGCGCCACGACGAATACAAGGGGCGCCCGCAAACGACCGTGGCGCGCCTCGTGTACACGAAGCGAGAGACGGTGACGGCATGCGCGTGAAAACGTGCACCACGTGCCGCGAGCCGTGGCCCCTCGAGTGCTTCACGCGCGACCCCTCGAGTCCGGACGGACACGAGCGCCGGTGCAAGGCGTGCCGGTACGAGCGGCGCGACGCTCTGGCGCGGGGCGCCGTACGCGTTCGCCCATGGGGCACACGCCTCGCGTTCGTGGGCACGGACGCGACGCGCGCACGGGACCGGGCGCGCAAGATGGCACGGCACGTGCAACGGTAGCGGGCATGTGCACCACGAAGACCCCCGGCCCGATGCAACGTTACACCGCCAAGCGCGGCCACTGCGGCGCAACGACGAGCGTGCTCGCGGCAAACACGTGGACGAACTTCAAGCATGAGGTGCACGGGTGGGCGCAAGCCTACATCGACTCGAATGGCACGATCCTTGCCATGTCGAACGGCGGGCTTATGATCGCGTGCCGCGGCTGCACGAAGCCCGTGCGCGCGTCGCGCGTGCACGGCGTCGTCAAGGCACACATCAAGTGCAACGCGAAGTGTCAGAGCTCGAAGGGTCACTCGTGCGAGTGCTCGTGCGGCGGCCGTAACCACGGGGCGGGCTTCGAGGCGTGAGGCATGCCACACTCGTGACGTGGCCCGCCCGCGCTTTTCCGACGATCCGCCCCCGACGCCGCGCCCTGCCCGGGCGGAGCTCGTGGCCGCGAGCGCCCGGGCCGAGGCCGTGAAGTACGCCGGCATGGACCTGCAGTACACACCCCTACCTGGGAATACGGCGAAAGAGCTCGCAGGCCCCCTTGCGCTGCGCGCCATGCGCATTGCCGAAAAGGGTCTGGCCGTGTTGGAGGCGGGCATGCACGATCGCGACGAGCGCGTGCGCACGAACGCTGCGCGGTGGGCCGTGCAAGCGGCGCCCAAGGTCGCCGCGCTCTCCCCTCCGGACGCGCCACCAAGCGCGACGCCCGAAGAGAAGGACGCCGCGCTCCGTGCTGCGTTCGAGAGCCCCGAGTTTTGCACGCTCTTGGTGCGCGTCGTTTCGTCGCCCGACGGGGGGGCCCGCGCAGCGCTCGTGGCGGCGGGGTGGCTACCGCCGGACGCGTGAGAATTCTTCCGTCGAGCCGTCCGCGTGCACGAGCACGTGACGCCCACCGCGGGCGTCCAGCGGCGTGACGCCCACCGCGGGCGTCCAGCGGCGGATGTCAGAGGCGACCTCGACCACGTCCGCCCGGATGGGCTTCGCGAACGCAATGGCTTTGGTGAACGAGTCAAAGCCGTGGCCGTTTACGTCGTAGGTTTTGCCGTGGTCCATGGGGGATCTCCGTTGCACGTGCCGTGCCATCACAGCGAAAGCGCGAGGCCCGTGCCGCTCGCGATCACGAGGCGAAGCGCGTCCGCGTACACCATGCCCACGGACCCGACTTCGCGCACATCGAACTTTCGGATCTTGTAGAACGTTACCGTGTACGTGTCCGAGGGGTCGAGCTCGACCTTGACGTGCGTGGCCTTCCGGCTCCCGCGCACCTTGAACGTCAAAGAGCGCTCGTCGGACACGAGGTTGACCGCGCCCATCATGACGAACGCGTGATTTCCAATTTGGTCGACGATAGTGCGGGCGATTGCGTGGTCCATGATCTTCTCCGTTGCACGTGCCGTGCCAACGTCCGGCCGGGCCCCGTTGCCTGAAAGTGCCATGTTGCGCGTGGCGCGCAACGGCCGATTTTGCGCAACGTTACGCGTAACACCGTCACATGTTACGCCCGTTCGCCGTTCGCGATTCGCAGAAGGCGGGCGTTTTGCGCCGGCGGACGTTGGCACGGGACGTGCAATGGTACCTGGCATGCTCACGCAAATCCCGCTCTTCGCCTCTACCTCAAAATTCCGTGACGGCTACCTTGGCCGCACGCTCTCGGGCGAAATCCTCTACGTGCGCCCGCGCCGCTGCGTGGGCGACACTATCACCATTCTCCGCCACTCGGAGTTCGAGTTCCACTCAAAGGGCGCGATCACGAAGATCGCGCGGCGCCTCGGGTGGGCCGCATGACGTACGTACTCGAAGTGTACGAGTACGACTGCGTGCTAGACCGTCTCACGGGCGACTCGCGTACGCGGTCTTTCAAGAGCGAGCGTGGTGCGATCGCGGCCGGGTTCCGCGAGCTGCGCAAGGCGCATCGCCGCGAGTTCTACGGCTACCAGGCCGCGAATCGGTACGAGGGCGAGAGCCCATACCGCCGGCACGTCGTGGCAGAGTGGAAAGATCGCGGGCGCTTGCTCGCCAAGGTGTGGTGGTAGGCGTAACGTGTTACGCCCGGCTGCGCGTCGCGCGCCCGAATGCCACACGGCGCGGGGTCTTTTCATTTTGTGTGCCACCGCATGGAACGTCCTTTGCATAGCTAGTCTGTTCAGTGCAGGCCCGGGCCCCCGCTCGAGCCGTGTGGCACGCTTCGTGCAGAAAGATCGGATCCCGTGAAAATATTCGTCACGTGCCCGCACACCGGATGCTACGTCGACATAGAAATCGAACGGTTCGACGGCGCGTGCAAATGCTGGATGTGCGGCCGCGGCGTGGCCGCGGTGCACGATTGCGAATACGATCGCGAGACTGGCGAGGGCGACTGCTACGATTACGCCGAGCCCATGGAGGACGAATGATCAAGCACGATCTTTTCAAAGAGCCGCCGTGGCTCGAAGCCTTCGAGCGCGATCTCGTAGCGCTCTGCGAAAAGCACGGCGTGGTGCTTTCGCACGAAGACGGGCACGGCTCGGGGATCGTGGCGCGCGTGCCTGGCGACGCGGGCCTCGACATTGCGCTTACGACGCGCTGCACCTGCGTGACGGGGTGGGACCACGAGGCACGTAGTACCGTGGTCGTGTCCGCGGATCCGGAATGCCAGCGCCACGGCGAGCCCGCGCCGAAGATCGAATTTCTCGAAACGAACAGTAAGGCATGGGCCGCGTTCGAGCGCGAGACCAAAGAGGTGGACGCGGAGATCGCGCGCGCCTTGAATGCGCCGCTAATCATGACCGCGCGCGTTCACTGGTACACACGGACCGGCGTGAGGTGTGACTTTCTTAATACGCCTTCGTGGTTCTGGATTGTGGACCGCGGCACGTGGTCCGAGCTCTGCGCGGCGCTCGCGGCACGCGGCGCGGTCGAGGCATGGTGCGAGCCATGATAGGGCGCCGCTCGTTTATCGCGTCGCTCGCCGGCCTCACGGGTGCGCTCGTGCTCCCCGAGCCCCCGCGCGTGCGTGCGTACTCGTTTCTACCGGGCGATCGTCGCGAAGAGCTTTTGATGCGTGCTGCACGCGAAGCCGTGCGGAAGCACACCGCCGAAATGATTAGAGCGGACATTGAACAAGGCGACTTTGTGACCGTGGACGAAAACGGCGAACTGCGGCGCGCGACGCCCGGTGATACGCTCATGGGCGTGGCGTACCTCGTCACGCAACAAACGGACCCCGCGCAGAATGGCGTGTACGTCGTACGCGCCGGGCAATGGTGGCGGCCGTGAGCCAACCGGAAACCTTTTACGTCGGACTGGCCGCGATCGTGCTCATGTACGCGGGCGCTTGGCGTCTCTTGCACGGGGGGTGGCGGTGAGTCTCGACGCACTTCTCACGTTCGCGCCGTCCCTCCCCGGCATGCCGCGCGAGTTCGTGCCGTGGTGCGAGTGGGCGGGCGTGCCTCTCGAACCCGGGCAAGCCCGCTTGGCGCGCGTGGCGTTCGACGGACACGATCTCGACGCGCGAGATCCAACGGATGCGGCGTTGTTTGGCGACGCGTGCCGCAAGATCTCGCCCGTCGCGCGCCGGCTCGTCGCGCTCCGCCTCGGCCGCGGATCGGGCAAGTCTCACATTTGCGCAGCACTCGGCGTGTTTCGCATGGTCACGGGCGACACGTCGCTTTGCGGTCCGGGCGACTATCCAGCGGTCGGTGTGTCGAGCGTCGACAAGGCGGAAGCGGCGGGCGTTCTCTCGAAGGCGCTCGCGATCGTGCGCGGCCGACCCGAACTTCGGGCGATGCTGCGCACCGAGAACACGTCGGGCTTTCATATGCTCCGCCCGGACGGCGTACGGGTGCGCTTTCTGACGCGCGTCACATCGGCAAAGGGCAAGGGAGGCCGCGGCCCTAGCTGGCTCTTGTTCGTCGTCGATGAGGCTGAATTCGTGGATCCCGCCGGCACGGACTCCGCGGCGCGCGTCGAAGACTTGGTGGACGCGGTCGATCCGCGCGTGCTCCCCGGGGGCATGATCGTTTTGTGTTCGACACCGTGGCCCGCAGAATCGTACGTATCAAAGGCGTTCGACGCGAATTTCGGCAAACCGCTGCACGCGCTTTGCGCGTTTGGGCCCACGCTGCTTTTGCGCGACCGCCCGGAGATCCGCGCGGCTCGCGACAAGCTCATGGCGGCGGACCCCGCGAAAGCGCTCCGCGAGTACGACTGCGTAATCACGGACGTGGCCGGGGCGTTCTTCGAAGCATCGACGATCGACGACGCCATAAGCGCCACGACGCCGCGCGCCCGCATGCAACGCGTAAGCGCCGGCCTTGACCTTGCGTTCACGCACGACATGAGCGCGCTCGTGGTCGTCGAGCGTCAGATCGTGGGCGCCACTGCAAAGGTCGTGACGACGGCCGTGGACGTGACGGACCCGCGCCGCGACGTCGAGGCACGAAAGCCGTCCGTCGTGGTGTCGCGTTTCGTCAATGCGGCGCGCGACCTCGGTGCGCAAAGCGTCGTCGCGGACGGGCACCACGTCGCGAGCGTACGCGAGCACGCCGCAAATCCGGACGTGGCCATGGCCGTGGTGGCGGCACCGATGAGTCCGGCGGAGCAGTCGGCCGCAGAAGTCTATTTGCGCGACCTATTCCGTGAAGGCCTGATCTTGATCCCGAACGATCCGCGTCTCGTCGGACAGCTAAAGTCCGTGCTCGCGAAAGCCATGCCCGGCGGGCTCATGCGCGCCGTGCTCCCGCGCCGTACGGGCGTCGGACATTGCGATCTTTTCATTGCCTTGCGAAACGCGGCATGGCATGACCGGCGACACGGGCCCTTGCTTCGGGGCGCGACCGTCGCGACGTCCGCGGCGCCCGGGGTACACACTTTGCAGGGCGGTTACGACACGGAAGGATGGACATGATCATGAAACCCGTTCGCGTAAAACTTCACGATCCCGTGCGCGAAGCCTACGAAGGCATTGCGCAAGGCGTGTACCCGCCGATCCCGGATCTCGGGATCGTGGAATCGGCGGAGGTCGTGGGCAACATTCTGCGAGTCGTGAAACCATTTGCGCTCGCGGACGTGGCAATGGACCTGTGGTGGGAGGCGTCGTGACTGCGTGCACGTGCGCGCCCGTCTACGGCTGGCGCAATAGACTCGTGGGCTACGCACAGGATCACGCGTGCACACTGCACGGGCGAAAGAAAGTAGAGATCATGATCCCGATCGCCGTTCCGACGCTCGACGCGCGCACGGCGGACCACGTGGCCGGGTTTCTGCATTGGCTGCAGATCGCGGTGCAACGGGTGCACAACGTGAAGAACGATCCGTACTGGTGCGTCGCGGACGCGGTCGAAGCCGCGGAGGGATCTGCGCGTTACGCGAACCTACATGGTTACGATCACTTTGTGGTGTGTAACACGTGACGCTCGCGGTGCGTAACGTTACATGGTCCGCCCCGCGCGAGGGGCACCGCGGCCGTATGCGAAAGGCCGTGATCTACGTTGGCACGGAACGTGCATCCATCCCGCGCACCATGCGAAACCTAGACGCCGCGATCGAAATCGTCTCCCCATTTGTCTCGACCGACGAAACGCGGCCGAACCTGCGCAAGCCTGCGCGCCACGCCGGCCACGTCGTGGGCACCGACGGACACACCATGGGCGTGGCGCGCTTCGACGGGGAAGGCTACGACCTCGTGCGCACGATCCCGGGCTCCGAAGGCCCGCCGTGGACGTACGTCGTGCCGTCCGCGCCGCACGCCGTAGGCGAGATCACGCGCAGCGCCGTGGAACCGCTCCGGCACTTTCCTTCAAAGTGGCTAACCATTCTGACGCTCGACGTGCACGGTACTGCATTCATAAGTGCGGCGATCCCGGCACGGACCGGCACGCGCGGCAAGGTACTCGCGCCGCGCATCGTCACGGTGAAGCGTTCGGCGGTGGACGGTTTCGAGGCGCTCATCGTGGCGGAGCCCGTGGGCGTGGACGTCGACTACTTCGTGCGGTGCTTCGACCTCGCGACGCTCGGGTATGCGCCCTCGTGTTACGTGCACGCCGCGGGCCCGCTGGACGCGCTCGTCTTCGCGCCCGAACCGTGCGACACCCGAGACAAGCTCATCGCGTGCGCACAATTCGCCGTGACCATGCCGGTGCGCCTGTGATCGTCGTGGGCGCGCCCGCTAGCCGGATCGTGATCGCCGGCGTACCGCGCGCGGGAAAGACGACGCTTGCCGGCCCGTGCGCGCGGCACACGGACGATCTCATTCGCATGGAGTGGCACGTGGTTTCGGACACCGTGGCCACGTGGCTCGACCTCCCGGGCCCGTGGATCGTCGAGGGCGTCCGCGCCGTGCACGCGCTCCGAAAGTGGCTGGCCGCGCATCCCGAGGGCAAGCCCTGCGATCGCGTGGTGTGGCTCGGGACGCCGCGCGTCCCTCTGACGCGCGGGCAGGACGTGCTCGCGAAAGGGTGCTTGACCGTGTGGCGCGAAGTCCGCCCACTTCTCTTGGCACGGAACGTGCAAGTGGAAGAACCATGACCCCAAATGATCTTGAAAGTTTCTTGGGCTCGGTCGCTTTGTGCATCGGGATCGTTGCGGAGCTCGTGACCGTAGGTGCGTTCCTTGGCGCAGCGCGCGAGGCGGAGCAGGCGCGGCAGTATGCGCTAGATGCGGCCGACGTCGCGAGCCGGCTATGATCGCTGCCTTGTACGTGGACCCGCGAGGCCCGTATCCAAGCATGCCCGATGTGGACGCGTGGGACGTCACACGTAACGCCACACGTTACGACGGCCCACACGCGATCGTGGCGCACCCGCCGTGCGGCCCGTGGGGGCGTCTTGCACACTTGTACGAAGGCACCGAGCACGCTCTCGGACTTCGTGCCGTGCAGCAAGTCCGGCGGTGGGGCGGCGTGCTAGAGCATCCCGCACGATCGCTGCTGTGGGCAGCCGCGGGGCTTCCGGCCCCCGGCGACTCGCCAAGCGTCGATCCGAATGGCTTCACAGTCGAGGTCGAACAAGTTTCGTGGGGGCACGTCGCACGAAAGAGGACGTGGCTCTACTGCGTGGGCGTACCGCGCGCGCTCGTGGACGGCACGCGCCGTTACGGCGGCACGCCTACGCATTGGGCCAGCGGCGGGCGTACGCGCTCCTCGCGCAACGGTTCGCCCGTGCCGCCCGGGATCCGCGTATGCTCCGCGGCGCAGCGCCGCCGGACGCCTCCCGCTTTCGCGGAATGGCTCGTGATGTTGGCACGGAACGTGCAACGGTCCACGCTATGAACACTGCACCCATGCAAACGAAGACCGAGCCCATGCCGGCGGCCGACTGCCCCGTGCCGCCTCCGAAGCCGCGCCCGCGGAACGTCATGATCCTCCCCGTGTGGGTTCCCGTGCCGATCCCGGTGCTACCGTGAACCGGGCCCCCGCCATTGCCTCGGCGCTACGCGCCACGGGCTTTCACGCCGTGGCCCGCGACCTCGACAAGGCGCCCGACGCCGCGGCGGAGATCCTCGCGCTCCGCCTGGCGCTCGCGACCGTGGACGGGGCGCAACACGTGCTCCGATGTTACGCCCGATCGTTACGGAATACGGCGGCCGTGGCCGAACGCGTTGCGCTTCGCATTCTCGAAGAGCAGATCGTTTCGCACCTTGGCGCGCTCTTGCGGCGCGCAAGTTCCACGACGACGGCGGCACAGATCGTGCAAGGTGGTGGATCATGATGATCGCGTGCCGCGGCTGCAACATGTCGCAAGACTTCGTGACGAAAGACCGCGTACCGGACTCGTGCCCGTTGTGCGGACTCGATTGGCGTTTGCGCGTGCCAACGTCTGCGGACGAGAAGATCTACCGTGAACGCGTCGCCCGTGAAGGATCCGCGTGGATCAATCCTCCGGAGATGTGGCGAGAGCCCGGCGATCCTCCACCAGGGGCGACCGTCACGCGAACGGATTTCGAGTTCGGCCCGCTCGCGCGGTACCTCGACGCGCACCCCGGCCGCCACGCGTCCGTCATGCGCCACGATGGCAAGTGGGTGATCCGCGTGGGCTCCGCGCTCGGGTTCGGGCACACGCTCGCGGAGGCGTCCGCCTCTGCGTGTAACGCCTTGTTCGTCGAAGGCAACGCGGATCCGTTCTCGCCCGACGCGCTGGCGCGCGCCGCGCGTGCGACCATGCCGACGGAGCCCGGCAAATGAGCCCCGACGATCCCGCAACGACGGCGCACGACCACGATGCGATCGCACGCCGGGCCATGCTGCAAGATGCGGCCGCGCTCGTGAAGCACTGGCGCAGCCGGCGCACCGCGCGGCACGCGCTCGTCCTTTCGTTCGTCGCGCCCGTACAGGTACGCAAGATCCCGCACACGGGCGAGCCGCCCGAAGGATGGACGAAGGTCATGATCCTCTCACACCTTTTGACCGAGCTAAATGGCGCGTGGTGGGTCCCGTCGTGCATCGTGGACCACGTCGCGAGCTTTACGGGGGTGTCATGACACGCGTCATTACGCGGACGCGCCGCGAGACGTCCACGCGTTTACGCGGCCTCGAGATCCCGGACGCGTTCATGGATGCGACCGTGGCGGCCGCGGCACGAGCCACGTATCAGAAGAACGCGCGAGACGCTCGACGGCTCGCGGACAAGGTACGCCGGATCTTGATGGCCGCGTCGCTCACGCTCACCGCGTGTGGAGGGATCGTGGACACGTCCGTTACTAACGGACACGAGATCGAGCCGGTCACGCCGCACTCTGCGGCGGACCGCTTTGCAAACGCGGTGTGCGCATGCGGTAACGGGTGGGAAGGGTGTTACGCGAACGTTTTTCACGAGGCCCGCGGCCTCGCCGCGATCATGCCCGTGTGCCTCGACGCCATGGCCGCCGGCTACGAAATCGACTGCTCCGGCCGTTCCGGGCCGAACGGGTGCGAGCCGTAAGGCGGGCAGTATTTTTACTACTGGCGCTCCGCGGGTACGGTCAACGCCGCATCGGACGTGAAGTCGTTTCGAATAGATAACCCCGGGTTCTGAGGCACGATCCTTGCACGCCTGCACGTGTCGTGCCAGGGTGGGGCGTGCCCAAAGACGCCCCAATAGAGCCCGTCCGTGAACCCTCGCGCCTCGATACGCTCCGCGCGGCGTTCGCCGAACTTCAGAAACGCGTCACGGACCTAAAGGTCAAGCGCGTCGAGCCGTCCGAGAAGGACGAACAGAAGGGCTATGTGGTCGCGTCGTGGGGTCGCACCCGCGTCGCGCAAGTGGTCGAGGGCAAGGGCACGATCGATGACGCGGAGTGCGCCGTGCTCGAGGTCGCAATCGCACATCTTACGGTGTCGTGATGCGACTCCCGGATCACGTTGCGCGACTCGTGAGCCGCAACCCCGCGCTCATCCCGCTGCGCCTCGAATTCTTCTCCCCGCCGGAAGTTCTCTTCCGTGCGGTGCCGAACATGGAGCACGCCACGTTGTGCCGTGCGTTCGGCCTCGACGCGATGTGTCGCTTCGACGTGCCGGAAAGTTTTCGACGCGAGGGAAGCCAACGTGCCGGGCTCTCGGCGACGCGCCGCGAGATCTCGGGCTTCGTGTTTCGCGGGCGAGATGGATCGGACCCGATCGCGAAGATCGCGATCGCACGCGAAGGCGACAAGTTCCGCGATCGCGATCCGGAGTCGCGCGCAGATTTCGAACGCCTTGGAGAGACGCTGTGATCGGCTCGGGCGTTCGCGTAGGTGACCGCACCCACGGGGTGCAGGCGTTCGCGGCGATGTGCCGCGAAGATACGAAAGGACCGCCGCCATGGAAAACGAAAAGCCTCCCCGCCGCCCCCGATTCACGTACGTTCCGGTTCCCGTCCGGCAGACGTTCGTCGGTGACTCCGCGAACTACGAAGGGCGCGTAGTCGGAAAAGTTCCGCTCAATGTCGGCGCGGCGCAGATGATGAAAGGCCGCGACGGCGTCAAGCGCCAGTTCACGTGCCGCGAAATGAGCGTCGAGGCAGAGCGCGCACGGCGCGAAGGTCGTGAGATAACCGTCGGTGTCGTGTGCTTCGAGTGCGGGCAGGTTTATGCGACGCTCGCCGAGTTCCAAGACGATCACCCGCGCACGTCCGCGGAGTACGAAAAGGATCGCGAGGTCCACACGTACGCGTATTGGTCAGAGGACAAAGCCGATCCGAAGAACACGGAAACGGCGGCCGCGCTCGCGACCGAGATCAAGCTGTACGAAGACAGCCTCAAGGATTCGATCTCGAAGGTCACGAAGTGCGAGGACGTCGAGGCAATGATCAAAGAGCGCAAGCGAGCCGAGGAGCTCAAGGCGTTGATCGCGGACGCGAAGGCGCGCAAGAAGTCCGAAGACGAAAACATCATCGGATTTCTCTGCGCCGCGTGATCTGAATGGCGTGGCGTCAGCGTCTTCCGGCGATCGAGAGCACGCACGCCGTGCCGTCGCCGGAGGCGCACGCTGCGCCAGCGCCGCGCATGCGCGCAGCGGCTGACCCGTTTGCGGGGCACCCGCTTTCGGGCGAGGGCGTGCGCCGCGTGCCGGCGTCACAGGGTATGCAGACGGTACCCGCAACGGACGATCCCGCGTGGCAACCGATTGACGATCCGCTGGACGGTGACACGAAAGCAAGCGCCGCTGTCATCTTCCGCGAGATCCCGAACGTCAACGTTCAGACGGGATGGACGATCGCGGCTGTGCGCCAGGCGCTGATCGACCTTTCGGCGGGCGTGTTCGACGGACCGTCACAATTGATCGACTCCCTGTTTTCGGACTCGCGCGTACAGGCGTCCATGGCTTCGATCAACGGCGGGCTCTTCTCGCGTCCGATCGTGTGGGAGATCCCGCCGGGCTTCGAGGAGGACGAGCAGGCGGTCGCGTGTCTCGAAGCGTGGCAAGCGGCGTGGCCCAGCATCGGCACCGAGGCCGCGCTTTCGGATGCGATCTCGTGGGACGTGATGCTTGGCTTTTGGGTTGCGCAGATCCTTTGGGACACGACCGGCCCGCAGTGGATCCCGCAGATCTCGCCGTGGCACCCGCGGTTTACGTACTACAATTGGACCGCGCGCCGATACATCGCAACGAGCATGGACGGGCAGATCACAATAGAGCCCGGCGACGGAAAATGGATCGTGCACGCACCGCATGGTGAATACCGCGGGTGGTTTCACGGCGCCGTCCGATCGATCTCGCCGTGGTGGCTTGCTCGAAACTACGCGCTCCGAGACGCCGCGCGATACTCGGAAAAACACGGCTTCCCGATCATCAAAGCATGGACGCCTTTCGGCGCGGACCCGATCGCGATCGACAATTTCCGCAATGCCTTGCGGCGCATCGGGCAGGAGTCGATCGCGCAGCTTTCACGCTCCCAAGATCCGAAGGTCGGGGAGTACGATCTCGAGTTCCTCGAAGCCAAAGATCAGTCGTGGGAAGTCTTTTTCAAATTGATCGAACAGTGCAACATGGAGATCACGCTCGCGATTCAGGCGCAGAACCTGACGAGCGAAGTCAAAGAAGGCAGCCTCGCCGCGGCGCGCGAGCATGGCGACGTCAAGCAAACCCTTTTGCAGTCGAAGGCCCGCGGGTTCTGCCGCACGCTGTACACGCAGCTCTCGCGACCGTTTGCCGCGATCAACTACGGACGCCCCGAAATTGCGCCGCGCCCCGTGTGGGACATCAAACCGATCGACGACAAGAAGACTTTGGCGCTCGCTCTCTTGAATCTTGCGCAGTCGTTGAACTATCTCCGCGTAGCCGGCAAGAAAGTAGCGGACGTGCGCGCTCTCGCGGCGCAATTTGGGATCGATCTTGGTGAGCTAGAGGACGTCACGCCGCTAAACGTCGAGGTAAAGATCGCCGAGACTGGCGACGAACCCACGACGGATCCACAATCAACGGACGACTCCGAGTCCGCGGACGAGAAAAACGAAAATGAAACTACCTGACCCGCCACGGACAATGACCGTGGACCGCCGCGAGCTCGACGCAAAACAGTGGCGCGCGTGCGCAATCGATCCCCGCGCATTCGGCGGATGGTACGATGGCGGTTACCGCGAAACGTGCGTAGACGGTGGAGTAGCCTTCGTGTACGTGTGCGGACCGCTCGATCATCATCAGTCGTGGTGGCTTGACTCGTACGATTCGATCGTTGCGCGCGTGGCGTACGCGCTCGCCGATCCTGACGCGCAGGCGATCGTGATCTGTTTCGACTCCCCGGGCGGTGACGCGTCGGGCGTCGAGGAGGCGCACCAAAAGATCAAGGCGATGCGCGCGCAATACGCGAAGCCTGTGTACGCGTACGCGAACGAATCGTGTTACTCTGCCGCGTATTGGCTCGCCGCTGCGTGCGACGGGATCTGGCTGCCTCCGACGGGCGGCGTCGGAAGCGTGGGCGTGATCGCGGAGGTCGTGGACCTCACGGCCATGGACGCGAAGAACGGCGTCCGGATCGAGCTCGTGACGACGGGCAAGCAAAAGGCAGACGGGCACCCCGACCGCCCGCTCACGGACGAA